>JAEEGL010759378.1_pt1 | contig 31836 bp, 19 predicted proteins | sample 9134231 | NCBI WGS metagenome assembly JAEEGL01 (sample SAMN16246548, study PRJNA631951) | gut metagenome | biome: gut microbiome; feature: rumen; material: fiber-attached | host: Bos | place: Iran: Karaj | collected 2018-10 | reverse complement strand
CGACAAAACACAAATCGGTCCGATGTTCATCCGAAAACTCGCGCCCGGCGAAACGTTTACAGCGCGGTATATGTGCATGTTCCCAACGCGGGGATGTACGCAGTTCGTTGGATTCGAAGTGCGATCGCGTTTCCCAATGCCGTTTTTTGAATACCGCACGGCTATCTCTGCCCGCGAAGAATCCTACGTTTTCCCGCAGCCTTTGCCTGGGACGGATCTCATTGCTTTCGAAACATCCGATAACCCCGACGAAAATGTCCGAATCGTCAAATCCGATGATATCATTCGAGAAGTCGTCAATGGCCGGCAGTCGGGCCGAATCCTTTGGAAACTCTCGGCAAAACGGCAGAAATGGATGGAAGCCGTGCCGCAGCGTATTCGGGAAAGCGAAGAAAAACCCGTGATTTACTGCGTCGATAAAAAAGATATCGGAAACGAAAATTTCGAGCGTCAGCTCTCACAAATCACAGCTTTTGTGCTGCAAAAAGCCGCCGATGGCCAATCGGGGTCCGTCCGGATTTCGGAATGTGAATATCCGTTTGGTGCGTTCGATAAACAGCGCATCGCCCTTTTCGAAGCATTGGCTGTCGCCTGAACGGAGTAATTTATGACAAATGAAGAACTGGCGCGTGAATTTGAAAAAGCCGCCAAATCACTTTCGAAAATGACAGGCCGCGAACTTTTGTTCGAAGAAGATGTCGTCGAAGGCCGATCGGCGATGGTCTATGCCGCAATCAACGAAAACAAAGCCGAATTAAGCCGCATCGCCAGCGAAATCGCTGCAATGAACGACGGCCCGCGGCATCTTATCCGTGCGCTCAACAATATTAAGGCAATCGGACACAACGGCATGTTGCTCTTTGCCAAATCGATTGTCGATGCGCTCGATAAATCCAATGCCTGGGACAAACCGGCAAGACTGCAAAAAATCGAACAGCTGCTGAATGCCGTTACTGATGGACTTCGTGAAGGCCTGGGCTGGTTGGATGATGCCTGTGTGGATGCGCTTGAAAACGGCGAACTCTCCCGCGAAGAATCATTTATGCTCTGGAATGCCTGGTGCGCTGCCACATTGCGCGCATGTGCTGTGGCCGCTTCGCTGATTGCTCTGGTCGGCGCACATCGGCCCAGAAATTTGTCCAAAAGCGATATTCGCACGCTCCGGGAGGCCATAAACGACGACAACCCGCAGCATTGGGACATCTCATCCGCCGCGCTCTATCTGTTGTTGGGCAATAGCTTGATTTCGCTCGAAAAAGCTCAGGATTTCGTCGAACGCGCCTATACCCAGTTTCCGCTTGAATCGCTCGAGGGCGTCGAACTGCTCGCCCTTGCTGTCGAACACGATGCGGCAACCCTTGCTGAAATCGACGAGATTCAGAAAAAACTCGCCAAACTCAGTGAAGGTCCCGCTTTGCGCAGTCTGTCCCGCGATGAACTGGCCGATGCAGCCAACGATATCATCGAAAAAATGGCCGAAATGCCTGATTCTGCTTACCAAATCGCCACCATGCTTCAGGACGTCTCCCCCGCACGCCGCCTTGTTTTCGCCGCATTTATCGACGATACGCGCCGCAGTGAATTGTTGCGACAGGCATGCAAACTCGACCTGATTAGCGATTTCGCCGCGCGTTTCTTTGCTCACTTCGATCCCGAACACAACCTGATGCGAGACTTCAGCTGCGCACTGGTGCCGACATTACTCGAAAATTGCAATGTCGATGCGATGCTCGCCCAGAATTGGCTGGATGCCTGCGACAGCGAAAATATTGAGCAACTGCGCGCCGATTTGAATAATTGGCGTGCACTGTTCCAGTAATTCCGGATTTCTGATATGATAGCTGTGGTCGCGCTGCTATGGCCTTGCAGGCCATACGCTCGCGCGGCGCGTCTATGGGCATGTCGCCCATACGCCGCGCCATTTATCGGAACCAGAATCACAGGCTCGCTATGAATGCCATCGGCGTAATGTTATTGATACAACCTGCAGTCCTTTGCCTGATTCTGGCGTGTGCTTTGATCGTGACCGGACTGATCTGGATTTTCTGGATCCGTCACATTAATGGCACCGGCCGAAAAATTCTGATTGGCATCCTCACTGGTATTGTGGTGAGCGTGATGATGTCTGTTGGCATTTATCTCAAATACGAAATTGCACCGGTGAGCTGCGAAACGATTGTCGCTCTTGAGTCAGGATTTAAATAAAGGCTCTGTTTAACGAGCGTGTATATGAATATGCAAAGTCGTTTGCTTCACGGCTTTTAGCTTATAGCTTATGGCTTATAGTGATTCTTAGACAACTGCAAGCGATAAGCATGTTCTTTTCTGTCGCCCTTTCATGGCTAAAATCATTGGAAATCTATGATCCGGGGGTCCCGCTAACCTCACCTACCCCCAGCCGCTTTGCGGCTGTCCTCCCTCCCTCTCCCAGCGGGCGAGGGAGGAGGAATGATTTCCCCGGCTGTACACTGTCGCCCTTTCAGGGCTGTCATCTCAAGCATCCATCTGCTTTTTTGGGGCTATGTTTAGCCAGTGTGGATATAGCGTTACCCCGATGCGTGTGAGATACTGGCCAAAGAGCGCCGAGCATTGAGCGCCGAGTTGGCCAATGATCACTCGTGGCTCATTGCTCGTCGCTCGTGGCCGCAAAGCAGACAACCTTACTTTTTCATATCCACGATCGTTAAACAGAGCCTATTTTTAGTACGATTCAGTCAAGCATTTTTAGAATGCGACGGCCCTGGCCTTATTCCTGTAAACATACATTGCAAAACGTTGCTTATGGCGATGGGCTGAATCATACCAAAGATGATTGCTTAATCATCAATAAACGTTGCTTTGCGAACACCTTCGTGATTTGCGCACGTGCCGGTCGATATCTCGAGATAGCTGCGCATGCAGTCAGACATCGTATCGATCATCTGTGCGCGTTCGGCATCTGGTGGCGAATTTCTGAGTTTTTTATTTTCGGCCATAAACTTGTCTTTGAGCGGCGCGAGCTTTTTGGCCATTTTGTCGCAGTCGTCGGTCATGGCTTTGGCTGCTTTGATGTCGCTGCATAATGCGGCGAGTTTTTCTTGTTCACTTTGGCAACCAGAAAAGAGGGCGGCAGCTGTGAGTATCCATAAGATTGTGATAAATCGGGCGTGCATTTGCGTATTCCATGGAGATGAAACCAGGTAGCCGAAACGATTTCGGCTGTTTTTCTGTATCATTATCTAGCACGAATTCTATGCATGCTGAATGTCTTTTTTTTGTGGGGTGATGGCCCGAGCCGCAGATAATAGATATGCAACAGCGCGGCGTATCGCAGATAGCCGCGCATCTGGCTGGCGTATCGCAGATAGCCAGCCCCACATCTTGTTGAAAATACCTGCATCATTGGAAATATTCAGCCGGGGCTCTGCCCCGGACCCAGCCAAGGGCCTGAGGCTCTTGGAACCCGCAATATTTTATACATGCGGCCATATCTTGACAGATAACATGGCCGCAAAAGGCGAAATGGGGCCCCATTTCGCTAAAACCCTACATGGCATGCATGTTTAGCTAGGAGAGGCAATAGAGGGCTGAACAGTTACCTGCATCATTGAAAATATTCAGTTAGTTCTTGAGTTTTATCGATGCGGGTTATAGATAAACAGCCTTTTTTGGGGGCATGGATGTGAACAGGGATAGGGAGTGATAACATGCATTACGAACGACTGAATGGCAGGGCGTGGAATGAGAAGCGCGAAGTGACGATTACGCCGAATTTTATTACGTCTGCGGCGGGATCTTGTTTGATTGCGAGCGGGCAGACGCGGGTCATTTGCACGGCATCGGTCGAGGAGAAAGTACCGCCGTTTTTGGAGAATGCGGGAGTGGGTTGGCTGACGGCCGAATACAGCATGTTGCCGGCTTCAACATCGACGCGCACGACGCGTGAAAAAGCCAATGGATGCGGGCGCACGCACGAAATCCAGCGCCTGATTGGACGCAGCCTGAGAGCGGCTATCGACAGAAAAAAACTGGGGTTGCGCACCATTACCATCGACTGTGATGTGATTCAGGCTGACGGCGGCACGCGAACGGCCTCGATTACCGGAGGATTTGTCGCGCTGTCGATTGCGATTCAGAAACTGATGAATAAGGGCTTGATCAAACAGAATCCCATTGTGCACGAAGTCGCGGCCATTAGTCTGGGCAAAGTGATTGGCAATCTGCTGCTCGATTTGAATTATATCGAGGATTCGTCGGCCGAAATCGATGCCAATCTCGTCGCCACCCCCGAAGCTGAAATCATCGAATGGCAGACCACCGCTGAACGTGCGCTTTTGCCGCTTGCCGAAATGAACGACATGCTTGAACTTGGCATGAAGGGCATTCGTGAGCTCGTCGAATTACAACGCACCGCAATCGCACAGGCATTGGCGTGAAACTGAAAACGATCACATATTCTGCGCTGATTGTGCAGATTTTGTGGCCGTTTACACATGCCGCAGCTTCGCCATCCGCATCGTTTGGTCTGGATGCCATGAGCACTGCACGCGCCATGGCCGTGACCGCATCTGCCGATCCACTGGCGGCTGCAGCAATCAATCCTGCACGGCTGATTGCGCTCAATCCAGGCGCGGTCGAAATCGGCGCAAACCTCGTGGTTTCAACGGATAAACTGGAGATCAATCGCGCCAATGCAGGTCTGGATACGTATATCGGGATGCAGTTTGAAGCTGCGATATCACTCCCGGTCGGGAAATTGCGCGACAGACTGTATCTCGGTGTGGATGCACATCTGCCGAAAGATCACCTCTATACCTTATATAACAGCGGTACATCCGAGCCTGTCGTTTTAGCCAGCGGCCCCGATGCACGCCGGCTTTCGCTCGATCTGGCCGTGGCCGTCCGCATCTGGGAAAATATCGCCATCGGCTTTGGTACCTATGTCCTGCCCGATGTGGGGGCTTCGGTGAACCTGACTTTCGACGAGCAAAATGATAACAGCTACACCGATATTCGCGTCGATTACCGGCTGGCACCGACTGTTGGCGTTTATGCCGAAGTCATCCCGGGGCTGCACCTCGGTTTCGGTTATCGTGCAGCTCAAAAATTGTCTCTCGATGTGCCGGCAAATATCTATATCAGTGATGCCATTGGAACGATTCATACCAAGGTCGATGGCAATGCTTATGCCGAGCCACATCGCATCTCGTTTGGCGTCGCTTACGATTTCTCTTCGCTCACCGAACAGCATTTGCTTCACTTTGCTGTCAATCTCGATGCCGAATACGATCTTTATTCCGATCCGATTCAAACCTCGGCGCGCGTCTGGCTCTATGATGATGCCGGGCAGGTACTCGAAAAGCCGATTGAATCCGGTGCGGATTACAACGATGCATTCAGCATTCGAACCGCCATCGATTGGATGCCGCTGGATGATTTGCGCGTTTCGATCGGTTATGGATTCACTAAAAGTCCCATACCGGCACAACGCTATTTGTTCAACGTCCTCGATGCCGATAAGAATCAGCTGGCGTTCGGTGCAACCGGATATCTGCCGGCACATTTACTTGGCGGCTTTGGGCTCGGCATGAGTCTGGCCGCAAAACTCGATTTCTATACCACCCGTGAGATGGAAAAATACGAATTCCTGCCTCAGAATCCTGGCTTTCCTTCGATCAGATTTGAAGGATATACATTTGTTTTACACGCAGCCTTGTTATTTAGATTCGAATGATAATGTATAAGAAAAATATCTGTATCATCCAGATGATATTATGGCTGTGTGTCGGATGTAACGGGGAATCGGCGGGCATCGATAGTGACGGCGATGGACTGAGCGACAGACAGGAACAGATGTTCTGCACCGATCCGCACAATCCCGATACCGATGGCGATACGATTCCTGATGCGCTGGATGCCAACCCATGTGAATTGCCCGGAATTGTACTCACGCCTAGAATTGTGTCTGTCACATCCGGAGAAAAATTGGCTGAAGCGACCATCCAGATCGGCGTTCAGAATACAAAGAATCTGTGGCTTGGGAATGTAGCGTTTAACATAACGGCCACAGATGGTCAGCTATCGAAACCCATTGCACTTGGTACCGGGTTGTATGAAGTACGGCTGACTTCTGATTCGGATATCATTTCGGTTATCACCGTTTATACAATCGATGAAAATGGTTTGCCGGATGATCGGGCAAATGAATCGCTGCAAATTGAATTGAAATTACAAAAAAGTATCATTCCTGAACCTCAGAACCCGCAAAATCCTGAGAACCCGCAAAATCCTGAGAACCCGCAAAATCCTGAGAACCCTGAGAATCCGATTGTAGAACCGCAAACGCCGGAATTGGAGATCCCTGGCCTGAATCCTGGAAAATATCGAAATGCCGGCCCGATGAACGGCGAACTCACGGTGATGGCGATAGACGGCCAAACGCTTGATTGGTCTGAAGATGCCATTGCGCCGTATCCGCAAGCCTATGTACAAATCGATTTTGACAATGGTGAATCGGTACATGGCTATACGAACGAATCCGGATTTATACAATTCAAAGACGACCGTTTAAAATCGCCGGTCAATGTGACGGTCGGCGCGCCTGGTGCTCGCTATGTGACCTGGATGCATGCGAATGCCAAATATCTGTCGGCAGGTATACATTCCCGCGATATCACGGCTGCCGAAGCCGATACAAAAGGCGGCAAAATCACGGGACTCGTGCGAGGATTCTGGGGAGAAACCGGGATTGAATCATTTCCGCGAGAGAATTCCAATGTGTTTAAAACGATCAATATTGCCATTGTACAGATAGCGACGCGCAATTATCCGCTCAGTTCAATGAATACCGGTGCCTTGTTGCTGCCGCCGGATGGCACCTCAAGTGCAGCTTCCTATTTCGATATTCCGCCAAATCTCGTGCTTGCAAACTATTCCCATCCGGAGCTGTCGCGCTTCAAACTCAATCAACTCATTCCCGGCAAATATATCGTATTTGCGTTGGCCGGAGCCGGCGGCAATATCCTCGCGGCATCCCAGAATCCCTACGAGCTGGAGTTTACGCCCATGGCGCTCGGCATGAAGGAAATCGAGGTCAAGGCGGGCCAGAAACTGGATATGACGCTCGATTTGACGCTCGATTTGCGCAATGCTCAGGTTTCATCTCATGCGTTGTATTTTGGCCATTTGCCGCCCGATCCTCAGACCGGAGAACCGTTGCCGATGGGCCTTGTTCTGCCGCTCATCAATACGGGAAAAGGGTATATCTTTACCGATGTCAATGCGAGCTATAACCACGAAGGCTTTAAGAATCCGGTGACGGTGATGTATCCGCAGGCCGTTCACCAGACGCTTGCATCTCTCGGCCTGGATGCGCATCCGATGGTTGTTGGGCTCGCCGGACGCAAGGCTGTGAACGGCTTCGATAGACCGGGAATTTCAACGCTGATTATGCATCCGCAATCACGGGGTGAAACGCTCGAGAGCGTCTATATGAACAGCGAGTCGCAGTGGCCTGCATTGCCGAAATTCGTGTCGCCTGCGCCACCCCAGTCCGATGCGTTCGATGCGGTCGGCGCGTCGCTTAACCCAAGCCGCCTCATTTCGTGGGACGTGCCGGACGATGCCGATATGACCGTGCTGCGCTTTAACTATATGACACCGCCGATTCACAACGAATTGCTCAACTCTGACGTCGGTGCCTCACAGTCGCATCCGCTGTGGGAGGTCTATGTGCCGGCGCCATATAAAAGCATTGTGCTGCCAACGCTCGATACTGCCGCGCCCGATTATCCGGTACTCATCAACTATGCGCCAACAGTTCCCGGCGACGCCTATCATTATAATGCGCACACCGTCGAACTCGAAATCAACGCCTATTATATGGGGCCGCGCCAGTTTAATTATCAGTCGGACTTCAGAATCGACGACATCAACATGAACGCATGGGCCGTTTCGCAAGATTCCTATTTGATCGATGTGAAATGATTGTCGCTCGCTTTGAGACGTGTCACGACACGTCTCTACAGCTCGCCATGTCGCGTCTATCCCTGCGGGATACGCCGCGCCAAACATGATTGTCGCTCGCTTTGAGACGTGTCACGACACGTCTCTGCAGCTCGCCATGTCGCGTCTATCCCTGCGGGATACGCCGCGCCAAACATGGACATCTGCGGCGCGCACATCTATGGTTATGCATTTTTTTGTGCATGATGCTTTATTCAGTAACGAAAAATCTCGCGTATTTGCTTGGTTTCGTGTGCGTTCGCCGGTTTCTGACATATTTGTCATATTCTTGACAAGAATGTCATAGGTTTTGGTAGCGGGAATATGGCCAAAAATCGGTGTAGAAAAAAATTTCCTTAAAAAACATAGCGTTAGGTGTGGATAAATAATTTTCCAATTGTTGGCACGGTAATGGCTAAATCTATATCCACGTGTGAGACACATGAGCCTGATGGTTCTGGAGGGAGTCTTTAAGACGTGTTTTGCTGTTTTTAATCCGTTTGTTACGGAACAACCAATTGGAGAAGAGTTATGAAAAAGAGCGCTATGTTATTAATCGTTTCCCTGGGTTTTGCTGCCAGTAGTTTTGTTGCGTGCGACGGTGATAAAGATAATCTTCTTGAGACACATAGAAAAGCCGCTATCGAAGCTTGTATAAGAGGATGTGGTGACCTGGGGCCTGCTTATTCTTTGGTCGATCCGGAAAAATGTGTTTCCTGTGATTATGAATGTAGTGAGGGTTATGCTTATAGAGAAGATGCTTCTGTAGATTTGGGCTTTGTATGTGATAAAATGGATGGTGGTGCAGCTAATGTGAACGATATTGCCGAAGATAATGGCAGCAGTAGTAGTGTTGATGATAACAACGATCTCGTTTGCAATGCTGGTTATATTAAAGTCGGTAATGGATGTGTAAAAGCTGATAATTCCGTTGATGATGACGACAATAATGTTGATGATAACATCGATCTCGCTTGCGATGCTGGTTATATTAAAGTTGGCAATTCCTGTGTAAAAGCTGATGATTCCGTTGATAATGGCGATGATAATGTTGATGATAACAACGATCTCGTTTGCGATGCTGGCTACATTAAAGTTGGTAATGAATGTGCAAAAGCCGATATTGCCGAAGATAATGGCGACAATAATGCTGATGATAACGACGAATTGGTTTGCAACGCTGGCTTTATTAAAGTTGGTGATGCATGTGTAAAAGCTGATGATTCCTTAGATGATGACGACAGTAATGTTGGTGATAACGACGATCTCGTTTGCGACGCTGGCTTTATTAAAGTTGGTGATGCATGTGTAAAAGCTGATGATTCCTTAGATGATGCCGACAGTAATATAGATGATAACGACGATTTGGTTTGCGATGTTGGCTTTATTAAAGTTGGTGATGCATGTGTCGTTGATGATGGCGGCGATAGTGATATTTGCTTGAAGACCTGTGATATCGATCCTGGTGAAGGCTATTTACTGTTAGAATCAGGCAATTGTGGCTGTGAATTCATTTGCGATGATGGCTATTTCTATATAGAAGACGCTTCTGCAGATTTGGGATTTGTGTGTGCAATAGCTGAATAAGGTGTTGTTTGCTTGCGGCTAGCCGCTATGTTTCCTTACCGCGTCTATCACTGCGTGATACGACGCGGCGTATAAAGACGTTTCATGAAATAGAGATATTTCGTGGAACGTTTTTTTGTGCTGTTTAACTATCGTGAAACTGGAAACTATAATAACAGCCAACGGTCACGAAGTTACCGGGGAATAAGGGTATTTCCCTATCTATAGCCCCCAAGTTGGGTTAATATTGAACGCTTACGGCGTTCTTCTTTGAGGGCATTCACCATCCCCCGGCGTTGCCGGGGGCTATTGATATTCAAGCCCTAACAGGCTTGAACAAAATGATGCCAAAAGTAAATGCGGTAATCCTGTTTTGCCAGCCCTTTAGACTGGCAAAATCTTTGGAAAAATGTTAAAATCTATCGCTTCCTTTTTGGGGAGCCTTCAGGTTTTAACATTTTTTCAGGAAATAGCATGAAATCACCTACAGCGATACTACTTTTACATTGTCCCGATGCACACGGCATCATCACCGATGTGACCAAATTTATCACCGATAACCAGGGGAATATCGTTGATCTCGACCAATATGTCGATCACATCGATAATATGTTTTTTATGCGTTTGGAATGGGATCTTTCTGAATTTATTATTCCACGCGATAAAATTAAAGAATATTTTGATACGCTATATGCCCAGAAATATCAGATGACATTCAGCTTGTATTTTAGCGACGAAAAGCCACGAATGGCTATTTTTGTGAGCAAGATGAGTCACTGTTTGTACGATTTGCTCGCGCGTTACAAAGCCGGTGAATGGGATGTTGAAATTCCATGCATCGTGAGCAACCACGAGGATTTGCGCTATATCGCCGACCAATTTGATATTCCCTATTATGTCTGGTCGATCAATAAAGATCATTCTAACAAAGCCGAAGTTGAACAGGCCGAGATGGATTTGCTTCGCAAAGAACGCGTTTCATTTATCGTGCTCGCCAGATACATGCAGATCATCAGTGACCAGATGATTCAGGAATATCAGCACAAAATTATCAATATACATCATTCATTTTTGCCGGCATTTATTGGCGCGAAACCCTATCATCAGGCTTGGGAACGCGGTGTAAAAATCGTGGGAGCGACCAGTCATTACATCACAGCCGATTTGGATGCTGGCCCCATCATTGAACAGGATGTCGTTCGCATTACACATCGCGATACGCCGGAATCACTCGTGCTCAAAGGCCGTGACCTCGAAAAGATTGTATTGTCTCGTGCCGTGACAAAACATATCGAGCGCAAAGTACTGACGTATCATAACAAGACGATTATTTTTAGCTAGTTTGATTGCGCCGCGTAACGAGCCTGGAGGGCGAGTTAGCGGTGCAGCGGCGGCGTAGCGAGCCCGTGAGGGCGAGGTAGACGACGCCCCAAAACATAACCATACCATTTTCGTCGCAGATCGATTATAAGCGCGGCGGTTTGTGGTAAGGACCTGGTCCTTTGGCGAGTCTGGGGCAGAGCCCCGGCAGAATTCTTATTGTGGAAAATCGATGTCTGTACAAACATTTCAGGAAGAGTTGCGCGAGGCGGTCGCGGCGGCGTGCCGGACGCTTGGCGCGGATATGGATGCTTCGGCGATTTCGTTGAGTCCGGTGCCCGAAACGGCTTTTGGCGATGTGGCAATGGCATGTTTTCCGCTGCGCGGCAAAACAACAGCTTTGCCCGAGAACGTTTCGAAAAATCCGGCGGCGATTGCGCAGGAACTGGCGAAAGTATTGAATGGCCTGCCATATTTTGACGAAGTGCGCGCCCAAGGGCCGTATGTAAATATGTCGTATGATACGGCGCGGCTTTCGAAACTCGTGCTTTCCGAGATTCTCGACAAGGGCGAGGATTATGGATCGCTCACGAATCGCGGCGAACGCGTGATGATCGAGTTCTCGGGACCCAATACGAATAAACCACAGCATCTGGGCCATTTGCGCAATAACGTGATCGGCGAGTCGATGTCGCGGCTGCTCAAAAAAGCTGGATATGATGTCGTGAAGGTGAATATTATTAACGATCGCGGCATTCATATTTGTAAATCCATGCTTTCCTATATTCGTGACGGCGGTGATAAAACGCCCGAAAGCATTGGTAAAAAAGGCGATCACATGATCGGCGATTACTATGTCATGTTCGAAAAGGCTTTTCAGGCAGAATATGGCGAATGGCTTGCTTCGGACGAAGGAAAAGCATCTTTCGAATCGTGGAAAGATAGTATCGAGGGCGTGAAAGCGCAGAAAGCAATTGATGCATACAACGCGTTGCCCGATGATAAGAAGAAGGGAAAAGCACCGGCCGATTTGTTTTCTACATTCAAATCGGGATACAAAGATAAATATTTTAATGAAAAAAGTGCGCTCGGCCGTGAAGCCGCCGGTATGCTCGTGAAATGGGAAGAAGGCGATGAAGCCACTCGCGCATTGTGGAAAAAGCTCAATGGCTGGGTTATCGATGGCTTTATGGATACCTATAAAACCCTCGGTATTACTTTCGATAAATTATACTATGAAAGCCAGACCTATAAACTTGGCAAGGATTTGGTCGCAGAAGGTCTGAAATCGGGGATTTTCCACAAACTGGAAGGCGGCGCAGTCGCTTTTGATCTGGCGCAGATGGGGCTGAGCGGCGATAAGATTGTATTGAGATCAAATGGTACAAGCGTCTATATTACGCAGGATATCGGCTGCGCGATAGAAAGATACAAAGATTATCATTACGATAGAATGATATATGTCGTCGCCGACGAACAGAATCATCATTTTAAAGTATTGTTTTCGATTCTTGGCTTGCTGCGTCCCGATTTGAAAGATAGATTCGAGCATCTGGCCTATGGTATGGTGACACTGCCGAATGGCCGCATGAAAAGCCGTGAAGGTACCGTTGTCGATACAGACGATTTGATCGTCGAAATTACCAGACTCGTGCGCGAAGTCATGGATGATCGCACCAATCGCGAGCATTACGAAGATGCCGATAATGCAGAGCTTGACAGACGCGCCAAAGTGATTGCGCTCGCCGCGATTAAATACTTTTTGCTCGACGTGACGCCGGCTTCATGGATGGAGTTCAATCCGGAAAAATCGATCGATTTGCAGGGACGCACCGGTGCCTATTGCCTGATGAATTACGCGAGGACGCGGTCAATTCTGCGAAAGGCAGGATATGTTCATTCGAATAATGCCGATCTGGGCAAACTGAGCTCGCCGCAAGAGAAAAAACTGCTGATGCATCTGATGAAATTCCACAGCACTCTGAACTGGGCCGTGGAAAGCCGTGATCCGGGCAAAATTGCAGAGTACCTGTTCAATCTGTGCAAATGCTTTGCATTCCTGTTCACCGATAAGGCCGGACACCCGATTTTGACTTGCGAAGATGCCGGTGTGAAATCTGCACGACTTGCGCTCGTCGATGCGATTGGCATCGTGCTGCGCATGGGCCTGGGATTGCTCGGCATTGAGACACTCGAGGAAATGTAGTCTTTCTGGGGCTCTGCCCCAGCCCCCGTCAAGGGTCTGAGACCCTTGTAACCCGCATTATTACTTGGGTTCTGTCATGTGCTTGCTATCTGCAATGGCCTGAAAAGGTCGAAATGGGGCCTCTCCCCCCATTTCGCCTGTAACCTGATTGTTGTGGCTGGTTTAAATGGGTATTCATGACAGAATGAATGATGGTTATACATGCTTAGGAAATCTCTGAACAATATGTCTGTCTGTCACTTTAGTATTTTCAGTCCTTAGTTTTTTCGCGGGCGTGACGCCCGCGTCCCCAGCAAGGTTCTGCATTGTTCAGAGAATCCTTAGGGAAAATGAATTCTCCTGCCATAGTCCCACTGCCCCATTGGGGACGGGTGATTTAGAGGGATGGGGCCAGGTAAACAAAATAATGCGCTGTCCTGGGAAATTAACGGAAAATAGGAATTATCATTGCACGGCATCATTCTGCGCACAACCCGAATTAAAGACTGCGATCTCGTGGTGAACTGGCTCACCGATGAAGATCGCATGGTGGCGACCTATGCGGGGCATGTGCAGGGATCGCAGCGATTCCCGAATGCGCTCGAGCTGATGACGGTGTACGAAATCGAGTATTCCCAAAAGCCCGGCCAGACCATGGGCAGCCTGAAATCGGCATACAGCATCGAGCGTTTCGATCGCATTATAGAAGATATGAACAGCCTGAGCTGTGCGAGTGCTGCTCTTGAGGCTGTATCGAACCTTTGCCCCGATGAATCAACGGTGATCGATTTGTTTTCGACACTTTTGCAGTCGTTTGCCGTCATGAATACCGCGTCGGAGCTTTCGGTGATGATTTTGGCCTGGTTCGAGTGTTTTCTTTGCTATCAACTCGGAGTCATGCCGAATCTGGAAATTTGCTCACAATGCGCGAAACCATTGATAAAATCGGCGTACTATCAACAGGAGCTTGGTTTTATCTGTAAAAAATGTGCGCACGACGAATCGAATATCCCCGAATTTGTGCTCGAAGCCATACGTCGCCTGCGGTTCCAGTCGCTGCGCGAGACCGTGCAAAAAGCGCTGGCGATTAACGATGAGGCCCAGCGCCGCAAAGTGCTGGCTCCGGTGCTGAAATTTCTGGTATCGATTATGTGCGACAACAGCACGATGAAACGTCTGAAAGCGCATCGGTTTATGGCCGAAACCGCGCTCGACATGCCAAAGTTGTTTGAATTGTAATTTTCCAGGGCTCTGCCCCGGACCCCGCCAAAGGGCTGAGCCCTTTGGAATTCGCAATGATTTAGTATTCTGTTTTGTTTTGTTTTACAGTGTATCCGCGGTGGCGCGTAGCCGCACCATAATTTGTGCTTACAGTGCAAGCTGTCAGAAAAGAATATGGAGATCTCCAACAAAAAGCTCACAATTGAATGTATTGCTTGTTACGCGATTTGTCTGATACTCACGGCGATTAATGCAGTTTTGTATCGCATGGGGGCTACGGCGGCGGAGTTTGTCTGGTTTGCGGCTGTATTCGCGCTGATTGCTGTGCCCATTGTCGCTGTGCGTTACATTCATCCGCGAGACGAAGTCGATGCCGGCATCTGGATAAAATGGTCGTGGAAAGATCTGTTGTTCGGCGTCGTGGCTGTTCTGATCCTGTTTATCCCGGTTGCGCTGGGCAATCATTTCGTTCGCACAAATATCCAGGGGCTTCAGTTTGCCTTTGACTGGTCCAACTATCAGTCACTGCAGACGCCATTGCTCTATGAATTGTTCATACAGTTGATCTGTGTCGCATTGCCTGAGGAATTTTTCTTTCGCGGATATTTGCAGACGGCCATACAGCAAATGGCAAAGAACCATGCCAAAATTTCCCGATATGCAGTGGTGTTTTCTATCGTTTCGGCGAGTGCTGCATTTGCGCTGTTGCATTTACCTAGCGGCAATTTTTCAAGGTTGCTCACGTTTTTCCCGGGTCTTTTGTTCGGGTTTATCCGCTACAAAACCAACGGTCTGCTCGGTGCGATATTTTGCCATGCGATGTGTAATATGATGATGGTTGTGATGAATGTGCATTATTTTTGAGCTTAGAGCTTTGAGCTTAGAGCTTTGAGCTTAGAGCTTTGAGCTTATGGCTTATGGCTTTGGGAAACAGCAGATCAGCGCCCAGAATGGGCGCAACGTCACAGCCCGGGGTGAAGCGAATGCGCAACCCTGGGGAAATGGTATTTCCAAACATCAGCGTAAATGGTATTCCAACACACCAGCGCCCAGAATGGGCGCAACGTTACAGCCCGGGGTGAAGTGCAGCGCAACCCCGGGAAAATGGTATGCCCCAAAACCAGCGCCAATAGGAGTATCACCACATGGACAGTTCCAACAAATACCAATGGGTTGAACAATCAATCGAATTGGCTCGTGAAATGGCAAAGGATTATAATAATCAAACAAATGATTGTGATAATGAGCACAATCCGTTTTATTTATTTGCACTTAGATATAGAGGGAAAGAAAGAAAAGGTGACTGGATAAATGGTATTAGCCCGTCAGATTCTAATGGCAGATTTTTTCAAAGTGTAAAAGATAGCATAAGACAAGACCTATGGACATTGTTTGTTCACGCTGCAGACGAAAGAATTCATGTGATAGACGACTTGAACAACGATGGTGACTTTAAAAGAGCATTTGCGAATGCTATAGATTGCAAATATAAGAATCCAAACAAAAACAATAAAGAGTATCCGATTGGATTTCACAAGGTATCGACATATCTCTATTATATTCGCCCGGATTTGTTTATTCCGATTTCTGGTAGAACGCCTGAAAAAGACAAAAAAGATACAAGTTGGCGAGCGTACTACTGTAAATTGATGGGTATTGACTATACAAATGCAAAAGAAAAATATAAAGATCCACAAAATTGGGATGAGTATGTAGAATTCTGCAAAGACAGAAAAAGGGAGTCCAGAGAACGAAACCTGAACCGATTATTTGAAAATCTGGATGACAGATACATTATTGCAGCCATGAGAGAATATATCAAAGGCAAATCAGATAGTGGCACTTGTTCTGATGACAGAGAAGAGACTGAAATAACCATCATCTCCACACCAAAGGATAAGGATATGAAGGAAGAAATCCGTAAATTACTCAAAGCTAACCACAACATCATTCTGCATGGTGCGCCGGGAACAGGGAAAACCCATCTGGCAATTGATGTCGCGGCATTGATGAATGCACCATCCGGTGATAACACAAGTGAAGCAGATAATCAGAATACGGAAGAAAGCACGGTGATGGATAATACAAAACCAGTAGAGCATATTCCATCCCAAGTCTACTTTGAGCTCATTCAATTTCACCCGTCGTATGATTATACAGACTTTGTCGAAGGGCTACGTTCTTATGAACTGAACGGGTCCATTGGCTTTAGGCGGGAAGATGGTGTGTTTAAGGAATTTTGCAAGAAAGCCATTAAAGACCTGGATAACAACTACATCTTCATCATCGACGAAATCAATCGCGGCAACATGTCGAAGATATTCGGAGAGTTATTCTTTTCAATCGATCCAGGATATCGCGTCAAATCGAAAGAAATTAACGATAATACTATTAAATACAAAGTGAAGACCCAATATCAGAATCTCATCAAAGACGACGATCCATTTAAAGACGGTTTCTATATTCCTGAAAATGTCTATATCATCGGCACGATGAACGATATCGATCGAAGCGTGGATTGCATGGATTTTGCCTTTAGACGGCGGTTCGTGTTTAAAGAGATTATGGCGGACGAGAACGCCGAATGGCTGAGAGATTTATTAAAAAATGAAGCTGACAAAGCAATTGAAGTAATGAAGAAACTGAATGAAGAAATAGCGAAGGTCAAAGGTCTGAATGCATCCTATCAAATCGGTGCAGCTTATTATGCAAAGCTCGCATCCATCAATTTTGATTATGGTCAATTATGGGACTTATGTCTTGAGCCATTGTTGCGGGAATACGTCCGAAACAATGCTCATCCAGAGAATGAACTGGAGAAACTAAAAAAAGTATTCGGTAAAGCAGCCGGGATTAAGTCTGAAGATAATATCCAGACAACAAATACTTAGCCAGTTAAAGAACACCGTCGGCGTTCAATACCAATAGCCCCGGTTGGATTCGCAGGCAACTACCGGGGGAATAAAGCATTCCAACTTTCCTTTAATGAACGCCGTCGGCGTTCAATATCCATAGCCCCCGGTTGGCGCGCAGCGACTACCGGGGGATTATGATATGTTTTTAAGCCATAGAACCCCAGCGGGGTTCAATATTGAACGCCTACGGCGTTCCTATTGTGGTGGCATTTCCATCCCCCGGCGTTGCCGGGGGCTATTGATATGAAAGCCCTACGGGCTTTTAAAATGGAGGCGAAAACCTCTTTCTCACCGGCGTTGCCGGGGGCTATTGATATAAAAGCCCTGCGGGCTTTTCGACGGCTGAGCGATAACCAGAGACATCATCCATGCCCACTCGGTAAACAGCAACACGACTTAACCATGTGACTTTTAGGATACTTACCAAATGACGACGCATTATTTTGTTATCGAGACAACGGATTATGCGAATTGTGCTTCCAAAAAAGCTGAGCTCAAATTCGAAAACCAAGATAATCATAAGAGAATTTTTAATAAGGCCCTGAGACTATTGCATCTGGAACAGGATCGCATCAGCCGCGTCGATAAGTTTATCAAAGAAAAACAGGATGGTGTGCCATTGCTGATCTACCCATATTCTTTGGATGATTCAAAAGATTTGAAACATCGCAAAGGGAATGCAATTCTATCTGTTGAATATGATTCGGGAGATAAAAAGTTCTCTCTACAAACGTTTGGATTGATGGGCTATATCAGTATCACGTTGTCCGAAGACAAAGATGAAAACGAGGATTCGGCCAAATCGGTTGACGAATACCACTTCGATATCTTTATCCATTCGCGATTCGATTGGAATGACAAATCCAAAATCCGTTACTGTGGCAATCAGGATAATCAAATTAACAAGAACGCATCAAGTATCTGTAAAGATTTTTTCCTGCATTACATGCTGCAGCATGCACTCAATCTCAATATTTTCGATTGTAATCCAAGTGCAAAAGAGAGCGATTCCGAACTTGAACTGATGCTGTATTTCTTTCCCGGAATGCTGCGGCGTGCGATGAATCAGGGATTGTATAAGCGGTATGTGCATCGCGAATACAATGATGATAAAGTACGCGGTCCAATCGATGTCGCTCGCCAAATTCGCAGCAATATGCCGTTTCGCGGCAATATCGCCTATTCTGCGACAGAATTTGATTACGATAACCCGGTCACACAGCTGGTACGCCATACCATCGAATATATTCGTCATCACGAATGGGCTTCGCAGCTGCTTTCACAGAGTGAGCAAACCGCTCAGGATGTGCAAATCATCGTTCAGAATACAGAGCGATTCGAGCCCGGAAACCTCCATTCGGTTCTCAGCCAGAATATCCATCCGCTCAGCCACCCATATTTTACCGAATGGATGCCGCTGCAATACCTGTGCTTATCGATATTATTGCACAATGATATGGATTACAGTTCTGAGCGTGACGAAGATAATATCCACGGCATCCTGTTCGATGGTCCATGGTTGTGGGAAAATTATCTGGATGCTTTGTATACATCCTATAATCTTGGTTTTAAGCATCCGGATAACAATGAGCGAAAAGATGCGATTCGACTCTATCAAAAAGATGATAAAGAGGAGCGATACCCGGATTTCTATAAGCCAAGCGATATAGCAAGCCAATCGGAACCATGTCAATATGCCGAAGAAATCTGGGATGCAAAATATAAGTTACGCTATGGTGAGGGTGGAAACATCGAGCATGACGATCTCAATCAGGTGATATCGTATATGTACATTCAAAGCAAACTGAATACAGATAATTCCAGCTCAATATGCAAGAGAGGTGGATTCGTCTTTCCAATAGTTGGATCGAAACTGGACACATGCTTTGTAAAGATTGGAACTCTGGAAGGCATCGGTGGTGAATTATACAAATGGGGGCTAAAAATCCCCGTGCCCGGCGAGTATCAGTTATATGGAGAATTCTGTAAAAAGATGAAGGACAACGAAGAAGAATTCCGAAATTGTCGTAATGATTCAGCTCAGCTTGATTAAAAGCATCATGTAGTGCCATGCACTTCTCATGTTGAATGCTTTGTAGGTATGTGGCAGGAGGCAGGCGTAGGTCTAGAAGATTCCTCATCCATGTAAACACACAAATATTCGTAACAACAAAACGTTGCTTTTGACTATAGGATGAATCGTAACAACTATTCATTGTGTTCATGATTCATGAGCGATGCATAAATGCCGCATCATTGCGTGTTGAAACTACATATACACAAATCACCTACATTTCACTCATTCACCCACCTTCTACCCGGAGAATACTATATTTTCTCTCGAAAATGATTGATTTCACACGATTTGCGCAATAAAATAGATAGAACAACCATGCCACAGATTAGCATGTGTTTTATTGAAAGCTATAAAAGGAGCCATTATGAATCAAATTACCGAAGCTTTTTTACACGATATCCCCAAGACCGATCTTCATGTTCATCTGGATGGCTCCCTGCGCATCGAAACGCTGATAGATTTGGCGCGAGAACGGAATATCCCGCTTCCATCGACGGATCCTGTAAGGTTAAAGGAAATACTGAATATTGGTGGTATTCACGAGAATCTTGAGAGTTATCTGCGTGTATTCGACACGACGCTGAAGGTTTTGCAGGATGAAGATGCGCTCACACGCACGGCATTTGAACTTGCGGAAGATGCGGCGCTTGAGAACTGCCGTTATATCGAAGTGCGTTACAGCCCGGTGTTGCATCAGCGCGAGGGTTTATCGTTGCCGGTGATTGTGGAATCTGTGGCCGAGGGACTGCGTGCAGCCAAGCGCAAATATGGCATTATGAGCGGTCAGATTCTTTGTGCAATGCGCCACATGTCGCCGCAGACTTCGCTGAGACTTGCAGAACTTGCCGTGGCTTTTAAGCACAAAGGCGTGGTGGGCTTTGATTTGGCGGGTGGCGAAATGAACAATCCGGCCGAAAAACATGCCGAAGCATTCGCATTTATCCGCAAGAATAACCTGAATTCGACGGTTCATGCCGGTGAGGCTTATGGTCCGCGGTCGATTCATCAGGCGATTCACGATTGCAATGCGCATCGTATCGGGCATGGTACACGCCTGCGCGAAAACGGCGATTTGCTCAATTATATCAACGATCACCGCATTCCGCTTGAGGTTTGTTTAAAGAGCAATGTGCAGACGGCGGCTGTCGATGCCATCGAAAATCACCCGTTGAAATTTTATATGGATTTTGGTTTGCGCATCACGCTGAATACCGACAACCGTCTGGTCACGGATACGACGGTGACTGATGAATACAAGCTGGCTTGCCAGGTATTCCATCTGACGTTTGACGAAGTCAAACGTCTGGTGATCGACGGCTTTAAATCGGCGTTTATGCCGTTTAGGAAAAAACGTGAGGTGATGCGTCTGGTGCTCGATGAATTTAACCAGGTAGCCGAGAAGCATGGTCTGCACAGCGAAGTACCGGTAACTGGCGTATCGCGTTATGCCATCGATAGAATCGGCGAGGATCCGATGCCCGATTAGAGTGGCGCGGCGTATGCGCAGCATAGACGCGCGGCCGGGCGTATCTGCCACAGGCAGATAGCACCGGCCATTTTTATTGGCTTATGTTTAACCAGTACGGATATAGCTTTCGCCCCCGATGTCGGGAAGTACAGGCTTATAGCTTGTGGCTTATAGCTTGTAGTTGTCTGAGGACACCATAAGCCATAAGCTAAAAGCCGTGAAGCAAACGATTTTGCATCTTCATATCCACGATCGTTAAACTGAGCCTTTTGATTTGTGCAGGTGAAAGTTATTGTTTTGGGGCACATTCCGGGAACGATTCGAGGGCTTCGTCGATGAATTGCTGTGGAATTGGGGCAGGTTTTCCCATCCATTCCTCATCCTCGGTGTAGGCGGCGTCGTATGTATAAATGACGGCATCCGATCCGCCCCAGAACAGGAATGCGACTTGTTTGAATGCGGCAGTTTGGAAAAGTGAGATGTTGGCGCGTTCAAATTTTAGCTTGCCGTCGACGTAAATTCGCACGGTAGCATAAGATGGACCGAAAGCGTTTTCCTGAATGTAGTGGACGCCGATGGCATACCAGCGGCACGGGGTAGGATGGTCGAGATTGACGTTTTCGGGGCCAGCGCCGTCGATATCGTCGATGTCGAGTGATGGCAATTCGTTTCCCTGGCCTTCGATTGGCCAGACGGGGCGCGGGTTGAGGAAGTAAACGTCGGTGCCGTTGTTGAGTTCACTTTCTCCGACGTCACCCCATTTGCCATCGGGCAGTGACATGAAATGGAGATCGAGGTCAGCGCCTTCGGTATCCGTTTCGTCGCTGTCGCCAGGGGTGTGCCAGACGAGCTGGACGTGAATGGTTTCGCGCGGCAGTGCTGAAATGGAAATGCAATCGGTGTTGCAGCTCATCATGTTGTCGCCGTCTTCGACATTGAGGCAGACTTCGTAATTGCCCGCCAAATCGAGGAAAAGAGAAGCTGCGGCGCCGTCGGTGACGATTTTTGAGGTCGAGTCTTTGGGGGCAGATTTCACAGACCAGTAATAATTTTGAATGGTCGATTCGGGATCGGAGCTGAGACTGCCGTCGAACGTGACGACATCAAGCGGTGACAAATTGAGCAATTTAGACCAGTTCGTCGAGGAGCTGAGGCGTGCACGGGCAGATGCCGTGGGACAGCGATTTTCGGATGCAGAGCCCATGACTTCGATTTTGGTATTTGGCTGCTGCGGGTCGTTGTTCATCACGGTAAAGATGGCGGATGCGGGGCCGAGCGTTGTGGGCGTGAACGTGATGTCGAGTTCGGCGGATTCGTTTTCTATCAGCTCGGTGTTGCCATTTTTGAGGGCAAACGCGAATGCATTTGATCCACTGCTTCGGTCGACATCCGAGACGATAAGCGGAACGGCGCTGCAACTTGTGAGCTTGACGGTACGGGTTTGCGAGGTTCCGAGGCTGACTGCCGGGAACTCGAGTACTTTTGGCTCGATTCGGATGCACGGCGTGTCGCTGTTTGCAATGATTGGCAGCGAATAACGCGGCGTATCCGGATCATTCGATGAGATGACGAGTGAACCCTCTGCCCGCCCGAGATCTTTGGGCGAGAATGAAACCTGCACCTTGAGCTGGCTTGCGGCATTGGGTGCCAGTGCTGCGGGGAGGTGGATATCGTCGGGGAGCACAAAACTGAATGCGCTGTTCGCATTTAGCTGAATGTCGTTGATGTTGAGGGCGAGGTCGCCGACATTTGTGATAACGACAGTTCCGGTCGACGTTTTGCCGACGTCTGTCTGCCCGAAAATGAGCCTTTCCTCCTGCGACGGGCTGACGTGAATGTGTGGCGCAAGTTGCTGTGCAATCACGTCGAGGGTATAAACCGGCGTCGTGAAGTCGTTTGTATAGATTCGGATTTGTCCGTTTGGTGAGGGATTTTGCTGCGTCGGCGTGAATTCAACGGCAAGCGGCATGGAGGCCAACGGATCAAGATCTGCGGGAATGTCGACGTTTTCGGAGACAATTTGTACGGATTGTGCGCCTGACCATTCAATCTGCCGCACATTGAGTGCATCTTTGCCGACGCTTGAAATGACGAAAGGCAGCGTCCGCGATTCGCCGAGCGTCACGCGCGAAAAGGTGATTTGATTGGGCGGTGTTACACGAATTCGCGCGTCCGACCCCTCATCCAGCGTCGGGCCACATGACATGCCGGTAATTGCGGCAGCGAAAAACGGTAATAGGCTCAATTTTTTGCGAATCTTCGGTCTCACGGTTATTATCTCCCTATGGGGCCGATGCTATGGCCTTCGGCCATACGCATCCGGCATGCGTCTATCTGGCTGTGCCAGATACGCCGCATGATTATATGGTATAATTGTTACACTAAAACCCATCGACACGCACACAATATCTATACAAATACACAAAAAAAAAGTAAAAGCACAACGCAATTCGCCGTCCACCACAGATGTGCAGTTAGCGTTTTTTCTCACAGAGATCCTCGCATGCTTAATTCTACAGAACCGGCGTCCAATATTTTGCCCCCCCGAGAGCTTCCTTGTCCAGCCAGGGGAGATCGGATAATATTTACGCCGAATGTCGAAAATTGGCTAAAATCCTCATCGAAACGTCTTGTCTGCCGTTGGCAGCAGGAGGAAATGCCGTTCTGTATTTTTGAGGATGAGAACGAAATCATGCAGTTCGTGCTCCAGGGAGGGGGGCCGGAACGAAGCTTTACCTTGGTTTCATCGCGTCCCGGATTTGATTATACGAGTTTATGGATGGCGAGCTGCGAAGAGGATGATGCGTCGTATTTTGTGTGTGTGCATTATCCTGTATCGGGGAAAAAGCCGATTCCCGATATCTGTGCGTCGTATCTTGTACCAGCGACCTATCGGGCAACGATGATGAAAACCCAGATTGCGGTTTACGAACTCAGCCATCGAACGACGCTGGATGTGTGGTGCAAATCGCAGGATGCGCCGGAACCTTTGCCCATTTTGAAGATGCTTGAGGCCATCGCACACATGATGAATGGTTTGATGTCGACTGGCCACAATGAAATGCGCATTTCGCCGCATACCATCGTAGTCGAATCTGACGGCCGTATCCGATTGATGGGTGTTGCGGCATTGGATATGCCGTGGAGCGAACGCTGTGCGCAGACCTATCATCAGGATCAGCGCGCATGTATTCCGCCGGAATGTACCGGCTATATGCTCAAAAAGCTTTCTCCGGTACAAAGTGTCTATATTTTGGGTGCGCTTGCCTACTATCTGATCACCCGGGCAAATCCGCCGGTTTGTGAAGCCATGGACTATGCGATCGCATTGCTTCCGAGAGCATTTGTGCCGGAATTTCCCATTGGCTGGGATGAAATCATCAATCAGGCGCTTCAGCCGAATCCCGAACTGCGTTACAAAACGCCGGATGAATTTATCGATGCATTGACCGAAGGTTTGAAGGGCATGGAGATTCGCCAGGCGTCCAGGGGGCCGTTCGATTATGATATTGCCATCGACACCCATATTGGCGTTGGCAAAAGGCTGAGATGTCCGGTCAATCAGGATGCCGTATTTTTAAAGAAATCTGAAGATAATCAGCGGATATTGCTCGTGGTGGGCGATGGCGTTTCGACGTCGACGTATGGCTCGGGGGATATCGCGAGCGGACTTTTGGTCGAAACGGCTCAGAAGATATGGGATAATGAATGCGCCAGTGCTGCCGAAATCGATGCGCGGTCTGTGGTGAGCCACATCATGGAGCAGACCAATCAGGCGATTTGCCAGTATATTCGTGAGCGATATGCCGATAAATCCCCGACATCGGCTGAATGCATGGGAACGACAGCATTGATCGCCATTGTCGATAATGGCGTGATGACGCTGGCTTCTATTGGCGATTCCCGTGCCTATCTGATTCGTGATGAAATTCTGTCGTGTATCACCAGAGATCACAACTTGTTTACCGTTGGAATTGTCAATGGGTTGTCGGCAGATCTGTGTGCCAGTCATCCGCACGCCGGATCCCTTGTCCAGTGCCTTGGCTATTATGTCGACAACGAAGCCGAGCCCGAAGAACTGGCGTTTGATGTTTTTACGTTACATTTGATGCCAGACGACAACATTCTGCTGACGACGGATGGCATTTTGGATTATATAGATTGTGAAATTGGTGCGAGTGAAGCCAGAATTGCCGAAATCGTTCTGAATGCTCCCGATTCAGCCAAGGCATGCACCGATATGATTATCCAGGCGAATATCGGTGGTGGGGGCGATAATTGCGGCGTCGGCTTGATTCGGGTGAAACCGCACAAATAAACGGTTGCTGTCCAACAAACCAGAATATGTGTGGCTTAGCGAAGCGAAATATGCACAGAATGCGCGCATGGATAAAACCGTAAACGCCGGGGAAGTGCTGTATCCATTGTTGGTGCGGCATGGCCGGGGGTAGGCGCGTATTTGCCCGCAAATAGCGCCGTAGGGGGCATTGCCCCCACACAAAAAAAGATTTGAGGACAGAATCCTTTGGTAAACTGCCATCGCCAGAATAAATAGGGCGGCTATAAAAGATGGCATACAATATGCATTTAGACAGTTTCAGCGCCTGAGTCGATACGTCACAGGTTATCCACTTTTAAACATCATAGGGAGATTGAACATGAAACGTACATATATCGCTGGTCTTGCAATTCTATCACTTGGTCTTTCAACACAGGCTATGGCAAAAGATCTCGATGCGACTGACATCATTGTTGGCGATTTTATGAGTGTCGGTTCGATCAATGTTAAAAAGATTGGTGCCAATAGTATGGTAGACAAGATCGTCCAGAGCAATCCGGATGCAGTCAAGTCCCTCAATGAGCTTAAGGCAGCTGGTATCGATTACAAGAAAGACATCGACGTGATTACCGTTGCACTCGACGATAAAGGTCATGGATGCTCAGTGATTGATGGATCAAAAGCCATTAAGCCTGCGTTTGATGCGTATATGGTCAAGAAACAGTATAAGAGTGAGGATTATAAGGGGGTCGCGATTTATTCGAACAGCCGTGATTCGGCGGCATTGTTAAGCGAAACCCGGCTGCTTGTATGCGATAAATTCGATATCAAGCCGTCCATTGATAACTATAAAGCCGATAAGCCCAAAACATTGAAAGAACGCGCCAGCACGATTTACAACATGTACAATAAAGCGTCGAAATCTGCTGAGATTCGTTTCGGTGCGAAGATGACCTCATCGCTGAGAAGCCGTGGTCAGGCTTATAAGCTGGATGGCGTAGACGGCGCTTCAATTGGCGTCACAGATATTGATGCGGCTGCGTTATCCGTGAGTTTTGCATCTGGTGTGGACATTTCAGTGCTGGCCAAGACGAAATCGGCCGATACGGCGACCGCAGGAGCCAAGCTTCTGAATGATACCCTGACACCGCTTTTGAGCGATCCGTCACTCGAACAGCTTGGATTGGCGTTCCTTGGCAAGGCTTATAAGATTTCGTCCGAGAAAGAGAATCTCAAGGCGAATGTAAAGCTGAGTGAGGATCAGGTGAATTTGTTGATGGGTATGGCGGAAGGTGCCGTAGGCGGTAGCAAAGCTGGCTCTAAATAAATCAACCTAACTGAGATACGAAAAAAGCCGCCATTTGGCGGCTTTTTTTTAGGCTCTGTTTAACGATCGTGGAGATGAAATTGCAACGTCGTTTGCTTCGCTGCTTTTAGCCTATAGCTTATGGCTTATAGTGCTCTTTAGCCAACTACAAGCGATAAGCGACAAGCCTGAACATCCAGACATCGGGTGCGAAAGCTATATCCACACTGGTTAAACATAGCCTTTTTTTTATGGGGTATGGATTTTCACAAATCTTGCGGTTGTGTGATGAATGACATCGCACAACCAGGTTAAATGCTGTGGTACAGGCGAACTAATCCTGTCTTTTGACTTTGACGGTTTGACCGGATTCAATTTTAACCGTCTGTTCCGAGTCGATGCCGAATTCTTTATTGACAAAGCGGATTGTATAGGTGCCTGGTGGCAGTTCTAATTTTTTATACCCTTCGCCATAGTTTTTGCCATTGATAAACGTCTGAGCTGCAGGTTTGCTGTTGACGTGCAGGATACCTGGTGCAACAGCGGATGATGCGGAGGCAGGTTTTTCTTCTGCTGGCTGCTGTTTTTTGGGGGTATCCGAGCTGCTGCTGGATGGCGTCTTTTTGGTGGATGATCCGGAAGTTGTTTTATTGGTGGCAGGTGAAGATTTGGCAACAGCCGGTTGTGCAGCGGCGTCGGGTTGTGGTGCTGCAGCATTGGGATCGTGCTGAGTCGTGATGGCGAGTACCTGATCTTCATCGATATCGACATCAGCGTTTGGCCGCCATTTACGCGTGATCTTGGTATCACCGTCAACGATGGAGATATCATATCCATCATCGATGGGCAGCCGCGTGATACGTTCTCCGCTGCTGCTTGCGGTACCTTCTTTGACGACTTCACCGGTTCTGAGGTTTCGGATGGTGAATTTTGCCGGATATGGTGTTGTTTTGAGGACCAGGACGGCGAATGCAGGTTTGAGATCGAATGTGAGATTCAGCACTTCGCCTGATTTTATCGATACCTGCTTTTCCTCCGGTTTATATCCGTCTTTTGTGACGGTGACGAGGTGTTCACCGGATGCAATATCCGACAGCTCGAAGTGGCGGACACCTTCAATGGGTTCGCCGTCAACTTTTACAGTTGCGCCATCCAGATTGACGTAGAGTTTAAGCGTCGTCAGGTTGATTGGCTGTAATTCAATATTAATATTCTGGAAGTCGGGATCGGCGAGTATGTTGCCTTCAGCGACCTGAAAGCCTTCGGCTCCGATGCGATAATGCGTATCTTTTTTGGTATGGAGCTTATTGACTTTGATGGGTGTTGCTTCGACAGGTTTTCTGGGTTGATCGTCGATTTCGATCCAGACCTGAACATCTTCAGGATAGACCGTAAACTGCAGCTGTCCGTCGAGTGTATCTTTGGAATTGAATACCACACCAAGCACAAGGATGACGCCGATAATCAGCATGAGGGAGAGGACGATGGCGATAAAGATGCTGCGCATTTTTGAGCCGCTGTTGTTTACGGGGGTGAGAATGGTTTCACGGCCCTTATTGATAACGACGGCATCTGTAGTGATGGATTTGCGCGGGACTGCTTTATCGCTCTCGACATGTGAAGAAACGATATCCTCGACGGTTTCAGGCTGAGGGGGTGCATTCTTTTGAGAGTAGACGATGTTATTGCTCGGTGGAACGAAATCATCGAGTTCGGCATAGATGGCTTGTTTTGGGGCGGATTGTCGTCCCGGATTCACGACCTCGTATTGAACGTTGCTCATTTTGGGCACGTTATGCTGATCGTAGAAAGAGGTTTCGTCTTCAGAATCCTGCGATGGTTTTTTAGCCTGCATCAATACATCGCGGGTTAATTCCTTGTAAAACTCGACTTTTTTCTGTTCGAGAGCGATTTCCTGCGCAAACATTTTATGGCAGAATTCGCTGAGTTCTTTGCCGGAATAATAGATATTCTCGCTGATCATAAAACGCTGCAGGGCAGCTTGCAATTCAGCGGCAGTCTGATATCGGGCATCGACATCTTTTTCGAGCGCCTTGAGCACGATATCTTCGAGTTTTTCGGGAATATCAGAGTTGTAAAGGGTTGGGGGACTGACTTCGACTTTTCGGATTTTTTCGAGTGTTTCGAAATCGCTTGCTCCCAGGAAGAGTCGTTTGAGGGTCAGCATTTCATAGAGGACGATGCCGAGTGCAAAAACGTCACTGCGCCGATCGAGATTGGCTTTGCCTGAGACCTGTTCAGGGCTCATGTAGCTGAATTTGCCTTTGAGAATGCCGACTTGAGTGGCAGACGATTTGTTGGTCGCTTTGGCAATGCCGAAATCGATCAGTTTACAGTCGCCATCATAGCTAATGAGGATGTTCTGTGGGCTGATGTCACGATGAATGATATTCATCGGTTCGCCGCTGGCGTCTTTTTTGTTATGTGCGTAATCGAGGCCTTCACAGATTTTGCTGATGATGTAACAGACGCATCCGATGTCCAGTTTTTGGTTTGTTCTGACGCATCTGTCGAAAATGACGCGCAGATCGTGGCCAGCGACATATTCCATGGCGATATAGTAATCGCCATTGATATTGCCGAGATCGAAAATTTGAACGATGTTTGCGTGCTGCAGCTGCACTGCAATTTTTGCCTCATCGATAAACATCGAGATAAACTCTTTGTCTTCTGCGATGGTTGGCAAAATTTTCTTAACGGCTACGATGCGCTCAAACCCTTCGACTCCAAATGTTTTGGCCTTAAACACCTCGGCCATTCCGCCCGTGTTAAGCTTTTCAAGCAGAAAATAATTGCCAAACGGAATGGGTTTCGCCAATACGCCCATAATATCCTTCCTAATCATGCATACGTCTGCCAAAGCAGACTCCACCCAGTATATCTTTTACTCTGAGTTGCGTTCATTCGCAAGTTGTCGCATTCAGTTTATTGGGAAATATGTTGCGATTCAATCCTTATGTGAGAACGCCATCAGGCGTTTTATGTACTCCTCCGGTTGGATTCGCAGGCGAATACCGGAGATCAACGCGTTCCTATTGTGGTGGCATTCATCCTCGGTGTTGCCGCATGGTGTACGCAAAGTTCGCAGATAACGCATTATATAAAACCCGTAGGGCTTTGGGCGAGTAGCGCCCGGTTGCGTTAGCAACCGGAGGGAGCCAGGGCCGTCGCATTCTAAAAATGCTTGACAGTATCGTACTTTCACAAAAGAAGATGGGTGCTTGAGATCAAAGCCCTGAAAGGGCGACAGTGTACAGCCGGGGGTGCAGCGTTAGCGGAACCCCCGGATCATAGATTGCCAAGTATTTTAGCCCTGAAAGGGCGACAGAAGAGAACATGCCAAATAGAATGCGACATCCCTGGGGGGAGCGAATTCCTCCTCATTTCTCTCCCAAATATGTCTGTCCATCGGGAAGGCAAATTGGAGAAAAAGGGGGATGCACATGATCCCCTAGTAGTCGCTACACTCCAACTGGGGGCTACTCGCCAGAACGCCTACGGTTCTCTTCGTCTCACGACTTTGCGTACACCGTGCGTGTTGCCGTGGGCTATTGATATTCAAGACCTGACGGTCTTATGTACGGCTGAGCAGTTACGGAAATATGAGAGGGAGGCTGGATACAAAAAAAGGCACCCGAAGGTGCCTTTTGGAATGTTGGAATCCTGATGTATTAGAATCTGCAAACGCCGCTGACGCATGAGAATGTGAGGTAATCGCTGTAGCAATCCCTGTCACTTGAACACTTAAGCATGCACTTGCCGTCGTTGCAGAGCATACCATCACCGCAATCCGAGCTGAATACGCATTTGCCATCATCCGGGGTGAGGCAGATGCCCGAATCGAGAACACTGGCATCTGAAGAGGGATTCGGAGCCAGGTAGCAGCTATAACCCGGATCACACTGTGTATCTGCGAAGCAGCTTTGTGTGCAGTAGCTTTCGTTCTTTCTCTTGCTCGTGTAGCAAATTGCATAGTCTGCGCCATAACCGCTACAATCTTCTTTGCGGGAGCATTCATTCAGATTCTGTGTGGAGACTTCGCAGCGATGATTGATGCAGTCTGCATTCTGGACGCAGTCATTACTGTCACGGCAATAGCTTGCATCACATGATTCATTGTTTGGATAGCACTGCTTTGAACTTACACGGCTACCGGGAGTAACGCCTTCCATATCCAGGCAGCTGAATCCCTCTGGGCAATCACGGTCATAATCACAAAGACGCAGACAGGCATTGGTGCTGTCACCCAGGTTTACGCAAACGGCACCGCCTTCTTTACAATCGTCGGTGATATCGCACTGGCCACAGAATGGAACCGAACCGCTATTGTACTGATAGCATCGGCCATCTTCGCAATACGAATCGCTGTCACAATCGCGGTTGTCATAGCACTGGGCTTCATTGTAGCCACCCGGACGATAATCATAGTCGTCTTCGCAGATGTAATCATCCCAACAATCATCATAGCAGGTCCACCAATCGCAAACGGTGCTGCAGCTTGTGCGGGTATAACAGTCAGAATCCACAAAACAGCCCTGCATACCAATTGCACAGAATGCTGCTGCCAATGCCATTAAACCATACTTTCTAAATGCTTTTTTCATATCTCTTCCTCCAAAAGGGTTACACGAACAAATGAAATAGTTGCACGAAGTCAACGAAGTGTATGTTATGAAATTAATATGCCAATGTAAAAAAACGTTTTTTGTCGAACCTTTATTCCTGTGTTTCTTTAGTGTTTTCAACATTTTCCGCATCAAGAACGTTTTCCGTGCCATTGGCATCTTTCGCACGTTTTTTTTCACGGTGTCTGATCCAGAATAATCCGGAGCACCAGATAATGGCCAGCCAACCAAGGAAATCACCCAGATAACTGTATATGGTACGGGTTGGTGGCATCATTGCAACAGACTGTCGCAAAATTTCCGGCTCATAGATCGACGTGTGTTTAACCATGCGTCCGTTGGGATCGACAAATGCGCTGACGCCGGTATTGGTCGAGCGAATCAGCCATTTGCGGTGTTCAACCGTACGCATCATTGCCAAAGCCAGATGTAGCATGGGTTCATCGGTTTTTCCAAACCATGCGTCATTTGTCACATTGACGAGAACATTTGGTTGCAATTTTGACAATTTTCGTACGTACCGAGGCAAAATATCCTCATAGCAGACGATTGGGGCGAGTTCGTATCCATTAAAATGGAATGTCTCGAGGGTATCGCCGGGGGTGAGATTACCGGCTTCGGGCAAAACTTTATAAACCCACGGGTATTTATCTGCATAGGGGATATACTCGCCGAACAGCAGCAGGTAATTCTTGTGATATTTGCCCATGATACGGCCATCTGGGCCGACCATATAGGCAGTATTGTAGAGTTTGCGCACGTCAGCACCCTGTCGATAGAGAATATCGAAGGGCGTGTTGGTGTCGCCGAGTGTATCAATCGACAGTGTGCCGAAGATCACTGGCGCGTCAAACCCTCTTATGGGCATTG
>JAEEGL012394854.1_pt1 | contig 31837 bp, 23 predicted proteins | sample 9134231 | NCBI WGS metagenome assembly JAEEGL01 (sample SAMN16246548, study PRJNA631951) | gut metagenome | biome: gut microbiome; feature: rumen; material: fiber-attached | host: Bos | place: Iran: Karaj | collected 2018-10 | reverse complement strand
ATTTCATCTGTCCGCTTAGACCACAGCCGCTCCGAAACGATACTGTAAACTATGCCCTCAGTCTTAGTCTTCTTACCCGTGATAACTGTTTCTAATCTGCATATCTCTTTATTCTTCTCCGAATAAAAGAATATATTTATCACAGCATTCTTCGCATCCCCCAGTATATCTCTGGTTTCCATGTGATTGATCGGTTCATTATTCATTATACCAAGAACCAAAAGGATAACCTTCAGCACGGATGTCTTTCCTGAAGCATTGATTCCTATGAATCCATTTGCCGGATTAAGATATACATTAGAGAACAGAGGATGGAGCTGTTCTTTCTGTTCCTCTGATACCCTTTGCTGCGCGTAAAAGCATATATCGAGCTTTTCCTTAAAAAGCGGCAACCCATCAGCCGTAATTCTTAGAAGCTTCATATTGGCACCTCCAAATTAAAAACGAATTTGATGTTAATAAATTTCTATCTGACTGTAGTATACCACCCAACCCAAAATTTATCAACAGATTTTCCGTTTTTATTTATAACAATGCCACACCCTATATACAGATTGGGAGAATGCTCAGTGCCCCCTTTTCGCCAAAGCTCTCATCTAGATCAGCATGATCTCCTTTGTCCGGTCGTCCATTGAAGAAAACAGCTGCAGCTCCTGCCAGATCCCTGAGTTTCCTATGCGAGATGCTATAGATCACCTCAGCCTGCTCATACGTCAAAAACTTTCTGCGGAACAATCTCGCCTCTTCCTTTATTGCCGTTCTTCTTTCAATGTCATAGTATTGGTCTTCCATGCTGTTTTTCCTCCATATTCAATGATTGCTGTAATCAATGCCTTGCATCGCCATTCGGTATCGTATATTCTTCGGATACTGTTTCGTATGCCAGAAAAATATACGAAAAAAGGACCACCTTCTTGAAGTTTCTTTCAAGAAAGTGGTCCCTATGGGTCCTAAATAACTATGCTGATTTTTGCTCAACAGCTTATGATTCTTTGTAACAACTCATCATTCTTTACAAGATTGATGTCAATTTGCTATCAATTCGTTTTCTCGACGCTTGGAACCCGCATAAACAATGGGTTTTAGCGGTCAACGCTTTTTAACGTCGGGAAGAGGATCACGTCTCTTATACTCGGACTGTCTGTAAGGAGCATTGTGAGACGATCGATTCCGTATCCGATTCCGCCTGTAGGAGGCATACCTATATCGAGTGCATTGAGGAAATCCTCATCTGTGTGGTTTGCTTCCTCATCGCCTGCTGCGAAAGCTGCTTCCTGAGCTGCAAATCTCTCTCTCTGATCGATGGGATCATTGAGCTCTGAGTATGCATTGCACATCTCCCATGTATTAATAAAGAGTTCGAATCTCTCAACCTTTGAAGGATCATCAGGCTTCTTCTTGGTGAGAGGCGAGATGGCAAGAGGATGATCCATGATGAATGTAGGCTGTACCAGCTCCTTCTCGCAGAACTCCTCAAAGAAGAGGTTGATGATATCGCCCTTTGTATGACGCTCCTCATATTCGATATGATGCTCTTTTGCGAGAGCCTTTGCTGCAGCGTCATCCGCTACTGTGTCAAAATCTATTCCGGCATACTTCTTTATAGCCTCGTTCATAGTCAGTCTCTCAAAAGGCTTGCCGAGGTCTATCTCTGTACCTTGATAATTGATCTTTGTTGTGCCACAAACCTTTTCGGCAACATACTTAAACATAGACTCGGTGAGTTCCATCATACCGTAGTAATCTGTATATGCCTGGTAGAGCTCCATCAGTGTGAACTCAGGGTTGTGTCTGGTATCCACACCTTCGTTACGATATACACGTCCGATCTCGTATACTCTCTCGAGTCCGCCTACGATGAGTCTCTTGAGGTAAAGCTCAAGGGATATACGGAGCTTTACATCCTCATCGAGTGCATTATAGTGAGTCTCAAAAGGTCTCGCAGCAGCACCGCCTGCGTTTGATACGAGGGTAGGTGTCTCAACTTCCATGAAGTTTCTGCCGTCAAGGAACTTTCTGATCTCCTTTATGATCATGGATCTCTTTACAAATGTATCCTTTACTTCAGGATTCATGATGAGGTCCACATATCTCTGTCTGTATCTTGTATCTGTATCTGTGAGTCCGTGGAATTTCTCCGGCAGGATCTGCAGTGACTTTGAAAGAAGAGTCATCTCCTCAGCATGAATTGAAATCTCTCCTGTCATTGTACGGAATACATATCCCTTTACACCCCAGATATCACCGATATCGGACTTTTTAAATGTGGCATAAAGATCGTCACCAAGTGCATCCTTTGAGACATAGACCTGAACATTGCCTTTAAGGTCACGGATGTTTGCAAAAGAAGCCTTACCCATTACACGCTTAAACATCATACGTCCTGCGATTGAAACCTTTGGTGCATTTGCATCGAGGATCTCACGCTTTTTATTGTACGCTTCCTTCTTGGCCTGGCGATATGCACTGACTACTTCGTTGTCAGCATCTGCTGCCGGCTCCTCGGGGAGTGCGGGCTCATTATAATCTTTTAATGTCTCTTTCTCGTACTCTTCGTAGAGACTGATCGCGTCGTCTGTATGATGGGTCTGATCATATTTTGTGATTACAAAAGGATCTTTTCCTGCGCTCTGAAGCTCTTCAAGCTTCTCTCTCCTTACCTTGAGGAGCTGGTTTAAATCCTGTGCCTGATTCTCTGCGGGCTGATTGTTCTTATTATTCTGCTCTGCCATTATCTTTTCCGTCCGATTACTTTATTGCTTTATTTAATCAAAATTATTTCTGTACAGAAATGCTCTTAACCTTGTACTGGATGACACCTGCGGGGCACTCAACCTCTACTGTCTCGCCCTTCTTGGCACCCATGAGTGCTACTCCGATAGGTGACTCGTTTGAGATCTTGCCATCGAGTGTGCTTGCCTCAGAAGCACCTACGATCATAAACTCCAGGTCTTCCTTGGTCTCAAGGTCTGTTACGACAACTGTACATCCAAAGCTTACTTTGGAAACCTTACCGTTGATCACTTCGATATCTACTACTTCTGCATTCTTAAGGAGTTCCTCGAGCTCTACGATACGTGACTCGATCTTGCCCTGCTCCTCTTTTGCTGCATCATATTCTGCATTTTCAGAGAGGTCTCCCTGCTCTCTTGCATCTTTAATCTTCTGTGCTACTTCCTTACGTGCTGTAAGTGTAAGGTATCTAAGCTCCTCTTCATACTTATCTTTGCTTTCTCTTGTTATAAGTGACATATTATTTCCCTGCCTTTCTATATTCATTAGGAATTGTAGATTTACAGTTCCTTATAAAAGCACTATATTATACCTTTTTTTACATATATGTGTCAATTTTGACTTTCGTATATGTCATGATAAACATCCGGGTTGTAGTACACGTCATAATCCCCTGCTTCACCAATCTTCAGGAATCCGTATGTGACCGGGTTATTTATAAACTGTCTGCCTCTGTTTAATACAAAATAACATGTGGCCGTATCATAACAGTGGTGTCTGATCTGTTCAAAATCATACCAGTCAAGCATGATTTCATTAAAGAATTTATTTTCCGTCTCCACCCAGTTAGGGTCGAGCTGTTCTCTGCCGTACGGCATAATGATATCAACATCATACTGTCTGATGAAAATGAGGAGCTCATACGGGAATGCCGCTTTCTTTATGGGGCATTCGTGAGTCTCAATTATATTTGAGAGATCAATTACCTCCTGGGGAATCTGATATTCATTCTCTGCTTTCTCAAATGTGTAGTCAGATGTATAGACGAGATTACCTCCAAGGAGCAGTACCAGCCCTATAAGCAAAAATCCCATTATACGGTGATCGTTTATAAGATTCGTGCCTACATACGCAAGACCTATACCCATGGGAATCAGCCAGAAAAATCTCCAGTATGTACCGGCATCAACAGCCCTCGTATATACGATATAGAGAAGGGGAATAAATATAATGAGTGCCATCCATACACTGCCGTGGAGGAGCACAGTATATCCGGCCTTCTCCTTGTCATTTTCCGTGACGGCCAGAAATACGAGCCCCACGAAAAAGAGAACCATGAATACTCCCGTTCCCGTGTATCTTGAATATTGTTCAAATATTTCACCGATTAACTGACCCATAGACTATACCCTCTGGAACAAATAGTAATAAATCAGGTTGTACATATACAGGAATATGTAAATATAGCAAGGTATCATCGAGACAAGTGTCATCAGTATGATACGGTAATTAATATTTCTGATGCTGACAACTGCCAGGAATACAAGCTCCATTACAGCCAGGAGCAGTATGCCGAGACTGCTGGCAAAAGCTCCTGCGAGATTTACGAGAAACAGCATCAGGAATAACCCGTAAATCTTCAGGTTAAATCTTCTTCTCTTCTCTGTCTCCTTTGCAATCATAAGGATGACATCAAACGTCGCCGGAATAGCAATATTCGCAAGCATTGATTTACCCTGCCATGTTCTTGTCAGGAAAAATACTTCGTTAGTATAAATGGATGTGGCTCCGAACATATTTATGAGTGCGATCAGCACCATAAATACAGGGAGTTTTGACCTGTCATTATTAAAGAGCTTGATGGCGATATGACCGTAGATCATGTATGTAATCGGGATAAGCACGATGGGCATAACCGTATGGGCTATCACCGCAGCATGTATTCCACTGAGTCTGGCAAGGAATCCGTAGAACATGGTGAACTGGGCCAGTGCATGTCGCAGGTGCAGATCCTGTGGCATACCCGTATACGCATTAATCGTAAAGAGCTTGTCCTTCTGGTCTGCAATGACTGCCATCGTCACATACTGGGCATCATCACCGTTAGGCGTCGCAATCACAAGAGACATAACTATCTGAGCAATTACGATGACAAAAAATGCAATCCATGTGATGAGATCACGCCTCTGCATATGTTTAAAATCAGGGAACATGAAATATTCTAAAATCCCTGTCTTAACAAGACCTGCCATGGCAAAGGATACTGACAGCACCATGACCGCAGAAATAGTAAAAGCATAAGCCAGGGCAAGCGTCGTCATTGTATAACCCTTCACAACAAAAAAAGTGGCAACTATCTGAAATATCGATACCATCAATAGCCAGCCACAAAGGTATACTGTGCTTATCCTCTTATGCTTTTTCGTAATTAAATGAGAGGGCAGGAGTCCCACAAGGAGTGGCATCAGAACCAGCCATATGACCGGTTCCGAAACCATCTTTATTTTGTCCATATTATCTTCCTATACAAGAATATTTAATACCTGCATTTCTCATATCTGCAGGCTCATACAGGTTACGTCCGTCAAATACAACCGCACTCTTCATGGTTGATGTGAAGTCCTCAGGCTTAAGTGCCTTGAACTCAGGCCACTCTGTCATGATAATGCAAAGATCTGCATCCTTGAGCGCCGACTTTGCATCAGGTGCATATTCTATATAACCATTGCCGTGCTTTCCTTCGGGATAACGCTTCTTAAAGTTTGCTTCTGCAACGGGATCAACTGCAACGATGTGAGCACCGTCCTCAAGGAATAATGGCATATGCTTGAGTGATGATGCCTCACGGAGATCGTCTGTACCTGCCTTAAATGCAAGACCGAGCACAGCAACCCTCTTATCTTTAAGACTGATATTTGCATTCTTAACTTTTGTATAGAGAATTCTCTGCTGTCTCTCGTTTACCTCAACTGCTGCCGAAACCGTCTTTAAATCATATCCCTTGCTCTTGGCAAGCTCACGGAGCGCCTTTGTATCCTTGGGGAAGCAGCTTCCGCCATATCCGATACCGGGATTAAGGAATCTGTTGCCGATACGCTCATCGTAGCTCATACCCTTTGCAACATCCTTAACGTCTGCTCCGAGTAATTCGCAGAGGTTTGCAATATCATTCATATACGAAATCTTAAGTGCGAGGAAATCGTTGCTCGCATACTTGATCATCTCGGCACTTCTTCTGTTTACAGAGAGAATGGGCACACCGAAAGGCTCATATACTTTCTTAAGAATCTCTGCCGCATTGTTTGACTCTGTACCGATTACGATACGTGATGCATGGAGTGTATCTCTCACTGCGGTACCCTGTGCAAGGAATTCAGGGTTTGATGCAACTTCAATATTTATGCCGGCCTTAACATTCGCCTTAAGGAATTTCTCGATATCATCATTTGTACCGATGGGAACTGTAGACTTAACTACTACAAGCGTGTCCTTAACAACAGACTCTGCAATCTGTTTTGCAACGCCCATTACATAATCAAGGTTGCAACTTCCGTCAGGTCTCTCGGGTGTACCAACACCGATAAAGATAACATCTGACTGGCGATATGCGGTTGCATAATCAGTGGTATATCTGATACGTCCTGCAGCATAGTTTTTCTGCATCAGCTCTTCAAGACCTTCCTCATAGATAGGCGATACACCGCTCTCCATTATTTTAATTTTTGCTTCATCAATATCGACGCATACTACGTCATGTCCTGTCTCAGCAAGACATGTACCTGTAACCAAACCTACATATCCTGTTCCGGCTACTGCAATTTTCATCCTTCAATAATCTCCATTCGTGTTTTTTATAAATACTGATCTCTGTTACAGATTCTGAGATTCTCTACTATCTTCTTAATATCTCCTGTGCTGTCCTTGGCACATATGAGCGTCGCGTCCTCAGTATCAACTATGACAAGGTCATGTACACCGATGGCTGCGATGAGCTTATTCTCACCCTCGATGATACAGTTCTTTACATTGACTGTCATGGCATTACCGCCGACTACATTGCCTGCGTCATTGGCCTGTCTCATACGTCCAACCGAAAGCCATGAACCTACATCATCCCATCCGAATGTACCGGGAAGTACATAGATGCTGTCCTCTTTTTCAAGGACACCGTAGTCGATGGACTCTGAAGGGATTGCCTCAAATACACCGCTTAAAATGCTCTCTTCATCGTCGGAACCTATGGACTCCTCGATGCGCTTAAGTCCGTTATAAATCTCAGGCAGATGCTTTTCCATGGAATCAAGTATAGTTGATGCCTTCCATACAAACATGCCGGAGTTCCACATATATTCCTCTGTCTCAAGGTACTTCTTGGCTGTTGCCATATCAGGCTTCTCAACAAATTTATCTGCCTTGAATGCTCTGCCAATCATTGTATCAGGAAGGAATTTAATATATCCGTATCCTGTCTCGGGCGCGTTAGGCGTGATACCTATTGTCACGAGGTTCTCACCCTGGGATGCCACATCTATCGCATCCTTAAGGACATTTAAGAACATTCCCTTGTACTTAATCTGATGGTCGCTGGGGAGTACGAGCATGATTGCGTCCTCATACTTCCTGCGTACATGAATGGCTCCGAGGCCGATACATGGTGCAGTATTTCTGCCTATGGGCTCAAGGAGAATGTTTTCCTCAGGTATCTCAGGGAGTTGCTCCTTTACAAGTCCTTTGTATTTTTCATTGGTGGCAATGAAGATATCTTCATACTCAACGATAGACCGGATACGCTCTACTGTCTGCTGTATCATTGTCTTGCCGTCACCTGTCAGACACAGAAACTGCTTAGGTCTGTTTACTCTTGAGCGGGGCCAGAAGCGCTCGCCCTTGCCGCCCGCCATAATTAATGCTGTTACTTTCATTATAATTAGTTCCCCTTTAATTTTATTATGTAAACTAATCGGATTCAGTATATCATACTTTTAGCTTTTTATCCATTGAGCCCAGCGCCTTCTGTAATCCTCCGGCGTCATCTCCTCTGTCTCCATAAAGTAGTCACGGAGCGCCTTTTCATCCTCGATTCCAACTTCACTGATTATCTCGTCAATTGACTTAATCGTAAATCTGAGAAGCTCCTTAACCTTGTTAAACTTCCTGTTCACAATGTAGTTCTGCAGGCTGATACCATACTTCTGCTCAAAGAGCGAGTTTAATTTATCAGGCTGAAGTCCGTACTGAATGGAAAGTATTCTCTCAAGGTTAGGCTCTCCTATATGATCATTGACTGACTCACGAAGTGATGAGAACTCATCTTCAGTGCCTGTCTTGTCCCTGTCATCAAATGAGAGCGTGTTGTCTCCGACAGTATCGTTAAGTATCATGCAGAGAATCTTGTCGAGAAGCTTTGACTGGTTAATCTCACTGATAACTTTGTTGTCCTCAAGGATTTCGCCGAGTCTGTCGAGATTTTTCTCATATCCGGCAAGTCCCTTCTCCGGTGTGAATACAGGTTTTTTCTTGTTGGCTTCCTCAAATACGGCAAAGAGCTTACCTGGGAGTTCGCCGTTGAAATGAACCCATCTGATTACCCAGGGCTCCGCTGCGTCACTTGTATGGGAGTAATGCTTTCTGCAGTCGAGAAATACCACATCACCTGCTTTGGCCTCATACTCTTTTCCACCTGTCTCAACCTTTCCTTTTCCTTCAAGGACTATGAATAAAAGATATGAATCAAGATTCTCACGGACACAGCTGTGAGGCTTGATACTCTTTAACTTTCCTGTCTCCTGGGCAAATATCAGATTTTTTCTGGCAAATGCAGACGGTGTATGAATCTTTCTCTCGGACTTTGTAGTCTGGCCATCGTCCATGTAAATATTCTCCATTATTTACCCTCCTCCTTTAGTGTACGGCGCCAGTAATCAAGCACCTCTTTTAATGTATCATCGATGGGAATGATGGGGCTCCATCCCGTCGCATTCTGAATCTTTGTAATATCCGCCTCAATGATGGGCACGTCGACAGGTCTTATCTTTGCCGGGTCTGTCTCCACCTTAATATCTGCATCTGAAAGGGCGATTATCTTGTTTAATATCTCCCTGATCTCATATGCCTTGCCTCGTCCTACATTGTATGTCTCGCCTTTTACTCCATGGGACGCCAGGAGTCCGTATGCTCTGACCACGTCACGGACATCTGTGAAATCACGCATTGCGGAGAGGTTGCCCGTATACATCACAGGTTCTCTCATGCCAAGCTCTATCTCTGCAACCTGCTTGCAGAAATCAGATACAACAAATATGGGAGACTGGGCCGGGCCGATATGATTGAATGCCCTGACCATGATGAGCTCCATGTCGTAAGCCCTGGAATAAATGCTGCCTATCATGTTCTGACATGCCTTTGTGGCCGCATAAATATTTCCGGGATTAAGTCTATTGTCCTCAGGAATCGGTGTCTCCCCCGGTCTGATGTGACCATACTCCTCGCCTGAACCGATAAGAAGTACCCTCGGTTTGTAGAACAGTTCCCTGATGGCATCCATTAAATTAACGGCGCCCTTTATGTTTATATCTATCGTGAGCTGGGGATTGTTCCATGCCACCGATACAGAGCTCTGGGCTGCCAGATGGAATATGTAATCAGGTCTCTCCTCGAATAAAAGAGATACAATAGCTTCCTTATCGAGAATGTTGAGATCTCTGACTTTTGCCAAGTCAGTGCTGACCTTCTCTGAGGGAAGCTTTGTCGCTACAACGTCGTAGCCGCATTCTTTATTAAGATGTTCTATCAGGTACCTGCCGACAAATCCGCCTGCACCAAGGACTAACGCTTTTTTCATTTCATGAATTCCGTTTTATAAAAATAGGAGGGACAATCAAAGGTCATCCCTCCCGACATTCTTAAATATTATTATTTGCTCTCTTTAATCTTCTTGTAATCAATCTCAAGCTGGGTGATAGCAAGATCGTTGGCAATCATGCGGTCAACCATTTCCTCGAATGATATCTCTCTTGTCCAGCCAAGCTTCTCCTCTGCTTTCTTGGGGCTACCGATGAGAAGCTCAACCTCTGCAGGTCTGAAGAATTTAGGATTAACAGATACGAGGACTTTGCCTGTAGCCTTGTCCTTACCTACTTCGTTAACACCCTCTCCTGAGAACTCGATCTCGATGCCGACTTTCTCAAATGCAATCTTTACAAAATCACGAACTGTTCTTGTCACACCTGTTGCAACTACGTAATCATCGGGCTGATCCTGCTGAAGCATAAGCCACATAGCCTTAACGTAATCTTTTGAATGACCCCAGTCACGCTTTGCATCAAGGTTGCCAAGCTCAAGATGATCCTCAAGACCAAGCTTGATTCTTGCAACCGTATTTGTAATCTTTCTTGTAACAAACTCAAGACCTCTTCTCTCACCCTCGTGGTTAAAGAGGATACCTGAGCAGGCGAAGAGTCCGAAACTCTCACGATAGTTCTTTGTAATCCAGTGTCCGTAAAGCTTTGCTACGCCATAAGGGCTTCTCGGATAGAAAGGTGTCGTCTCATCCTGCGGAATAGCCTGAACTTTACCAAACATCTCTGATGTAGAAGCCTGATAATATCTTGCCTCGGGCTTAACGATTCTGATAGCCTCGAGTAAGTTGGTTACACCAAGTGCGTCGATATTGGCTGTGAGGATAGGCTGATCCCAGCTGGTTGCAACGAATGACTGAGCTGCAAGGTTGTAAACCTCGTCTGCCTGTGACTCCTTCATGGCACTGATTAATGATACGACGTCAGTCATATCAGCATATATAAAATGAATCTTGTCCTTAATATGATCTACGTTGCCGTAGTCCACTACAGACTTTCTTCTGAGGATACCGTATACCTCATATCCCTTCTCAAGCAGAAGTTCTGCGAGGAACGATCCGTCCTGTCCGTTGATGCCTGTAATAAGCGCTCTCTTCATTAAAATAATCCCTCCGTTTAGAATTAAATTTACCCCAATAATTATATAAATATATGTAGGTAATGTAAAGTGTACTACTATATTTTGTGGTTTTTACATCATTACAAGATATGTGAAATATCCCGCATATGTAAGGAGCATGAGAAGTCCGCCTGTTCTTTTAAGCTTGCTGTCCTTATTGAGCACGCAGAGGAACAGTATGACTGCCGCAACGATGGCTGCAATATTGTCGATAAAGAATCCGAATCCGTTTGCAAAGCCGTCGCCAAACTGAGTCTTGTAAGGAAGCGGTGTGATGACTGCAGTGACAGCCATTACAAAGAGGAGATTGAAAATGTTGCTTCCTACAATGTTGCCGACTGCAATATCAGCATTCTTCTTGGCTGCTGCCATACATGAAGTGATAAGCTCGGGAAGTGATGTACCGAATGCCACAATTGTAAGGCCGATGAGACGCTCGCTCATACCAAGCTTTGTAGCAATTACAGTAGCTGCGCTGACTGTTACGTTCGATCCCATAACTATACATACACCGCCGATGATTACGCAGAGCAACAATAAGAACATGTTGCTGTCCTTGCCTGATACCTCTTCTTCATCGCCGCCTGACTCTCCGTTTTTCGCTCCTCTTATGAGATAAATCATAAAGCAAAGCATAAGTACCAGAAGGATAATGCCGTCTACCCTGCCAATATTGCCATCCATGTATCCCATTACTAATGCAGCAACAGTGATAAATATTACAAACGGTATCTCAAATTTTCTCGTCTGCTTCTGAACTGCCAGTGGATATATGACTGATGCAAGTCCCAGGATGAGGAGTATGTTCATGATATTGCTGCCAAGTACATTACCTATGGCGATATCAACGCTCTCGCCGGTACCTGCAAGAGCTGCCGTGATGGATACGGCTGCCTCCGGAGCACTGGTACCAAAGGCCACGATTGTCAGTCCTATGACCAGCTGGGATACTCCCAGTTTATCGGCGATCTTGCTGGCTGCATCAACAAACCAGTCAGCTCCCTTAATCAGAAGCACAAATCCGAATACCAGGAGTCCCACATTGATGGCCACACCGTCAAAGCCGCCTGCATACAGATATACCACGATGCCCGCAAGCATCATCGCAATTTTTCCTACCGTCTTCATTAAATGATCTCCTTCATATATGTTATAGATAATTAAAGCCCTCATGAGTTTAAACTCTGAAGGCTAATAACATAATGCGGATAACAGGAGTCGAACCTGCACGGTCTCCCACCAGAACCTAAATCTGGCGCGTCTGCCAGTTCCGCCATATCCGCAAACAAATGTATGTTACCAAAGCCCTTTAAAACTGTCAATCGGACACTGCTTCCGTATCCTCCGGAGCCTCAACCGCCTGTTCAGTCTCTTCTTTCTCCACTGTCATGTTGCTGAGGATCTTCTCTGCCATCTCACAGTCGATTACTTCTATCTCAAGGGAGTCAGGGATTTCTATTCTCTCTGCCCTCTTTTTCTCTTTTTCTTCCTTATCATCACCTGACTGATTATCAGGCTTCTCGTCATGGGAAGACTCTGCATTCATTCTCGCCTTGAGCTCCTCGAATGTCTCGCCTGTTGCTTTCCATTCCTGGTAATCCTCCTCATTGACTACTCTGTTTCGACCACTCATCTTACCAAAGTAAAGTCTGTCGTCTGCGAGTCTGAGGAGTTCTTCATAATCCTCTGAGGCAGAGCCGTCAATGACGCCGAATGTCATGGTGACGCGAATCGTTAAGTCACCGTAAGGAATCTCAATCTTTCGTATCCTGTCGAGGAGGTTCCACATAAAGATATTGGCCTCATCGCCACTGTTTTTATCAAATGCCAGGACAAATTCCTCACCGCCCCATCTGGCTGCAAAGCCCTTGCCTACCATAAATTTCTTAAGGATATCTGCCACAGTCTTAAGTACTGCGTCACCTGCGTCATGGCCGTATGTATCATTTACGCTCTTGAAGAAGTCTATATCACCCATGACAAGAGCAAAAGGCTCTCCGGATTCGGCCAGTTTCTTTCTGATAGACGCCAGCTTGGCATTACCGTATCGTCTGTTATAAAGCTGGGTGAGGGGATCACGCTCAACGAGGATACTCATTGCCTTCTGCATCTCGACTACTGCATGGGCCACGTCGCCAATTTCATCATTACGCTTTAATACCTCTGCAGGCATTACATTATTAAGTTTTCCTTCGATGATACCGTCAAGAAACTTCTGAATCTTGGCTATAGACGAAATGATTCTCGATGTATAAGCGTGGCTGATAAGGGCAGCTACCAGCATGGCAAGGAAAACGATGATCCAGATTTGATAAGACGCTCTCGTAACAGTAGCCGTAATATCATCAATACTCTTGGCTGTACCAATCATGCACATCATCTGACCGTCAGAATTAAGAACGGGGATATAACATGCATAAAATCTCATGCCGTCCACATCAACTTCAGTAATAAGTTTCTCATGGGCTGAGTCTACTTTATTAAATACAGCGGAATTAACTCCCGTTGCCACATATCTGGTTCCGTCAGCGTCCTTCAGTGTTGTGAGTATACGGGTATTGCCATAGAAAAGGGTAATATCGAGTCCCGATTCCTGCTTAACTGTATCTATATAGGAAAAATCTCCCGTTAACTCGTTTTCTCCCTTGTATAATGAAACAGTCTTCTCGCCTACCAGCTCGTAATCACCGGGATAAAGATGATTGTAATAGCTCGCCACAGTGCTTCCGACTGACTCGAGGGCAACCTGTATCTCATTTTTAATTGTACGCTCGTACGCATTTGTGGTGATAATCGATATAAAAACACCCATTACAACCAAAGGTAAGAGTGTTCTGAATAATACTGCCCACTGGAGCTTGCCAACATGGGTACCTGATATATTTTTAGACTTTTCCGATGACATTTATAATACCTCAAAATAAGGATATCAGAGGGGCTCTTTGAAATGCCCTTCTACCCCATATATTTTACAATTTGTTTCATAATATGTCTAATGAAATATATGCTTAAATCCGATATATATTATACAAGGATACAGGTGTTTAAAATCTTTAAATATAAAGTACGGTTGTTATCGTAGGAACGGATACCTGCGGGAGTAACCGGAAATTGAGACTTAAGAATAATAAGGCATCGAATGTATCAAATAAAATAACATAAAGGAGGAACATGCGTAGTGAATACAGCAAAATATGTTCAGCTTTCTTAAAAGCCATCGTCTTAACGGATAAGAACGGTGGCTTTTTTGTTATGTAAACCTGTATATTTTTTACAAAGTTTTGTATAATCTTGTTTTAGCAAACGAGTTATTTTAATTAATTCGGTCCCTAATATAGTTCTTTGATGATTTTTGCCTTATTTCTTCCAGTAACATAAAAACGGTTTATGGCATGTTTGTTCTTTTTTATTATTATACATATGTAATTTCTTAATTATTTTCGTTGTATATACTTATTTTATTGGTTTTTGAACCATATAGTCAGTGTCATATATCATATCTTTTACATGTTATTGACTCAATTGGTTTATTGATTTTTTCAGTGATGCTCCTCGCATTGACAAATTCATATTTAGTTACCATAAGATTATTATTATTCTATTTTTTATCCGTTTTCTTCCTCCAGTTAAAATCTTCATCAAAATCATATCATTAGTGTCACATGACTATATGCGCATATTTCAAATCAATTTTCATCTCTCTTTTAATATATTTAGTTAACTCTTTTTATATATATTCTTTTGTTATGTTAATCATTTTAGTTTACATAACATAATTTTCCTCAAGTTATCCATGGTTTACATAACATATATATTCATTTTATTATATATTACAATCAAATCATTTTCTTTTCATTTTTCCTGAACAAATCTGTCATCTGACGCTTTTTTCTTTATACAAAATTCAGTCTGTTTTTTTTTCTATTTTACTCCTTATTATGTAAAATTTTCTCTTATTATTAATTCTTAATTTCTCCCAGATCTATGGATTATTGGATACGACTGTCATGGTCAAGGACCAAAAGAGTAAACATTGTATTTCGTATAATTTAAAATTAGCAAATCTTATACTCCCTTTATTTTTTGAACTTTTCTATCTATCCTCTTTACATTCTCGTATAATTTGTTAAGTATTTATGTCAATATTGGGGTTATATTTGCTCCATCCTTTCGCTCAGGAAATCCCCTAAGCTGCCAGGCAAGTTATATAAACCTGTTTTTTTAATATTCTGTCATATATTAAAAATGTCATTTTGTTTTTCCGGGATTATTTCTAAATATTTTATAATTATTACATTACTGTCATATTATAATATGTGATATATTTTAGTTTACATAATAATTTTTCATTATTATACCTGTTTTCTATTTTTCCACATTTTAATTTAGTTAACATAATATCATGTTTTTAGTTATGTGATATATTTTAAAAAAACTATCATAAATCACATAAATGCAAGCACAAAATACAAAATATATATTATATGAGTTATTTGATTTTTGATTTTTCTATAGGATTTAGGACCGGATCGATATGATCCTGAAGACGATTTTTCATCCAGATAATTTTCAATTTTCGAAAAATTTCATTATTTCATCATCAAAATTTTCCCTGGGAATATTTCCCTCTTTTTTCTAATTTATTTCAAGAATTATTAATTTCTTATTTCTTAAACGAAAATTTTCTCTTTTTATGATAATATCTTATTTTATATTATTATATCAAAATTCTTATTTTTTTCTCATTTTGAAAGACTTTTAATAAATTTCTGTGCTTCTTCTCTGTTTTATCTGTTGTACTCTACCTTCTCCCATGACTCTCCATCAGATCATAAAAATCTTTCACTGGTCTTTAAAGCTGTTTTCTTAACATGATTTTACTACTCTGTTAACATAATATTTATTTACTATATTTTTTATGTTAACCATACTCTCTTTATGATATATTTCAGAATTTTGTATAATCATGTTTTATTTTATTGATTATATTTTATGTTACCCTCTAATTTCATATAATTTATGGGCTCAATTATTATATTAATTCTGATATTAAGCATGTGATATTTATTAAATCTATTTTTATCTGCTTGTTTGTTAATTACTAATCATACTTAATATCATTGTTAAATCTTTTAATTATAAGGCTTATAAACTATTCATTTCATATATGATAATTTTAGGTTTACATAACTCAATATTTATGTATAATCTCAATTTAATTTGCTTATTTTATAAGGTTTTTGAGAGATTTTTATTCAATGTCTCCGCTTTTTATATTCCGGAGATTGACATTAAAGTATATAGATTATCTGGAATTAGCATAATCGGATATTAAGATGATTTTTCAGGATAACAATCGTCTGTTACACATAAAAAGGCCTGCCGAAATGGCAGGCCTAAAATAGTTTTGATAATAATATTTTTAATCGTTATGAGGTACCTGATCGATTCTGGGCTCAATCAGAGGACCTCCGGTGCCTTCGATATACTCTTTCGTGATGGTAACCTTACCGATGTTGTCATCTTTCGGGATTTCATACATGATGTCAATCATGAATTCATCAATTACAGCCCTCAGAGCTCTGGCTCCTGTCTCTTTCTCAAGAGCTTTCTCAGCGATAGCCTCAAGAGCATCGTCTGTAAATTCCAGGTCAACCTCATCGAGTCTCAGTAATTTCTGGTACTGTTTCAGGATTGCATTCTTTGGTTTCTTAAGGATATCAATGAGCATATCCTTTGTCATACTCTCCAGAGCGAACATCATCGGAAGTCGTCCAACGAACTCTGGTATCATTCCGAATTTTCTTATGTCATCTGAAGTGACCTTTAACAAGATGTTTTTATCATTATTAAATTCACTTTTAAGTTTTGCATTAAATCCAATTGAGCTTTGGCTTGAAAGTCTCTTTTTAATTATTTCTTCCAGGCCCGGGAAAGCACCTCCGCATATAAACAATATGTTTCTGGTGTTTACCACTGTAGTGGGAACCATCGCATTCTTGTTGGATGCTCCGATGGGAACTTCCACATCTGAACCCTCAAGCATCTTTAAGAGTCCCTGCTGAACTGATTCACCGTTTACATCACGGTTGTGGGAATTCTCTTTCTTGGCGATTTTATCAATCTCATCAATGTAGATTATACCCTGTTCTGCCTTGTCCACATCGTTGTCGGCAGCTGCGAGAAGTTTACTTACAACCGATTCAATATCGTCTCCGATGTAACCTGCTTCTGTAAGTGATGTAGCGTCCGTTATAGCTAAAGGTACATTTAACATTTTAGCAAGCGTGCGTACCAGATAGGTTTTGCCGCAACCGGTTGGTCCGAGCATCAGGATGTTGGACTTCTCTATCTCGATCTCGTCCATGGTCTTTGTAGCGATACGCTTATAGTGATTATAAACGGCAACACTCATTATTTTCTTGGCCTGTTCCTGACCTACCACATACTCGTCGAGACCGGCTTTTATCTCATGGGGTGAAGGAATATCCTTCAGCTCAATGAGAGGTTTGTACTCGCCTTTCTTTTTCTTTTTGACCTTGCCCCTGGAAATAAATCCTTCCGGCGTCATGTCAGCCAGATTGATAAAGCTGAATCTGGGCATTCCCCTCATCTCGGGACCTGCTGCCTGATCATCTTTCTTTTCATCAGGATTCTTATCCGGATTATCGCCCTCAGAGAGGCTCTTTTCAGCCGTTTTAACATCTTCAGGCTTAACTTGTTCGTTAGAGTTGTCTTTAACGTCAGAATTCGGCGTCATATTGCCTGATGCAAACTGGGCTGCAAATGTATTCGGATCAAATCCCATATTTTTCATCATCTGCATTGTCGTATTCATGCAGTCCTGGCAAATGGAGATATTACCGGGAAGTTTTACCATCTTGCCGGCCTGAGTCTCCGTCCGTCTGCATATCATACAAACATCTTCAAAGTTATCTGTACTCATTCAATTTCGGGGATATGCTCTTCCCCTTCCTCCTTACAAGAATATTTGGATTATATCACATCCCGGGCAAACTTACATTGTGTAAATTAGGGGAAAATAAGTTTATTAATGCGCATTTTGGTTTACATAAGTAAGAAACAAAAATATACAAAATGTAAACATTATGTCACTGCAAACTAAAAAATCGTAAATATTAGTAGTTGTTATATAATTATATTATCATAATGTTGTTTTCATAAATATCTCATCTTATAAAGATTCCCCACAAATTGCAAGAGCCCGGCAACTGCATTTTCATCAGCTGTCGGGCCCTTAAGGGAAATTATGAAAAAGGAGAAAGTTGGTAAATTAATCTTCGTCAAAGATGTCCTGGGAATCCAGTGTAATCTCAAGAATCACCTTTTCGTAGCTGTCTGTCTTCCGGGAGTATTTATATACGCCGACCTCCATGGTCTCTCCTGCTCTGTAATACTCCAATACTCTCTGGAGCTGCTCCATTGAAGAGATGCTCTCTCCGTCAAAACTGCATATCAGGTCGCCTTTTTCTATGCCGCACTTGTCGGCTGCCGATCCGTCAACCACGCTGACAATATATACGCCTTCCGGATATCCGTAGTAAGCTGACTCTGCTGCTGTAATCGATGCGCCCGTTATGCCAAAGTATCCCTGATCCTCCGGATCCAGCTTTGACCTGGTCTCTTTGACCATGAGCTCCTCGATTATGGGCTTTGCCGATGATATGGGGATTGCGTAACCCATACCTTCTACTGCAGTACCACCAATCTTGTTGGAGTTAATACCAATGACCTCACCTGCAAGATTAAGGAGCGCGCCACCGGAGTTTCCTCCGTTGATGGCTGCATCTGTCTGGATAAATGATGCTGTGGTGCCGTCATTGTTCATGTCCATCTCTCTGTCGAGGGCAGATACCACACCGGTTGTAACCGACTGACCGTAGCCTAAGGCGTTTCCTATAGCTATAACCGCTTCGCCTACTTTAAGGTTGTCGGAGTTACCCATTGTGGCTATCTTAATAACTGACTGGGTAGATGAATCTATATCGTCATAATTAACCGCCAGCACCGCAAGGTCCATGTCTGCATTTGAGCCCTTTACGACTGCCTCCGCAGTACTATCGTCACAGAATGTTACTTCTATCGAGTCATTGTTCTCTATTACATGATAGTTTGTGACTATTAAAAGCTCCGAATCGTTTGCTCCGATAATAATTCCTGAGCCTTTCGATGTGGCTTCGTCCTGATAATAATAGTAACTATATGTAAAATTATTGGTAATCGATACTATTGAGGGCATCACATTTTCAACTACCCCTGTGACATCGGTTGTCACAAATGTGCTGTTTGATGTGATGAGATTGGTCTGGCCAAGCTCCGTGTCGGCTATATCCGTGTGGGCTATATCCACGGGAGTGATCTCCGGAACTTCAGGCTGATCACTTTGTATCTCGCTCTTGTCTATGACTATCCTGCCCCGGGTATCTTCAATCCAGCCCTGCTGCCTTGCAAAGTATGTGGCGCCGTAGAATGATGCACATGCCACTGTACCAAACAGGGCTCCGCTCACAATGCTGACAAAAAACTTTTTAAGTGTACCGCCCTTTTTCTTTTTCGTGTTAATGTTTTCGGTTGTAACTTCTTCACCCATTTTAATCATCTCCTATCCTTAAATATGACCGGTGAATTGTTTTCCGTTTTTCATCTTACAAGACACATAATAGTACCCAATTGTGTTTATTCTGTGAAAAAAGTATTTAATTTGTGTTAAAAGATTCCACAAAAAAATCTCCGGATACTCTCCGGAGATTTTGAATATAACTGATACTTATTCTACAGTAACGGACTTGGCCAGGTTTCTGGGCTTATCCACATCGAGTCCCTTTGCAACAGATGTGTAATATCCGAGGAGCTGAAGGGGAATGATTGCGAGACTTCCTATGAAGTGATCATCAACCTTGGGAATATATACGACGAAATCGCACATGTCCTCAACATCGTATTTGCCATACTCTGTGACTCCCATAAGGTAAGCGCCACGGCTCTTGCACTCAACCATATTTGAGATAGTCTTCTCATAGAGATCTGTCTGAGTGAGGGAACCGATTACGAGGGTGTTGTCCTCGATAAGTGAGATTGTTCCATGTTTAAGCTCACCTGCTGCGTAAGCCTCTGAATGAATATAGCTGATTTCCTTCATCTTGAGGGATCCCTCAAGGCTTATTGCATAATCAATGGAACGGCCGATGAAGAAGATATCCTTTGCATTTGCAAACTTTGATGCAAACCACTGGATACGCTCTTTATCTTCAAGACACTTCTCTATCTTGGAAGGTATGGTCATAAGCTCATCCATGTAATATTTATATTTCTCATCATCGATTGTTCCCTTTGAGAGAGCCATCTTGAGAGCAAGGATAAATCCACATACGAGCTGGCAGCTGTATGCCTTTGTTGTAGCTACGGAAATCTCCGGGCCTGCAAAAGTATACATTACATGATCTGCCTCTCTTGCGATGGAGCTGCCGACTACATTAACGATTGCCAGAGTCTTAATGCCCTTGTCCTTTGCCATACGTAAGGCAGCAAGTGAATCGGCTGTCTCGCCTGACTGGGAGATAACAATCATGAGGGAGTTCTTATCAAGTGACATCTTTCTGTATCTGAACTCGGATGCAAGCTCACACCTTACCGGTACATCGGCGATATCCTCGATGACGTACTGGGCCTGCATACCCACATGCCATGCGGAACCACATGCCACAATATAAATCTGGGAAATATTCTTAATATCCTTATCATCAAGTCCGGTCTCTGATAAATCAATCTTGCCGTCCTTAATATACTTGTTAAGTGTATCGAGTACAACCTTGGGCTGCTCATGAATTTCCTTCATCATGAAGTGCTCAAAGCCGCCCTTCTCTGCTGCTTCAGCGGAGAACTTAACCTCTACAGCCTCTTTCTGAATCTCATCACCGTCGAGGTTATAAAATACTGCATTGCCTGCAGAGATTTTAGCCATCTCCAGGTTGCCGATATAATATACATTTCTTGTATGCTTTAAGATAGCCGGTACATCGGAAGCAATGAATGTCTCGCCATCATTTACGCCGATAATCATGGGGCTGTCTTTTCTTGCTACATAAATCTCACCGGGATGATCTGAGAACATAACCTCAAGGGCATATGAACCACGGACTCTCACGAGTGTCTTGGCAATAGCATCGATAGGTCCGATCTGGTATTTCTTGTAATAATAATCTACGAGCTTGATAAGTACTTCTGTATCTGTCTGGCTGTAGAACTGATATCCGTGACGGAGGAGCTTGTCCTTAAGCTCATTAAAGTTCTCAATGATACCGTTGTGAACACCTACTACCTCTGACTCAACAGGACCTGATGCAGAGCCTGTACAGTTACCTGATACATGGGGATGTGCATTTGTCTTGCTGGGTGCGCCGTGGGTAGCCCATCTTGTATGGCCGATACCACATGTACCTGTAATTGCCTTACCACCGTCTGTCTTGTTTGCAAGGTTAACGAGTTTACCAACCTCTTTTACAACTACAGCAGGCTTGTCGCCATCGCGGATTGCGATACCAGCAGAATCATATCCTCTGTACTCAAGCTTTGAGAGACCATCGAGGACAATGGGTGCTGCCTGGTTCTTACCTACATATCCTACTATTCCGCACATGTTCCTTCTCCTTTTTATCCTTTAATCGTTTTGCTCCACATGACGCCAGAAATTTCTGTTCATGGTCAGTTTCTTAATCGCCCATTTCGGGAGCTTTTTGTAATTCTTGCCGAGCAGGTAACCTAAATATTTGTAACCACTCATTATATAAAATGGCAAAATCAGATTTTTATTGCCTGTTTCCTTTAAATGCTCTGCAGTTTCTTTAACTAACTTTTTGCCTTCACTCTCTGACTTAACCTGACCGAATATCTCGGGGTTCATTGCATGGGATACGCCGAGGTCAAAGTTTCGTTTAAGCTGCTGGATATTATTGTAATTGTGCTGATGAATTACCTTTGCATCAGCGCAGTATGCAATATTATATCCTGCGTCAATAACCTTATAGGCATAAATCATGTCTTCGTTAAAAATCGTTCTCTTAATAAATCCGCCTAATGTGTCATAAACTTTTCTGTCATAACATGCACATACATTTGAGCAGAAGAACGCTTTTATGCCAAGACGCTTAATATCTTCCTTCGATTTAATACATGACTTAGCAGGATAGTTAAACTTTCTCGTGAAACGCTCTGTCTCCGAGCAGTTCTTTCCTGTCATCTGCCTTGCGTAACTTACTGCTGCCTTTCCTTCAAGGATAGGCGTAAGCAGTTCCTCTATCAGATATTTATCCTTAGGCATGGCATCGTCTGTCATGCATACAAAGTAATCTGCGTCCGAGAGCTCCACTGCCGCTTTTCTCGTCCTGCCGTGGTCGAATTCATATTCCGATACATGCTTTATGATTACATTGTCAAACTGTTCAAAAAATTTTGTCCCGTAGAAAAACGAATCAAAATATTTTCGTTCAGTATTAAATAATATGATTTTGTTTATCGGTACACTCTGTTTCTTAAGTCGCAGGAGCAGCTTTTTAAACTTCTCGTCAGGCTTGTATACCGGGATGATTACATCAACCTTTTTCACTAAAGTCTCCGATTGTCCTTATTCTTAAAAGAGGGACCACAATGGGTCCCCCATGATTTTTTTAGAGATATGGCGATGTATCTGCCTTTATCTTTTCACTGCATGTCTTAACCGTATCTGTAGGATCGTAATCGCTGACACCAAAGAGGTACTCATGGAGAAGTGATACGTTTGTAGTAAGGTCAGTAGGTACTACGCAGCTTCCCTTAGGTCCGATTGTTCCACACACTCTGTAGTCAGCAAAGGGGAATCCCTCTGAACCAACTATGTTGTACTGAGTGATATTTGAAGCATAGTCAAGTATGTCATTTAAGTCAAATGATGTAGACACATTCTGGAATGAGTTTGAAGCGATAGTGCTAAGCGTTGATGCATTTACGCCCTTAGCTTTCTCAAGCATAAGTGTGAGCACTGTACGCTGTCTCTCTGTACGCTTAAAGTCATCACCTGCTGTATATCTGATACGGCAGTAACCACATGCCTGGAGACCATTTACGAGCTGGCTGCCTGCGCTGCCTATTGCAATGTAATCATTTGTTCTGCCAAGGTCTTCTGCTATACAGTACTGATATGAGTTAAGGTGAGGAATCTCCGCATCTGTTAAATCAAGTGTGATACCGCCGAGGGCATCTACTGTCTCAACCACGCCCTTGAATCCGACTGTTACATAGTTTCTGATGTTAAGGTCAAGGTTCATGTTGAGCATCTGGATAGCCTGCTGGGGACCGCCGAATGCATATGCTGAGTTACACTTGTTGTACTCATCGTTACTTAAGTTAAGATACGTATCACGGAATACACTGCAGAGCTTAACTTCATGGGTCTGGTTGTTGATAGAAGCAATGATGATTGTATCTGTACGTGTGTTGATACTAAGAGCTCCGTTACGGGCATCCACACCAAAGAGAACTATCTGGGTGTAGAGGTCACCGATTGTGGTCTCCGTACCGTCTTCCGCTACGACAACGGTGCTGTTGATCTTTTCTTCTACCTCATCGGATACCAGAGTCTCCTGATTAAGATTCACCTTCTCAGCCTGTGTACCCTTTGTTACCCACCAGAGAACTATACCGAGAACAGCAAGGATAATGATTTCTGCTGCAAAGAGAATGATTCTGTTTCTCTTTTTGGCTGCCTGCTGCTTCTTGCTTAACTTCTTTTTCTTCTTACCTGTTCCTGACTTATGGGATGTGGAACCGGTCTTTGATGAAGTACTGCTCTTCTTGCGCTTGGGCGCAGGAGCTTCTTCTGCATACTCATCGTACTCTACGTACTCTTCATACTCTTCGTAATCATCGTAACCGTTGTTTCTGTTTTTCGTACTCATAACAAACTTTACTTAAAACCTTTCCTTTTAATCCTTTATTAACTCTTTTCTCCCGGGAATTGCTCCCAATTGCATACCTGTATTAATATGCATTTTTATTTATAAATCCCTTAAATAAAGTAAGGAACATTATTTTAATGTCAAAGAATATATTCCAGTTCTCTACGTAATAAAGGTCATGCTCTATACGTTTTCTAATAGAAGTGTTTCCTCTGAATCCGTTTATCTGTGCCCAGCCGGTGATACCAGGTTTAACCTGATGCTTAATCATGTATCTCGGAATCTCTTCCTTAAACTTCTCTACAAACTGAGGTCTCTCAGGTCTTGGTCCGACAAGTGACATCTGACCTACCAGCACGTTGAACATCTGGGGCAGTTCGTCGAGGCTTGTCCTTCGAAGAAACTTTCCGACCTTCGTCACACGCTCATCGTCCTTCTTTGTCCATGCCTTTTCCTCATCGGCTTCGTTCTGCATAATCATTGTACGGAATTTGTACATCTTAAACTTCTTATTATGAAGTCCAACTCTCTCCTGGGAGAAGATTACAGGGCCTCCATCGCCGAGCTTAATCAGCACAGCCGATACAATCATAATCGGCGAGAACAGAATGATGCAGAATATGGAACCTATGAAATCCATAATTCTCTTGATACATGCATTCAGTGTATTGCTAAGGGGCAGGTGGCGTATATTGATTACTGCCAGTCCCGTTAAGTCTTCTATATAAGGTCTCGTCGGAATAACCGAATTGTAGTCAGGTATAAACTTGGTATGAACGCCTGACTTCTCACATATGCCGACTATCTCCTCAAGTCTGTCGTAATCAGCCAGGGCCAGTGAGATACCGATCTCGTCAATCTTGTTCTCAGGCAGGATCACCTGGATGTTGTCTATACGTCCGAGGACCTTTACTCCCCTGTACATGGTACCTGCAGGGATATGGTCATCAAGGACTCCGCATACATTGTATCCCCACTGGGGGTTATCAAGGATCCTGTTTATATACCGCTCACACGCTCTCGAATATCCTACGAGGATCACGTGCTTGATATTGTAGCCGCCTTTTCTGATAGTACGGAGAAACAGGCGGATAAACTGCCTGATAATGATCTCGCCTATTGTACACAGGGCAAAGAATATACCGTACATACTGCGGGAAAAGTTTATCATCTTAAATAAGTAAAGACCAAATACAAAGATGACAAATCCCATGACGTTGGCTTTTATGATATTGTAAATCTCCCGGCCGCTGCTGGAATATCTCTTGGAAGCGTAGAGCCCCGACAGATAAAACAGTGCAAGATACAGGGGGACTATAAAATATAAAGCGCGGAAGTACGTCTCCCTCGAGAGATATGCTCCCTGAATAGGCGTAAATATCCTGAACTTGATGTACCATGCCAGGAGATAGGTTCCTACCACTACCACGGCATCGAGTACGACATGTATCCAGTTAAACACCCTCTGATTATCTCGAATCATTTAACACCCGTTAAAGACGCAAAATCGTCATTATGTAAACTAACGTAAAATATTTTATCTTAATTTGTGCAAAATTACAACCAATTATATTTTACTCAAGGAATCTTCTTCCACAGTTATATAAAAGTTCAAATTCAATGGCCATAACAGTGGCCGGAGAGACGTCCGAAAAGTCCACTCGCCTGTCGCTGCCGTTCTTTATAAGCTCTACGCCTTTTCCGAGTCCTTCCCAGTAAGCTCCGCCAAGGCCTTTCTTTGCAAAGAATGCTGCCTTGATGATAATGCCCCATGTGAGAAGTGGAATATTGAATATAATCTGCCACGTGGGCATGTTCTTGTATATCAGGTAGAGATTATTCGCAGCTGAGAGCCTTACCTTGAATTCGTTATGTCTCGATCCGCTGACTCCGCTGCCTGCGTGATATACGACTGCCGCCGGCTCGTACATATTCTCATATCCGTGAAGTTTTGCCCTGTAGCCTATATCAACGTCCTCGAGATATGCAAAGTGTGCCTCGTCAAAGAGTCCGAGCTCATACAATAATGTCTTTCTGTAGATAGCCGCTCCGCCACATGCCGAGAAAATGCGGCATTTCTTTTTGCCGTTAGTCTTAACGGATTTATCCTTATCGGGAGCAAATGCCCAACCTAGAGCGCAGTAGCAGTCCCCTGCATCGTCAATGAGGTCCCTGTCATACATATTCACCATCTTGGCTGCAACTGAGAAAATATTGCTCTTCTCTCTGATTGCCTTGTACATACGATATACGAAATCGGGATCTGCCTCAGTATCATTGTTAAGGAGAATTACGTAATCTGCCTCGGATGCTTTGATACCGTCGTTTACGGACTTGCAGAAGCCTCCGTTCTCAGATCTTTTTATAAATCTGAATCTGGGCAGCTCGTCACCGTACTCATACTCAGCCTTTGCCTTCTCAAACGAACCGTCAGTAGAGCCGTCGTCAATTACAATGACTTCGAATCTCTTTACATTCTGGTTCTTTAATGAAGCCAGGCAGGCGCTTAAATATTTTTCTCCGTTGTAATTCGGTACTACTACCGATACCCTTAAATTCATTAATTTTCCTCTGTCTCAGCCTTGCCGGGATTTAAATACTCACGGCAGTCAAACTGAGGATCATACATTAGTTCAATGCCCTTCTGTTTTAATTTATTGCAAAAGGCAATACTTTTTCTGACCATCTCGCCATCTTTAGTAGATGTCCTTATTTCCTCGTCGAGAGGATAGTTATACCCGGTCTCCTGCTTAAAGAGTTCCTCATATCCCGGTCTGATTACCATATTTCTGATATCAAGAACGTCAGCCTCATGTTTTAATACGGCGCCGTGCATGTATCCTGAGAAATGCTGATTTAATCCGCCGTACTTCACCTTGCCTTTTCTGTCTGTGAGACCGCCGACTATATGACCATCTCTGAAAACGGGGCCGCCCACAGCAACAACTTTCGGGCATGCCTCAAATATATCCTTGTCGTAATCAACTCTGTAAAATCCCTTGTGCTTCAGATTTGAAACTGTTGCCCCTGGGTTATCTTTCTTAACGTATTCCTCGAGAGCCTTGCGGCCGTTTTCGTATGCATACTCTTTTGCGGTGGTTGTTGCAGCTGTTGATTCGCTGTGACATCTCCAGTGGTAGCATACGTGGGGTACGTGAAGAATGAAATGGCGGTAATCGTCACCGTGCTTTTCTTTTGCATACTCAAAGCAACGGAGGATCAGGTCGTAATCCTGGGCGCCGTCATATGTACCGCGCATCTTAAGATTTCTGATGACATCTTCACGGAATACCGAGAAGTGACATATATAATTATTGCTCATGATAAGCTGACCATCCGGTCTGTCCTTAATATGAGGCTCGTAGAAATGCTCTGCGTACTCGTCTGTCTTGTCCTCGTCAGAGTATGCGAACACAGGCTCGCCAAAACGTTTCTTGCAGTCAACAATCGCCTTTGCCATGTAGTAAAGGCAGTCTTTTGTGAGCATATCATCATGGTCAAGGAGGCCTATGTAATCTCCGTTACACATAGCGATGGCTCTGTTTGTATTCTCGGCTATACCGTCGTTGGAGCCGATGCGCTTGTATATAATGTTGCCGTACTGCTTGTTGTAATCCTTTACAATACGCTCTACGTAATCGGATTTTGAAGCATCGGCAATCACGATCTCAAAATTGGTATATGACTGTTCCTCACATGAGAGAAGCATGTCCTCAAGAAATACAGGCTTGGTCTCATATGTAGGTACGGCTATTGAAATGAGGGGTCTGAACATAAATGAGTCAGATTCGTTTCTCTGGCTGAGAAGCTCACCCTCTGTAGGCTCTGTGTATGTATACGGCGATTTCTTCTTTTCCCTGATACGCTCTGCTGCCGCATATACAGTATCTGACATACCGTTGTTCTTAAAATAATTTACTGTTTTTTTAATGTTTGAAATTGATAAGAGCATTTATCGGTTCCTTTTTACATAATTAAAACCACACCGGGTTTCCCCGGCATGGTTTTGTAAATCAAAGGTTTTCTTTCTGATTAGAGAATAGCCTTAACAGCATCGGTAAGTGCCTTGTTCTTCTCATCAGCATCCTCGAGAGATGTACCCTTTACGCCCATGTAAAACTTAATCTTGGGCTCTGTACCTGAAGGTCTTGCACAGCACCATGAGTCGTTCTCGAGGTCAAAGTAAAGTACGTTTGATGAAGGAAGACCGGACTTAGTCTCCTCACCTGTCTCAAAGTTAACAGCCTTGTCTGCCTTGTAGTCGATGAACTTCTTAACCTTAAGTCCTGCAAATTCCTTGGGAGGATTGTTACGAAGCTTCTCCATCATGGCAGCAATCTCTTCGAGACCTTCCTTGCCCTTCTTGGTGATAGCGTACTGAGTCTCCTTGTAGTATCCGTATTTCTCATACATCTCTACCATCATATCCCAGAGAGTGATGCCCTGCTTCTTGCAGTATGCAGCAACCTCAGAGAGACACATAACTGCTACTACAGCATCCTTGTCTCTTGCATGAGTACCTGCGAGGCATCCGTATGACTCCTCGAGACCGAATACATAGTTGTTAGAACCTGTCTGCTCAAAGAGTTTAATCTGCTCACCGATATACTTGAATCCTGTAAGTGTCTCAATCTCCTTTACGCCGTAAGCCTTGGTGATTGACTTTGCAAGATTTGTTGTAACGATCGTTGTAACAAGTGCGGGATTTGCAGGCATTGTCTTTGTAGCTGTTCTCTCGCGAAGGATGTACTCTGCAATAAGCATACCTGACATGTTACCTGTGAAAGGTACATACTCGCCTGTCTTTGTATCAAGGGCGTAGATTCCAAGTCTGTCTGCATCGGGGTCTGTAGCCATTACGATATCTGCATTCTTCTCTTTTGCAAGCTTAAGAGCAAGCTCGAAAGCCTTGGGATCCTCAGGGTTGGGATAAGCAAGTGTTGTAAAGTTGGGATCCGGCATTTCCTGCTCGGGTACAACATATACATTCTTGAAGCCAAGCTCTGAAAGGATACGTCTTACAGGTACATTACCTGTACCGTTGAAAGGTGTGTAGACAATCTTGATATCATCTGCAACTGCCTTGATAACTTCAGGATGGATAATCTGCTTTTTGAGCTCTTCCATGTATGAGTCGTCAATTTCCTTGCCGATGACAACGTAGAGACCTTTATCCATTGCCTCTTTCTTGTCCATTGTCTTAACGGTGTGGTAATCGTCAATGGCGTTAACTTCGCCAATAATATTTTTGTCATGAGGAGGTGTTACCTGTGCGCCGTCCTCCCAGTAAACCTTGTATCCGTTGTACTCAGGGGGATTGTGCGATGCTGTAACTACGATACCTGCGATGCAGCCAAGCTTTCTGAGTGCATATGAAAGCATGGGAGTAGGTCTGAGTGCGTCAAATACGTAAGCCTTAATTCCGTTGGCTGCGAGGCAGAGTGCTGACTCATCAGCAAACTCAGGGCTCATGCGTCTTGAATCGTATGCGATTGCAACGCCCTTGGACTGACCGTTGTTCTTGATAATATAATTTGCAAGTCCCTGTGAAGCCTTTCTGACCGTATAGATATTCATACGGTTTGTACCTGCGCCAATAACACCACGGAGTCCGCCTGTACCGAACTCGAGATCCTTGTAAAATCTGTCCTCTACTTCCTTCTCATCATTTCTGATGGCGAGGAGTTCATTCTTGGTGTCTGCGTCAAAGTAATCATCATTTAACCAGAACTCAAACTTTTCCTTGTAACTCATCGTAGTTTCTCCTTAATAAAATTCAGAAAATAATTTATTAGATACCAAGCATATCGCTGTATACAGAGAGTGCTCCGTCTGTCTCATGAGCAAGTACTTTCTTGGCAAGTACTTTACCGAGCTGTACGCCTTCCTGATCGAAGCTGTTTACATTCCAAAGGAATCCCTGGAACATAATCTTGTTCTCAAAATGTGAGAGAAGTGCACCGATTGTCTCAGGTGTAAGCTTGTCGCCTACGATAATGCTTGAAGGACGGTTTCCGTCAAACTTCTTATTGTTGTTCTCATCATCCTTGCCACAAGCGAATGCAACGATCTGAGCTGCTACGTTAGCGCAGAGCTTCTGCTGGCTTGTTGAACCCTGGATATCAACATCATTGCCGATCTGGCTGTTCTTAAATCCGATGAACTGAAGAGGAATGATATCCTTGCCCTGGTGAAGGAGCTGGTAGAATGAGTGCTGGCCGTTTGTTCCGGGCTCACCGAAGATAACGGGACCTGTCTTGTAGTTAACGGGCTCACCGAATCTGTTTACGCTCTTACCGTTAGACTCCATATCTGCCTGCTGGAGATGTGCGGGAAATCTTGAGAGTGCCTGTGAGTAAGGAAGCACTGCTGTAGTTCCCATATCAAGTACGTTACGCTCGTATACACCGATTACAGCATCGAGCATAGCGGGATTTTCAAGAATGTTTTTATTGGTAGCGAGCTTGTCCTCTGCTGCTGCACCCTTAAGGAATGCGTCGAATACTTCAGGGCCGAATGCAAGTGAGAGAACTGCGCCGCCTACACATGATGATGAAGAAAATCTTCCGCCGATGTAATCGTCCATGAAGAATGCTGCAAGGTAATCGCTGCTCTTTGCAAGAGGAGATGTCTCAGATGTGACTGCTACCATGTGCTTTGAAGCATCAAGGCCTGCGTTCTTAAGAGCGTCCTTAACGAATGACTCGTTTGTAAGTGTCTCAAGTGTTGTACCTGACTTTGATACAAGTACGAAAAGTGAATGAGCAACATCTATTGAGTTAAGAACTGCTGAAGCATCATCAGGGTCAACGTTTGAGATGAACTTAGCTTCCATCTTGAAGTTGCCTGTCTTCTTAGCCCAGTTCTCAAGGCCGATGTAGATAGCTCTGGGGCCGAGGTCTGAACCACCGATACCGATCTGAACTACTGTTGTGAACTTCTCACCCTTGGCATTTGCAATCTCACCTGAGTGAACCTTCTTGGCGAACTCAGCAACCTTCTTCTGCTGCTCTGCGTAGAACTCTCTCTTGTTTACGCCATCTGCAACTACATCATTGCCAAGCTGGCCACGGCAAAGCTGATGAAGAACGAGTCTCTTCTCACCTGTGTTAATTACCTCACCGTTGTAAAGCTCTGCATATTTATCTGTAAGCTGTGCCTCATCAGCAAGCTTCTGCATTAAATCAAGTACTGTGTCATCTACTGCCTTTGCTGCGTAGTTAAATGACATACCCTCTGCCATGGGCATATTGTATTTCTTTACTCTGGCTGCTCCGGCCTCTCCTGCCATCACATCCTTCACAACAACCTTCTTTGCTTTTGAAAGCTCGTCAAAGCTCTTCAAAGTGTCGAGATTTTTCCAATCAGCCATTACTTTAATCCTCCGAATTCTTTCTATGAATATATGCGGGCATAAAAAAAGCCCAATCAGCGTTATTATAGCTAATTGAGCCTTTTTAGTAAAGTAATCTTTTGTGTTTTTATATCATGTAAGATTTATTACATTTTCTCTCCACACTTGTTGCAGAATGCAGCATTTGCAGCTACATTGTTGCCACATTTAGGGCAGATTTTCTTGTTGGGTGTAGCTACGTCTACAACAGTCTTCTTAACATCCTGGTTAAGGAGTGCTGTAACTGCGAAGAAGAGCATTGCAACTACGAATACGATGTAGATGATTGAATCAACCTTGCTGATTGCATCGCCGTATCCGCCAAGGTCGTATGTGAATACTCTGGGGATTGATAATAAAAGTGAAACAGCGTAATCAATTGCAAGATAACCGAATGTGATGATTGCTGCACGCTTTGCAGAAACCTTTACAAATGCGTCATCCTCTTTAAGTGCAACGTAGATTAAGAGTGCTACGAGTGCAAGTGTGTTAGCAAGACCACAGATGAAAATGATTGCGGCAAACATTCCGTTAGGTATGCCAAGTGTAGTGTTTTTGTTTCCCATGTTCCTATCTCCTTATGTGTAATGTTTTTTTTAGCCAGGCAGGAAAACTTCCTACCTGATTTCTGATTATAGCATATGTTAATCAAAGTTAACATAACTTTTTATTTATTCAGGGCAGCCTTATCCATGTAGTCCCTTATAATGTACGGAAATACATTGATTCTGTTAAATCCCTTTGATATCAGGAACTCTTTCTCCTTAAGGGCAGCCTCTTTATT
>JAEEGL014246640.1_pt1 | contig 31838 bp, 29 predicted proteins | sample 9134231 | NCBI WGS metagenome assembly JAEEGL01 (sample SAMN16246548, study PRJNA631951) | gut metagenome | biome: gut microbiome; feature: rumen; material: fiber-attached | host: Bos | place: Iran: Karaj | collected 2018-10 | reverse complement strand
GCAATATTGACGTTCACGCGGCGAATTGCCCCGTTTTTATGCTTAATCGAATAAATGGTTTTGAGGCTCTCCAGCACGTATTCAATCGGGTTGTTGACCGGATCTTCGCCCAGTTCGATGGCAAGCCGTTTATGCCCCATATCTTGCAGCGCAATCACTTCTTCGCGGATTTCATCCTGCGTCATTTTTTTGCGGAAAATGTGCTTGTTTTTAATGTGATACGGGCAATAAACGCAACTGTTGACGCAATAATTCGAAAGATACAGCGGCGCAAACAAAACCATACGATTGCCGTAATAATTGAGTTTGATTTGCTTAGCCAACGTAAAAATCTGCTCGTTGATTTCCGGTATATCGCACGCCAACAGCACCGAAGCTTCGCGATGTGTCAAGCCTTTTTCCAGCCGTGCTTTTTGCATAATTTTTTCGATTACTTCGCGATTATTTTTATTTTCGTCGGCATATTTCAAACTCTCCAAAATCTCGTCGTTGCAGATAAATTCATCAGCTTTGAGCGACTTCGGATCATATATTGTCTGTATCATTTTTTCATCTTCTTTCTATTTATTATTATCCATATCTTTCAAGAACTTATCCATATCAACTTCATCATATTCTTTAAGATTTTCTTCAGGATTTTCCTGCATAATTTCCAAGTCGGATATGGCGGCAAACTCGTCATCAAAATTGCCGCTCGGCGCAACTTTTTCGTCCGCCGAAATCAGCGGCTCCGGCTCGGCCTTTTCCACGGCGGCAAAGTTCGGCTCCGGCTTTTCTTTGGCGGTTTCGCGCCGAATAAACTTTTCTTCCAACTCATCCAGCCGCGAATTCAGATTTTCCATGGCCAAATTGAGTGTGGTGGTATTTTTGGCATTGGCCGCCACCAGTTTTTCCAACACCGCCGCCACCTCATCGGCATTTGCAAGCGGCGCCGGAGCTGCCATCTGTTGCACCAGTTCTTCCTCTTTGTGCACGTCTTCGATATACGCATCAAGCGGCGATTTTTGCGCCTTGCGCACCATATTCCAGCCCCATATATATACGAAAACACACATAAAAAACGCCGTCAACAACAAGCCGAGCGCCCAACCGGCAGCCACAGACGAACCGTTCATAAAGGCAAAATACAAATAGTTTGCCAACAACCCGAACAGCAGCAGCGCCGCCGAAATTCTTATCCAAGCCAAAACAAATCTCATCGGCATATCCTCTCTTTATATGCTGATTACTATATGCCGATTTTTATAAAATGCAACTGTTGTCTTGCGTTATCCGCTTAAAAACTTTGTTCGCGGGTTTTGTGCAACACGATTTCCGGAAAATCCTCGCCGACTTTACCCAAATGCCAAGCGTTGCGCGCCAAAAATACCTTGGCGCCGTCATAATCTTCGGCCAAATTCAGCATATTGGTACGGTAGAATTTTTCGAGCACATCTTTGTTGTCGCAACTGACCCAACGCGCCGTAAAATATTGCGTCGGCTCAAACACCGCATCCACGTTGAACTCGGTACGAAGCCGATCGGCAATCACTTCAAATTGCAACACCCCAACCACGCCCACGATATATTCCGCGCCCGACATCGGCTTAAAGATACTGGCACCGCCCTCCTCGGCAATTTGTTGTAAAGCATTGGCCAAATGCTTTGATTTGAGCGGGTCTTTGGCATGTACCGATTGCAACAATTCCGGCGCAAAACTCGGAATACCCGTATAATGGATTTTTTCGCCCTCGGTCAAAGTGTCGCCGATTCTGAGCTGTCCGTGGTTCGGAATACCGATAATATCGCCGGCATACGCATCTTCGGTCAGCTCGCGTTCCTGCGCCAGAAACATCACCGGCGTTGCAATTTTCACTTCTTTACCTGTACGAATTTGCAACAGGCTCATCCCGCGCTTGAAATGCCCGGAACAAATCCGCATAAACGCAATACGGTCGCGATGTTTCGGGTCCATATTGGCCTGAATTTTGAAAATAAAGCCGGTAACTTTCGGCTCATCGGCGTTGACAATACGCTCAGCACTCGGTTGCGGCCGCGGCGTCGGCGCAAATTTGCATAAACCTTGCAACACTTCGCGCACCCCGAAATTATTGACTGCGCTGCCGAAAAACACCGGTGTCAGCGAGCCGGAAAGATAAGCCTCCAAATCAAACGCCGGACACAATTCGCGCACCATTTCCACATCTTCGCGCAGTTTGGTAACCGCGTGCGCCGGCAACAGCTTATCGAGCTTTTCGTCATCAAGTCCGTTACAAGTTTCAATTGTATCATTAATCTGCGACTTATTGCCGGTTTTGTTCATCAAAATCAGGCGATCGTTAATCAGGTCGTAGCAGCCGAGAAAATCCTTGCCGCTGCCAATCGGCCAACTGGCCGGAGTAACTTCAAGCGCCAGCGTGTTTTCGATATCGTCGAGCAATTCAAACGGATCCAAACCTTCGCGGTCCAGCTTGTTGATAAAAGTCATAATCGGAATATTGCGCAAACGGCAGACCTCAAACAGCTTTTTGGTTTGAGTTTCGATACCTTTGGCGGAATCAAGCACCATCACCGCCGAATCAACCGCGGTCAGCACCCGATACGTATCTTCCGAAAAGTCCTCGTGTCCCGGCGTATCCAACAAATTGAAAGTGATGTTGTCATAATCAAAATTCATTACCGACGAAGCTACGGAAATACCGCGTTCCTGCTCCACCTTCATCCAGTCAGAACGTGCCTTGCGATTTTCGCCGCGCGCCTTTACCGCCCCGGCCTGCTGAATGGCGCCGCCGAACAGCAACAGCTTCTCGGTCAATGTCGTTTTACCGGCATCCGGGTGGGAAATAATCGCAAAAGTCTTGCGCGGGTTGATTTTATCTGCCATTTTATCCTCGTATGGTTGATTAATATGCCTGTTTTATAGCCGTTTTTTTTGAATTTGCAACACATTTTTATGTGTAGAGCATACTTTTTTGCTTGATTTATCGTTATAAATATGCTTAACTGCCGGCTGAAGCCAGAAATTCCGTGCGGATATGGTGGAATTGGCAGACACGCCAGACTTAGGATCTGGTGCCGTGAGGCGTAAGAGTTCAAGTCTCTTTATCCGCACCATTTCGTTGTGTTAATAACTTATTTTTAGAGAAAAAAACATGAAAGCAAAAGAAGAAAAATCAACAGGATTAGTAAAGAAATATTCGATTACGATTGCGAGCGCCGATTTTGCCGCCGCCGTCGATAAAAAACTGGCCAAAGTGGCACAAGATATCAAAATGCCGGGTTTCAGAGCCGGCCATGCCCCGAAGGCTATGATTGAACAAAAATATCGTCCGTCGGTTTTGGGCGAAGTTCTTGATGAAATTATCCGCGATGCCGCTAATCAGGTTATTGTTGAAAACAAGCTGCGTCCGGCCGTTACGCCTGATATCAAAATCGAAAAGTTTGAAGACGGTAAAGATATCGAATTTACCATGGAAGTTGAAGTTCTGCCGGAAATTAAATTGGGCGACTTCTCTAAGATTACCTTGAAAAAATATGTTGCCAAAGTTCCGGCCGAAGAAATCGAAAAAGCCATTAATTATATGGCCGAATCTCGCCGCAACACCGCTAAAGTTGAAAAAGACCGCGCATCCAAAAAAGGCGACGTTGTGGTTATCGACTTTGTCGGCTCCATTGACGGTGTTGAATTCAACGGCGGCAAGGGCAGCAACTATCCGTTAGAGCTCGGCTCCAACTCCTTTATTCCGGGTTATGAAGACCAGCTCATCGGTCACAAGGTTGGCGAAACGGTTAACGTTAAGACCACCTTCCCGGCAGAATATCACGCCAAAGAATTGGCCGGTAAAGAAGCTCTGTTCGTTACCACCATTAAAGAATTGCGTGAATTTGTACCGACCGAAATCAATGACGATTTTGCCAAGTCTGTCGGCGCTAAAGATTTGAACGATTTGAAGGCGCAAATTTCCGCTCATATTTCCGGCAATTACGAAGCCACTTCGCGCATTAAGCTCAAACGCGACCTGCTCGACATTTTGGATAAGGAATATAAGTTTGAAATTCCGCAGAAGCTGGTTGATGCCGAATACGAGATGATTGAAAGACAATATCAGGCTGCCAAGGCCAACAATCGTTTGGATGAAGCCGATAAAAAGCGCGATGAAAAAGACATTTTGGCCGAATACAAAGATATTGCTTTGCGCCGCGTTAAATTGGGCTTATTGCTGTCTGAAGTCGGCAACGTCAACAAGATTATGCTGTCGGCCGATGATATCAACAAGGCTATTATGAACGAAGCCAAGAAATATCCGGGACAGGAAAAGCAAGTCTTTGATTATTATGCCCGCAACAAAGAAGCCGTTGAGGCTCTGCGTGCTCCGGCTTATGAAGATAAAATCATCGACTTTGTTTTGAGCCAGGCTAAATTGAACGATACGGAAATTTCGGTAGCCGAGCTTTATAACTTTGACCAGATTGCTCCGAAAGCCGCCAAGAGCGCGGAAAAATCCGCTTCTAAGGCTAAAACCGAAAGCAAGACCGCGGCCAAAACAACCAAGACCGCAGCCAAGAAAGCACCGGCTAAGAAAACTTCCAAGAAGTCCGCTGCTTAATTCGGATTGACTACATAACGTAAAACCTCCGACTGTTCGGTCGGAGGTTTTATTTTTGCAATATCTATTTTATATTTTTACCTGACGATAACGCCACACACAGTTAGCCAACGCCAAATAGCAGGTCAGCTCGCAACATTCTTCCATAATTTCATTATCAATACTCGGAAATTCGGCCAGCGTACCGCCGACAATCATCAGCCCGACAATCGCGATATCCCAAATAAAAACCGGCGCTTTCATAATATATTTGATTATCGGCTGCCAGATTTTGTGGCGCACAAAATAATACACCGTATAGGCCACAAACACCCAGCGGGCGCCCTTAACCAAATATCCGTACTTAAAGTCTTCCCAGCGGCACATCTCGCCCGGCTCCAGATAAGCCATACAGAAATAGCCGCGAAACAGGTTGGTTTCCCGCAAAATCATAAAAATCAAAATCAGCCCGGCAAACACAAACAACCTGTGCTCGTTGCGCGTATTAAAAGCAATTATAGCGGCCGCAAACAGCACCGCCAGCTGAATATTCTCCACCCAGCCGTCCTCAACATAATATGCCGCATCCGGCCATTGCCAGCGCATCAGCGGATATATTGCCAACAACAAAGCAACCTCGATAAGCGTCAGCAGATTAAATTTCCAATCAATCCGCCGCCATAAACTCAGGCAAAAATTCCCTATTGTGCTCATTTTTTCTCTCCTTTAATTTTTTGTATGTTATTTTGCCCGAAAAAAACAGAAATATTTTTGCGCGGTGTGCATAATTTGTGCAAAAGTTATAAGTGTGTTGACTTCAAGTTGCCGTTATTTGTATACTTTCGACAGAGGGAAACATGACCGAACCAAAGACACTTATTATCTGGGATTTTGACGGAGTTATTGCCGACAGCGAGCATCTGTGGGTACAAAACTGGATCGATTGTCTGCGCCTGTTTTTCGGTTTGGAATTGTCGGAAGAACAAGTTGAATATTATATCCGCGGCAAGTCCAACAAAACCAAGGTGGAACTGCTGTGCAAAGACTTTCCGCACTTAAAATTCGACGATGCGTTTTGGGATAAACTGCGCGAGAACACCATCCGGCTGATTGCCGCCGAACTCACGTTGACACCGGGGGTTGAGCCGATTTTTGAAAACCGCCGCTTTGCTCATTGTATTGCCACCGGCGCCACCGAACGCAAGAATACGCTTAAGGTGGAAAAACTGCGGTTGGATAAGTATTTTTCCGCCGACAATATGTTCACCGCCTACGCGGTTGAAAAAGGCAAACCGGCTCCGGATTTATTTTTGTATGCCGCCAAAAAAATGGGCTATACCCCGGAAAATTGTGTGGTAATTGAAGATTCTCTGGCCGGTATAACCGCCGGAGTTGCCGCTAAAATGGCGGTAATCGCCTATATCGGCGCCACCGGCAACAACAGCGACGAATATGCAGAAAAATGCCGTTCGGCCGGTGCAACGCATATTACCCGCACCATGCCGGAAGTCGCCGCCGTTTTACACGAATTTTATGAATAATCTAAAACTTTCGGCCGATTGAAAGTCGCGGTTGGCGGCATATTTTTTACGCTATGAAATACACTGTGAAAGAAAAATTGGAAATCGCCGAAAGCATTGTTACCATCATTATGTTTGTGATGGCAATCTGGGGCACGATTATCGCTTATGAAGAACAATTCTGGCAAAAGCTCAACCATGTGGTTAATCATTATCACGAACAAATCAGCAAAGAAGAAAATGCGAGTATAAACAAGCATTTGGCCGTAAAAATACCGAAGAAAGACTAATCTTCGGTATTTTTATCGTCAGGCTCTTTGCCCGTCAATTAATCGGCGCATAAAATCAACACGTTCTTTTCGTTGGCGCGAATACGGGCTCTTAACAAGTCGTTGCTAGTTTCGTTACGACAATAACGCGAGGTATATCTGCCGTTTTTATAGCGCATTTCGCCGACCAACGCACCGGCAAGGTCGTATTGTTTTACTTCGCCGTTGAGCACTCCGCGGCTGTAATTGGCCACGTAATGCACCCGGCCGTTGCCGAAATACACCTTTTCTTTGCCATGTTTCAGGCCTTTGGAATAATTTGTTGTTTGCACCAAAGTCCCGTCCGGTGTATAAACCGAAGTTTCGCCGTGCAAATAGCCGTTTTTATAGGTTTCGTATGCCACGCTGTCCGTATAGTTTTGCACCACTCTCCCGCTCAGCGCTCTGCCGATGCCGTCGGTACAGTATTTCAGTTCATTTTTCTTGGTGCAGTAATAGGAATTTGCCGAATAGATATGCGGATTGGCTTCATAAACCACCCCGCCGCCGGAAACCACATAAGGCACCGCCGATGTGGTCACCACATAAGTCGAAGTGCGCGGTACCGGATGAGGATGATGATGCGGCGGACGATGTTTATCATAATCATGCTCTTTATGATGGTTGTTTTCGTGCCTTTTGCCATCGTTGTGAGCTTCGTGATGTTTTTCCGGTTGCTTTGGTTGCACCGCCGGTTTCTCCGGTTGCTTTGGTTGCACCGCCGGTTTTTCCGGTTGCACTGCCGGCTGTTTCGGCGCCGCTTTGACCGGCTCCGGCGAAAACGCTCCCCTGGTTATATTTTTATTGGCTTCAAAATCTTCTCGCAAGCGATTGGCATAATCTTCCATCGATTCTATCGCCGCCGCGTTACCGGCTGCCATAAACAACCCGATTAACAAAACTATAAAACGCATTTTTACCTCCGAAATGGTTAACGTAATTATTATAACAATCACTTGTAAAAAAACAAGTAAATTAACCTGTTTATCCCTTTGGGATAATTTTTAGGCAATATAATGCTTTATGCTTGCAACTTAAAACAAATCATTTATACTCAAAGCAAACAACGAAAGGAAGTAAGATGTTTTGGAATTTGTTTCAACGTATGCCGAAGCCGTTTGACGAAGGTTATCTGCCGACCACCGACGGCCATCGGGTCTATTATTATCAATACGGCAATCCGGTCGGAATTCCGGTCTTGTCTTTTCACGGCGGTCCGGGAGGTTCATCGCGCCCCAAATATGCCAAACTGTTTGATTTGAAACGCTATCGTTTTTTGCAGTTTGACCAACGCGGTTGCGGTTTATCCGAGGCCAACGATTTATTGTTCCGCAACGAAACATCATATTTGTTGCAAGACGCCATTCATCTTTTGGCATATTTGCATATCAACGAACCGGTGGTGGTACACGGCGCCTCATGGGGTTCAACTCTGGCGCTGTTGTTTGCCGAGGCTTATCCGAAAATGGTGCGCCGCATTGTGGTTTCTTCCGTATTTTTGGCCCGCGAAGAAGATTATATGTGGGTAAAACGCGACAGCCGCCGCTTTTATCCGGATTTGTGGGCACAAATGTATGAAATTTTGCCGGAAAAGAAATTTTTTGATGCCTACGAAAAACAGCTGTTCTCCGACCAGGAAAAAGACAACCTCTCGGCGCTCTCTTATTACGGCAGTTATGAGCATAAGCTCGGTCAGCTTAATCCGCAATTTACGCCCAAAGAAGAGCTTGATGAAAAAGTTTTGAACAGCGCCCGCATTTATCATCATTACGATAAAAACCGCTTTTTTATCAACGAAAATCAAATTCTGCGCAACATCGACAAAATCAGCCATATTCCTACTCTCATCGCGCACGACCGTATGGATTTTTGCTGTCCGCTCAAGCAAGCCTGGGATTTGCATAAGGCGTTGCCGCAGGCCGAGTTCAAAATTGTTCCGGTTTACGGGCACTCCAATCCTAAACTCCTAAAAGAAGTCAGGAAAATGATTAAGGATGCCGATAAAAAATAAAAAGTGCGGTATTTTTGCACAAAAAGACTAGACAAAACAGAAAAGACGTGTTATTATAGCAATAAATAAAAATTAGGGAAAGTGCGGACAATGAGCAAAATAACCGATATTCAACAAAAATATCTCCGTTTAATCGAGATTTATGCCGATAAAAATCTCGACAACAACAGTGCGGAAGCTCAAAACCTCATAGGCGAACTGATTGCCAATGATGCCGGCACTTATAAAACCGAAATTGACCTTTTCAAAAGAAGCCTTAAACCGACGCAGAAATTCTTTGCAAACAGCGTAGACCGCAGCGTTTCAACCGCACGTAAGAACGCAACGCAAAATGTTGATGCGGCTCCGAGAGTTGCTCCGGCTCAGCCGGCTCCGACCGCACCGCAGGCAACAACGCCGGCTCCGGTTGCTCCCTCACCTGACGACAATACTCCGTCCGGCCTGACTTCATTGCAAAATTCGATTTCCGATGCCCAGAGAGAAACCCTGATTCAATATGCGCTGATTGCTTCCAAGGCCGGTATTGATTTGAATAAAATCAGCCGCGATGATTACGAAATGTCGCTGTTGATATTGGAAGAAGAATACAAAATGTCGGCCCAGCACGATGCCGAGGAATTCATCCTCAACGCCGATGCCGACGATTATTCCGACACTTTGGGCGATTATATGGATGCGGAAGGCCTCCCGCCGGCACAGAAAAATGCCCGCCTGTCCGGTGTGCTTGACGTGATTGAGATGGCGGCAAACGATAAAAATCTCGACTTATACAATGCAGTTGCTCTGGCGGCGACGGTTGCACAAACCTCAAACGACCATGCCGTTGTCAGCAAGGCATTATCTGCTATTGCCAAGGTTGACGAGGTCGCCAGCGCAAACTACGTAAAGCAGATAAAAAACGCCGAAGAATTCCCTAAAGACAGTATTTTGTACGCGATTTACAACCCGAAAATCGATGAAAACGAAGATTTCATCCATACGGCGATTACCCGCCATATTCGCGGTGTATTGAATAAGCTCGATGCCGAACAGGCCGCAAAATATACCGATTATATCGAACAACAAAAATTCGGGATGTTTTTACCGTTGGCTAAAGCCGAGCCGCTCCGCGCCGTGCCGAAAGCAAATCGCCCGACGGAAGCCGGGCCGCGCACAAAGGACTTACCGAATACTCCGATCCCGGACGAAGTATTGCACAAATTAACCTCGCGGCAAAGAATAGAGCTCAACAAATATCGCTATATTGCTCAACTTACCGGCGCCGATTTGGCCGCCGTTACCGCGGAGAATTATAAAGAAATGTTAGCGGCGCTTAAGGCCGCCAAAAAGAATTTTTGGATATCTTTTGATAAACCTGACACCCAAGGAGATAGAAAAATGACTGATTTAACCGACAGACAAAAAGAAATGCTGGAGGCGATGAAAAAGCGCTTTGCCGACAACAATATGGAAGTGCCGGAAGGCAAAATTTCGCGCGAAACCTTCCAAATTTATTATGATAATCTGGAACGGATTATGGATAAGCACTCGGCTCCGGATACCGCTAAAGGCGGCGACGACAAAGACCAGCCTAAGTTTACGCTGACCAAGGCGCAGCTGTGGGCGGCGGACAAAGCCGGTATTGATTGGAAGAAATGTGCCAGCGTTGAAGAAGTTATGGGCAAAATCAACGATGCCGGATATATCGTCGACGGCGATAAGGTTTTGATTAAGGACGGCAGCGAAGACGGTAAGTTGGTTGCCGAATACGATAAAGATAAAGACAAGATGGTGGAAAAAGAAGCCGGCGAAAAGAAGGATAAAGAGCTTAAGGTCGGTGTAATCAACGAAACGCCGGTACCGCAAGAAGAAAAGCAGCCGGAAAAGCCGTTGGATTGGGTGCAGAAAAAGATTGATGACTATACCGCCATGTCTGCGGCCGGTAAGATTGCCGACTTTACTTACGATAAGGAAAACAAAACCGAATTCGTGGCTTCGTTTGACGGTGCAACCATTCACTATTCTTCTCCGGATAACGTCAATGTTTCGGAAAACGCCGGTATTAAGGTGTTTGAAACCATTTTGAACGAGCCGGATAACCAAAACCGCACCATCAATTTTGCCGACAATATGCCGCACGATACGGCCATTCATCTTAAGGCCGCCTGCTTATTGAACGGACGCGCCATGACCGGTGCTCAGCCGGAATTTACGGAAGCCGACTTACAAAAGCTCAGTCAGGAACTGGGTCCGGAGCGCTTCAAACAGCTTAATGATGCTCTGCATCCGGAACGTGAAGCCGAAAAGCCGGCTAAAGAAGAAAAAGCCCCGGTTATATCCAGCGTCGAAGAATTGGGCCAGGCGGCGGAGAGCATTCGCGGCATCAAAGAAAAATTCAACAAAATGAAGGAAGACGGCCTGATTGCCGTTACCACCAATTTGGAAACCAAAAAGCCGGAAATCGTTGCCGGTCCGGCCTTGAGCGGCAAAAGCGAAGAAGAACAGAAAAAAGCCGTTGCCGATGCCAACGCGCTGATTGCCGACGCGGCCGAAATTGTGATGGCCAGCAAGACCCTGAGCGGTAAGTTGAACGAAGCTCAGCAAAAAGATAACAACACCTTCAACGAGGAGCGTTTGGAGCATATTCGTAACGGCATGAATCAGCAACAGTTGGCCGAACACGATTCCTTAAGCCCTGAGGATAGAGCCGAAAAAGTTAAGAAGTTGCGCGAAGACATCTCGATTAAACTCGGCATTACCAAAGACCCTACGGGCGAAAGAAAGGCGCTTGAAGGCAAAGAGCTTGCAGATTACATCTCCGAGAGCAAAATTACCGTCAAAAACTATGCCGAGCTGTGGCAAGAAGCCAACAAAGGCAAGAAATTTGACATCAAAGAGCTCGGCGATGCCGATAAATTCGTCTTTATGCAAATTTCCAAAGCTCAGTTGGATCGTCGGAATTTATTACTGGGTAAGTCCCGTTCAAACGAGCGGTAATATATTATAAAGGAGGCTAACATGGATATTACAGATCAATATATGAAGTTCTTAAGCGCTAACTATCCGGATATTGCCGGTCGCTTGGATACTTTGAGAAGTACAACTCCTACCGGTAACACCCCGGAAGAAATTGAAAAAGCCAAAGCGCAAATTGATGAAGAAATCAAAACTTTGGCCAACGATCCCGAGCGTGTACACAGATACGAAGTATGGGAGAAAGTCCCGTCCGTTCTGCGTGACCGTTATGACGGCCGCGTACCTCCGGAAATTATGGAAGCGGCCGAACGCGACGAAATCTATGTTTTGCGCGAGATGGAATATCATCCGGAAAAAAGAAATGTTGATGAAGTTCGTGCCGAAGTTGAAGAAAAATACAGCAACATCATCACTCCGGAAGATATTGTTCAGGCCTCTCTTATTGCCCAGGGCATCTTCTCCGGAGCCATTGTTGCCGGATATATGGAAGAAAACGCGGCGGACCTTGCCCGCAGCCGTATGCAAAGCGACGACCTTTCGGCCCAGCTGGAGAATCCTAACCTCACCGATGAAGAAAAAGCTGCCATTCATCGCCAGTTTTTGGCCTTGCATCAGAGTGAATACAACATCATCAAGAGAGATTGGGGCGGCGACCAAGCCAGAGGTATCAAACCGCATCAACCGGAAAAATTGCTCATCCACATGTTGGGTAAATTTAATGCCGGCAAAATGGATCAGAAAGAGTTGGTGGCGATTATGGCCGATTTGCAACCGCACCTTAAAGACAGACAATCCGAATTGCTGGCGTATGTTCAACAGGGTAAAGTTCAGGCCAAAATCGGACGCTTTAAAGATAAAACCCGCGATTTGTTGGCGCATTATGTGCTTAACGAGTTGCCGGACAGCGAGCAGGCTCGGATTATGGAGAGCGCTCAGCGTCATTATGCCAAAATACGCGAAAATCTCACCTCGGACCAAAAAGCTATTGCCGTGGCCAAGAACATCTCGGCGGTTCGCGACAATATTCTGCCGCGGCAACACAGCCTTTCAGCCCAGGAAAAGCGTGCGGCCATGCCGTCTGCGCTCAACCAGGGTAACGAACGTACCGCCTAAAATCTTATGTTTTTCTCCTTGGCGCTGTCTTAATAGGCAGCGCTTTTTTTATTCTTCATAATTGTCGTAAGTTACCGACATGCACAGCATTATGCCGAAACTGGCCATAATCGAAAACATCACCGTTCCGCCGTAAGAAATCAGCGGCAACGGCACACCCACCACCGGCAAAACTCCCATAACCATGGCAATATTGATAAAAACATACAAAAAATAATTGGTGTTCAGCCCTACCATGGTCAGCCGCGCAAAATAATTACGGGTGCGAAAAGCAAACACATAGCCGAGCGCCAACACCAGCATATTCAGCAATAACACGCTCAAACTGCCGAACAGACCGAATTCTTCCGAAAACATGGTAAAGATAAAGTCCGTATGCTTTTCCGGCAAAAAGTTGAGGTGCGTCTGCGTGCCGTGCAAAAATCCCTTGCCCAACAGACCGCCGGAGCCGAAAGCGATTTTGGATTGAATAATATGATAACCGGTGCCGAGCGGATCGCGCTCCGGGTCCAAAAACGTCAGCACACGATTTTGCTGATATTCGTGCAAAAAGTTCCAGCCTATCGGCAGCATAGCCGCCAAAGCCGCCCCCACCGCCGCAAATTTCCACCATTGTACTCCCACCGCAAACAGCATTACCGAAGCGGTCAGCAAAACCATCAGCGCCGTTCCCAAATCCGGCTCGGTAGCAATCAGCGCCACCGGTGCCAAAGTCATAATCGCCGGAATAATCAGCCCGCGTATCGACTTAATCCCCTGCACCGTCATCGCGCTGTAATAACGCGCCAAAAACAACACAATGCCGATTTTCATCAACTCCGAAGGCTGTATTTTGAATATTCCCAAATTAATCCAGCGCTGTGCCCCCATACCGATATGTCCGGTCAGCTCCACCGCCACCAACAGCAGAAACGTCAGCAAATAAAAGGCATAAGCGCTTTTGTAATAATATTTAGCGTTGATAACCGCCATCCCGAGCATCAGCGCAAAAGCCGTCACAAAGCGCATAATATGCCGGATTGCCCACGGTTGCCAATCGCCGTTGGCGGCTGAATAAAGGGTTACGGTACCTATAATTGCCAACAAAATTATCAGCAACATATATGTAAAACTCATGGAAAAGATTTTATCTTTCCAACTGCGTTCATACCCGTGAAAACCGAATTCAGCCATATTCCACCTACTTTATATCCAGTTTGAGCGTTTCTTGTAAAATCTTTGAAGCAATCGGCGCCGCCACTCCGCTGCCCGACGAACCGTGCTCGACAATTACCGCCACCGCATAGCGCGGATTATCCGCCGGCGCATACCCCATAAACCAGGCGTGATTCCGTAGGCGCCACGGCAGCTGCGAATCATGGCGAATACCGCTGCGGCGCTCTTTCATACTGATACGCCGTACCTGCGTCGTTCCGGTTTTACCGCCCATCCGCGCTCCGTCCAAATTGAACTTGGCCTTTTTGGCAGTACCGCCGACCCCGTTTACCACCTCATACATTCCCAGCTTTACCAGCTCTATATTGCGCTTGGAAATATTCAAATGCTTGATTTTACTCAACTGTTTTTCCGTCGGCTTAATAAAGGTCGGATTTACGGCATAACCGCCGTTAACCACGCGCGCCAACATTGTTACCAACTGCATCGGCGTAACCAACACATACCCCTGCCCGATACCGGTATTGGCACTGTCGCCCGGCGCCCATTGCGCATCATATTTTGCCATTTTCCAGCTTTTGGACGGTATCAGACCGCTTTTTTCGTTATCCAACCCCACATTAGGCACCTGGCCTAAACCGAGTTTAAGTGCCATTTCTCTGATTCTGTCCGCGCCCAAACGCAACGCCGTTTCATAAAAGAAAATGTCGCACGAATATTTCAAGGCCTCCACCACATTCAAACTGCCGTGTCCGTAATGATTCCAACAATGAAAACGCGTATTGCCGATTTCCATACCGCCGGAGCAATAATAACGGGTTTCGCCGTTAATAATTCCCGCCTCCAAAGCCGCCAGCGCCACCACGATTTTAAAGGTTGAACCCGGCGAATATTGTCCCGAAACCGCCTTATCAATCAACGGCATACGCTCGTTATTTAACAGCTCGTTCCAATGTTTATAGCTGATTCCGTTGGTAAACAAATTCGGGTCAAACGACGGCGCCGAAACCATAGCCAGAATCTCGCCGGTACGCACATCCAACACCACCGCCGCTCCGCTTTGTTTGCCGAACGCTTCATAAGCCGCTTTTTGCAAGCGCGAGTCTACCGTAATGGTAATGTTATCCCCCTGTTTGCCGGCATCGCGCTCGATTTCTTTCATTACGCGCCCGTAAGCATTTACTTCCAGCTTTACCGTACCGCTTTTGCCCTGCAATTTATAATCAAAATACTTTTCCAGCCCCGATTTACCGATTTTGAAACCCGGCACCATATACAGCGGATTATCCTTGCGATCGGCTTCCGACACCGGCCCGACATAACCCAAAACGTGCGCATACAGTTCGGCATACGGATATCTGCGATTTAAGCCCTCGCTGATTTCCACCCCCGGCATATCCGGCGCATGCAGCATAAGCTGCGAAACTTCGTCCCAACTCAGATTTTCTTTGAGCTTAACCGGAATAAAGCGATTTTTACTTTTCAAATCGTTTCTGATGCGCGCTTCTTCATCTTCACTTAGGGCAATAATCGATTTGAAAACTTCCAATGTTTTTTCGATATTCGGGGTTTGTTCGGCAATCATAACCGCCTGAAAATTCTGCTCATTTTTGGCGATTACCTCGCCGTTGCGGTCATAAATCGTACCGCGCGGAGAAAGCAAAAAGCGGGTGGAAATTCGGTTTTCGTCAGACATCATCCGATATTTTTCCGCCTCAAACACCTGCAAATACCAAAGCCGAGCCGCCAACACCGCAAAAGCCAACAGGTTGATGATTATGATAATTATCAGCCGCCGGCTCAGGATATGATTTTTTTCGGTATTATAATCACTCATTAATCCTCTCTTGCGGCAAAAGTTTCTGAATTCCGGTATTAATCGCGGCAACCAGCGGATAGAACAACACGGTAGCCAAATAGTTGAACATAATTTCATTAGGCGATATCAGCAGTTTATAATAAACCGACAGCAACAGCCATTTGAGCACAAACACCCCCGATGCGACCACGGCAAAAATAAACCAATTTATCGAAAAAGAGGCACTCTGAAAATATCGTGCCGGCCATTGTACCGCAAACACCGTCAGCATCATCAGCAAAATATTAATCCCGAGCGGCGACGAACTCAGCACATCCATAAAAAAACCGACCGTAAATGCCGAAATATACCCGAAAATATAGCCGCGTTTCAAACTCCAATAATAAACGCAAATCAAACCGACGGTCGGGCAAAAACGACTTATCCCGACCAAATCGGACGGAATAAGGCACAAAAACATCAGCAAAAGCGTGGTCCACAGCGGAATACCGTGCAGCCCGAACAATCTCCATTTTTCGTACAGACTATCTTTCATCTGCGCCGCTTTCGGAAGAATCATCAAAAATCTTTACCTGCTCGGCCGACAAACCGTAATCAACAATCCGCACGTATTCGATACGGCTGATATCCGCCAGAGTTTCCACCTTTATTTCGTTGCTTTGCAGCAGACTGACGAAGCCTATCGGCAGACCGGCCGGAAACATTCCGCCCACGCCGGAAGTAACAATCACGTCGCCTTCCTGAATATCCGCCGTAGAGCGAGTGAATATCAGCGACGGCATTTCCGTATTGTCGCCGCTCAAAATACCGCGTGCCCGTGTTCTTTCCACCACCACCGGTATTTTGGAGTTGATATCGGTTACCAAAATAACTTTGGCATATTGGCCGCTGACCGTATCCACCCTGCCGATAACGCTTTCTTCGCCCAGCACAATCTGCCCTTTTTTCACGGCCTCATCGCCGATATAAACAAACAAAATATGGGTAAAGTTATCGCTGGATTCGGCAATAATCTTGGCGCTGATAAAATTGGCTTCCGGCGGCGGCGTATAATTCAACAGCCGGCTCAGCAGCTGATTTTCCACTTCCAGACTGCGCACCTTGTTTTGCAAAATCAGCATTTGCTTATTCTCGGCCCGCAATTCGCGGTTATCCATATAAATGCGGCTGATATCGTATAAATAGGTATACGCGCGGTGCAAAATTCGCGCCGGATATTCCACCACCTGCATAATCGGCCCGGTTACCCGCAATGCCGCCTTATTTATTCCCGAAGTCAGCGGGCTGTCTACCGTACTCAGCAAAATAAAGAAAATCGAACAAAAGAACAAAACGGCAATAAAAAGGCGCCGCAGCAATATCTTTAACTCACTTGTCTGAATCAACAACACACTGCGACGCACCATATTATTTTCCTTTTAACAACGATTTTAAGCGATTAGTCCATACTGGCCAACACGTCTTTCAAAACCGCGTATTCGTCTAACACCATACCGGAGCCTTTAGCCACGCAGGAAAGCGGATCTTCGGCCACAATCACCGGCAAACCGGTTGCCTTGCGCAAAACCTGGTCCAAATCCTTCAAAAGCGCACCGCCGCCGGTCAAAACAATACCCTTATCCACGATATCGGCCGACAATTCCGGCGGAGTATTCTCCAGAGCAACTTTTACCGCTTCCACGATTTCCGCCACCGTTTCCACCAAACTTTCGGAAACCTGACGCTCGCTGATGGTAATTTCCTTCGGCACACCGTTAAGCAAATCGCGGCCCTTAACTTCAACCGTTTTGCCGTCGCCGTCTTCTGGCAAACGAGCCGAACCGATTTCTTTTTTGATGCGCTCGGCACTGCTTTCGCCGATTAACAGGTTCATATTGCGGCGGATATAGTTGACAATCGCCGTATCCATTTTATCGCCGCCGACACGCACCGAACGCGAATATACCACACCTTTGAGCGAAAGTACCGCCACTTCGGTAGTACCGCCGCCGATATCAACCACCATACTGCCGCTCGGCTCGGTAACCTGCAAACCGGCACCGATAGCCGCCGCCATCGGTTCTTCAATCAGCTGTACTTTATAAGCGCCGGCATGGTTGGCCGAATCTTTAATGGCGCGACGTTCCACTTCGGTAGCTCCCGACGGCACGCAAATCACAATCAGCGGTGTCACAAACATCTGGCGATTATGTACTTTGCACACAAAATACTTAATCATCTCCTCGGCAATATCAAAATCGGCAATCACCCCGTCTTTCAGCGGACGAATCGCGCGGATATTTCCCGGAGTGCGTCCGAGCATACGCTTAGCCTCGTTACCGACGGCCAAAACCCGCTTACGTCCCTTATATTCTTCGATTGCCACCACCGACGGTTCGTTCAAAACCACACCGCGACCGCGCACATAAACCAATGTATTCGCCGTACCCAAATCAATAGCCATATCGGCGGAAAACATTCTCATTAAGCGTGAAAACATTACTTATTATCTCCAAAATTTTAACGTTATTTTTACCTTTTATAACAACTCGCCACAATGTGCAAGCAATATTTTTGATTATGTGTAGATTGTTTTTTTGTGCCGCCGTATCACATTAAATTTGCTATTTTTTCCGTAAATTCCGGCTGACCGGTATAAACTTCGGTAAATTCAATATCGGCCTGCAATTTATTTCTGAGCCAGGTGCGTTGGCGTTTGGCATATTGCCTGGTATGCAGTTTGGCCAACTCCACCGCCTCGGAGAGCAGCATTTCGCCCTTAACCGCCAGACTCAGCTCCGGCACTCCGAGTGCCTTCATCGCCGGCAAAGTTTCATCAATTCCGCGCTCGAGCAAACCGGCAATTTCCTTTAACGCACCGAGTTCGACCATTTTATCGAGCCGCTCCCGACAACGCTGTTCGATTACCTCGATTTCCGGCACGATTTTCGCCACCGTAAACTCGGCTTCCGGCAACTTTTTAATCAGCGGCGCCTTATACCACTCCGACACCTTTTTATCGGTGGTAGCAATAATTTCCAGCGCCCGCACAATTCGCGTTTTATCGTTCGGACTGAGTTTAGCGGCAATTTCCGGGTCTTTTTCCTTCAGTTCTACATACAGCCGCGTCAATCCCTCGCTCTGCAAACGCTCCCGCAACTTCGCCCGTACCGCCGGCTCAACTTCCGGAATCGGAGTTATACCGTTAATCAGCGCATCGATATACATACCGGTACCGCCGACCACTACCGGCAAGTGTCCCTCTGCCCACAGTTTGCGAATTTCCGCCACGCATAAATCGAGCCATTCCACCACATTACCGCGCTTTGTAACATCATAGAGCTCAAACAAACGATGTTCGGCCTGCGCCTTTTCTAAAGCACTCGGAGTGGCGGCAATAATCGGAATATCCTTGTATATCTGCATTGAATCGCAGTTAAGCACCACGCCGTTTAAAGCACGTGCCGCCGCAATTGCCAATGCCGATTTACCCGATGCCGTCGGTCCGGCGATGATTAAGACCGGATTTTGCTTCATTTATTCCTCCGCCGGACACCCCGCGATAAGTTCGGCAAATTCGGCCTTTTTACGCCGATACATCTCGGCATTTTCGCCGTTTAAGCCCTGAAATTTGCGGGCAATCACATATTGCGGCAACAGTTTTTTTACTTCCGCTATCGGTTTATCCCACATCTGCGGCCGAATACGGATTTTTTTGCCCTCGCCCGCCGAAACTCGCGGCGTAATCTCGCCGCTTATCGCATCTTCAAACTCGGTCAACGTCAGCCGCAAATTTTCCATACTGTGCGGAATCAGAAACTCTATCGGCTCGCCCGAATTGATGTAGTTGCGGATTTCAAAAATCGCATCATCGCCCTGCCATTCGACAATCGAGCCGGCAAACAGCCACTCGCCGAGAGTGCGCGTATATTCGTAATTCTGACTGATATTGGTCAGCTTGCCGTCATGAAAGCCCAAACAATAGCCGCGATTCTGCAAAGCATACAAATCGTCCATATACTTGGTATAATCCCAATGCGCGGCATCTTTATAATAATCGTCGATGGCCTGCCGATAAGCGCGCGCCACCGTGCCGGCATAATATTCGGTTTTGTTGCGCCCCTCAACTTTGAGCGAGTCCATACCGATAGCCAGAATATCATTAAGCCGCGGCATCAGACACATATCCTTAGAATTGAGCAAATATCCGCCGTGCTCGTCTTCCACCACCTCATAATATTCGCCCGGACGAAATTCTTCTTCCAGCAAAAATTCAAATGCCGGTGCGTTATCCTGATTAATCTCCACTTCCTTAATCGTGCCGTCTTTGAGCCGCAAGTGCATTTTATAATGCCAACGGCAACAATGTGCGCATTTGCCTTTGTTGGCACTGCGATCGGCCATAAAGTTAGAAATCAGACAGCGGCCGGAATAAGACATACACATCGCGCCGTGCACAAAACATTCGAGCGTCATTTCCGGACATTCTTCGCGAATTTCCTTCATCTCGGCAAAAGTCACTTCGCGCCCCAAAACACAGAGGCTTGCCCCCATCGATTCCCAAAATTTGACGGTTTGCGCCGAGCAAATATTGGCTTGGGTGGAAACAAAACGCTTTAATTCCGGCGCGTGTTCCTTCAGATAATAAAATACACCGGGATCAGCCACCAAAACTCCGTCTGGTTTAAGCTCCTGCAGAGTTTTCACAAACTGCGGCAGCTTGCGCGCCTCTTCGTTGTGAATATATAAATTGAGCGTCAGATAGATTTTTTTGCCGTTGGCATGCACAAAATCAATTCCCTCTTTCAAGTCTTCAAGTGTAAACTTGGACTGAGTGCGCAAACTCATATCCGGAGTGCCGGCATAAACGGCATCAGCACCGTATAAAATTGCGGTTTTCAATTTGACCAACGAACCCGCCGGCAACAATAACTCTGCTTTTCTCATTATTTTTTCACCTCTATTGAAGTAGTATACGATTCCAACTTGCCGAAAGGCGTTTTCTCCGCCTCAACCTTGGCGACAAACGGCGCGTTGGCGGTTTTATCGCGCAAAATCCACAAATAAATCGGCACTTTTTGATTGAGTAAAAATCCGGCCGAAGCCCCGTTTTGAATTTCCAGCATATATTCGCATTTGAGCGCGTTTCCGGCAAAATACGGCGTTTTGATATCCTCATGGCCTACCGTTTTCATATCGGACAGCGAATATTTTTTACCGTTGAACGAATAACGATGCAAATCACAGGTATCAGCCCGCACCACCTGCTCGGTCAGCACCCCGAACAGCGAGAGCAAATCTATCGAATCATCGAGCCGATCCAGCTCAACCAAAGCCGGTTCTTCCAACACCCGCCCGTCACGTACCTTAATCCGCGTTTGCGGCACTCCGTCTTTATAAGTCAGCTGTTTGGTGCGATGATGCCGACGCGATTGCACTTCATAACCGTAGTCTTCCGGCACGAATTTATCCTTATTGTAGGTTCCGTAAGCATGATACGCCCCCGTAAACGGATACAGTTTACCGAACGTGCCGGTGGTGGTCAGCCGGGTTTTCATATCGTACTTATTGCCGACAAACTTATAAGTCAGCGACTGCTCGCAGGCATCAAAAATCCCGATGGTGGTCTGCATATTCTGCGTAACCTCGAGTGCCTCGGCCGCAAAAGCCGTTGTCAACGCCGCTAAAAAAATTAAAATTCGTTTCATTCTTTAGTCAATCCTTAAACAATTTACCTTAACATAACAGAAAATTTCAGATAATAAAGGAAAAAATTATGGCAAAAAAAGTTTTATTACTTTACGGCGGATTTTCGGCCGAACGCGAAGTCAGCATTTCTTCTGCCGACGATATTGCGAAAGCGCTTAAAAGCAATGGTTATACGGTGATTGAACACGATTTGACCGACACCTGGCATTTGCTTGATGTCTTACGTTCCGAAAAGCCGGATGTTGTTTATAACGGGCTTTACGGCAACTGGGGCGAAGACGGCGAAATTCAGGGTTTGCTCGATATGCTCGGTATTCCGTATACCCATTCCGGCGTAAACGCTTCTGCCATCGGTATGAACAAGCATTTGTGCAAGCTGATTGCCGCATATAACGGGGTTAAGGTGGCGCAAGGCGAGAAAAAAACTTATGCCGAATACAAAAAGCACGGCACCAAAGTTCCGTATCCGTATGTCATTAAGCCGGTGGCGGATGGTTCCAGCGTCGGCGTGTTTATTATCCGCAACGCCGCCGATACCGCGCAAATCAGTTATCCCGACGAATCGCTCGAGGTATTGATTGAGCAATATATTGCCGGACGCGAGCTGACGGTTGCCTGTTTTGAGGGCAAGGCTTATGTTGTGACCGAGCTCAAGGCCAAAAACGAGTTTTATGATTATGAGGCCAAATATACCGCCGGATTTACGCAACACATTCTGCCGGCCGAGCTTCCCGACGATGTTGCCGCCACCTGTTGCCGCTATACGGAAATTATGCACAATACACTCGGTTGCCGCACGGTTTCGCGTTGCGACTTCCGCTATAATCCGACCGACGGCGTGGTGTTGCTGGAAATCAACACCAATCCGGGAATGACCTCGCTGTCGCTGGTGCCGGAGCAAGCCAAATACATCGGGATTTCGTATGCTGATTTGTGCGCACGTCTGGTAGAAAATGCTGCCTGCCGCTGCCCCGAAAATCAGGGTATTGCCATCGATACCAAAAAAAATGTAAATTGTGCTTGATTTTAAAAACAAAATTTGCTAAACAGGTACTGACTTGAAAAAGTCGGGGTTGTAGCTCAGTTGGGCGCGAGGATAAAAATAACCTCTGAATGTTATTTTTACCGCAAGCGGCGAAGTTTTCTTAATGAATTTATGTGGCGACAGCAAATAAATGAATTTAGAAAACGAGTGACCGAGCAACTGCTGAAAAACACTAAAAGAATATTGGGGGTATAGCTCAGTTGGGAGAGCGACAGGTTCGCAATCTGTAGGTCGTCGGTTCGATCCCGATTACCTCCACCAATAAAAACAAAAGACGGGGGTAATCCCCGTTTTTTGTTTTAAAACGCCGGTTCCGCAAATAGCATTCTAAAATTAGTTGCAATTTATAAATAATAAGAATAAAATGGCGAATGATTTAAGAAAAAACAGATTATTTGGTAGCGGAAATGAAATGTTCAAAACCGGCAGAACCATGATGAACGGAATGACACAATCAATAAAAAAAATCCGCCTGAGGAGCTAACCTCAAGCGGAGTTTGATTACATGCTTGCCGGCCCTATTCAACCGGAGCCTCGTAATCTACCTGTCTTTGTTTGACCTGATACAGTTTCCCGTCTTTGCGGAAGAACGAACCGACCGTCTTGGTTGCGATAGCCTTTCTGTCGCCGCAATTCGAGCTGTAATAGTGGATTACCGCTTCGCTGTACTTTCCTTTGTTTTCAAAGGTCATCCAGGGCACCACATCGCCGTAGCTCTTGGCAAAATATCGGCCGGAATACAGGCACTTGCCGGAATCTGCGGAAAACAGCATAATCTGATACTGTCCGGCCACCTCGCTGGCACAACCGCGGAACACCAGAAGATGAAGCTTCTCGTCATAAAACACCTCGTAGTCGGGGCTCAAAATCTCCACACCGTTCTTGGCAAGGCCGTAGGTCGTCTCGTCTGCGCCCAACCAGTTGGTATAATGGCTGACAATGATCTCACAATTACCGCACTTCTTGTAGGTAACCGTTGTTTCGGCATTTGCCGTTAAACACATGCAACAAGTTGCAATCAAAACAAAAAATAACTTTTTCATAATGTAAATGCACGGGCTTTTACCGCCGCAGGTTTCTTAATAATAAAAACAAATAATTCTTTTCTGCGCAGAAGTTTACCCCCATCATAGACAAAAGTCAAGCATTTTTTACAAACATATCTGCCGCGCATTAATGCTGTATAAAAAAATAATGTCATCCCTCTCGCAGCGCAGCGCGTCTGCGAGTCAAGGGATCTGACCTTTGCGAAGCGCTATATTTTTTTATAAATCGGAAGCAATACCTGCGAAGATTTAATTCTCCGTCGTTCTTGAAAAGCACAAAACCGCCGTTATATTTTGCCTATATCATTCACAACATAAGGAAAAGAAAATGGCGGAATACAGAACGGACTTGCTGATTTTAGGTTCGGGGCCGGCCGGATATACTGCCGGAATTTATGCCGCACGCGCCGGAATCAGTGCGTTGGTCGTCTCCGGCTCGCAAAAGGGCGGACAGCTGATGATGACACATGAGGTGGAAAACTATCCCGGCTTTGATGAGGCCTTAAGCGGTGCCGATTTAATGGAGCGTATGCAAAAACAGGCGGAAAATCAGGGAGTGCGTATTGTTGACGACGAAATTACCGAAGTTGATTTTTTTGACCACCCGTTCTGTTGCAGCTCGGCCGCCGGCAATTCGTACGTTTCGCGCGCCATAATCATCGCCACCGGCGCCTCGGTCAAATGGCTCGGTCTGCCCAGCGAACAAAAATACATCGGACACGGCGTTTCCTCTTGCGCCACCTGCGACGGTTATTTCTATAAAAACAAAGAAGTGGCGGTGGTCGGCGGCGGTAACACCGCGCTGGAAGAAGCCCTGTATCTGACTAATTTTGTGGATAAGGTGTACCTGATTCATCGCCGCCACTCGTTTAATGCCGAATATGTTTTGCAACAGCGCCTGCACGAAAACCGCAAGGTTATCATTATGTGGAACAGCGTGGTTGATGAAGTATTGGGGCGTGAAAATCCGCTGGAAGTAACCGGCTTAAAAGTGCGCAATGTCAAAACCGACACGGTCAAATATATCAATGTTGCCGGCGTGTTTATCGCCATCGGCCACCACCCGAACACCGACCTGTTCCGCCGCTATCTCAAAATGAGCTCGACCGGTTACCTCAAAACCAAAGAAGACGGTTGTACCACCGACATCAAAGGCGTATATGCCGCCGGCGACGTATGTAACCCGTATCGGCAAGCCATAATCGCCGCTGGTTGCGGGGCCAAAGCCGCCATCAATGCCATCAAAGGATTATAGGATTATTTATTGAGCGCACGCCACTTGCGCACGTTATCGTTATGTTCCGCCAAAGTACGGGCAAAATTATGTCCGCCGTTACCCGATGCCACAAAATACAGATACGGCGTTTTATCCGGATGTGCCGCTGCCATAATCGCGGCCTTACCCGGCGAACAAATCGGCGCCGGCGGTAATCCCTCGTATTTATAAGTATTATACGGACTATCGATTGCCAAATCCCGATAAGTCAGCGCCCGCCCCAAATCTCTTTCGCCCTTGGTAACGGCATAAATAACTGTCGGATCGGTTTGCAGTAACATGCCCTTTCTCAGGCGATTCACAAACACCGACGCCACTTGCGGACGCTCCGTCGCCACCCCGGTTTCTTTTTCCACTACCGAAGCCAAGATCAGCAATTCTTCCTTATTTTTAAGCGGCAAATCGGCATCACGCTCATCCCAAGCCTGCTGCAAAGTTTTTTGCATGGCCGCCTGCCCCTGCTCTGCGATTTTTTGCCGACTTTCGCCGCGCGAAAAAGTATAGGTTTCCGGCAGAAAATACCCTTCTTTCGGCATTTCAAAATCGCCGTCGAGCATATCGTTTGCATACAAAATTTCGGCAATTTCCCGTGCCGTCAGCCCTTCGGCAAAGGTAATCTTGCGCAAATACACCTTACCGCTTGCCAACAAATCGGCCAGCTGTGCCAACGAAATATCGCCTTCCACCAAATATTCGCCGGCCTTAATCCGCGGATACAGCTTATTGAACTTGGCATACCAAACAAAATAGGCCTCTTTATCGACCAGACCGTTTTGCCGCAACATTGCCGCGATTGCCGTCAAAGAATCGCCGCGTTTAACCTGTATAACCAGCGGTTCCGCCACTTTTTGCGGCGTATACACGATACTGTTGCAAAATACATACAAAAAAGCTGCCGCCACCCCGATTATGCTCAAAAGTAACAGCAGCTTTTTCATAACAACCTCTTTTAGTTTTCGTATTTTTTGAAAATCAGCGACGAGTTGGTTCCGCCAAACCCGAACGAGTTTGACATCGCCGCCTTAATCGGCCGTTTTTTCGGCTTAAGCGGCACCAAATCCATATCGGCAACTGCCTCTTCCGGCTCCTCCAGATTAAGCGTCGGCGGGCAAGTCTGCTCCATAATCGCCTTAATCGTATAAACCGCCTCAACCGCACCGGCCGCACCCAAAAGGTGTCCGACAGCCGACTTGGTGGACGACATCGACATATTGCCGAGCTTATCGCCAAACAAACGACGTACGGCCTGCGCCTCGCCCAAATCGCCGAGCGGAGTGGAAGTACCGTGTGCATTCACATAGTTAATATCGGCAATATCAACCCCGTGTTCTTTGGCGTGGTCGGCCGCCATTTTCATGGCACGATAAGCACCGTCACCGTCCGGACAAGGAGCCGTCATGTGGTGAGCATCGCCGCTCATACCGTAACCGACAAGCTCGGCGTAGATATGTGCCCCGCGTGCCTTGGCGTGTTCCAATTCTTCCAAAACCACGGCACCGGCGCCCTCGCCCATAACAAAGCCGCTGCGCTTTTTATCCCACGGACGCGAAGCCTTCTCCGGCGCATCGTTAAATTCGGCCGTAATGGCGTGCATACGGGCAAAACCCGACAACCCCAACACATTAACCGCCGATTCTGCGCCGCCGGCCACCATCACATCGGCATCGCCCATGGCAATAATGCGTGCCGCGTCGCCGATGGCGTGCGTACCGGTAGAACAGGCCGTCACACAAGCGTGATTCGGCCCGCGCAAAGCGTGCTCGATCGACACCATGCCGGAAATCAGATTAATCAGGCAGGACGGGATAAAAAACGGCGAAATACGCTTAATTCCGACTTCGTTGAACGAAATCGAATTATCGTAAATATTGTTCAAACCGCCGATACCGGAACCCATCATCACGCCGGCGCGACATTGTTCTTCGTCGCCTAAGTCTTTCGGCTCATACTCGGCATCTTTGAGCGCATCGTTAGCCGCCGCAATACCGTATAAAATAAATTTATCGGCCTTTTTTTGGTCTTTCGGCGCCATTACGCTGTCCGGATTAAAATCATGCTCGCCCTCGCCCCAAGGCACCTGTCCGGCAATAGACACCGGAATATCCTTCAGGTCGATGTTTTCAACCTTGCGAATAGCGGATTTCCCCTGCATCAGGCATTCCCAGTTATAGTCAACGCCGCGCCCGAAAGGCGACACGATTCCCAAACCGGTCACTACAACTCTTTTCATACAAAACCTCTTTTTCAGTTATTAAAAAAACTCGCTGTTAAAAACGTAGCGAGTTTAATTAAACAAAGCCTTACGACTTACGCATTCTTAGAAAGATAGTCAATAGCGTCTTTAACAGTCAGAATCTTTTCAGCGGCCTTATCCGGAATTTCGCAACCGAATTCTTCTTCAAAAGCCATAACCAATTCAACTGTATCCAAGCTGTCTGCACCCAAATCATCAATAAAGCTTGCAGATTCAACAATCTTTGCTTCTTCAACACCTAAGTGTTTTGCGACAATCTTCTTTACGCGTTCTGCGGTATCACTCATTGTAAATTAACCTCATAAAATTAAAACAAATTTTTTCAGACGAAAGCGCCTGTGATTATCCGTTTACACAAAAATATCTCATTTGACAAGCATTATTTTCATTTTCTCCCGAATATTTTGCCGGATATTTTATAAAATAATGTAAAAACAATGAATTACCAGATAATAAAAAGTGTATAAATCCGCCGGTAAAATTATATTTAATGTCTTTATAAACCTCTCTCAACCATTTGTCATAATCATCAAATGCACCTTTGATAATCGGGTTAGGCAATTCCCCGCGCCACAAATACGCCTCATAGCCACGCGCAAACTGCTCTTGTTGCGCCCGATAAATTCGCGTTTGTGTCGGCTTAATCCCAAGCCAATCGGTAACAATACCCCACCGATTTTGATATTTCTCGCTTGCTGCACCTGAGCGCACATAGTTCCACATATTATTCAGCCAATAGTGTGCAAACTCGTGCGGCAATGTTGACGCATCCGCATCCTTAAACAACTGGATTAAATTCTTGCTCGGCGTAAACGAACCTTTTACGCCTTGCTTAACCTTTTTACTATTGACACTTTCTTCGTTAGGGTTTATAATAAAGTTATTAAGTCCGGCTCCCAAATCTTGACGACTAAATGTAGGCTTGGTTTGCGTAGCTTTAAGGGTTGCGTTAAACTCCCTTTCTGCATCCGGACTTACTTTTGTATCAAATCCCGTCAATAACCAAGTCTTTTTCTTTCCGTATTCATCAAGTGATAGTATGGCTTCATAATCTCCCTTCATTAAATGAACGGTTTTATTTTTTTCTGTAAACTCGGTTATTTTACCATCAACAACCGTATCAAGCACTTTCAATAAGGTTTTAATTCCGCCGTGTTTATCTGCAATATGGAACAATCCTTTTTTCTCATTACCATAAATAAAAGTAACGTCATTTGTACCGCCGTATTGCTCCAAATCATCACGCAAATCTTTTACGGTGGCTTCTTCTGCACCATCTGCTATTTTTTGTAAAGCATCTTTAACTTCACGAGCTTTTTCTTTCGTCTTATCCGAAAGTTTTGTCTGATACAGCTCCACGCCTTTATCTGTTTCGCGTGTCTGCAAAGTATCGAACAGCTTGTCGTATGCCTCATAAATCTCGGCCTTTTCATCTTTATTAAGATAAACATTGTCATCGCCGTCTATAGATATAAGATTTACCAAAAAGTCATTGCTGACGCCCTTTGCTTTTAGCTTATCCTTTATATACTGTTCAAATGTTCTCGCACCCATTTCGCGAATTGTCGACCAATAATCATTAAACCTTATATCTCGCATAAAATCCTTGCCAAGTGCAAAAATATCGCTTATATTGCCGCCAATGAGGTAAAAAATGGTGCAAGTTGTTACTTTCGGCTGCCGTATCAATGCGTACGAGTCCGAAGTTATTAAAGAAAAGCTCAAAAATTACGACAAGCTGATTGTCGTAAACACTTGTGCCGTAACCGGCGAAGCCGAGCGCCAATGCCGCCAGACCATTCGCAAATTAAAGCGCGAAAATCCCGATTCCGATATTATCGTTACCGGCTGTTCGGCGCAGATAAATGCCGCCAAACTGGCGGATATGCCGGAAGTTGCGCTGGTTTTGGGCAATAAGGAAAAGCGCGAAATCGAAAAGTATGTTGCCGGTATTTTTGCCGATAAAAATCAGGTCAGCGACATTTTTGCCGATACCGATTGCGGCGACTATATCATTACCGGTTTTGAGGGACGGCAGAAAGCCTTTGTACAAATTCAGCAGGGCTGCAACCATCGCTGCACTTATTGTATTATCCCCTACGCGCGCGGCAAAAACCGCAGTGTGCCGGAAGAGTTGATTATTAAGCAAATTCGCGAACTTTTGGCCGCCGGATTTGCCGAAATCTGCCTGACCGGCGTTGATATTTGCTCGTATGAGCCGTCTTTCAGCGCTTTGGTTGCGCATATTTTGGAGCAAATTCCGGAATTACCAACGCTTGCTTTCGGTTCGCTCGACCCGGCGGCGATAGATGATAATTTTATAGAATTATTACAGAAATACAATAATATATCAAATTATTTTCATCTATCAATTCAATCCGGCGATAATGAAGTTTTACGCCGCATGGGACGTCGTCACAAACGCGAAGATGTAATTAATTTATGTAATAAAATCAGAGAGATATTGCCACAAGTTAAATTTGGGGCTGATTTTATTTGCGGTTTTCCGGGCGAAAGCGAAGAAGCCTTTGAAAACACCTGTAAATTGGTTGCGGAAGCCGGCCTTAACAAACTGCACGTTTTCCCTTATTCGGAGCGCTCAGGCACCCCGGCGGCCAAAATGGAGCAGTTACCGATGGAAGAACGTCGACGTCGTGCCGCAATTTTAAGAGATTTAAGTGAGGAATAAATGAGTTTTTGGGAAAAACTGGGACTGGGATTAAAAAAGACATCAAGCGCCATAACCGGCGGAATTTCCGACATATTTACCAAGAAAAAATTAGATTCGACTACCATTGAGGAGCTGGAAGAACTGCTGATTGCGGCCGATTTCGGGGTTACCACCGCCGGCGAAATAATGCAAAAGTTCGCCGCCCAAAAGCAAGATAAAGAAATCACCGACGAAGAAATCCGCACCCTGCTCGCCGCCGAAATCGAACAGCGCCTTGCCCCGTGCGAACAAGCTTTTACCATAGATTCGGCGCATAAACCGTATGTTATTCTGATGGTCGGCGTCAACGGTGCCGGCAAAACCACCACCATCGGCAAATTGGCGGCCAAACTGCAACAACAGGGCAAAAAAGTTTCATTTATTGCCGGTGATACCTTCCGCGCCGCGGCGGTCGAACAGCTTAAAGTCTGGGCCGAACGCCTGAATATCCGCGTCTTTGCCGGTCCCGACGGTTGCGACAGCGCCGGTTTATGTTACGACGGTCTCAATGCCGCCATCAAAAACGGCGATGATGTAGTGTTTATCGACACTGCCGGCCGTTTGCAAAACAAAAGCGGCCTGATGGACGAACTCAAAAAAATCGTGCGCGTGATGCAAAAAGTGATTCCCGATGCCCCACACAAGGTGTTGCTGACTTTGGATGCCACCACCGGCCAAAACGCAGTGTCGCAAGTGCAGATTTTCCGCGAAATCGTCGGAGTTAACGGCCTGATTGTCACCAAACTCGACGGCACAGCCAAAGGCGGTATTCTGGTGGCGATTGCCGCAGAAAGCAAATTGCCGATTTATTTCATCGGAGTCGGCGAAAAAATCGAAGATTTAGATATGTTCTCCGCCCGCGATTACTCCCGCCAACTCTTAAGCTTGCCAAAAGCATAATTTCCGCAAAAATCTGTTGCGTTTTGCGATATTTTCTGTTATTGTTAGACATAAAGACAATAACGGAGTGCGCCAATGGCGAAATTAAACGAATATCTTGAGTTTGAACAAGACGGAAAGACTTATAATCTTTATTACATGCCCGACGGCTTTGTGATTAAGAGGAACTAGCCAATGGTAAAAGGTTTGTTGCAACAGATAAAAGCTAAGGTCAAAAAAATCCCGTTTATGCCGTTTGAGCAAGACGGCAAAACCTATAATCTTTACGACATGCCCGATGGCTTTGTAATTAAAGGTTATTTGAATTTAAGCCATAAAAATTTAACCGAACTGCCGGATTTATCTAAAGTCGTCGTTAAAGGGAATTTTTATTGCTTCGCTAACCAACTGACCTCTCTAACGGGAGCACCGCAAGAGGTATGCGGGGATTTTGATTGCGCCACTAATCAACTTACCTCCCTACAAGGAGCACCGCAAAAAGTCGGCGGGAGTTTTTGGTGCAGCTGTAATAAATTAACTTCCTTACAGGGAGCACCGCAAGAAATCGGCGGAAAATTCGGTTGCTGCGAGAATAAATTAACTTCTTTACAGGGAGGACCGCAAAAAGTAGGTGGAGATTTTATTTGCTATGATAACAAGCTAACCTCTTTACAAGGTGCACCGCGCGAAGTCGGCGGAGAGTTTGATTGCCACGATAATAATTTGACCTCCTTGGAAGGAGCGCCGCAAAAAATCAAGGGATGTTTCAGATGCCACGATAACAAGCTAACCTCTTTGCATGGGGCGCCGCAGGAAGTCGACGAAGATTTTTATTGCAGCGAGAATAGATTAACCACCTTGGAAGGAGGTCCGCAAAAAGTCGGCGGAGAATTCAGTTGCGGCCGTAATCAACTGACCTCTTTACAAGGAGCGCCGCAAACCGTCGGCGGCATATTTAATTGCCACGATAATAAGCTGACCTCCTTGCAAGGAGCACCGCGAGAAGTCGGCGGGTATTTTTATTGCAAAGGCAACAAAGACCTCTTATCTTTGTTCGGGTTGCCTAAGATGCCGGAAGATAAAGAAATATACTGCGATAAGGCTTTGAGAGAAAAATATGATTGTCCTAAATCACAAAATAACGGTATTTACTATAAGGATTTGATAGAATGCCCGGCCTATCAAACCGAAATAAGTATTAATCGGGTTCTTGAGAAAAGAAACAATCTGAATAAAGCGGAAGAAAATAACAAACGACGTAAGAAATTCAAGGCCGGATATGCGGCTTTCAAGAAAATGCAGGCCGAGGAACGCGAGGAATAAGTAACAGCACTGCCCTCGGTCTATTGCCGTGAGAGGGATGACATTATAAAGATATACCGCAGGGGATTTTTCCGTATTAAAAAATGGTGCAAGCGGGCGGACTCGAACCGCCTGCCTACTTCTTAGGAGGAAGTCGCTCTATCCTGATGAGCTACGCCTGCAACGCCTCAT
>JAEEGL014393715.1_pt1 | contig 31841 bp, 21 predicted proteins | sample 9134231 | NCBI WGS metagenome assembly JAEEGL01 (sample SAMN16246548, study PRJNA631951) | gut metagenome | biome: gut microbiome; feature: rumen; material: fiber-attached | host: Bos | place: Iran: Karaj | collected 2018-10 | reverse complement strand
GAGACTAAAATAAGTCTCTCCGCCGCTTTTCTCTTACTTGGCACAATAAAATGTGCCAACACACGTTATTATAAGACAAAAATCCGAATAACAAACAACTCAAAACACTTATTATGTTAGAAAACACTGGTACACCGTTCAACGCCATTACGGGCGACAAACATCTGGGCATTATCCCATCTATGGCCAACCGACACGGCCTTATAGCCGGAGCTACTGGCACGGGCAAGACCTGTTCGCTGCAAAACCTAGCTGAGACTTTCAGCGCCATGGGTGTGCCGGTGTTTGCCACCGACATCAAAGGCGACCTTACCGGCGTGAGCAAGGCTGGTGGCGGTAACGTGCATTTCGAGAAAAGTATCGAAGACAACCACCTGAAAGAATGTGGTTTTGAGTATAAAGCCTACCCCGTCTGCGTGTGGGATGTGTTTGGTCAGGAAGGGCATCCACTGCGCACCACGGTAAGCGAGATGGGTCCCATACTGCTATCGCGTATTCTTGACTTGAACGAGACGCAGAGCGACGTGTTGAATATGGTGTTTCGCATCGCCGACGACAAGGAGTTGCTGCTGCTCGACCTAAAGGACCTGCGCAAGATGCTGGAAGAGGTGGGCAACAACCGCACACAGTATATTACTGCCTACGGCAACATCAGCATTGCCACCATCGGTGCCATACAGCGCAGCCTGCTGAGCCTCGAGGACCAAGGAGGCGACCAGTTCTTTGGTGAGCCCGCCATCGACATCTACGACTTTATGCAGACCCGCCAAGGACGTGGCGTCATCAACATACTGGCTTCGGACAAGATAGTCAATTCACCCAAGGTGTACACCTCATTCCTGCTGTACCTGCTGAGCGAGCTGTTTGAGGAGCTGCCCGAGGTGGGCGACTTGGACAAGCCTAAGCTGGTGTTCTTCTTCGACGAGGCACACATGCTGTTCAACGGCATCAGCAAGTCGCTTCTAGAGAAGATTGAGCAGATTGTGCGCCTGATACGCTCAAAAGGCGTGGGCGTATACTTCTGTACACAGAATCCCGCCGACATCCCCGACACGGTGCTGGGACAACTGGGCAACCGCGTACAGCACGCCCTGCGTGCATACACCCCTCACGAGCAGAAGGCTGTGAAGGTGGCTGCAGACTCGTTCCGCACCAATCCCGAGTTCGACACCTCGAAGGTGATTACCGAACTGGCTGTGGGCGAAGCATTGGTGTCGTTCCTCGACCCGAAGGGTATGCCCTCGATGGTGGAACGTGCCAAGGTACTGCCTCCTGAAGGACAGGCAGGTGCTATCACCCCCGACGAGCGCCAACGGGTCATCCAGACCTCGATGGTGTATGGCAAATACGACAAAACCATCGACCGCGAATCCGCCTACGAGATACTGACCGAAAAACTGCAGAAAGAGCAGGAGGCCAAAGAATTGGCAGCCCAGCAGAAAGAGGAGGAGAAACTACGCAAGGAAGAAGAAAAGCGTCAGGCCGCCGAGGAGCGCAAGCAAGCCGCCGAAGAGCGCAAACGCAAAGCCGAGGAACGCGAACGTCAGCGTGCCAAGGAGAAAAGCCTAGGCGGCAGCCTGCAAAAGATGGTGGTCACCAAAGCCAAACGCGAAGCGGTGAACGCCGCCTTCAAATTCGGCCGCGGCCTGCTGGGTTCCCTGCTGAAAGGAAAGTGATGGGAAATTGAAAATTGAAAATTGAGAATTTATCTAACGCACAACAAATACAAATAAGGTGTTTGCCCTCAGGTCAGACACCTTTTTTGTTTCCGCCTGCTCAGCAGGCATTGATATATACCCCGCCACTGCGTGGCACCTCACTATAGACCCTTGTCAGTTTTTCCCTAATGAATATTTAGGGGTTAATAACTTGGGAATATAGCTATCTAGATGATGATTGTGGAGTGCTTGACGGATGGCTGTCTGGCACTCTTTCTTGTAGTAGAAGAACATGAGGTTTTGCGCCTTTTTCTCTTCGGGGCGGCGAGCCACATAGACGGGCTGCATGGTGTCGGGGTTGATGCCGGTATAGTACATCTCGGTGCTGAGAGTCATGGGCGTGGGGGTGAAGTCCTGTATCTGCTCAAGGCGGTAGCCGAGCCGCTTCATCTCGACGGCGAGGTCGGCCATGTCGCGGAGCTGGCAGCCTGGGTGGGAGCTAATGAAGTACGGGATGAGCTGGTAGCGGAGGCCTGCCTGACGGCAGATAGTGTCGAACTGCGCCTTAGTCTGGAGGAAGAGGTTGAAGGAAGGCTTGCGCATGAGCTTTAAGACCTGGTCGCTAGTATGCTCAGGAGCCACCTTGAGACGTCCGCTGACATGGTGCAGCACCACATGGCGGAAGTAGTCCCAGCCGTGGTTCTCTTTGGTAAAGAGGTCACAACGTATGCCGCTGCCGATATAGACATGCTTGATGCCGGGAATGGCGGAAACCTTCTTGTAGAGGTCGACGAGGGGACGGTGGTCGGACTGGAGGTTTTTGCATATAGTGGGTTGGATGCAACTGTAGCGCGGACATTTCTGACAGAGGGACTTATCCTTGCCCGACATACGGTACATATTGGCAGAGGGTCCGCCGAGGTCGGTTATGACACCATTGAAGTCTTCGCGCTCGGTGAGAACTTTCACCTCTTTGAGAATAGACACTTCGGAGCGTGAGGCTATCTGCTTGCCCTGATGGGCGGAAATAGTGCAGAAGGAGCAACCTCCGAAACAGCCGCGATGGATGTTGACAGAGTTCTTAATCATCTCGTAGGCAGGGACGGTGCCGCGCTTCTTGTACTTGGGATGGGGCAGGCGGGTGTAAGGTAGGTCGAAAGAGGCATCAATTTCCTCGGTAGTCATGGGTGGCTCTGGCGGGTTGACGACGACGAGGCGGTCACCGTGGCGCTGCACGAGGGTGGCGCAAACTATCTTGTTGCTCTCCTGCTCAATGATGTGGTAGTTCTCGGCTTCAAAGCGCTTGCTACGGAGGCAGTCTTCGTAGGAGTGGAGCTCAATAATAGGGCTAGCAATACTAGAAATACTAGCAATACTAGAAATACTAGTAATACTAGAGTCACTAGAAATACTAGTATTACCAGTAATATAGGCCACTTGGGGCAGGGCATAGCAGGCTTCAATGCCTTTGCCTTGGTTGAGGAGTTGGGCTATCTTGAGAGTGGTGCGCTCGCCCATGCCGTAGTTGAGCAGGTCGGCGGGGGTATCAGCCAGAATGCTAGGGAACAGCTTATCATCCCAATAATCGTAGTGTGCCAGACGGCGCATGGAGGCCTCGACACCAGCAATGACGACAGGGGTGTCGGGATAGAGCTGCTTGAGGATGCGAGTATAGACGTATGTGGCGCGGTCGGGGCGGAAACCCGCTTGACCTCCGGGTGTATAGGCATCATCGTGACGCAGACGGCGGGCAGCAGTGTAATGGTTGACCATGCTGTCCATCACACCACTATTGACTCCGAAAAAGAGACGTGGCCGACCAAACTTGCGAAAGTCGCGCAGGTCGTCGCGCCAGTTGGGCTGAGGGATAATGGCAACCCGATAGCCGGCAGCCTCGAGCGTGCGCCCTATGACGGCAGTGCCAAAGGAAGGATGGTCGACGTAGGCATCGCCTGTGACCAGAACGATGTCGACCTGCTCCCATCCAAGACGCTTGACCTCTTCTAAAGTAATTGGTAAGAAATGCCCCATAATCAGTAGATTGAACTATTAAAAACGAAGATGCAGGCCAAGTGAGCCACTGAAACGCTCATAGTTGAAGAAGTTGTTCTCTTTGGGCCAATCGGTGAGATAGGCGTAAGAGACATTGACAGAGAGCTTCACCTTCTGCCCTCCGATGCGGAACATCAGCTGAGGCTCGATAAGGTAATGGGGATCAGTTAGAGTTTCCTCAAGCTTCTCGGGACCATCCTCCGGCAGCAACACTTTTTCCCACTGCGACTGCATCAAGCCACCCTTCACCCCCATGCCGATGTCGATATCGCCCTCCACTAGGTTCACCCAGCCGATATTGACCTGCCCAAAATAGAGGTTATACTGACCGTCCACACGGTAATGCACATCTCGGACAGTATTGATATTGTCGTTGCACGACATGCCGTAGCCATAACCCAGATACCCCTCGAGCACCATTTTGCCAAAGGGATGGAAGGTGCCAGCCAACGCCTGGGCGTAGAAGGTGTTCAATTGAGTAATACTGAAAGAGGCCTGCATACCAACAGCCTTCAGCGGAGCATAGCTGAAAGAGGCATTGATAGCAGGATGTGCTAGGAGAGGTGCCGAGAGGGAGGCCGAGGCATCCACCTGCATCTCCCCCTTCTCATGCAGCAGCGGAATGTCGGCATTGTGAGGATGATATACCACACAAGAAGCCGCAAGTCCCGAAAGAATCAGCATGAGCAATAGGCTATTATGTGTTTTTCTTTTCATAAGCTTGGCCTTTTTCTGGATTGGTCAATTGGTAACGTTAATGAGTAGCAATGTAATTCAAGGCTGCATCGAGCTGGGGTTTGTAGCTGCCGGCGCAATCTTTGCGGAGTATTACTTGGTCGGGGGCATGACCTATGCCTTCAAGCACCTGCCCATCGATACTGGCCTCAAAAGAAGAAGTATAGACATAATGGCCACGGTAGTCGTTGCCGTCGCCGAATGGACCACCATAGTTGAGGTTGATATCGGTGAAAGGCTGCAAAGGGCCGGTGGCACCGTATGTGCGTTCACCAATAGTGTGAACGGTGGGGAGAACATGCTTAGCACACAGTGGTTCTATCTCGCCCATGCTGGCAGAATTGATGTCGCAGAGGATGACATAAGGAATCCGCTCCGCAGTGATATCACGATGATAAGTGCTGCTAGGATAGATATAATAGGGAGTCCATGGAGAATACTCTTGACGGCCGGGGCCTTCCTTGTAACGGGTCTGCATCACCTCGGCTCGTTCGCTGAGGAAAGTGCCAATGAGATAGTCGAGGTCGTCCTGATACCCACCGTTATTGGCACGGTTGTCGAGGATGATACCTGCCAGTTGGTCGCGCGGAGTGTCGGTGATAGCACGCAACCAATGGTCTAGAAGCGTGGCTCCAGCACCGGTGGGCGAGGATTCGCCCAACGCACGGATGACTGGGGTGAATGCTGCCATCGACTGCCATAGATAAGGCACTAGCCTTCCATCAGGGAGGCGGAAAAGAATATAGTGGTAGGTGACATTAGAAGAGATGGCTTCCTCATAGAATGGGAATGTGCCAGATTCATGCTCTACTACGGTATAGCCTTCAGATTCTATACCCTCAAGGAAAGAGCGCATCAAGAGTTTGGCTTGAGAATTGGGCTCAAGGTAATAGTCGCGCTCAGTCACTTCCGTCTGTCCCGGCCTAATAATTACCAGCTGACCTTCTTCGGCAGGCAACGGATGGAGGTTTTGGACCACAACCATCATATGGTGGTCTACCATTTGCCCAAACACAGCGCCATAAAGATTAGACAATTCGTTCGTCCGGACGAAACCGCTATCGGCATAGTGTCGGTCGAGTTCCTGAAACTTTGGTAAGTATTTGCTGTACACGTTGTCCCAATCAGTGGAGTCTACGTCCCAAAAGACATAGCCCGCACTAATACTCTTCCATAAGAAGACAAACTGCTCCTCGTAGGTGCTGTAGGCCAATTTGTGGCTCTCGCCTATATAAGGCAGATAATCTGACTCCTTTCTGCACGAGGCAAGAAAAAGGACAGTAAGTGCTAATAGTAAGATTGTCTTTTTCATGGCTATTGGTTTTGGTTGGAGGGTATATGATAGGAGAGACCAAGTGTAATGGCAGCCGTGTTGAGATAACGATAATCCTGCAGGGCGGCATAACCTATATAATGACTGACCAGGTCATAATAGAATAGCGCATTGAGGCTAAGGTCGAACGAGTTGTTAAGGCAATAGCTCAACGCTGCACCGCCTACCAGTCCTGCATTCAGTCGGCGGTCGGTAGAAGAAAAGTCCTTCGGAATGTCGAACTCGTTGAAGAATACCTCGTAATCTGTCATTCCATAGGTCACTCCTTTCACCCGTTGGTTCATCCAATAGCCAACAAAGGCGCCAAACAACAGATGCCCCCTAAGGCGATTGCCTCCAAAAGAGAAGTCGGCCATCACAGGGAGTGAGAGATAGGTGTTGTGGTGGTCGGTATATACAGGAGAGAGATAATGGAGATGGCGTTGCATGCGGTGGTTGCGCTGCATCACACCCAGGTCGGCCCGGATGGCAAACCAAGGGTTGAGGACATAACTCCCCGTAATACCGAAGTCATACCCCACCAGCGGATTGTACGTCTCATCAATGCGACCAGCCTGAGAGCGGTTGATACTGGTATACCCAATCCCCCCCTGGATCCCTACAGACCATTGTGCTAAGGCCATCCTACCTAAGAGAATGAAGGTTACAATTATTAGCAGATGTTTCATATTGTTTGAGAATTAAGAATCAGTTACCTCACTTATTTGTCTATATCACCATTCACTCATTTCAATGCTTTGACGGGACAGGCACGGGTACAATTATGACATAATATACACTCGGTGGCGTTCTGGCGACTGCGTGAGTCGTTGGTGACCTCTACGTCCATCGGACAGACCTCGAGGCACTTGCCACAATGAATACATTTATCCTTGTCATATCTGATACGCAGCAACGAATAGCGACTCATAGGCTTGAGGAAGATGGTTATCGGGCAGATGTATTTGCAAAAGGCACGGTTGTCGTGGAAGGCAATGGCAAGAGCGATGCCAACCACATAATAGACTATGTTGCCAAGGACGAAAAGCCGAAACATCACAGAGGGAGTGGCCTCGCCCACCAAGAAGAGCACTACAACAAGGATAAGGGAAAGCGCAAATACAATATAACGAATGTACCCAATACGCTTGCGCGGACCCTGAGGCTGTTTGTATGGCAAGAGGTCAAGAATCATAGCCGTCCAGCAGGCATAGCCACACCAACCGCGACCAAAAAACAGAGGCCCAATTATTTTGGCAATAGCATAGTGAAGTGTACCTGCCCCCACCACGCCAGAGAACAGATAGAACCAAAAGCCTTCAATCTGCATATTCTCGTGGCATATCAGCCCGAGGAATACGAGAATGTAAGAGCCTACGGTCAACTGCACGAACAGGCGGGCAAAACGCTTTCTCGCAGTAGTCAATGCCGAGCCCACACCTAAACAGACACCTATATAGCTGAAATTAAAAAGCAAGAACAGCGAATCCTTCAGCTGCCACAATACTACTGCGAGGACTTCAAACACTAAGAACAGAAGAAAAGCGGTACGGTACTTCTTCATATTGCTCTTTTTCAAAAAAGAGCAACCCAAAGAGGGTTGCTCTCCAAAAAAATTAACCTATACTAGTTATGATAAAGCTAGTCTTGAATTGCTTTGATTCCTGGGAGAACCTTGCCTTCGAGGTATTCGAGCATGGCACCGCCACCTGTGGAGACATAGCTCATTTGGTCGGCCAGGTGCATCTGCTTGACGGCAGCCACAGAGTCGCCACCACCCACAGCGGCAAAGCAACCTTGCTTACAGGCATCGGCTACGCTCTGTGCGATATGGTTGGTACCTTTGGCAAAGGTGCTGAGTTCGAAGACACCGGCAGGACCGTTCCAGAGGATGGTCTTGCTTGCCATGATGATGTCGCGGATGGCCTTGCAGCTCTCGGGACCGCAGTCCATGCTCTCCCAACCATCGGGAACCTCACCACTGGGAACAATCTGGGTGTTGGCATCGTTGCCAAACTTGTCGCCAATGACACTGTCGACGGGCAGATAATATTTCACGCCTTTCTCATCCATACGGTGCATGAGTTCACGAGCCAGATCGAGCTTGTCATCCTCGCAGATGCTGTTGCCGATCTTGCCACCAAGAGCCTTGGTGAAAGTGTAACGCATGCCACCAATGATAATCATGTTGTCGACCTTGTCAAGGAGATTCTCCAAAATGCCAATCTTGCTGCTGACCTTGCTACCGCCAATGATGGCAGTGAAGGGACGCGGGGGATTCTGCATCAGTTTCTCAAGGTTGCGCACCTCGTTCTCCATGAGGAAGCCGAAGTACTTGTCGTTGGGGAAGAACTTGGCAATAACGGCAGTAGAGCTGTGCTCGCGGTGGGCGGCTCCAAAGGCGTCGTTGATGTAGCAGTCGCCCAAGGCAGCCAACTGACGGGCGAGGTCTTCCCCACCCTTGGTCTCTTCGGGATAGAAACGAATGTTCTCGAGCAGCATCACTTCGCCATCCTTGAGGTTCTTGGCCATATCTTCAACCTTACCCTCACCAAGCAGCGACTGAGTGAACTGCACGGGACGATTAATTAGCGTCTCTAAGTATTTTGCAACAGGTTCCAACGTTAACTCGGGTTCAAAACCGCCTTTCTTCGGACGGCCAAAGTGAGCCATAATAATGATGGAAGCACCATCAGCCAAGAGTTTGTTGATGGTGGGCAACGACTCGCGCATACGGGTGTCGTCGGTAATCTTTTTATTATCGTCCATAGGGACGTTAAAGTCGACACGCAAGAGCACCTTGCGGCCTTTGAAATTCACATCTTTAATTGATTTCATAATGGCGGATAATGTTTATTATTGATTTGTAAATTGTTTACAGTAACACAAAAGAGCTTAGATCTAGGCGTGGTGCGGGTCTTGTACTGCCATACCAATGTAGAGGGACGACAACATGGTGAACACGAAAGCCTGGATGTAGGCCACCAGACATTCCAAAACGCTGATAAACACGCTGAACACGACTGAGATAACAGACACACCGGCTCCTACACCCATCGAGATTGTATTGCTGAAGATAAATATCAGCACCACAAAACCCAGAATGACAATATGGCCTGCCGTCATGTTAGCAAAAAGTCGGATCATCAGCACAATGGGCTTAGTAAACACACCTACCAACTCCACCACAGGCATCAAGGGGAATATCTTCAACCAGGCAGGGACTCCAGGCGTGTTAAAAATGTCCACCCAATAGTGCTTATTGCCACTGATGTTAGTGATAAAGAAGGTGATGAGAGCCAAAGTGGCGGTGATAGCAATATTGCCCGTCACGTTGGCACCGGCCGGGAAGAAGGGAATCAACCCCATGCAGTTGCTGAAAAAGATAAAGAAGAACAGCGTGAGCATGTAAGGGAGGTACTTCTCATAATGCTTCTCCCCTATCATAGGACGCACTATCTCGTCGCGCACAAAGACCACAAGCATCTCCACCAACGACTGCAAGCCCTTAGGAGCCTGGTTCTCGCGTTTCTTATAGCCGTTCTTTGCCACCATCACGATAACAATCAGCAGCACCACAATAATCATAATGGCTGCAGGCACCTTGGTGATAGAGATGTCGATGGGTTTCACCTGATTACCAGCTTCGTCGAGCAACGGGTTGCCTGCCTCATCGACGCATATCACCTCCTCTTTCTCCAGACCGCCTCCCACCAAACGATAGCCCTTGTAGTCGGCATGTCCGTGATGGAACTTAGACGACATAAAAATGTCGAGATGACCATTATTGATCAGTATGACTGGCAGAGGTATAGCCACAGCATGCTCTTCACCAGACTTATCAAAATAATCAAATAGGTGCCAAGAATGGGCATCGGTGACGTGTCCAATGATAGTAGAGCCTGGATTGAACGCCTCGGCCGATTCTGCCACCTCTTCCTCTTCCATCTCGGCAAAGGGATCCTCACTCTCAAAATCGTCAGTGGCGATAAACTCAAGCGGCAACGTCTCGTCGGCTGCCAATTCGACAAACTCCTGTGCATGCGCCATAGGCCCTAACACCAAAGCGAATGCCATAAGGAAAAATGATAATCGTCTCATATAATTATTGTATTTAATAGTCATTTACAATTATTGGGGGTCACCCGACCTAGAGGTATTGTTAAAAATATCCACTTGTATTGAGTCGAAAATGTTGAGTTGGTTTTTGGGCTCTGCCTTGGCGAGGGAATTTTGCTCCGACTTGAACTGTTTGAGCGCCTCTTTCACCATGCGATGCACTGCCGCCGGACAGGTCGTTCGGTGCTTCTTGGCATAGGATTTGAGCATCTCACCCTCCCTCTCGGGGAGGGTGACGATAACTCTTTTCTTCTTAGCCTTTGAACGCGAACTCTTCATCTTCTACTAGACTAATTACATATGGTAACCGTGCGACTCCAAAAGCGACAAGGCTTGCTGGGCACGATCTTGGTCATGCAACACCTCTTTTGCCAACTGGTTCAAACCATAAAGCAACTGAGCTGACTCCTGTAAGAGGTTGGAAACACCCGATGCCTTGGAAGTGCCAGTGTACTGGGAATAGTAGGCAATATCCTGACTATAGTATTTGAAAATACTATCCCAGACCTCAGCGGCGCGTTCCTTGCCATACACATCATAGTAGAGTTCCACCATCATCATGCTGTACTTGTCATACTCGAAATTCTTCTCCGGGAAGTATTTCTCGCCCAAGTCAAGCAACTGTTTGGCGGTGGTAGTATCGCCCTTTGCAAGCAATTCTCTGGCAGCGACGCAGAAGGTCTGGCGCTGGACAGTACCCATGTTGATGCTCACCGGGTCGACATAGATGTCGGCATTGAGGTTGCCCCACTCCAAAGGATGCATCTCGCCGTTCTCATCTTTGTAACCATTGATAAAGTAATCATAGGTCTCATTGGTGAATGACTGCAAGATATATCTGTTATCGCGCTTGTCGAACAACACGGGTTGGCTAATCTTCGCTTGATAGGGAATCAGCTTATAGTTCATACCGTCTTGGACACAGTAGTTGCGTATCGGAGTGAACACTCGCTGGATATAGCTCGGGTTCATTATGTTGATATCGCGCTCAAAGCGGTTGGTTCCGATAATGTCGAGAATCATCAACTCATGGCGGAACAGGTTGCCCTTGGTGATCTGCCATTTAATGACAGGATCCACCTGGTCGGCCAATTCGGCGGGGATGACGCCCAGCTGAACCAGCTTCGGAATGTCGAGGGTAATCTTGAAACGGCTAGTAGGCAGCACTATCACCTCTTCGCCACGACCGCCACGGGCCTTGAACTTCTCAGGATGGTCGCGCAACAATTCCAACACATCCGTCACCTCGAAGTAATCACTGGTCTTGTCCTGCAAATAGATCACGTCCTTACCCAGGCCGTAGAACTCCTTAGGCAGCGTAAATGCCACCGGGTCGGACTCATAGATGCGGTTGTAGAGCTGCTCCACATACCAATGCATACCCGAGAGAGTGTAGTTGAGGATACGCACATCAGTACGGAAGCCCTCCACCTCTTGGACATACCACAAGGGGAATGTGTCGTTATCGCCGAAGGTAATCAGTATGCCGTTCTTATCGACCGAGCCCAGATAATTCTTGGCAAAGTCGCGTGCCGCATACTTCTGCGAGCGGTCGTGGTCGTCCCAGTTCTCGCTTGCCATCAGCACCGGCACACAAAGCATGCAGACCACAAACACCACGGGCATAATCACCTTATAGAGATTCTCCTTCTTCAACAGGCGGGTCAGCCAGTCGGCCAACGCCATCACGCCCAAGCCAATCCAAATGGCGAAGAAGCTGAATGAGCCCACAAAGGCATAGTCTCTCTCACGGGGCTGGCGCGGCGGCATGTTCAGATATATACCGATGGCTATACCGGTCATAAAGAACATAATGAACACAATTAAGGCATCCTTCTTGTTCTTCATCACCTGATACACCAAACCTATCAGACCCAACAGCAATGGCAGCAGATAGTATACGTTGCGAGCCTTATTGTTCTTCATGTGGTCGGGCAGATTATCCTGCGGACCCAAGCGAGCCTGGTCGATGGCCTTGATACCGCATATCCAGTTGCCATTCATATAGTCAACCGTGCCATCGTCATTGAAATGGTGCCCCTGGATGTCGTTCTGCCTACCGGCAAAGTTCCACATAAAGTAGCGCCAATACATCCAGCCCATCTGGTAGCCGTTGAAATACTTGATATTCTGTGCCGAGGTCGGCTTGTGGTCGCCACGGGTCTTACCAGCCCAGTACTCGTAGAACTGAGGATGGTGACGGTCGTTGTCATTGCTATACATACGGGGGAATATGCCCGTATGGTTCTGGCGATAGACGAACTTCTGCTGATAGGAGGCAGGGATATACTTATCGTGCCCCTTCTCATCCTTGCCGCGGATATACTTAGTGTAACCCTCCTTGGCATCGATGGGGTCTCCGGCAGTGTAATACTGGCCCTTGAACAGGGGGGTGTCGCCATACTGCTCACGTCCCAAATAGGCACGCATTGCCACAGCGTCCTTAGGAGCATTCTCGTTCAGCGGCGTATTGGTATTGGCACGAATCACCAACAGGAAGAAGGTCGAATAGCCAATCACCAACATAAGGAATCCCAAGATGGAGGCGTTGATGACAGGTCTGTCCTTTTTCTTGGGCGAGGTGTACCATAGCCCCCACACCACGGCAGCAGCCAGCAGCAGGAAGAAGAACACCGTGCCAGAATTGAACGGCAAGCCTAACGTATTGACAAAGAAGACATCGAAAGCCGAGTCGACATTCACGATACCTGGGATGATACCCCACAAAATCAGTGCCAACAGCACTACCGAGATTATACCGCTCAAGATAAACCCTTTGGTAGTAGTCTTCTTCCACTTGCGGAAATAAACCACATACACGATGGCGGGAACTGTCAGCAAGTTCAACAGGTGCACGCCGATAGCCACACCCACCAACAGGCAGATAAGCACCAGCCAGCGCAGCGAACGTGGGTCGTCAGCCTGCTCTTCCCATTTCAGTATCGCCCAGAACACCACGGCTGTGAAGAATGACGACATAGCATACACCTCGCCTTCGACAGCGGAGAACCAGAACGTGTCGCTGAAAGTATAGGCCAAGGCGCCGACGATACCGGCGGCAAACACGCCCCAGGTGCGCGCATCCTTAATGTCGGGATTCTTGGGGTCGGGCAACAAATGCTTGCCCAACAGGGTGATACCCCAGAAAAGGAAAAGAATGGTGAATCCGCTACAGATAGCCGACATCACATTTACGGCATGAGCCACATTCTCAGGGGTCGAGAACATAGAGAACAGTCTTCCTATCAGTTGGAAGGAGGGTGCTCCCGGGGGATGCCCCACCTGTAGCTTGGTTGCCGTGGCAATATACTCGCCGCAGTCCCACCACGACGCAGTGGCTTCGGCGGTCAGGATGTAGACAATACAGGCCACGATGCAGACCACCCAGCCTATAATGTTGTTCATCAGATGATACTTTTTCATAGATTCTTATTTATATTTGTCTGTTTTTTTTCACGTACTTTAATCTCTGTTGATCGGCATCGTCATGCAGCGGGCTCCTCCACCGGCGCGGGGCAACTCGCTGGCCTTGAACACTACCACAAACTTGTCGTAATCCTTCATGTTCACCCGACCTGCACACACCTCGTCGGCATCGAGCACTGCAAAGCCGGCATGCGACAATGCTTCAATCGTCCGCACATTACGCTCATAGCCTATCACCTTCCCGTCGTCGAGAGCAAAGAAGTTGGCTCCGCTGTGCCACTGCTCACGGTCCTGATACCAACTATCAAATCCACCGCACATCACAGGCTCCATCTCCATGCCGCACGCCTTCAAACCCTCCAACATGTTGGGGTACTCTTTGGTGCTGATATTGCCATTGTCACAGGTAATCAGTGTCGTCGACTTGCCAGCGAAAAGACCCGTCTTGTCCAGCAGCGGGGGGTAAACCATCAGCTGATGCTTACCCAAGAAGGTATGCACCATATCCAAATGGATAAACGAGTCGGGCTTGTGAGGAAGCTCTTGGGTTAGTATGTTAAACTTGGGACGTTCCTTGGCAAACTTCTCAGCCAAGAACATGATACCCTTGCGGTTGGTTCGAATTCCCTCGCCAATGCAGAGCAGATTGTCTGCCGCCACCTGCACATCCCCGCCCTCTGTGCGGGCACTCGTATTGACATCCTGTCCACAGAAGGTCTTCGTGCTGAAGAAGTACTCAAATATGGCTCTATATAGCAGCGTCTCGCGCTGACGGACAGGGAAAGACATCGAGTTAATAAGCACCTCGTTATACACCGACGAGGATGCATCGCGGGTAAAGAACAGATTATACAGAGGCTGCAGCGTATAACGTCTCTCGCTCAGCTCCTTCGGGTCGGTATCAGCATGAAACGGCACCCCTTCTATCAATTCCTTTGCCAGCCTACGGCTGTCGTGCTCCATCAATTGGTCAGCAAGACCCTCGCACCCGTCCAGTCGGCAACTCTGTGCTACCAGATATTGGCGCACATCGTCGTTGTCCATCAGCTGTTCCAGCACATCCTCCACATAGTAGACCTTGCACCACTTCTCAAATACTCCGGCAAAGGAGGCATACTCCTTGTCGACAATGTGCTTGCTGAGAATATCGCTAAACAACGCCTCTGCGGCATTGCTTGGGGTCATTCGCTCAATCTCTATTCCTGGTCGGTGCAGCAGCACGGCATTCAGATGCCCGTACTCGCTTGACACATTCACCTTCGTGACCTCTGCTTGAGGGCCACATTGGTCGGTAGTTTTAGGTATATTTGTATCTTCTGCCATATATACTTTAATTGTAGCATGCTAGTTTACAGCATCATTTCACCACGACACAACATGTCGCAGCATCTGCAAATATACTATTTTTTTTTGAATTATACCAAAAAGCACCACAACTTTTTCATTTTTTAGAAGCCGTATTCAAAACAAAAGGCCCGGCATGCTGCCGAGCCCCTTATTTGTACTTCTTGTTTTTCCTGCCTCTACCCCCCTACTCTACCAGCAGCTTGAGTGTCGTCTCCCCTTTAACGGTCCTCACTCTCACCACATAGCTGCCCTGCGGCAAGGTGGCTATATCCAGCACCACCGTTGTCGCATCATCCATGCACTGTTTCGACAGGAGGTTTCGTCCCGCCATGTCCACCACATCCACTGTGCGTAGCGGCTCTGTTGCTTCCACCGTCACCTTGGTCCGTGCTGGGTTGGGCAGCAGTTGCACGCTTTCCTTTTCCGCTGTAGGCTCCGTGGCGGCAAGATATCCCTTCGGCCTCAGTATCGGATACACGCCTTGTGCCGAAAGCGTGTATACGGTATCCGGCTGTGGTACCATAATTACATCACCATAATGTTCAACGCTATTCAACCCATATTCAGTAATCGCACCATTGTATATACTATAGCACCAGGCTAATATTTTGGTAGCTCTATTTCTATTCGTGTCAACACCAGCCTCATACCCATTTTGGCAGCAAGGCATTTCTTGGCGGGTTGGATAATCCAGCGTACCTTTATGTAAGAGAAAAACGTCATTTGAAGCTAGACCCATAAAAAAGTAACCATCCACATCTATTGGGCTGTCAAAGTATAACTCATACATCGGGTATTTTAATAAAGAATCAACTCCAGATTCTGGATTAAACAAGTATGTTCTATTCTTATACACCATAATTAAATCATGAGGCTGGCCCTGCTCCACTTGGAACGTTTGGCTTTTTAGCAATTGAAGAACAGAATCCCCTGGTGTGAAGTTATATAGCCTTACGTCCAGTGTTACCGTTCTGCCTATTGGCTGATAGCCCTCACTATTAGTTATACATACGGCCATGCCGTATATTGTGTACTTCTTTTCTATACCTCCAAAAGAATTTACATAGCATAAGGTATCTTCAGACAATATAGTGGGAAAGGTTATTCCAGTGTAGTAGGGAAAGCCACCTTGTAATAGCCCAGGAGTTTCCGGACAAGGGTCTTCCCAATTCAGGTATGCCGGGTTAGGTGATCTCACTTCAGGCTGTGCAACCACATAATCTACACATAACCAGAAACTAACAAAGAACGCTACTGCTAATAATACATTTCTTTTCATAATCTGAATTTTTTAAAGTGTTAATTACTTATTTTATAGAGATAACAATTATACAAAATATCACACAATCATTTCACATTCAATATATTACAAAAAAACAACATATAAAAACCTCCTCCATCAACGCTACAAATATACACACTTTTTTTAAAATCACGTTTTTTTTGCAACATCTAAGTCGGCTTGATGACCGATTTGGGTTTATATTGGGATCTAATTGCGCAATTTCTGTCTTTTTTCAGTTTGCAATGACAATAACAATAACAATAGGTAGGTTCCAAAAATAGGCTTAAACGGACGTAAGTCCACAGGACTTCCTTAATCCTACGGGAAATAAATATTGTTAATCAACGCGTTTCTATTGAACGAAAAGCCCTGACGGGCTATTTTTAGAGGTTGCCAATAACAATTACCTTACTAAAGATGGGTTCTATTAATTCAAAAGTTGGGAGTAAAAGTCAATTTATAGAAGTCCACTAAAGTTTGACAAGTTCTTTCCTGTCTAGTTTGGTATTGTACAGGGGCAGGACAAGGGTGTCTAAAAAGTCCCCAAAGGGGACGACAGATCACAGACAGGGGTGTAACCCCTGTACAAATGGTAGAAAAAAAAAAGAACCCCGAAGGGGTGACACACCGTATGTTACCGACTATCTGTCGCCCCTTCAGGGCTTTGTTTTATCGTCCACAAGTACGGGGGCTTACGCCCCCGCCTGTTATCTTTCAGTCCTTCAGACTTTTTGAAACACCCTAAAAAGGGCAAAGAATCACGCCTTTGACCTTTTAGCCACTTGTCAAACTTTAGTTACCTTATATAGTCTTCCCAGCCAGGGTGGGTCCAGAGAAGGTTCGCTGTAGGTTCGCTTCCGGAGGCGATGCCTCTGCCCACCGAGGTACAACCTACCTACCTCCCTCTAACAACCCCGAATGAGGACCACGGGGAGGGTGAAACAAAAAACTATTTTTCCTCTCACCCACCATGTCACATGCTCTGCCAGGGGGGTGGCTTCGCCCTCTCTCCAATCGCTTTACATTCCTTGTTTGCTCCATTTCCATTCCAAAGGTGGTACACGGAGCGAACAAGGGACTTAATTAAATGGAATACAGGCCGTAGGCAGGGTAAGAAGCAAGGGGCGGCACTATTCCTGCTTGCGGAGAGTGGCGACTGCGGTCTTATAGAACTCGTCCTGCGACTTCATAATGCGGTAGTAATTGCCACGGCCAAAGAGCCGGTCGGCCACCAAGGCTTTGATTTGCAAGAGAAGGAAATTGTCATTAAACGCAAGGAGGCTATCGGAGCAGGTTTCCTGTATGCTATCGCGCACAACACCTTTGTCGGCAGCAAAGACAAGGAAGTCGTCGAACAGGCCGAGGGAGTCGCTATGGGCAAGAAAGGTATCGAAATCGGCGACGCGGGGGTCGGAACGGTGTTTGTCGGCCCAGATTTGGGGGAATTGGTTGAAGAGACCTTTGCGCCGACAGGTTTGGTAGAATCGGGTGGAGGGGGTTGTGTCCATGGGGATGAAGATGTCGGGCATGATGCCGCCACCGCCATACACTGTGCGCCCACCCGCAGTTTGATACCTGAGCGAGTCGGGGAAATGGATAGAGTCGGCGCTGAACAATTCGCCATGCTGATAGCGTCGACGCAAGTCGTTGTCGTATTCGTCGCTGCCTTTGGTGTAGGGGCGTTGAATGCAACGGCCCGAGGGTGTGAAATAGCGTGCCGTGGTAAGGCGTATCTGCCCACCGTCAGCGAGGGTGAACATGGTCTGTACCAATCCTTTGCCATAGCTCCGTCGGCCTATGATGGTGCCACGGTCCCAGTCCTGCACGGCACCACTTACAATTTCGGAGGCCGATGCCGATTGTTCATCAATTAGTACCACCAAGCCTCCTTTGTGGAAGGAGCCCCAGCGGTTAGCCAGGAAGTTTTGACGGGGACGGGTGCGCCCTTCTTGATATACAATGAGTTTGCCGTTGGTAAGAAACTCATTGGCCAGACCACAGGCAATGTCGAGGTAGCCGCCACTATTGCCACGGAGGTCTAGGATGAGTGACTTCATGCCTTGATGCTGCAGCTGCTTGATGGCCTTGCGAAACTCGTCGACAGAAGTACGTGCAAAGCGCTGGAGGGCAATATAGCCTATGGAGTCGTCCTCCATGAAGAAGACTTCGACGGAGTGGATAGGTATTTTGTCGCGTTCGATGAAAAAGGTGAGGGTGTCGGTGCCGCGAAGCATGTCGACTTCCACAATAGTGCCCTTTTTGCCACGTAGATGGCGGAAGGCGAAAGAGTTGATGGCGCTGTCGCCCGTGGCAGGGATATGGTCGATACGGAGGAACTTGTCGCCCGGCATGAGGCCGACTTTCTCAGAAGGGCCGCCGGCAATGACCTCGGCCACCCGGATGGTGTCGTCCACTACAGAGAAGGAGATACCCACGCCTTCGAAATTGCCCTGCAGGGCTTCGTTGGTGCGAACCACGTCTTTGGCCGGAATATAGATGCTGTGAGGGTCCAGTGAGCGGAACATGGCACGGATGGCGGTTTCGCTAAGGGCATCGGTGTTGGGGTTGACGACATAAGAGTTCTGGACGAGTGTCAACACTTCCATAAGACGCTGTGAGCCTGGAAGGGTATCGACTACGGGAGTCTTCTTTTTAAATAGGCCACCTCTTACTTTCTGAGCCTGGAGAGGGGCGGCAATGACAAATAATATAAATAATAAGGTGAGACTACGCTTCATGAGGATAATTGAGGATAATTTAGGAAAGGGTGGCTAGAACTGCGGTGGAACGGGGATTGGAGATTCGGTAGTATGTGGCTTCGGGGGTGGGAAGGCGATGGATGGTAACCAGTTCGGCAGGCTGGGTCTCCTGCTGGTATTCCAGACAGAGGTGATAGGGAGTGGGGATGTTGGTGCCATGAGGGAGGGTGTCGAATATCCACTTGACGTACTCGGCATTGTTGACATGGTTGGTATGGTCGAGCATTGAGGGGAGGACATGAAACTGTGCCACTTGTTCGGGAGCAGAATCGCCCTTGGGGAGGCGCAAGCGGTCAAGCTTGGGCCGGTCAGTAGCGAGACCGTCGTAGAAGGCGAAAGAGTCCATGAAGTCGTGCATGCGCATGACATGACGTGTGGCGAGTTCCATGATAGCCCAATAGGTGGTTGAGGCGACTATGGCATTGCCTTGCTGGTCAAGAATCTGAGAGTCGCGAAAGGCAAAAAGGCCGTCGGTGCCGCGCGACCAGGTGCGGAGAGTGATGGGCTCTGCCTCGTGAGGAAGTCGGTCGAAACGGTAGTAAGCACGGCAAATCACCCATGCCCTACCCTGCTTGATAAGTTCGGAGAAGCCGATGCTGTGGGTTTGGGAATGGAGACACGCTATCTCTTGAAACAGACGCACTGCCGACCAGGGCGAGAGGTTGTCGTACTGGTCGCAGAGGTAGTTGGGGGTGATGAGTTGTTGGGTGTAAAACATGAGGGGGGAGGGTTATTTCTAGGAGAACTAGTAACTCTAGTATAACTAGTATCACTAGTATTACTAGTATCTCTAGTATTTCTAGATTTTTGTTACATTCTTTCGGGGACTTCGATGCCTAGGATGTGCATGGTGTTCTTCAGGGCTTGGGCTACCACGGCGCAGAGTTGCACGCGGAAGGCTTTGACTGTGGGGTCGGCCTCGCGAAGGATGGGTGTGTCTTGATAGAAGCTATTGAAAGCCTTGGCAAGATCGTAAGCATAGTTGGCAACCATGGCAGGGCTGAAGTTTTCAGCCGCAGAAGTAATGATTCCCGGCATGTCGTGCAGCGTGCGTACCACAGCCTTCTCTTTGTCGGATAAAGGCAGGAGGGTGTCGGCAGTAATCGGCGAGAGGGGGTCAATGCCCTGTTCGGCCGCCTTGCGGACTATGCTACGTATGCGAGCATGGGTGTATTGGATGAAAGGACCGGTATTGCCGTTGAAATCGATACTCTCAGCAGGGTTGAAGAGCATGTTCTTGGCAGGGTCGACTTTCAGAATGAAGTATTTGAGGGCACCGAGGGCAAGGATGTGATATAGTTCCTTGAGCTGCTCGGGAGTCATGTCGTCGTTCTTGCCATGGTCACGGCACATTTCTTCGGCAGTAGCCTCCATCTCACTGATAAGGTCGTCGGCATCGACCACGGTGCCTTCGCGGCTCTTCATCTTACCGTTAGGCAGTTCGACCATACCATAAGATAGATGATAAACCTTATCGGCCCAGTCGAATCCCAGTTTGCCGAGGATGAGCTTGAGCACCTTGAAGTGGTAGTCTTGCTCGTTGCCGACAACATAGATAAGTTGCTCGGCTCCGAAGTCATTGTGACGCAACAGGGCGGTACCGAGGTCTTGGGTCATATAGACAGACGTGCCGTCACGGCGGAGCAGCAGCTTCTGGTCGAGACCGTCGGCGGTGAGGTCACACCACACAGAGCCATCCTCCTTGCGGAAGAGGACACCGAGGTCGAGACCCTTCTGCACCAACTCCTTGCCGAGGAGATAGGTGTTAGACTCGTAATAAATCTTGTCGAATCCGACACCCAGGCGGCGGTATGTTTCATCGAAGCCTGCATAGACCCATCCGTTCATAGTGGACCAAAGGTCACGGATCTGCTTGTCGCCTTCTTCCCAGCGACGGAGCATGTCCTGAGCCTCGAGCATCAGGGGAGCCTGACGCTTGGCCTCCTCTTCTTCCATTCCCTTGGCAACAAGGTCTTGGACCTCCTGTTTGTAATGCTTATCGAACTCAACATAGTATTTGCCGACAAGATGGTCGCCCTTAAGCCCACTGCTTTCGGGGGTCTCGCCATTGCCATAGCGGAGCCATGCCAACATCGACTTGCAAATATGAATGCCACGGTCGTTCACGAGGTTCACCTTCTTGACGTTGGCACCGGCAGCAGTGAGCAGTTCGCTCACCGACCAACCCAAAAGGTTATTGCGGATATGGCCCAGATGGAGGGGCTTATTGGTATTGGGCGAAGAGTATTCCACCACCACGGGGCTTGCCCCTTCGACAGGAGTGCGGAAACCATAATTGGGGTTGTCCATGGCACGGGAGACAAACTGCTGCCAATAGACATCGGCAACCGAGAGGTTGAGGAAACCCTTCACCACATTGAAATCAGCCACCTCGGCGACAGCCTCCTTGACGGCAGCCCCCAGCTCGTTGGCCAGTTGCTCGGGGCTACGACGTGCCTGCTTGACAAATGGGAATACAACAACGGTATAGTCGCCCTCGAACTCCTTCTTGGTAGCTTGCAGCACCACGCTGGAGGGGTCGACTGTAAGGTTATACAATTTCAGTAATGCGGAAGAGACCGCCTGTTGAAGATTTTGCTCTATCATTTTGTACATTATTTTCTATAAATCACGATAATTCACTCCTGTCATAGACAAAAATGGAATGCAAAGATACAATTTTTTTTTGTGTTCTTACAAAAAATGGTATATTTGTAACGTCTAAAAAAGAGTTAAGGCAAACAAAAACTATCACAATATGAAGAAAATACTAATGTTACTAGCCACACTTGCCCTACCCATTTTCACCTTTGCAAGCGAGGCGGAATTAGAAATGCCACATGGCTTTGCTACCAACCCCGACACGAAAATATTATATTGGGGGTTCCTCATTGTCATCCTTGGTCTATTATTTGGTTTTTACCAATTCTTCAAAGTTCGCAAACTGAAAGCCCACTCCTCGATGCTTGAGATAGGCAATGTCATTTTCAAGACATGCTCGACCTACCTCAAACAGCAGGGCCGGTTCCTCGTTATCCTATTTATATTTATAGGAGCTGCCATGGCACTCTATTTTGGAGTGCTGTCGCATATGAGTTTCGGTTCTGTCTGCTTGGTGCTGGCTTGGACTATTATCGGCATCCTCGGCTCGTATGGAGTGGCATGGTTTGGTGTACGCATGAACACCTACGCCAACGCACGCATGGCTTTCGCCTCGTTGCGCCGCAAGCCGCTTGACCTGCTCAACATCCCGCTACGCGCCGGCATGAGTATCGGAATCGTTCTTATCTGTATCGAATTGGTGCTGATGCTGGTCATTCTCCTTTTCATGCCTGAGAATATGGCTGGCAGCTGCTTCATCGGCTTCGCCATTGGTGAAAGCCTCGGTGCCAGTGCGCTCCGTATCGCAGGCGGCATCTTCACCAAGATCGCCGACATCGGCAGCGACTTGATGAAAGTGGTCTTTAAGATTGGCGAGGACGACCCCCGCAACCCCGGTGTCATAGCCGACTGCACCGGCGACAATGCCGGCGACAGCATCGGACCGACCGCCGACGGGTTTGAGACCTACGGTGTCACCGGCGTGGCCTTGGTCAGTTTCATACTCTTGGCTGTGCCCACCGAGTTTCAGGTACCGCTCCTGGTGTGGATATTTGTGATGCGTATACTGGGTATCATAGCTTCAGTGCTGGCATACTATATCAATGGTGCCATCGCCAAAGCCCAATACGGCAATGCCGACGACCTCAACTTCGAGAAGCCTCTGACCAGCCTGGTGTGGATAACCTCGCTATTGAGCATTATCGGCACCTTCCTCGCCAGCTACCTAATACTCAACAGACCCGAAATCAACTCTGTTGTCCCCAACCTGTGGCTCGCACTCTCTATCATCATCAGCTGCGGCACCCTTGGCGCAGCCCTTATTCCCGAATTCACCAAACTCTTCACCTCCCCCACATCCAAGCATGTCAAAGAGGTGGTCAAAGCCTCCGAGCAGGGTGGCTCGTCGCTCAACATCCTCAGCGGCATCGTGGCTGGCAACATGGGAGCCTTCTGGACTGGCATGGTCTTCGTGGTGCTGATGGTCATCGCCTACACCGCCTCTAGCGCCTTTGGTCTAGAACCCGTATTCGGCAGCTACTACTCTATTTTCGCCTTCGGCCTTGTTGCCTTCGGTATGTTGGGCATGGGACCTGTCACCATAGCGGTCGACAGCTATGGCCCTGTGACCGACAACGCGCAGAGCGTCTACGAACTCTCCCTCATTGAGGACGATATAGAGAAGACCACACGCGAGGTGAAATCAGAATTCGGCTTTACGCCCGACTTCGAGAAAGCCAAATACTACCTAGAGGCCAACGATGGTGCGGGCAACACGTTCAAGGCAACGGCCAAACCCGTGCTTATCGGTACAGCAGTAGTAGGAGCCACCACCATGATTTTCTCACTCATCCTGCTCATTCAGAAAACACTCGGCATTGAACCCGCCAGCATTCTCAACCTCTTGAACCCCTACAGCATCATAGGCTTCATCCTGGGTGGCTGCGTCATCTTCTGGTTCACCGGAGCCTCCATGCAAGCCGTCACTACCGGAGCAAACAGGGCTGTTGAATTTATCAAAAACAACATCAAGCTCGACGCCAACGCTCCCAAGAAGGCTGATGCCGAGAAAAGCCAGCAGGTAGTCAAGATCTGCACCCAATATGCACAAAAGGGTATGATCAACATCTTCATCGCCATCTTCTGCTTCGCACTTGCCTTTGCCTGCTTCTCTTCGCCCGAGAGCATCGGCGGTCAGAATGCAGTCTGCCTCTTTATCAGCTACCTCGTAAGCATTGCTGTCTTCGGCCTTTTCCAAGCCGTCTACATGGCTAATGCCGGAGGCGCATGGGACAATGCCAAGAAGGTGGTAGAGGTCGATATGCAGGCCAAAGGCTCGCCACTGCACGATGCCAGTGTGGTCGGCGACACTGTGGGCGACCCCTTCAAGGACACCAGCTCGGTAGCCCTCAACCCCATCATCAAGTTCACAACACTGTTTGGTGTACTTGCCATGGAGATTGCCATCAGCGAGGGCTTCCGCAATATTGCCCCCTACTTTGGGATTGTATTCCTTGTGATAGCACTTATTTTCGTATATCGCTCATTTTATAAGATGAGAGTTGAAAAATAAGACTCCGAGAAAGCCACAATAATGACAAACAATACGTGCCAGCCCATGCCGACTGGCACGTATTGCTTCTTCAAGGGAAAGCGCTTTGGGTAGTTAAAAAAACATAAAAATTGAGACTAATTGCAACAAAAACGACTTTTTTCAGTCTATATAGGCGCAAGGGGGAAATAAAATAGAAAAAAAATCCACTGCATATAATATAATATTAAAACACGCGTTATATACTTAATATTTTTTTTGATATGATGAAATACCCTATGACACAACTACCCAGTGCAATAAAAGTATTTTTAATAGGCATTGCCACGATGTTGGGATATAGCCTACAAGCACAGTGCCCCGAAATCACTATCAACGAGAAATACGACCACAACCGGTCAGCGATATGTGTGGTAAACGGATGGGACACAACGGTAAACTGCAAAAATGCAGCCATGGTTCTGAATGCCACATATTTTGTCACTGCAGAGAAGTTCAATGGGACCTATCTGGTGGAGGAGATACCTTACAACCCTGTGGATACGACCTTTCATGCAGGCAATCTTCTAAATATTAGTAGCGACGACGTGTGGGAGGGCTCTGCCATACAGTTTCCTTTCACCTTCATGTATTTCGGCTATCCTTACACCCAGGCTGTGGTGGGGTCCAACGGCATTGTGTCGTTCAATTCTTCATATATCGGTCAGTACTGCGCCTACAGCTATTCAGTGCCCATCCCCTCCCCTTCATTTCCTTCACTGAACGCCATCTATGGTGTGTATGAAGATATCGACCCCCGCGGTCTTAGTACAGGACAGGGAATGTTCCGTAGTGTGGGAGGCACCTACCCTTGCCGATATCTCTGTGCCAGTGTGAACGAGGTGCCACTCTACCCTTATAGCAGCAACAGCAATAACCGTTGTACCTACCAGATAGTATGCTATGAGGGAACTAACATTATTGAAGTGCATGTCAAACAACGCAGTTGCTGTTCTTCGACAAATAATGGTAAGGGTATTATTGGCATACAAAATGAGACCGGGACAACCCAGGTGTCGCACTACCATGATTTCAACTATGTGGGCGACCCCACTTTCTATATTGAAGCAAACTCGCCTGGAGCTTTTGTAGCCCCCGACCGTGGCAACCAAGCGGGCGGATGGACAGGCACAACAACTTACGAAGCATGGCGTTTTACGCCTCAAGGGTCCACGAACAAGAACATCTTTTGGTGGCGACTGTTTGAGGACGAGAACGGTAACATTATTGACTCAGTCCAGCTAAGTAACACCATCGGAGACACCAACGGTTACTACCTTAATTCAGAACACACACAGGTGCATGTGGAGCCTACCCGCACTACCAAATATGTGGTACAATGCCGCTACAAGGGCGCCAACGGACACTGGTATGGTGTGGACAACAAAAGTATGCGTGATACCATCACCATCGGTGTCGACAGAAACAGAGAAATGGATTTGATTACTAACGACTCAATTCTTGCTGAGGGTGAACGTACCACCATTATTCTCCAATACCCCAACACACAAAGACTTGATTCCTGCGCATGGAGCGCTAGAAAATTAATCAACGGACAGCTTGTCCCCATGCCTGCCTCGTCACTGACTAACAACTTCACCAGCGTTATCTTCAACAACGACAACGACATGCTTGTACAGAACCACACTGACACCACCTTTGTCTACTGCAATGCTTCGTTCAGCAACGGATGTCACAATTACGACAGTATCATGATACTGACATATCCTAACTATAACTTCTACGACACTGTAGGTATCTGCCGGGGAGAGAGCTACGACTGGTGTGGGATGCATTTTGCCAGACCTCAGGAAACTTTCGACACTTCGAAGCATTACTACTCAGTTCATGAAAGCGACAGTACCATGCACTTGCACCTAGTGGTGTCAGACCTCAGCTACACCATCGACACTGTGCTGGACTGCAAACCCTACACCTGGCTGAACGGAAGAACCTATTCTGCCGATAACGACGACACTCGCAGCCAAGACACTGTGATTCTTACCAACGAATGGGGATGCGACAGCATCGTAACCCTCGACTTTACCATCATTCCGATGAAGGCGATTATTGAGCATACCCCCGAAGTGGCCACCATCGACGAACTGACCATCGAACTGATAGACCGCAGTTACGGACATGACACAAGAAAATGGTTACTTCCCGACGGGCATACCAGCCAACTGCCCGAGACCAGCATCATCTTCCCCTTGGATGGGGCAGACACCATGGAAGTGAGACTTGCCGTCCATAACAACTATGGTTGCGACGATACAGCCACCTCAGTCATTCCGCTGCACAAAGTGTCACATTACATACCTAATGCGTTTACCCCCGACCGCAACGACAACAATCTCTGGGCTCCCCACATCCAAGGCAATATAAACGAGATACAGGTATGGATTTACAATCGTAGCGGCGCGCAGGTTTACTACTTCTCAGGTAGCGAAAGCGCCTGGGACGGCACGGACATGAGTGGACGCCGATGCCCCCAAGGCACCTATGTTTATATCATCCGCTACCGCAACAGCCTCAACCCCGAAATCACCCAAGATGTGAAGGGAACAGTCACCCTTATCAGATAACCCTTTCAGACCAAAGACAATGAAAATAGCCGTTGTTGGTGCCACTGGCTTGGTAGGTGGCGTTATGCTAAAGGTATTAGAAGAGAGAGGATTTGCAGATCATGACATTATTGTTGCAGCCTCACCAAAGTCGGTTGGCAAACAAATTGACTTTGCTGGACGTAAACTCACCGTCACAAGTGTGGAAGATGCCATAGCTCAGCATCCCCAGTATGCCATCTTCTCGGCCGGAGCCTCTACTTCAAGAGAATATGCCCCCCAGTTCGCCGCAGTGGGATGTACGGTAGTGGACAATTCCTCATGCTGGCGTATGTACAACGAGGTGCCATTGGTAGTGCCCGAAATCAACATGACAACAGTCACTCCAGACAACCGCATCATAGCCAACCCCAACTGCTCGACCATACAGATGGTGCTTGCCCTTTCGCGTCTACACTGGAAATACCGTATCAAGCGCATCGTAGTATCTACCTATCAGAGTATAACCGGTACCGGTATCAAGGCTGTGCGCCAATTGGAAGCAGAAGAGGCATACGCCGCGGAGCACCATGTACCTAGTTCGCAACTGCGTCAAAGCATGGAACAAGCCATGGGAGACCAATACCAACCCGCCTACCCCAATCAGATTTACCGTAATTTGTTTCCCCATGGAGGCGATTTCCTGCCTAGCGGGTACACTACCGAGGAGCAGAAACTGGTTGACGAGACCCGCAAGATACTAGGCGACCCGACCATCAAGGTGAATGCCACCGTAGTGCGTGTGCCTGTGGTGGGTGGTCATAGCGAAGCGGTGAATGTAGAATTTCACAATGAGTATGACCTAGACGAAGCCATACAACTAATTGCCAACACCCCAGGCGTAGTGGTCTGCGACGACACTTCTCAAAACCTCTACCCTACCCCTGTCATGGCACACCATCGTGACGAGGTGTTTGTTGGCCGTATACGCCGCGACGACACCCAACCCTGCACTCTCAACCTATGGGTCGTGTCCGACAACCTACGCAAGGGCGCAGCCACCAATGCAATTCAGATACTTGAAGCCTTAACAGTTAGTGACCTGTGACACGAACGCTATCATCAACGTATCATCGAATCAACATATCAACGTATCAACATATCAACATATAAATGAAGAAAACACTTTTTCAGCTATCCCTCATCACGCTGAGCTTGATGGTCCTCACTTCATGCGGCAACAAGGTGCTGCTCGACGACACTCGCACATTCGATAACAACACTTGGTTGCGCTTCCAGCCAGAACACTTCGAGGTAACACCCCACAATACCGACGATTGTTACAACTTTATCCTTACTGTCACTGTCGACACCAGCCGTTACCACGAGACTGGACTTCCCATTATGATGGAGATCGACAATAGCGATCACGAGAACCGTACCCTTTTCAGCACCCTCTTGCTACGAAATCACAACGGCAACTGGATGGGAACCTTCGACGAGCAGGGACTACTCACCATTTCTCAGACTGTTAGGCAGTACTTTTTCTTCAACACCTCTTCAACCCATTCCATCAATGTTGGACAGCGTACCAGCAAGTATGAAATCTACGGCATCCAAAGCCTCAACTTTAAGATTGAGAAAGCAAAGCTGGAATACCCGGAGTAATTGTGAAAAGTGAAAGGTGAAAAGTGAAAGGTGAAATCATCTAGGTGCGGCAGCCCTTTTCAATTTTCAATTTTCAATTTTCAATTAAAATATGATCGACTCCTCAATCAATAAACATATAGACCGCATTGCACTCAAGCTGAAGACCATTCCAGAGAACCCTGGAGTGTATCAGCACCTCGACGAGGAGGGCAATGTCATCTATGTGGGCAAGGCACGCAACCTACAACGAAGAGTCAGTTCCTATTTCTCGCACTACGAGGACAAGAGCGCCAAGATACGGATGCTGGTGCGCCACATCTACGACATCCGCGTCACCGTGGTCGCCACCGAGGTCGACGCACTGCTGCTGGAGAACAACCTCATCAAACGCTACCAGCCGCGCTACAACAGCATGCTCAAGGACGACAAGTCCTACCCCTACCTCTGCATCACCGACGAGGAGTACCCGCGCCTGCTCTTCACCCGCAACCACCATATCAAAGGGCAGTATTTCGGCCCCTACCCCAACCAGCGCATCATACGCGAACTGCAAGACATCATCGACCAGCTCTTCTCCTACCGCAAGTGCAACAAGATGCAGCACAAGCCCTGCATGAAGCACCAGATAGGACTCTGCAAAGCTCCCTGTGCCGGACTGCAAAGCCACGAGGAATACATGGCGGACATCGAGAACATCCGCCGAATTCTTAAAGGCGACTTTGCCGACATCGTAGAAGAGATGAAACGCCAGATGCTCTCGCTGGCGGAAGAACTGCGTTTCGAAGAAGCGGAAATAATGAAACGCCGCATCCGACGATTGGAAGAATACCAAAGCCGCTCCACCGTGGTCAACACCTCGGTTAAAGACGTGGATGTCTTTGGCATCGTATCGGACGAAAAGTATGCCTACGTGAACATGATGCGCATCAAGAATGGCAGCATCATATACAGTTTCTCACACGAGATACGCAAACAGCTTGACGAGACTGACGAAGAACTGCTTTCCACCGTCATCCCCACCCTGCACGAACGCACCGAGAGCACCGCCCGCGAGGCAGTGCTGCCCTTCCATGTGGCAGACCTGCCCGAGGAATATCTCAAGCAGACCGTCCCCACCCGTGGCGACCGCCTGCAACTACTCGAACTTTCGCTGCGCAATGTCAAGGCATACCAGATACAGTGTCGTCACCAACGTGCCTTGGTCAACCCCGACGAGGGCGAGCTGCACCGCAAGCACCAGCACTTGCTCGAACGCATACAGAAGGCATTGAACCTGCCCATGCTGCCCGTCAATATCGAGTGCTTCGACAACTCCAACATACAGGGAGCCTATCCCGTGGCTGCCATGGTGCGCTTCACCAACGGCAAGCCCAACCGCAAAGAATATCGCAAATTCAACATCAAGACTGTCGAAGGCCCCGACGACTACGCCTCTATGGCGGAGGTTATTTTTAGGCGATACAAACGCCTCTCCGACGAAGGTCAGCCCCTGCCCCAACTGCTGGTTGTCGACGGCGGTGCGGGACAGATGGAAGTGGCACGACAGGTCATCCAAGACCAGCTGCAACTCGAAATCCCCATTGCCGGACTTGCCAAGGACGACCGCCACCACACCTCCGAGCTCCTCTACGGCTTCCCGCCCAAGGTAGTAGGGCTCAAACCCACCGACCCCCTCTTCCACCTCTTGGAACAGATACAAAACGAGGTGCACCGCTTTGCCATCACCTTCCACAAGGACAAACGCAGCAAAGGCACCTTCCGCACCCAGCTCACCGACATCCCGGGCATCGGTGACAAGACCGCCCGTGACCTACTCCTGAAATTCGGCAGCGTGAAAGAAATCAAACTCCAGACCGAAACCGACCTAGCCAAGGTAGTCGGCCCCGCCAAAGCCCAAGCCATCATCGCCTTCTTTGCCACGCAGCAATGAGGGGGGGGAAAATAGACTCCAATTCCCGAAATCTGGCAATTTTCAAGGATTATATTCCTGAAATTTGGCAATTTTTCAGGATTTCATTCCTCAAATTCTAAAAAAGTTGTATTTTTGCACCATACAATTTCACCACAATGATAGACCGAATTTTAAAAGAAACCATTGAGAAACACCTTTTTAAAGGTAAAGCAATCATATTAATGGGGAGCCGACAAACAGGTAAAACATCATTATTGGAACAACTTTTCCCGAAAAATGACGACACCATTTGGCTTAACGGTGACGATATAGCCACACAGACATTGATGGAAAACATGTCCGCCACCCGCCTACAGCAACTACTAGGTGGTAAACGGTTATTAATCATTGACGAGGCACAACGCATTAAGGACATCGGTCTGAGAATGAAACTAGTAACCGACCAAATCAAAGATGTCCAACTGGTTGCCACTGGTAGTTCTTCCTTCGAACTTGCCAACCGTTTGAACGAACCATTAACTGGACGCAAATGGGAATACCGCATGTACCCCATCTCTTTTGCCGAGATGGCAGAACACCACGGTCTACTGAACGAACTGACCCTTATCCCACATCGCATGGTATACGGCTACTATCCCGAAGTTGTCACATCTGCTGGAAATGAGATTGAGGTGTTGCGACAGCTGACAGACAGTTATTTGTACCGCGACCTATTCGCTCTCGACAATGTGAAGAAATCAGACAAACTAGTGCTTCTACTAAAGGCTTTGGCGTATCAAATCGGGTCACAAATATCTTATTCTGAACTGGCTAGCACCGTAGGTATAGATGCCAAAACCATAGAGGCATACATCAACGTGCTAGAAAAAGCATACATCATCTTCCGTCTTCCTTCGTACAGCCGAAACATGCGCAGCGAACTGAAGCACAGCAAGAAAATATACTTCTATGACAATGGGGTTCGCAATGCATTGATTTCTGGATTCGCTCAAATAGAAAACCGTATGGACACAGGAGCCTTATGGGAAAACTTTGTCGTAGCCGAACGCATGAAATACAACGAGTATTATAGTCACTGGTGCAATACTTACTTTTGGCGCACCCAAGAGCAGAAGGAGATAGACTACCTAGAGGAGTACAACGGCCAACTACATGCTTACGAGTTCAAATACAACCCCAAAAAGCAAGTGGCAGCCCCAAAAAGTTTCATTGCCGCCTATCCCGACGCGGAATACAATGTTATCACACCAGACAATATTGAACAATTTGTAATGCCTCCTAGCAACCATTAACTTACACGGTCACGATAGTGTGATAGCGGCACGCACTCTCAATTACACATTATTTATCATCAAGAATAAGTGACAAAAGAGAGTCCCACCCGCGACGGCAAGGGCTCTTTATTTTTAGTTGCGGGCTGCGGAGACTGCCCGCAACAAGGTTTAACGTTTTAATATATTAAATATCCAGAACGGGGCGTACAGAGAACCCGACTAAGCAACTGTCGATGTACCACGCGTCGAGATGGAAGCTGCTGTCGAAGATCATGCCGTACGCGCCGTGCTCATCGACGGGCGTGGACGACCAATAGACGCCGTAGCCGCCCACGCCGTTAACATTCGTGCCGTCGCGGTAGCCCGCCGCAGGCAGGAATACTGCACCAGCCTCCTCCATCTTCGCCCACTGCGCGAGAGTGTAGTTGTTGGTTCTCCAGGAATCGATGAATCTTGAATTGAACCTACACTCCGAAGGCAGTGTCCAACTGTCGGGAAGTATAATCAGCCCGCCCACACCGTTAATGTTGCCAGGAGCACGTTTGAATGAAGCATCTGGGCGGGTACATAGCAGGTAT
>JAEEGL012032400.1_pt1 | contig 31842 bp, 36 predicted proteins | sample 9134231 | NCBI WGS metagenome assembly JAEEGL01 (sample SAMN16246548, study PRJNA631951) | gut metagenome | biome: gut microbiome; feature: rumen; material: fiber-attached | host: Bos | place: Iran: Karaj | collected 2018-10 | reverse complement strand
AACTAATATTAATAAGGACTTTGAAATTAGATTTACATTTAATTCTGTTGATAGTGATATATTTACTGTTTCACCAACACAACCAACAATGTTTAATGCTAAAGATGAATCTAATAATAAATATCCTGGATTAAATGTTCGTTTCAATAATAATAATATTAATACAATGTATCCAACCGCAAGATGGGGTGGAAGTACAGCTAATATCCCATCAACTGGTATTCCAACTGCTAATGCTCCAATTGAGTTTATTTATAAGCGACATAATGGAGTAATTACAATGCAATATTCGTATGAAGGATTTACAAGTCAAGAGTATACAATGATTACTCAAGGCAATTGGAATTTGAATCAACCATTTACAACAAATGTAGCCTTTGGAGGATACTTCGATGGTACTAATACACCTGGTAGATTCTTCAAGGGAACACTTTCAGACATGACAATTATTATGGATGATTAATTATAAAAAACAGTCTTATGACTGTTTTTTTATTGATTAACAGATTAAAAATAATTATATGTGGTATAATTTTAATAGAGGCGATAATATGATAAATATATTTGAAAAAGTATGTAAAACTGAAGAAACACCTTATGGTATTAAAAAAGTAGATGATGATGTAGATTTATTTAAAAAAGGTCCATGTATTATTACAATATTACCATGTCCTCGTAATGTAATAGATATAAATGGTTCATTAAGACAAGTAGCCAATTTAGTTAATCCTGATATAGATACTAATTATGATCCTGATAGAAGAATTCTTGGAATAGGCTATGGTGATTTAGTAAAAGGACCTATAGAAAGATTTACTAGGCTTAGACCTACTGATGAAGAAATAGATGATTTTATAGATACATTTTTATTTTCTTTATATACTAAAAATGGATCTAAATTAGATGTATTGGATGCTATGAAAAACTTTAGAAATATAACAGTAGTTACATACTGTGATGGTTCTAGAAGGTTTGAAGCAATAGAAGATGGTCTTAAGAGAAAATTATCTTTTATAGGATATACTGATGCTGATATAAGACTAATACTATCTCAAATATGTTTAGCTGCTGTAAGTGGTGATTCTTTAACTCAAAGGGGAACTTCAGCACTTACTATAGCTTTTGGGGATGTAAATGATCCTGATTATGGAAGTTCTTCAAAAGAAGTAGTAGAAGGCATTAAAGAATTAGGTAGTGGATATATTAACTATGATAAAGTTTTAGGATATGCAGTATCTGGTGATGGAGAACATGGATTTAAAAAGCATATGACTGAGGATCCTATATTATCTGAAAAAATAAGACTATTTTTAAATGCATCTTTAGATAATGCTATAGAGAATAAAAATAATACAATATTAAATCCAATAACATATGAAAAAATAGAAAGAGCATTAAATAAAAATTCTAAGTCTATGTAGTTTACATATCTATTGATTATTTTATTTATGTTTTATATACTAAAAGTAACAATAGTATTTGTTAGAAAGGGAAAAAATGGAAAAGGAAACTATTAAAAAAGAAGAAGTAAAAGAGGAAAAGAGTAAGAAAGGATTAATAATTACTCTAGTTATTATTTGTGCTGTATTACTAACTTGTGTAGGTGTATGTATATTATTACTACTTAGATCTGGTAATAAACCTAAACCTGTTATTGATGGTACAAGTATAACAATTACTTTTGATTCTGATGGAGGATTAGAAGTAGACAAATTAACATTTAAGAAAGGCACAGAAGTAGAATTACCTACATCTACTAAAGATGGATTTGAATTTGGTGGATGGTTTAATGGAGAAACTGAATTTAAAAAAGAAGATACTCCTAAACTAGAAAAAGATATTCTGTTAAAAGCTAAATGGAATGAGCTTACATCTGAAGAATCATTAATGACTATTAACTTTGATTCTAAAGGTGGTAATAAAATATCATCTATTCAAGTTAAATGTATTAATAATTCTACAGAAATAACTAATTTACCAACTCCTAAGAGAGAAGGATATAACTTTATGTCTTGGGCAGATAAGAATGGTACACCAATACTTAATGGTGCAAATCTTATTTGTGATGAAAAATTAGATTTATATGCTAATTGGGAAAAGAAAGATGATAATAAGAAGACAGCTAAATGTCCAAGTGAATATGCAATGAACCAAGATGGAACAAAATGTCTTCATACTGTAGACGGTAATAAGTATTGCGAAGATGGTTGGAAACTTGTTAATAATGATTGTGTAAATCCAAGCTCTCCAAATCCAAAAGGAACTAGAACTTGTCCAGAAAAAACTTATGGTGGATGGACTGGAACAGGTACTTACTATGAAGCAGGAAGAGGATATTGTGGATATTATGAATTACATTCATATATAGGACAAAGAGATAATTGTAGAAATAATGGAGGTACTTTAGCAGCTAATAACCATTGTTATAAATATGTTGAATTAAATTATACTATAACTTGTGCATCCAATGAAAAATTATTTGGTAGTCAAGTAATAGCACCAGGTAATGGTGGAGGTTGTTATCAAGTATCAAATTCTAAAGTTAAATGTCCAGATGGATATCAAGCTGGTGAGCAATTTGGTAAATGTGAAAAATATATTGATCCAACATATGAATAAGACTAGATTCATCTAGTCTTTTTTTATTTATCTAAACAAATATATTTATAGTATAATATTTATAGTGAGGTATATATGAGAGGAAAGTTATATGTATTCTTTGGTATATCTGGTGCTGGTAAAGACTTTATGCAAAAAGAGTTTATTAAGTTTTCGGATGGGAAGGTAGTAGATGTTCCAAGAATTCATTCTAGAAAAAGAAGAGATACAGAATTAGATAGTAAAAATAGTTTTGATGTACCAGTAGAAGAAATATGTTCTCCTGAAAACTTTCATGCAGAAGTTAATGGAGATTATGTAGGTATTAATAAAGCATTTATAAAAGAGCAATTATCTTTAGGGAATAGTTTAGCTTATTCTACTGGTTCTACTGATATGATAGATGCTTTAATAAGTGACCCTGATATATCTAAAGATGTATGTTTAATATATATTGCTAGTCAAAAGATGGATGATGGAGATTATTTTACTTTAGAAGGTAAAAGAAATCCAAATAGACCTTTAGATGAAATAGCTGTATCTGCTTATCAAAGACTTATTAATAGTAATACAGTAATGGAGTATTATTCTAATAATCAAGATGTATTTGATTATGCATATTTTAATACTACAAAATATGTTAAACCAGAAATAGCTGCTCAGTTTCAAAAACAATTCTTTGATATGTTCTTTAAAGCATTAATAGATTTTGATAAAGAAACACAATCTAGTATTTGGATTAGTAATAGTAATCCAAGAAGAAATATAAATCAAACATTATAAAAAGCAAAGTTATTACTTTGCTTTTTTATTCATTTAACAGTTTACATTTATAGTCATATAAGAATTCATTTACTTTATTAACATCATATATTTTTTCTTTAAAACAAAATCTTATTATTAAATCATATTTAGTATTCATAGGAAGAGAGTAAGAAGCACTGTTTAATAGATCTTCTATATCAGATTCATTTAATTCTAAGGCTAATCCTAGTAATATAATAGTTTCTTTAGATGGATGATAATCTTTATTACTTCTTATTTTACTAAAGAGTCTTCTATCTATATTTACTTTATTATATACATCTGAATCCTTTAAATTTCTATCATCTATTAATTTAAATAGTTTTGTTTGAAATGTATCATCTTCTTTATTATCATTTATATAAGAACTAATATCTGCTTCTTCATATTCAAATATAGCTTTTCTTGATGCCATACATTTTCCAACAAAACTAGTTCTTTCTTTTTTTTCTAAATATTCATTTATATATAAATCTAATTTCTTTTTAATATTCATATAAATGTCTCCTTCCAAGCGACCAATTAATTATTAATATACGATATTATTATATCAGAAAAGGAGATGAAAGAAATGAAAAATGAAAAGAAATTAGATGTAGTCTTTATATTAGACAAGAGTGGATCTATGGGAGGTCAAGAAGAAAATACTATTAGTAGTTTTAATGAATATTTAGAAAAAGAAAAAAAGAATAAATATGAAACTAATATTACTACAGTATTATTTAGTGATAGTTATTCTATATTACATGATAGAGTAGATGTTAAAAAGATGAAAAAACTAACTAATAAAGAATACTTTGTTGGAGGATGTACTGCTTTATATGATGCTTTAGGAAATACTATTCATAGTTTTGAACATAAAGATACTGATAAAGTATTATATATTATTATTACTGATGGTTATGAGAATGCTTCTAGAGAATATAATAAAGATGATATTAAAAAGCTAATTAAAGGGCAAAATAACAGTGAATTCATATTTGTAGGAGCAGATATAGATTCTTATTCTGCTGGCTCTGAAATAGGTATTAAAAGAGATAATATAGCTAGCTTTAAAAAAGATAGAAAAGGTACATCTAAATTATTCAAAGCAGTTAGTTCTTTTGAAGGTGCCTTTATGGAAGACAAAGAAACTATAAACTGGAAAGAAGAATTAGATAATTATATTAATGAAAATGAAAAAAACTAGTTTAACTAGTTTTTTTCTTTATTAATTTCTTAGTTTTAAATTTATCTTGTCTTGTATATTCATCTGCTACTGTTCTAAAGTGATGATCTCCATTTTTATGTTGTTTAGCAACATCTAGAATATATATTTTATGTAGTAGTTTAGTTAATCCATTAAGAGATGTATTACAATTTAAATAGATATCCATTGTTTCTGCAACTTCTACAAAGTCTAAGTCTTTAGCAGTTCCAGTTTTTTCTAAAATATCATATCCTGGTTTTTCTGATTTTCTTCTAAAATATATAACTCCTGTTTTACCTTCATCATTAGAAATAATTACTTTCTCTAATCTCTTTTTAGTAGTTTCTACTAGTTTATCCAGAAGCATAGCTTGTAAATATCTAGGGTCTTTTTGATATGTTTCTCTTTCTAATCTAGTCATATTCTCAATAAAACCTTCTGCTCTTAATGTATCTGTATTATTATATTGAGGTAGTTTAGTAAATATAGCTGCAGATAATGCATTACCTATATTAAAAAATGGAGTTAGTAAACTTTTTGGATGAAATATTTTATATATCTTTTTTGCATCATCTGATGCACTATCTGATAGTTTAAATTTATATCCTGAATCATATACATTTTTAAATAAATTCTTTGTTCCAAAATAATATATGATTGCACTAAGTTCTACAGATAATAGATATTGAGAAGAAAAATGTACTATTAATTGACCTAATTTTCCTATTGATTCTGCATCCATAGTAATCCCCCTTTTTTGTAAGTGCGTATATATTAGCATAGTTTTATAAAATAATCAAATTTTAATGTTATTAATAAATTATGTTGACAATATACTTTTATGTGTTATACTAAAACTTAAGTGAGGAGATATAAACATAATTTAGCGAGCTATCTCGGGGTAAAACCTACACGAACTTTTAAAAAGTACGGAGTCACTAACAAGTGATTTACCGTGCTTTTTTCTATTTTTAAATCGGTAATGACCAAAAAGAAAGGAAGGTGAAAAATATGAGTAATTCAGATTATGAAAAAATTCTAATTGCTTTACCACATATTATTAAAGAGGTGGAACAAAGTAAAGAAGAAAACAAAAAAGTTGGAATTGATATTTATAAAAGTGCGTTAAGACGTCTTGATAATGATGGTTTTGATACTAGCCAAATAGGTACTAGATACATAGCTAAACTTGTTGAAGTCTTTTATCATGAAAAGAAATTATTAGTTCGTGCTTATAAAAGAGCATCACTTAAGGGTTATTGGGATTTAAATGATAAAGAGAATCCTCATTACTTTTCACTTGGTGTTTCTGAAGAAGTTATGACTAAGATGAGAGAAGCTATTATAGGATCTACTTTAGAAGAAAATAATACTGATTTTAATGAAATGATTTATGATTTAGCAGATCAAGAAATATTCAGATATTGTTTCTATAGAGTAGATACTCCTGATAGAAAGCTATTTATAGATGCTAATTTAAAGGCTAAAAAACCTAAAAGAGTTAGTTATACTTACTGTTTATTAAAAAAAGATGAGGAAAGCACTGATTAGTGCTTTTTCATTTGTAATTCCTTCATTATTAATAGACATTTGGATTTGGTAGTTAAGAAGAATAATTTATTATTCTTCTTTTTAGTGTTATAATATTTTTAGGAGGATAATTATGAAAAAGAGTATATTTTTAATTATTGCATTATTATTAATAATAACTGGATGTTCTACATCTAGTTCAGGTGTTAGTTTACTTAGTGAAAGTGGAGCAAAAAGAATAGCAAGAAGATTTGGTTCTTCTACTTATAATGGTATTATAGAAAGTAGTTCTGATAAGATAGTTTATTCATTTACAGATGAACTAGGATTTGATTATCAAGTAGTATCTACTAAAAAGTCTATTTCTGTAGATGGTTCTTCATTTGGATATACATCTAGAAATTCAACTGACTACGGAATTAAATATTATGAATATTTAATTAATACTTTATCAAGTAAAGTAAGTGGCATAGAAAATGAATATAATGTAAGAATAGGTAATGATGATGGATGGAGATCTATTAAATCTGCTTTATATGAAACAGATAGAAGGGTTAGAAATTGTAGTCCTACTGATTATGCATTTTATTCAGTTTATTCTTCTTCTATAAATGATTCTAAAAAAGCAGGGGAAGAATTAAAAAATATAATTAAAGAATATGATAAAAAAGGTTATTTTGAAAACTGTGCTATATGGCTTCGTGATGATGAATTAAATTATAATAATGTATATGCTAGAAAAGATTTAATTATATTAAAATAAAAAAAGAAGATTAATCTTCTTTTTTATTATTTGGAAATTTTAATATTTTACCAGTATAAGTACTTGGATTTAATGAAATAGTTTCTCTTATAGCTTCTTCATTGTATTTTTTTATACTTTCTTCTTTTAAACATTTAGGAAGTTTTATATCCCTTAGCTCATCTTCACTAGGAAAATATTTATCTATCATAGATACAGCATATATATTAAAACAAAAACTATCTATATATCTTGAATCACATTCTGAATTTTCATATTTATTTACACATACAGGTATTAAATCAAAATCTAATTCACTGCTAACTTTAAAATTATCTATATCTATACTTATAGTTCTTCCGTCTGGTGTCCATATAAAATTACTTGGTCTAAAGTCTCCTACATAAATACCTTGTTTATTTAATCTTAGAACTGTTTCTCTAACACTTCTTAAGTGTTTAAGTCTATCTTTTAAAGTATTAGAAAACTTTATTTCTGTACCGTCGAGTAAGTCCATAGTGTATCCTATTAACTTACCATTTTTAAATACTAAATCATGTATTTTAACTATATCAGGATCATCTATAGAAGATAAAAATTCTAACTTTTCTTCTTTCTTTTTTCTTTGTTTAGTATCAATAGTATAATCCGATAAATAATCTCTATATCTTTTTAAGGCTAATCTTCTTCCGTCTTTAGTAGTATATAAAAATACTTTTGACTCTGTACCATGATTAATTTCTTTTCCTACATTTTTTTCGTTAAGTATTATCTTTCTCATAATATCCTCCAGAAAAGGTGTACCATAATTATAGCATTTATTACAATAAATGCAACAAATATGTTATAATTATAATAGAGGATAGGGTAATGAAAGATAAAACTAAACTAAAACTATTAACTACAATTTTTATTATTGTTTCTTTCTTTGTACTTAAAGCTATGGATATAGATGATAGAGTATTAGCATCCCTAGGTATATTTGATAGTTTTTATGGAGATATAGTAGTAACTGATAATATTTCTATGGATAATATTCCATCATATGAAGGATATCCTTATATAACTATTAATAATAATGAACCTTTTTTTAAAGAAAGCGAAATTACAAATGAGAGTTTTGAATTATATTATCCATTAGATTCTTTAGGAAGACCTACTAAGGCTGAAAGCTCTATAGGTAAAGATTTAATGCCTAAGGATAAAAGAGGAGATATAGGCTCTGTTAGACCTCCTGGATTTCAATTTTCTAAATATGATTTTGTAGATAATAAATATTTATATAATAGATGTCATTTAATAGCATTTATGCTAACAGGAGAAAATGCTAATAAAAGGAATCTAATTACATGTACTAGATCTGCTAATGTAAAAGGTATGCTTCCTTTTGAAAATATGGTTAATAACTATGTTAGGGCTACTAAGAATCATGTTATGTATAGAGTAACTCCTATATATGAAGGTAATAATTTAGTAGCTACTGGTATATTAATGGAAGCTTATTCAGTAGAAGATAATGGTACTGGTATTAAATTTAATGTATATATTTATAATAATGAAGAAGGAGTAAAAATAGATTATTCTAATGGAAATAATAAATTAGATAAATAATATATTTTCATGATATAATCTGTTTATAGGAGTATTAAAAATGAATAAATTAAATGAATTTTCTAATAGATTTATTGCAGGTCTTTTAGATGCTTTAAAATATATTTTTAAAGTAGTAATAATAGGTATTATAGCTATAATGGTTATTATACCTATAGTACTTAAGAATACTAAAGTTAAGGGTGATGACCTAGTTATATTTAAAAAACAAATAAATATAATGGCTATAAATGGTAAAACAAATATTAAACTATTTGATAGTTATATAAGTACAGGTATTAATTATAGTGAATATGATAGATATATAACTAAATATAAAGCTAAGAATATATTTAGTAAAAGTATATTAGTAGAAGTTAATACTTTATTTATATTACTTGAAATAATATGTTTGTATTATATTATTATTAACCTAATAAAACTATTTGTAGAAAAAGAAGATAGAGAATACAACATATATGTAATTAAAAAAGCATTTGTTACTAATTCTATTAGTTTTTTAGCTATTAGTTTATTTAGAAGATTTATATTTAGAAATACTATATTTTCTAATTTAAATACTAGTTTAGTAATAATATATTTATTTACTATATTTATGTTTATGGTATTTTATAAAATAGTAGAAATGGATAAAATAGATATTAAAAAGGCTATACAAAATGAAAAATATAAAAAGAATAAGTAATATAGTTATAACTTTAATATTTATTATTTTAATAGTTATATCTTTATATAATATTATTAAATGGTTAAATAATACTAGTAGTAATAGAAAACTATTAAAAGAAATAAATACTAAAATAACTATTAAGGATGATCATGATGGAAAAAGATTAGTAGATTTCAATTATTTAAAAGATATAAATAGCGATACAGTAGGATATATTTCTATAGATGGAACTAATATTAAGTATCCAGTAGTTAGGTCTACTAACAATGATTATTATTTAAATCATTCATTTGATAAAACTAAAAATAGTGCTGGATGGATATTTATGGACTATAGAAATAATAATATTCTAGAAGACAAAAATACTATTATATATGGTCATAATATGAAAGATGGATCTATGTTTGGTAAATTAAAAATATTAAAGAGTAGTGATATAGATACTATTAATTATTATGATAGTGATAATAATAAACATACTTATAAAATATTTTCAATATATGAAGTAGATGAAGAAGATTATTATATTACTACTTTATTTGATTGTGGTAATGAATATATAGAGTTCTTACATAGAGTAAAGGGAAGAAGTATAAAAGATTACTTATATGAACCAAAATATGAAGATAATATATTAACTCTTAGTACTTGTTCATCTAGTAAAAAAAGATTAGTAGTTCATGCTTATAAAGTTAATTAGGAGGACTTATGTTTACATATAATGATATAGATTTAGAAGATGTTTCTTTATCTTTTACAGAAAGAGAAAATGGATTAGAGTTCTATGTAGAAGGGTTAGATGAAGATAAAAAGATAAGTATAGATTTTATGTTAGATTTAAATATAGATTATTTAAAAACTATGGAAATAGATTATGAATATGATTTATGTGATCAAATAATAGAATCTGAAACTTATTTAGGAATTAATAATGAATATACTAAAACTTCTATAGAGGTATCTATAATGAAAGATCTAGATGAAAGATATTTTCTTAGAGTTACTAATGATGAATTAGATATAAATGTTAATTTTGAATTAGAAGAACAAGAAGAATATAAAGAGGATGAAGATGAGTAAATTAGTTTTAGTTAGACATGGAGAAAGTGTTTGGAACAAAGAGAATAGATTTACTGGTTGGACTGATGTAGAACTTAGTGAAAATGGTATTAAAGAAGCAAAAGAAGCAGGAAGAAAACTAAAAGAAAATAGTTTTACATTTGATATTGCCTATACATCTATATTAAAAAGAGCAAATGATACATTAAATTATATTTTATTAGAATTAGATTTATATAATAAAATAGAGGTAATTAAATCATATAAATTAAATGAAAGACATTATGGAGCACTTCAAGGACTTAATAAAGATGAAATAAGAGAAAAGTATGGGGAAGAACAAGTTCATCTTTGGAGAAGAAGTTTTACAGTTAAACCTCCAGCATTAGATTATACAGACCCAAGATTTCCAGGTAATGATGATATATATAAAGATGTACCATTAAATGAATTACCTACATGTGAAAGTTTATCTGATGTATATAATAGGGTAATACCATATTATAATGAAACTATATTACCAAGTATTAAAATGGGTAAAAATGTTATTATAAGTGCTCATGGAAATAGTTTAAGAGCTTTATGTAAATACTTAAATAATATTAGTGATGATGATATTGCAAAATTTGAAATTAAAACAGGTGAAATACTTGTTTACGAGTTTAATGAAAAAAATGAAATAAAAGAGCATTATAAATTATAATGCGTCTTTTTTTATGGTATAATTTTTATAGGTGGAATTAATGGAAGAATATAAACAAATAGAAAGATCAATTATTACAAAATATAGAAAAGATATATGGAGTAAATTTGTAAAAGCAGTTAAAGAATATGAATTAATAAATGAAAATGATAATATTATGGTTTGCATATCTGGAGGTAAAGATTCATTCTTAATGGCTAAATGCATTGAAGAGTTAATTAAGCATGGTGATTTTCCATTTAAAGCAAGATATGTTTGCATGAATCCTGGATATAATAAAGAAAATGTAGAGTTAATTAAAGAGAATGCTAAAAGAATGAATATAGACTTAGAAATATTTGAAAGTGATATATTTGAAGTACTTGATAAAGTTGCTAAAGATAATCCTTGTTATTTATGTGCGAAAATGAGAAGAGGTTGTCTATATAGTAAAGCTAAAGAACTAGGATGTAATAAAATAGCTTTGGCACATCATTTTAATGATGTTATAGAAACAAATCTACTTAATATGTTTTATGCATCACAAGTTAAAAGCATGCTTCCAAAACTTCATAGTGAAAACTTTGAAGGTTTAGAATTAATTAGACCAATGTATTTAGTTAAAGAAGAATCTATTAAGTCTTGGACTAAATATAATAATCTTAGATTTTTAAACTGTGCATGTAAATTTACTGCAGATTCTAAAATAGATGAAAATTTAAGTAAAAGAAAAGTTATGAAACATTTAGTAGAAGAACTTAAAAAAGATAATAAAAATATTGATGAAAATATATTTACAGCATTTACTAATGTAAATACTGATTGTGTTATTAGTTATATAAAGGAAGGGGAAAAGTATTCATTTTTAGATGAATATGATAAGTAGGAGGTTATTATGTTTTTTTTCTTAGTATATTTATTTATTATGTTTTGTATATTTAGTTCAATATTTCCTAAATCTAGAACTAGATCTACTAAAACAGTTACAATGTTATTTTATGGTATAGCTATAATAGCTATGATAGTAATGGTAATACCATTATTTAGTCATGTGTTTTCATTTGATGATAACGAAAAAGTAGATCCTGCTGATGGATTTGAAATTAATAAATATGTAGTTAAGTTAGATGTAAATGAATATAACATAGTAGAAGTAGAAGAAGATATTAAAGTTAACTGGCTAACATATGGTCACCATGGTATTTATAAATTTACTCCTGAATGGTTTAAATATACATCTAAAAATGGAAAGACTATAAGAAGAAAATCTGTTTTATCAAACTTAAGAGCAGAAGCTCCAGAATATACTTATAATCCTGATTATCAATATAATGTTAGTGAAGGTGTTAATTATACTAATGATGAATATACATCAAGATTTGCATATGAAAAATCTTATCGCTATACTATTGATGAAGTAAAAGATAAACCAAGAATAAAAATAGGAGATAGTTCAGTAGAACTTAGTCCTGGTGAAAAAGATTATATTATTAAATATACTTATGATATGGGTGCAGATCCATATAATGGTTATGATGAATTTATATTCCATGCATATGGAGATTTCTGGGGTACTAAGATTAAAAATCCTAGTATAGAAATTAATATGCCAAAATCTATAGAAGGTAATACTATTCATTTCTTTACTGATAAAAAAAGAAAATGTGATGTTACTAAATATGTAGACTATACTGTTAATGGTAGTAATTTAGTAGCTAATTTTAATAGTGAAAAATATGAAAGTGATGGATATTATCATGAAAAGAATGGATGCCCTGAATCATTATATAAATCTTTAACAGTAGACATTGAATTACCAGATAATTATTTTGTTGGTGGAACAAATAACTATGGACATATTTCTTTAATACTTGTAATAGTAACTTTAATTAATTTAGTTATAACATTTATATTATGGTTATTCTTTGGTAAAGATCATGATAAGAGAGAAAGTGTAGTATCTTATTTACCTCCAAGAGAATTATCATCTGCAGAAATAGGATATACATATAAAAATAGTTATAGTAATAAACTAGTAACATCTTTAATAGTAGAATTAGCATCTAAAGGAATTATAGAAATAAGAGAAGACAAAAAGACTATTTATATTAAAGGTAAAAAACCTAATAGTGATGATAAAAACTATGAAAAGAAACTAAAAGAATATAATAAAGAAGTTAGTAAATTAAATGAATATGAACAAATGGTATTAGATGTTTTAATTACTGATTCTGAAGAATTTAAACTAAAAGATCATAAAACATTCTATACATTATTTAAGAAAGTAGAAGAACAATTAGATAAAGATTATAGATGGTCTATTAATGAAAAAGCAGGATTCATTTTAAGGTTTGTATTACTAGTATTAGTATTTATATCATGTTTAATTATGGGTATTTCATATTCAGTAATTGAAGATATGCCTCAAAAATTATATTTTATGTATTATGTTGGATTTATATCAGTTCCTATATCATTCTTCTTATGTACTATAATGACAAGAAGATCTAGATTTGGAGAGGATATTAAAAAAGAAGTTGAAGGCTTTAAAAACTTCTTAGAAGCTGTAGAAAAGAATAAATTAGAAGAATTAGTCGAAGAAATACCAGATTATTTCTATAAGATACTTCCATATACTTATGTACTTGGAATATCTAAGAAATGGATTAGTAAATTTGAAAATATTAAGATGCCTGAGTCATCTATACCAGTAACAGATGTTTCATTATTTGATAATATTGATTCAAGTATATATACACCAGCTCCAGTAAGTTCTAGTAGTGGTTCATCAGGTTGTTCATCTTGTGGTGGTGGATGTTCTTCTTGCGGTGGTGGATGTTCTTCTTGCGGAGGTGGAGGTTCATGGTAGGAACCTTTATCCTCCAATGGCATCTATCTGAAAACTGTAATCTTAAATGTTTACATTGTTATCAGGAAGAACATAAACCATTATGTATTTCATATAATAAATTAGAACATATATATAAAGAATTTATTAATCTAATAGATAAACTTAATATGAATGGTCATATAAATATTACAGGAGGAGAACCTCTATGTAATCCTCATTTATATAAAGTATTAGATCTAATTAAAAAAGATAATAGAGTTAGTTTTTCTATATTAACTAATGGTACTTTAATTGATGATAAAACTGCTTTAAAACTAAAAAAATATAATCCGTATTATGTACAAGTATCACTTGAAGGTGATAAAAAGATGAATGATTATATTAGAGGTAAGGGTACTTATAAACAAATTGCTAAAGGTATTAAAGCATTAAAGAAAGCAGGTATATTTACCTCAATTAGTTTTACATCTAATCATTTAAACTATAAAGAATTACCAAAAGTAATTAAGTATGCTAAAAGATTAAAAGTAGATAATGTTTGGTCTGATAGATATATTCCTCTTGGAGGTTCTATGGATAAAGATTTAACTTTATCTAAAGAAGAAACTAGTAAGTACCTAGATATTATGAATGAAGAAAGAATAAAACTAGGTAAAAATAAAAGAACTCATTTATCTATGAATAGAGCTCTTCAGTTTACTAGAACTAATAATTATGCATATGGTTGTACTTGCGGGGATACACTTCTTACTATTATGGAAAATGGTGATATAGTACCATGCAGAAGAATGCCTATTAAAGTAGGTAATGCTTTAATAGATAATTTATATGATGTTTATAAAAATAATGAAATATTAAAAGATTTAAGAAAGAAAACTATTCCTGAAGATTGTAAAACATGTGATCATGCAGAAAGGTGTAGGGGTGGTCTTAAATGTCTTTCTTATGCATTAACAGGTAATTATAATATTAAAGATATGGGATGTGACTTATGAAGAATATAAAATTTATTACTGATTCAATGATTATGCATAGAGGATTCTTTGATAATGATAAAATAATAGAGAATACTATTAAAGCGTTTAAAAAATCTAATACTAATTGTCATCCATATGAATTAGATGTTAGATTTACTAAAGATGAAAAAGTAGTAGTCTTTCATGATGATACATTAAAAAGATTAGCTAATATTAATAAAAGAGTATCTAGTCTTACATATGAAGAACTAAAAAGTATTAAACTTCTTAATGTTGATACTATTCCATTATTCGAAGATGTTTTAAAACTTGATAATAAATATGGAATAATAATAGAAATAAAAAATGATGATAATAATATGAAATTATGTGATGAAGTATTAAGATTATTAAAGGGCTATAATAAGCCTTATGCCATTATTAGTTTTAATAAAGATACTTTAAAATATATAAGATCTAAAGATAGTAATATATTATTAGGCTTATTAATAGGTTTTAGAAAAGAAAAACCATTATATAGATTATCTTCTAGAATGTTTATTAAAACATTTAAGCCAGACTTTATTTCAATTAATAAAAGAGAAGTTAATTATAGATATATTAGAAAGTTTAAAGAAAAGAAACCAGTACTTATATGGACTATTAAAACGAGAGAAGATTTTAATAAATATAAAGAACTTGGAACAAATTTAGTGCTAGAAAACATAAATATGATATAATAGGGGGCGGTGATTTAAATGAAAGACCAATTAGTAAATGATTTATTAAAGTATTATCTAGAAGAAGCAGACAAAGATAATATTGAAATTCCTGATAGTTTTGTTAATAAAAGAACTCTTTTAACTGGTCTTTTAAATCAAAGACCTGTTAAGCCAGTTCCAGAGGAAGTATTAAGAGAAGAAGATCTTCTTATTAAAGAAGAAAATGAAGAAAGAAAAATAGTAGATATTAATGAAACTGAAGGTAAAATAGTTTTAATTAATAATGATATAACAGCTTTAAAGGTAGAAGCTATAGTTAATCCTTGTGATGAACATATGTTAGGTTGTTTTACTCCTAATCATAATTGTATAGAAAATAAAGTACATACTTATGCAGGAGTAAGACTTAGACTTAAATGTGCAGAAATTATGAGAGGAGACTTACTTGGTATAGGTAAAGTAGTACTTACTGATGCTTATAATTTACCAAGTGAATATATTATTCATACAGTAGGACCTGAAATAGAAGGTGAAGTAACTGATGATAATATAGAAAATCTTAAAAATTGCTATAGAAATGCTTTAGAAATAGCTAAGAATAATAATATTAAACAAATAGCATTCCCTTGTATTTCTACGGGAAGACACTCATTTCCTTCTAAATTAGCATGTGAAATAGCAGTTTCTGTAGTTAAAGAATTTATTAAAGAATATGATGTATTTGATAAAATAGTATTCTGTACTTTAACTCTTGAAAATTATGCTATTTATGAAGAAGAATTAAAAAGAAATAATATGCTATAAAATAGACAAAAATGCTTGAAAAATAATAATAATATGATATAATTTAAAATGTTATAAAAAGAGGAGGTATTATATATGGCAAGTAAATCAAAAGATGCAAGAAGATATGTTGCTTTAGAATGCAGTGTATGTAAAGAAAAGAAAGTATCTAGAGAAAATTATTTCGTAGAAAAAAATACTCATAATACTACTGAAAAATTAACTTTAAGTAAATATTGTCCTGTATGTAAGAAACATACTGAACACGTTGAAAAGAAATAATTAATAAGGTAAAAAGAATATGAAGAAGGTTGCAATTGTTGGTCTTGGTAATGTAGGTATTGATTATTTAAATGCTTTAATTACTGAGAAAAATTTAGTAAATGAAATTGTTTTAATTGATACTAATAAAGATAAATTAGAAGGTGAACTATTAGATGTATCTGATTCTTTAGCAGTTATTAATTCTAGTATAAATATCTATGTTGGTGGTTATAAAGATGTTAAAGATGCAGATATATTAACTATATGTGCAGGTAAGAATCAAGATGTAGGTCAAACAAGATTAGATCTATTAAATGATAATGCTTCTATAGTTAAAAGTATTACTCAAAATGCCATTTTAAATGGTTTTAAGGGCATTTTTGTAATAGCTACTAATCCAGTAGATGTAATGAGTTATTTAGTCTATAAAGAGTCTAATATGTCTTCTAATAAGATTATTGGGTCAGGTACTATTTTAGATACAGCTAGACTTAAAAATCTAATAAAAGAGAAAACTAAAGTAAGTACTAAAGACATAGTAATAGATGTAATAGGGGAACATGGTGATAACTCAGTTATTCTATGGTCTAGAGGTTATGTTAATATGATTCCTATAACTAGAATCTTTACAGAAAGAGATATGGGAATAATTGATGAAAAACTAAAGAATAGAGCATATGATATTATTAATAAAAAAGGATATACCTCTGAAGGAATATCTCTTAGTTTACTAGAAATAACAAAAGCAATTCTTAATAATGAAAATAAAATATTAAATATATCTACTTATTATAAAGGTGTATATATATCTATGCCTTCACTTGTAAATAAAGATGGTGTTAAAGGTATAGTTAATGCTGACTATAATATAAAAGAGAATATAGAAATAGAAAGATCAATTAGTGTTATTAAAGATGCTATTGATAATATGGAGGTATAATTATGATGATAGATATTAATGACATCAAGAATGGTATGACAGTTATTATTGATGGTCAAATTTATCAAATAGTAGATTTCTTACATGTTAAACCTGGTAAAGGATCTGCTTTCATGAAAATGAAGCTTAAAAACTTAAGAGCAGGTACTACATTAGAAAAAACTATGAATACTAATATTAAACTTGAAAAAGCAAATATTACTAAAGTACAAATGAGTTATTTGTATTCAACTGGAGATGAATATGTGTTTATGGATATGAATACATATGACCAAGTAACATTGCCAGAAAAACAAATAGAAGAAGAAGCTAAATACTTAAAAGAAAATTTAGCAGTAGAACTTGTATACTTTAATGATGAATTAATTGGTGTTAATTTACCAGATAAAATTGATTATAAAGTAGTTTCTACTCAAGATGCTGTTAAAGGTAATACTTCAACTAACGCACAAAAAGATGCTGAGCTAGAAAATGGTTTAGTTATTAAAGTTCCATTATTTATTAATAATGATGATGAAGTTATTGTTTCAACTTCAGATGGAAAATATGTTTCAAGAAAATAACTCTTGAAATAGTATCTAAATTGTGTTATTATTTATTTGTCCGTTCAAGGACAAGTATTTGCCTCAGTAGCTCAGTTGGATAGAGCAACGCCCTTCTAAGGCGGCGGTCGGGGGTTCGAATCCCTCCTGGGGTACCATTTAAAAAATACTAATCTTATGATTAGTTTTTTTATTTTTAATACATGGAGGATTTATGCTTAAGAATATTAAAAAGTCATGGAAAAACTTAGATAAAGAGTCTAGAAAGGATATTGCTATATTATCTTCTTTCTTTATTGTAACTGGTTCTATTAGTGGAGCTACTATTGCATATAATAATTATAAATATAATAAAGAAATGGAAGCGCCCAAGACTGCTGCTATATTAGATGAAGATAGTGCTTTATTAGTAGACTTTAATAAATATGATTATAAACAAATAATAGAAGGATCATCTTTTGCAATAGAATGGACTTTTTATACATTAGATGGATCTACTGTAAATATACTAGATAATGATATGACATCTATTAGTATATATAGAGGAGAAGACTCTCATAGTAATGCTTTTGAGTATGCTAAAGATGTTTTAGGAGAAGAAGATAAAATATTTTCTTATAACTCTAAAGTAAAGGCTTTAACACTTGATAATTAAGTGTTATTTTCTTGACAAAAAATAGTATGTAATATATATTATTACTACTAAAAAAAGGAGAAATAATATGAAATTTAATAAAGATGGAAAAGTATATGTACATAAACAAGATATAATGAATGTATTTAATTCAAATCTTGCAGTTCCTGTATGTTTACTTTATAGAATGGGTCTATTAACAGGAATTGTATGTATTGATGATTCTAATAGATTTGATTTAGTTGCTTTTGAGAGTGAAGAAGATATAAAGGCTGTTAATGAATTTGGAGCATTTGCGGACTATGATGATATTAAACATTTATCTATTGATGAATTAAAAGCAAACTTAGATAAAAGATTAAAAGAAATAAATGAAACAAAAGAAATGCTTTGGAGTTTAACTAATAAGACTGAAAAACAAACTATGGCAAAAAAATATGAAAGATTATTATTCCAAGCACTTTCTATAAGAGATTTCCTATATTATAAAAGTGGTGTAATAGATATGAAAATACCAAATGGTATAGAAATTGAAAGAGAAACACCACCTAAAAGTAAAGGCTCTATATTAGATGGTTTAAGAAAAAAATTAAAGAAGAAAAATAAAAAAGACAATAATTAGTTATTGTCTTTTCCTTTACCTACATATACTAAAGTTTTATCTTTACTAGGATAGTATCTCTTAATAGTAAAATCTGAATTAGATTTAGCATCTTTCTTACTATAATTTCTTATATAAGATAAATAATATCTTTCTACATTACCAGGTATAGAAGGACTTCTTCCATCTTTAACAATTCCAGTAAATCCTTCTTCATTAAGCATATAACATAATAAACCAAAATTTACTATTCCTTTAATAGATTTAGATTTAATAAATTCATCTAATTCTTGATAAGTTTCTTCATATGAAGGAGTATCAGTAGTAGTCTTATCTCCATCATCCATAGTACACTTAGTTAAATCTAATCTAAAATCTACTGGTATATATTTTCTATTAGTATTTCTAAGTAAACATCCAAATATTAAATCAAATAATTCTTGTGATATCTTTTCTACTTCTTTTCCGTTGTCTATTCCAGAGTGTTTTAGTTCTTCTAATCTATTAGATAAAGAAGTTATTTTTTCTATTAAACCTTTTTTACATATAAAACCAAGTCTAGAAGAAATAGCAATAGAATCAAAAGGAATACCATTCTTTTGAAGAATCTTATAACATTCTCCCATATAGTCTTTTATTTCATTAAATATATCTAGAGTAGCTTTATTTCCATCAAAATTATCTATATCAATAGAAGATTCAATTTCAATATACTCTCCATCATAATCAATGAATGCCCCAAATTCTTTTTCTTTTTGTAATTGATTGTTCAACATTAATTTTTCGCTTGCCATATAATTCTCCTTATTAATTAAGTATTATATATTAATATTTTTCGAATGTAAATAATATTAAGAATTTAGTCTTTATTTTTTTTAAAAAAATATGTTATTATTAAGTTAGAGGTGGTTAGTAATGAATGAAATAAGAGATTTTATTAAAGAATCAGGTATGTTTTTTATTGCTACTATTGATAATAACAAACCAAAAGTAAGACCTTTTGGAGTTATAGAAATATATGAAGATCATTTATATATTCAAACTGGAAAGAAAAAAGATGTATTCAAACAAATAATGGATAATAACAATGTGGAACTTTGCGCCTTCAATAATGGTAAATGGATAAGAGTTTCAGGTAAACTTATACTAGATGATAGAGTAGAAGTAAAAAAATATATGTTAGATCAAAATCCAGAATTAAGAACTATGTATAATGAGAATGATGATAATACTGCAGTATTATATTTTGATGGGGGTAAAGCCGTTATTTACTCATTTACAGAAGAACCAAAAGTAATTGATTTTTAATAAGCAAAAAGATAGACTTTTGAAAAATGGTCCGTTTTTTTGCTTTTTTTATAAAATAATGTTATTATAAAGCCAAATTTTATGGAGGGGTTTTATGGAAAAAAAGTATTTTATGAGTCAATATGATTATTTGTTAGAGTGTAACAAAAAATATATGGATTTTATTGCTCTTTCTTTTGGTGATAGAAAAATCACATATGAAGAGTTGCATGATAGAATTGATAAATACGCCAGACTATTATATAAAAAGGGAGTTAGAACTGGTGATATAATCGGATTCAGTTCATATAATACACCTGAGGGAGTTTATTTGTTATGGGCCTTAAAGAAAATAGGGGCAGTTGTGGCTGGATTTAATCCACTTGAACAATCTAAGTCTTCAAAAAAACAAACTAAATTAGATTTATTAAGTGTTAAACCTAAAATGGTTATAACTGTTGATAAGAATTTTAGTAATTTTAAACAATGGGAAAAGGCATTAGATTTTTCAACAATCTTATTTTCCCCATTAGAGTCTGTTCCAGATACAAAAGAAACTAGTAAACTAAAAAAAGGATATAGACTTCAACAAATAGCTTTAGGTAATTTTAAATTATCTAAAGAAAATAATCTAAAATCACTTCTCGAAAGAGATTATAGTGATGTTATTGTTCCAAAACCTGAATACACTAAAGGTAAACTTGGAGACATAATTTTTACTGGAGGTTCAACAGGAACTCATAAAGGTGTTGACCTAGCTGAAGAGAGTTTTAATGCAGTTGTAGAAGGTATGAATTCAATTTTCCCTGCAAAACCTGGCATGATTCACTTAGGTAATATACCATTTTGTAGTATGGCATATGGTAGATCTATTTTAAATTTCTCACTATGTAATAACATGGAATATGCTTTAACACTAAAAGCTATGCCAAGTGATTTTGTAAGTGAACTTGAAAGAACACATGCTAATGCTGCTGTTGGTGGACCAGTTCACTGGGTTACATTAATAGAAGAAAAAGATGGTAAATATGTACCAAGTAGTCAATTAAAACCTGATTCATTAGTAGATCTTCATTATGCCACTTCTGGTGGTGAAGCAAAAAAGGCAGCTACTGTTAATGCAATAGATGCTGCTTTAGCATACTGTGGTAGTGATGCTAAATTAGGTGATGGTCTAGGATCTACTGAAACAGCTGCTTCAATAATGATTAATAATGGTAAAATCCATCATCAAAATACAGTTGGTGTTCCTATATCTACTGTAAATGTTAAATTATTTAAACCTGGTACTAAAGAAGAAGTAAAAAAGGGTAATGATGGAGAATTAATTACATGCGGTGATACTGTAATGCTTGGTTACCATGGTAATAAAGAAGAAACAGATAAAGTTTTATACTATGATGAAAATGGTACTAGATGTCTTCGTTCTGGGGATTTATTAAGATTAAACGAATATAATGAATATGAATATATTGGAAGATTAAAGAGAAACTTCGTTTCAGGTTGTGATAATATTTATTCTGAAGCATTAGAAGAATTATTAATGACTTTACCTGAAATTAAGGAAGTTGTTGTTACGCCTATTTCTGATCCAATGGTTCAATATGTTCCTAGATATCATATATCTTTATCACATTCTGATATAGATATAACATCATTAGAAAAGAAAATAGAAAAATTAGTTTTATCTAAATATAATATTAACTGGCTTCCAGGGTCAATAGTTTATTATGATAAACCACTAGTTAGAATGTCTAACTCTAAAATTAATATTGGATATTATAAAGAGAAAGATGCAAAAGATTTTGAAGAAGGAAAAATAGATATTTCCGCTGCAAAAGAATTAAGATTATCATTAATATAAGGAATTAAAATTCCTTATATTTTTTTATTTATTTTTGTGTTATAATTATTATAGTATGGAGTAGAGAATATGGAAGTAGGGTTTTATTTTTCAATTAGTACTTTTATTATTATCGGTATTATTACAATAATATTTTGTTTAAAACAAAGAGTTGACAATATAGAAACTAAAATATATGGACAAATTCTTGTAATAACTTTATTGGGGATATTTTTAGAAATAGGTACATGTATTTGGTATAGACTAGGCGTTAACTTAAATAATAATATATATCAATATGCATGTAAATTAACTGCTTCTTATTACATGATATGGTCTAGTTTATTCGTTAATTATTTGATTAGTATTACAAATACAAAAAAAGGATTTAAGAGAGGGTTTAATATTATTAATATTATATGTTTTGCATTAATAATGATTTTACCAATTTATTATAATAAAACTGTAACTGGTGTTATTCCTGGTGGACCATCAATTATGCTTACATACAGCGTTTGCTTTGTATATGCTATAATTGATGCTGTTATAACTATTAAATATAGAAAAACAATTACTAGAGCAAAATTTACTCCAGTTTATTCATTATTATGTCTTGGAGGATTAGATATAGTTATTGGTATATTCTTTCCTCAATTATTTTTAATTGGATATATTTATTCTTTGATTGTAATTATAATGTATTTTACTATAGAAAATCCCGATGTAAGATTAGTTCAACAATTAAATGCTGCCAAAAATCAAGCAGAAAAAGCAAATAGAGCTAAAACAGATTTTTTAAGTTCTATGTCACATGAAATAAGAACTCCGTTAAATGCTATAGTTGGTTTATCAGAAGATAATCTTGGATATGCCGATAATTGTCCTCCTGAAGTAATAGAGAATTCTAATGATATAGTTAGTGCTTCTCAAACACTTCTCGAAATAGTAGGTAATATACTTGATATTAATAAAATAGAAGCTAATAAAATGGAACTTGTTAATTCCCCATATAACTTTGTAGAAGAAATAACTCAAATGTGCAAAGTAACGGAAACTCGTATTGGTGATAAACCTATTAAATTTAGTTTATCTTTTGCTCCTGATATACCATATGAGTTTAATGGAGATAAAGGTAAAGTAAAAGAAATAATTAATAATATATTATCTAATGCTATTAAATATACTGATAAAGGAGAAGTTAATCTAACATTTAAATGCATTAATGATATTCCTAAAAAAGACTGTATATTGATTATTACTTGTCAAGATACTGGAAGAGGTATTAAGGCAGATCAAGTAAATAGATTATTTAATAAGTTTGATAGATTAGATGTAGAAAAGAATACAACTACTGAAGGAACTGGTCTTGGACTTGCAATAACTAAGAGATTAGTTGGTATGATGGGTGGTAAGATTAATGTTCAATCACAGTTTGGAAAAGGTTCTATATTTATGATTCAGATACATCAAGAAATATCTAAGATGGAAGCTCCTATTAGCGAGGGAATAGTAGAAGTTAAAAATCAAAATGTTGAATTTGGTCATAAGAGAATACTTATTGTAGATGATAATAGATTAAATATTAAAGTAGCAAGAAAAGCGTTAGCTAGTTTTAATTTTGAAATAGATGAATGTTATGATGGTGAAGAATGTCTAAATAAAATTAAAGAAGGAAATAGATATGATTTAATACTTATGGATATAATGATGCCTAATATGAATGGTGAAGTAGCCTTAAGTGAATTAAAGAAAATTCCTGATTTTAATACACCAGTTATTGCTTTAACAGCAGATGCTATAGCAGGTTCTCAAGAAAAATATATTAATGATGGTTTTAATGATTATATTGCTAAACCATTTAATAAAGAACAAATAAAAGAAAAATTATCTAAGGTTTTCTAAGGTAGGAGGTTTATATGTCAAAAGCTAGAAAGAAAAGATTATTAATAGGAGTCCTTGCTCTTATAGTTGCACTTTTAATATGTGCAATTATACTAAAGGAATACAAGTCCAGAAAGAATACTAATGAAGTTGTATTATCTACTGCTGGTGGTGTTCTTTATGAATGGAAATGTGATATGGATAATGAAAAAATAGCAGTTATAGAATATAGTTATTATGAAATAGTAGATGAATCTGAAGGCGGTGAAGTTTTAGATCACTTTATTATAAAGGGTAAGAAACCAGGATCTACTAAACTTACTTGTAATTATGCAGCTGGAGAAAACATTATAGAAACTAATATATATAAAATATATGTAGATAATGTATTAAATGTTTCTATACAAAATTCTAACTAAAAAGGTGTCATATGACACTTTTTTTGTTATAATTAATTTAGGGTGGTCATATGAACAAAACAGATTTTAAAAAGATAAATGATACTACTTATTTCTTTAAGGATAAAGAATCTAACAAATATATATTCAGTTTTTCATTTTTTTATGAAACTTCTAGAATTAATGATTTAAAAGTTAATATTTTGTCTAAATATATGAATATTATTAATACAAATTATAAAACTAGAAATGATATATTTAAAAAGAAATCAGAATTATATAATCCTACTACTATTATTAGTAGTAATGCTTTTAAAGATAATTCTTTAATATTATTTGTTTATCAAATGTTAGATCCTAAATTAGTAAAAGAAGATTATTTTGATAATTCTATTTCATTTGCTAAAGATATGTTTTTGAATCCATATTTTCCAGGTAATAAATTGGATAAAGATAAATTTGAAACAGTTAAAAAGGATATTTATAATCTATATATTAATAATTCAAAAGAGTTTTATTTTGATTCAAATTCAAGATTTGATTCAGCGGTCTTACCAGATTTAACTAGAACTAAAACTACTTATTATTCAAAAGAGGATTTAAAAAGAGATTTAGATAATATAACAGATAAAGATATAGTAGAATTCTATAATACTATTTTAAAGAATCATTATAAAACGTTAATATATGGTAATTTATCTAAAGGTGAATTAAATAGCGTTTTAAATGTATTTAAGTTTAGTAAGTCTAATATTATAAATATAAATCAGGAAGAAATAATAACACTTGATAAAGCATATAATGAATATGTTTCTAAAGAGTTTAATCAGTCTATTTTATTCTTTACTTATAATTTTTCTGATTTTGATAAATTTTCTAAGCCATGGTTTAGGAATGTTATATATAACATATGTAACGGAATGGATGGAATGCTATTTTATATATTAAGACATAAATATGGTTTAGTATATTCATATGGATTTAGTTTTATATCATATTCTAATGTGTTAGTTATATCTGCATATATTGATAAAAAGAATAAAGATAAAACTATAGATGCTATGAAAGATTTTTTTGATGATGTATGCAATAAGGAAAAGATAGAAACAAGACTAAAATATGTAAAAGAGAAAATAAAAGAAAATATATATTTAGATGGTGAAAATATTTCAAGTAATTTTGATATATTTGCAAATTATATATATGATGATACTCCATTTGAACAAAGTTATATGAGAAAAGTAAATAAGATAACAACTGATGATGTAGTAGAATTCTTTAAAGGTTTATATAATGAAAATTTATTTTTCTATGTAGGTGATAAAGATGAATAGAAAGTATAAAAAAGTAATTTTAGATAATGGAATTAAATTATATGTTCATGCTGATAAAACTATGAGAAAATGTTTTGTATCATATACTGTTCAATACGGTTCATCAGGGAATTATTTTAATTTTAATTATGATAATAAGGATTATAGTGTTCTTCCTGGATGTGCTCATTATTTAGAGCATATGTTATTAGAACAATCTAGGTATGGTAATTTGTATGTATATTTTAAATCATTAAAATATAATACTAATGCTTATACATCATTTGAAAGAACAAAGTATTTCTTTTCTGGTACTAAAAATATTAAATCATCTATTAAAAAAATGATTTATGCTTTAGAAAAACCAATATTTAAAGATAAAGAAATAGAGGGAAGTAGACCTGCTATTATAGAAGAAACTAAAAGAGGAATGGATGATCATTTCTTCCAGGCATTATGTTTACAAACAAATAATTCATACAAAAATTTTAACTTAGTATATGATTCTTTGACTTCTATAGGTACAGAAGAAACTACTAAAAAACTAGATTATAATATGCTTAAGTTATGTTATGATGCTTTTTATACAGATGATAGAAAAATAATAGTAGTAACAGGTAATTTTGATGAAGAAGATATGATTAATTATATAAAGACTATTTATAGTAAAATCCCAAAACATGAAAATAAAACAAAACTATTAATTACTAGTGATTTATCTGGTATAAAAAAAGAATATGATGTTTTAGTTAGAAAAGCAGTTGAAGATGATATTTTAATAATGGGTTATAAAGATCATATAAAAGGTTTTTCAAAATTTGAAAAAGATATGTTTTTAGATTATATAAGTTTATTTAAGTTTTCAAATAAAACAGCATGGTATGAAAAAGAAAAAAATAAAGATGCTTTAGTAGCAACTTATGGTTATGATTCAACATTTATGTTGGATGAAGATTATTTTAATTATTGTTTTATTTTTGTTACTAGAAATAAAGATGTTTTAATTAAAGATATTGACAAAGAAATGAAAACTAATAACTTTGATAAATACGAATTTGATTTATTCAAAAAAGGACTAATATCGGATTATTTATATAGCTCTATTGATAAGTATTTATATTATGTAAAATTATCTGATAATATTTCATATTATAAAGAAGAAATAGTAGATTATATAGATAAAGTTAATAGTCTTACTTTTGATAGATTTATTGAATTCTATAATAGTTTAAGTTTTGAAAATAGAGTAATAACATTACTAACAAAGGAGGGTTAATATGGGTAAGTTAATTGTTATTGAAGGGGCATGTGATAGTGTAGGTAAATCTACTCAATCTGAATATTTAATGAAAAGATTAGAAGGGGATGGCAAGAGGGTTTTTGATCATCACTTTCCAACATATGATGAAAATGGTATAGCAGTTGATCCAGAAGTAAGAAAACTTTTAGATAAGGATGATCCTACATATAAAAACTGTACTCCATATGAAGCAAATAAAATATTTGCTAATGATAGAAAAACAATATGGGAAGAAAAATTTAGACCAGTTTTTGATAATCCAGATAGTTATTTATTATTTGATAGATATACTACTTCAAGTTTTATTTATCAATCATCTAAAATGTCTAACCAAGATGATATAAAAAGATTTATTAATGATGTATCTCATTATGAGTATGATGAACTTGGTCTACCAAAACCTGATTTAGTAATTTTCTTATGTCCTAGTTTTGATTTAGCTATGAGATTAATGGATAAAAGAGAAAAAGATAGAACAGTAAAGAAAGATGTTTTTGAAGCTGATCCAGAAGGAATGCGTAGAATATATACTAATGCTTTGTTTGTTGCTGAATATCTTAAGTGGAATTTAGTTAAATGTGATAAAGACGGTCAAATGAGATCTAGAGAAGACATTCATGAAGAAATATTTAGATTAGTAAAAAAGATGGATAAATAATCCATCTTTTTATATTAAAAAAAGAACTAATTAAGTTCTTTTTTTGTAACTCCTGAATATTTAAGTATTCCTTTTACTGAACTAATAACATTCATAGATACTTTCTTATCTATATATGTTATTACATAACTTGTTTTATTATTTGGAAGTTTATATTTAGTAAATAAAGATAATGGAAACATATGAGTAACTATAGCATTCTCTATATCTTTATTTAAATACTTTTTAAAATATATTCTAGAATTTTCTAGGGCTTCTAATGGATGAGTAAATCCATGTTTTTGTAATAATTTCTTTCTTTTTGGATTTATAAAGTTTTCTCTATATTTATCATCTAGATTAGTTAATTCTATAGAGTCTTGCCATGCTTTAGTATAAAAGTCATGAAGTAGACCTGCTATAGCACAGTTATATTCATTATATCCATTCTTTTTAGCATATTTAAATGAATTAAATGATACTTTAATAGAATGATTCCATACACTTTCAAATTCATGGTGTCTAAATAGTCTTCTTTTTTGAAACTCTGTACTATGTAATATTTTTCTTACTATTTTATACCATTCATTAAAAAGAGGGTCTTTTTCATATATATCTAATATTTCTTTTTCATCTATACATGTATATTTATATTTCATATATTTTTCCTCACAAACATAATTTTATCATATATTGAGATATTAATCAATTTTTTGAAGTATATCTAAAGTATGTCTTCCAGAACCTAGTAATTCATATCTTTCACATGTTTTTAAATGATAATCAAAAAATATTTCTAATGTCTTATTATCCATTTTATTTACACATTTTTTAATATATTCAGCACATCCATCTTGAGATAATATATTTATTCTTTTTAGATTAGAGTCTTCTTTTAATTTATTGATGTCTTCTAATCTAACAAATGAATATAAATCATCCTCTTTAGGAGTAATTTTATAGTCTATATTTACGCGTTTATTATCTATTTCACTAATTATATTATTATCTATAAAACCATGCGTAATAAGGGCATATTCATTCATACAATAACTAATAAAAATATAACCATTCTTTTTAGTAACTCTTTTAGCTTCCATTAAAGCTTTTAATTTATCTTCATAAGATATTAAATGATACATTGGACCAAAGAGAAGGGTAATATCATAGGTATTATCTGGTAATTTACTTAAGTCTATTGCATTACCAAGTATACATTTAATATCGTTATTATTCTTTTCTATTACTTTTAAATTATGTTTAACTAGTTCTACTGCTGTTACATCATAACCTTTATTAGAATAATAAATAGAGTATTTACCTGTACCTGCTCCTATATCTAGTATCTTATTATCAGGTTTAATATATTTGTCTATATAGTATAAAGCAGTTTTAAATTCTATCATACCATGTTTAGTATTTAATCTTTTATCTTCATTAAACTTATTATAATATTTAATTAAATTATCTTCATTCATAAGATCACCTAGGATTATATTACATAATATCTTATATAAATACAATACTTATATAATAGATTAAGGCCTATTTTTTTGCCCTTTATGGCAAAATGTGCTATAATACATTCAATTTTTCAAAGGGGAGATTATTATGTCTAATGGTACTTATACATATAAAGGAATACCTTTATATACGTATTGTAAAAGAGAAGGTATTGATTATAATGCTGTTATACAAACTATCTATAGAAATAATAAAAAGGGAATTTCATCTGAAGAAAGTATAGAAAAAGCTATTAATACAGTAACTGAAGGAGCAAGATATTTATATAAAGGAGTTTCAATAGTTAAAATAGCAAAAGAAAGAAAGATAAGTGTAACTCAACTTAGAAGACAAATAAGAAAAAAGAAAAAAGAAGATGAGAGTAGACCTTTAAACGAGATAGTAGAAGAAGTAGTAGATAATTACGTACCAGGAATTAAATATAAATATAAAGGCAGATCTTTATCAAAGGTATGTGATGAATTAGGAATTAAATATAATACAGTTTTGTATAAATTAAGAAAAAAGAGTGTAAATGATAGTAATCTAGATGAATGCATTGAAGAATGTATAAATGATATTCTTAATAAAAATACTTCAATGGCTAAATATTATATAGAAGGTGAAACTTTATATTCTTATTGTAAAAAAAGAGGAATCAATTATCAAATGGTTCGTGGAAGTGTAAAAGAAAAGAAAAGTGAATCTGATAAGCCGGTAGAAGATCTATTAAAAGAAGAAGTAGAAAGAGCTTCTAAAAAAGAAAGTAAAACTTTAACATATAGAGCATTTAGAAAATATAAACTAGATAATAATACTAATGAAGATGATGCTAAAGAAGTATGTAAATTAATTGGAATAGACTATGATTCTGTTATGGAATTAGTTAATGATGGGCTAAATTACTATCAAGCAATAAATATTATTTATTACTATTCTGATATTAAAGTAGACGGAAATTTATCTATTTCAAGTACAAAATTAGCAAATGTTTTAAGAATTCCTAAATTTGTAAATAGTATGAATGTACAAAATATAGGATTAATAGATTTAATTAGATTATATAAATGTAAATTATGTGATACTAGAGAATATATATTAGAAGTTGAAAAGAGTTTTATTGATAATCTAGTGTTTAGTTATATAGGTATGTATGGTCTTTCAAGTGAAGCTTCTAGTGTTGATAAATATAAAGAATTTGTAAGAGCATGTATAATGGAAGCTATAGATAAATCTTATCTTAATAAAGAATCTTTACTATTAAATTATATAGAATTATTTACTAGAGAGAAGTTTAGAACGTTTGTAAAGAAAAAAGATAAATCTATGATAATTAAACCAAAGAAAGAAAAACAGGGGGATAACTAATGGATTTTATTAGAACAAAATATAAGAATGAACCTATTATAGATTATTGTAGTAAAAGAGATATTAATTTTAAATCTTTTATTATTTCAATTAGAGATATAGAATCTAATGAAAAAAGTAAATCATTATCATCAGATGAAAAAATTGAAATGGCATTACGTGAATTTTATTCTAGTAATAAACCTAGACTTCATGCAAATATGACTTTAGAAATGTATTGTGCTACACATGAATATCCTTATGATTTGGCTTTATCAAATATAGTTTATTTAAAAACTAGGTATCCAGGTTTAACACAAGAAGAGTTAGTTAAATTAACTGTATATTATTATATTAATCCAACATATAGTTTAACTTATAGTGGTATGCCATTAATAACATATTGTGAGAAGAATAATTTGCCTTATAGTCAAATTAGAAAATATGTATTAAAAAGATTTAATGAAAATCCAGATGATTTCGTAGAAAATATAGTAGATGAAGCTATTAAGAAGAGTAATCCTGTTAGATCTAAGTTTTTATATAAAGGAGTTCCTCTTAGTTTCTTTTGTTATATAGAAGGTTATAATTTTAAACGTTTACATTATCAATTAATTAAAAGACAAAAAAGTGATGTAGATAAGGGAGATATTTCAGAATCTGTTATTGATGATTTATTACAAAAAGAAGATACTAAAAAGCTTAATATGGTTTTAAAGAACAAAGAAGGTAAATAATATCTTCTTTTTTTGTTTACAAATAAAATATTTATGATATAATTATTTTTGTACCGGATGGACCCTTAGCTCAGTTGGTAGAGCAACTGACTCTTAATCAGTGGGTCTAGGGTTCGAATCCCTAAGGGTCCACCATTTTTATTTTAAATTTTCTATTGACAAGTAATTTATTATAAGTTAAAATTATAAAGCAATGGGGAAACTTACTATGGACCTATAGCTCAGCTGGTTAGAGTGCACGCCTGATAAGCGTGAGGTCGATGGTTCAAGTCCATCTAGGTCCACCATTTTTAATTTATGGCCTATTGGTGAAGTGGCTTAACACACCGCCCTTTCACGGCGGCATTCATGGGTTCGAATCCCGTATAGGTCACCATTTAAAAATAACTAACATTTATGTTAGTTTTTTTGTTGCTTT
>JAEEGL011152559.1_pt1 | contig 31842 bp, 22 predicted proteins | sample 9134231 | NCBI WGS metagenome assembly JAEEGL01 (sample SAMN16246548, study PRJNA631951) | gut metagenome | biome: gut microbiome; feature: rumen; material: fiber-attached | host: Bos | place: Iran: Karaj | collected 2018-10 | reverse complement strand
GGCACAGATGGAAGGCATAGACGCCCAGCAAGCCAACCTCACGGTGCAGCAGGCCCAACTCGATGACCAAATAGCCAACACCCTGATAAAAAGTCCCATCAAAGGCACCGTGTTGGAGAAATATGTGGAGCAAGGCGAGTTTGTAAGTCCCGGGAAGCCCCTTTTCAAGATGGCCGACATCAGTGAGATGACCCTCCGCGCCTATGTCACCTCCGCCCAATTGGAAAAAGTGAAGCTGGGACAAGCGGTGAAAGTGAGCACCGACTACGGCGACCATCACGGCCAGACCTATGACGGAGTGGTGACCTGGATATCGAGCCAGTCAGAGTTCACACCCAAGACCATCGTGACCGATGATGAGCGTGCCGACTTGGTCTATGCCGTGAAAGTAAAAGTAAAGAACGACGGCCAAATCAAGATGGGCATGTACGGCAAACTGCGTTTTGAACAACACTAACCAAGCGTGAGATGAAAGCGATAGAGGTGAACGGCGTGTCGAAATCGTACGGGCAGGTTAAAGCCCTGGACGATGTGACATTCAGTGTGGAGAAAGGCGAGGTGTTCGGCCTGATAGGTCCCGACGGTGCCGGCAAGACCACGCTGTTCCGAATCCTGTGCACCTTGCTCCTGCCCGAGTCGGGAAAAGCCTTGGTAGACAACTACGACGTGGTGAGCCAGATGGAGCAGATACGCCGCCGTGTGGGCTACATGCCGGGCAGGTTCTCCCTCTACCAAGACCTCACCGTGCGTGAGAATCTCGATTTCTTCGCCACCCTTTTCAGCACCACTGTGGCCGACGGCTACGAATCCATCAAAGCCGTCTACTCGCAAATAGAACGCTTCGCCGGACGCAGGGCAGGTGCCCTCTCTGGGGGAATGAAACAGAAGCTTGCCCTGTCATGCGCCTTGGTCCACCAACCAAGCGTACTGATACTGGACGAACCCACTACAGGCGTGGACCCCGTCTCTCGTAAGGAATTCTGGGACATGCTCGGCCAGCTCCGCTCACGGGGCATCACCATCATCGCCTCCACGCCCTATCTCGACGAGGTACGGCGCTGCGACCGCGTTGCCTTTCTCGACAAGGGCCGTATCCGCGGCATCGGCAGTCCAGACCAGATACTCACCGACTTTGCCGACATTTTCAATCCACCGGGCATCACGCACGGTACCTCCACGAGCGTGAAGAACGACAATGTGATAGAGGTGGAACATCTGGTTAAAGCCTTCGGCAGTTTCCATGCCGTAGACGACATCAGTTTCACGGTGCGGCGCGGCGAGATATTCGGTTTTTTAGGGGCAAACGGCGCCGGGAAGACCACCGCCATGCACATGCTCACCGGCCTGAACCAGCCCACCAGCGGCACCGGGCGTGTAGCAGGCTATGACATCCGGACCGAGCATGAACAGATAAAGCGCCACATCGGCTATATGAGCCAGCGTTTCTCGCTCTACGAAGACCTCACCGTGGCTGAAAACATCCGCCTCTTTGGCGGCATCTACGGCATGGAAACCCAGGAGATAGTCCGCAAGACAAAAGATGTTCTCGAACAACTCGACTTCTCCAGCCACCGCGACACGTTGGTGAAGAGTCTTCCATTGGGATGGAAGCAAAAGCTCGCTTTTTCCGTAAGTATTTTCCACGAGCCCGATATCGTGTTCCTGGATGAGCCGACAGGCGGTGTGGACCCCGCCACCCGCCGCCAATTCTGGCAGTTGATCTACGCCGCTGCCGAGCGCGGCATCACCGTTTTCGTGACCACCCACTACATGGACGAGGCCGAATACTGCGACCGCATCTCCATCATGGTAGACGGCAAGATAAAAGCCATGGGCACCCCACAGGCATTAAAAGAGGAGTTCCATCAGCCAGATATGGACCATGTGTTCACCTATCTGGCCCGCCAAGCCACCCGTTCAAGTGATTAGCGTATGAAGCAGTTTACCAGTTTTGTCATCAAGGAAGCCAAGCACATCTTGCGCGACAAGCGCACCATGCTCATCCTCTTCGGCATGCCCGTGGTGCTGATGCTGCTCTTCGGTTTCGCCATCACCAACGACGTGCGCAACGTGCGTACCGTGGTGGTGACCTCGTCGACAGACCATCTTACTCAGCGCGCCATCGACCGTCTGGCGGCCTCAGAATATTTCGTCATCATCGGAAGCGTGAGCACCCCTCAGGAGGCAGAGCTGGCCATCCGCCGCCAGAAAGCCGACCTGGCCATTGTTTTCGGCCGCGACTTCGCCTCCAAGCATAGCGGTGTGCAGATGATCGTTGACGGTTCCGACCCCAACATGGCCCAGCAATGGACCAACTACGCCACGCAGACCATTCTGAACCCACCCCCGGAAACCGCAGCCGTGAACAGCAAAATGCTATACAACCCCCAAATGAAGTCGGCCTACAACTTCGTGCCCGCCATCATGGGCATGCTGCTCATGCTTGTCTGCGCCATGATGACCAGCATCTCGATTGTTCGGGAGAAAGAACGCGGCACCATGGAGGTGCTGCTTGTATCCCCCGTCCGCCCCATCCTCATCATCGTGGCCAAAGCCATTCCCTATCTGGTGCTGGCCGTCGTCATCATGCTTGTCATTCTGCTCATGGCCCGATTCGTGCTCGGCGTGCCCATTGCCGGCTCGCTGGTATGGATTGTGCTGGTGAGCATTCTCTACATCCTGCTCGCCCTCTCCCTTGGCCTTCTCATCTCAAGTGTTGCCAAGACCCAGTTGGTGGCCCTTCTGCTCTCGGCCATGGTATTGCTCATGCCCGTTGTGATGCTGAGCGGCATGCTCTTCCCCATCGAGTCGATGCCAGACATTCTGCAATGGATATCGGCCATCATACCGCCCCGTTACTACATCTCGGCCATGCGCAAACTGATGATTATGGGTGTGGGCATAGGCGGCGTGCTGCGTGAAGTGACCATCCTGACAATTATGACGGCCGTGCTGCTGGGTGTGGCTCTCAAAACCTTCAACAAACGACTGGAATAAGATGACCCTGAGATACCTGATACAAAAAGAAATTATCCAGATACGCCGCAATGCCTTCCTGCCGCGTCTCATCGTGGTTTTCCCCATCGTGGTGATGTGCGTGCTTCCGTGGGTGATGAACCAAGAGGTGAAAAACGTGAAGGTGGATGTGGTGGACAACGACCGCACCCCCACTTCGCAACAACTGGTGCATCACATCGAAGCATCCGGCTATTTCATCTTCAACGGTCAGAAAGCCTCTTATGACGAGGCACTTCAGGAAATAGAGCGTTCTGAAGCCGATGTGGTGGTGGTGATACCGCGAGGCTACGGCAAACAATCCACCAACGGCAGCAACAGCCAGGTGCTCATCGCCGCCAATGCCGTGAACGGCACAAAAGGCTCTATCGGCTCAGCCTATCTCACACAGATAGTGACTGCGACGAGCCGTCCTGAAATGCGTGCCCTGCAGCAGCGCGTCAGCAACCTCAACCTCTACAACAAGCATCAGAACTACAAGGTATACATGATACCGGCCCTGCTGGCCATCGTGCTCATGCTGATGTGCGGCTTCCTTCCGGCGCTCAACATTGTGGGAGAGAAGGAGGCAGGCACGATAGAGCAAATCAACGTCACACCCGTGTCAAAGTGGTCGTTTATCTTAGCCAAACTCATACCTTACTGGGTGATAGCCCTTTTCATCATCACCATCTGCCTTCTGTTGTCATGGGCCGTCTACGGCATCACCTGCCAGGGTCCGCTCCTGTTAGTGTATGTCTTGGCCATGTTGCTGGCTCTGTTTTTCAGCAGTTTCGGTCTGCTTGTGAGCAACTACAGCGACACCATGCAGCAAGCCATTTTTGTTATGTGGTTTTTTGTGGTGATACTGCTCCTTTTGAGCGGTCTTTTCACCCCCACCCGCTCCATGCCAGACTGGGCCTACTCCACCACCTATGTGAACCCGATGCACTACTTCATCGACGCCATCCGCACCGTTTTCATCCGTGGGGGCGGCATCAGCAGTATCGGCCATCAGATAGCGGCACTCGGCAGCATTGCCATTGTGATGGCCGTGCTTGCAGTGAGAAGCTATAAGAAGAACAGCTAAGAATTGTACACAGAGCCACGGAGGCACAGAGATTTACTTTTCTCAGCAGGGTTCCACTTCCAAAAAGAGGATGTGCCACATTAATTCTGGACACATCCTCATGGTTTTACTATGTCGATAAAAGTCTATGAGAGTTCTTTGAATACGATGGGCAACGTGTATTTCACTTTCACAGTGCGGCCGTTCTGTTTGGCGGGAATCCAGTTGGGCATTGCAGCCACCTTGCTCACCACCTCGTCATTGAGGATGGGGTCTACCGACTCCTTTACCTGCACATTTCCCACAGTGCCGTCGCTGTTCACATCGAAGGTGACAACCACCTTTCCTTCTATCGAGTTGACCTCAGCCGAGATGGGGTAAGTGATATTGTCTTCAATCCAACTCATCAGAGCGTCTTTACCACCCACGAACTCGGGCATCTGCTCCTGAGGTTCCAAATTGAATCCGTGACGCAACATCCATTCATATCTTGTCTGTCGTGGAGCTGTCCAAGCCATCTGCTTTTTCCATTTCCTGTTGTTCTCTTTCATTTTCTTCTCCCATTCGGCACGGGTTTTCATGAAGTTGGCCTTAGTGGCGGAATCGAGCATCTCGAAGCGCGGTTTCATCGGTATTCTATGATGCCTGTTCTGAGCGAAGGTCACGTTGACGGCAAACACACTAACCAGAATAATTGCAAAAAACTTTTTCATAATGGTAAAATTTTTATTGTTCTTTTTATTTGTTTTGAATTTCACATTGAAAGAGTTTCCTCTTGTTTTCAATGGCAAAATTATGGCAGAAGATGTTGTGAGCAAAATAGAATTCGATGACTTTCAGAGATTATTTCGACGAAAAAAAGCCCCTTTCGACGAAACCGCCTGTTGAGGCGACGAAACGGCACTAAAGGTATGTTGGATTTGAATATAGAGACATAAAACGCAGGCGATTCTTCACGGCTTGTTATTTACAATAAAAAGCAAGATTTTTCTACCCACTCAGCGGAATTATAAAATAAATATTGTAAATTTGCAATTTGTAGGGATATGAAACAACAATAACATATAAACCACAATACATTTATGAAACAATTTTTCAAAATGACATTCGCCACAGTGGCAGGTATCATATTGTTCCTGCTCATCGTAGGCGCACTTTTCGCCATGAGTCTTGTAGGCATGGTGGCATCAAGCAGCAGCACACAGTCGGTTGAATCGAACAGTGTGATGGTACTCAATCTAAACGGCACTCTTGAGGAACGTGCCCAAAGCATCGACCCTGTCAGTCAGCTGATGGGAGGCGGTATGGAAGGCATGGGTGTGGAGAATGTGCTCGAAGCCATCGCCAAGGCCAAAGACAATGATGACATTAAAGGCATCTACATCGAGGCAGGTCTGTTCTCGCCCGACAGTTGGGCCTCTCTTCAAGCCATCCGCAACGCACTGGTCGACTTCCGCAAGAGCGGCAAGTGGATTATCGCCTATGGTGACAACTATACACAGCCGACCTACTATTTGGCTTCGACAGCCAACAAGATTTTCATCAACCCACAGGGAATGATTGACTGGCACGGCATGTCAGCACAGCCCATTTTCCTAAAAGACGCCATGGCAAAGTTTGGCGTGAAGATGCAGCTGAGCAAGGTAGGCGCCTACAAGAGCGCACCGGAGCAGTTTACCGCCGACCAAATGAGCGAGCCTAACCGCGAGCAGGTGACAGCCTATGTAAACGGTCTTTGGCAGAATGTTCTGAAGGGTGTGAGCGAAAGCCGCAAAATCAGCATTGACAGCCTCAATGCCTATGCCGACCGCCTTATCACTTTCGTCAAGACCGAGGATTACAAGAAATACAAGCTGGTTGATGAACTGATTTACACCGATCAGGTGAAAGCCGAAGTGCGCAAGATGCTCAAGATAGACGAAGACGATGCCATCCACCAACTCGCCTTAGCCGACATGGCAAATGTAAAGAACAAGAAATCCGAGGGTGAGGAGATTGCTGTCTATTATGCCTGTGGCGACATCGTAGACGAGGCCTACGGAATGCTCAACCAGGGTCCGGTGATTGACGCCAAGGTAGTGTGCAGTGACCTGGAGAAGTTGACCAACGACGATGATGTGAAAGCCGTGGTGCTGCGTGTGAACAGCGGCGGCGGCAGCGCATACGCCTCGGAGCAGATATGGCACCAGGTGGAGTTGCTCAAGCAAAAGAAACCCGTTGTGGTGTCGATGGGCGGCATGGCGGCCTCCGGCGGCTACTACATCAGCTGCGGCAGCCAGTGGATTGTGGCCGAGCCCACCACCCTGACCGGAAGTATAGGAATATTCGGTATGTTCCCCGATGTCAGCGGTCTGCTGAAAGACAAATTAGGTGTGAAGTTTGACGAGGTGAAGACCAACCGCAACAGTACTTTCGGAACCCGTGCCCGTCCTTTCAACGACGAGGAAATGGGTTATCTGAACACCTACATCAGCCGTGGCTACGAACTGTTCCGCAAACGTGTGGCTGATGGCCGCAAGATGTCGATTGAGGATGTGGAGAAGGTGGCACAGGGCCATGTATGGCTTGGTCAGGACGCCCTCGGCATCAAACTGGTAGACGAGTTGGGCGGCTTAGAGAAGGCTGTTGCCAAGGCTGCCAAACTGGCCAAACTTGACAAGTACCACACAGCGAACTATCCCGGTCAACTCGATTTCTTCGAGCAGTTGATGATGAGCGCCTCAGAGAAGAAAGGCAACTATCTGGATGAGCAGATGCGTCTGACCTTAGGCGAGTACTACGCCCCCTTCATGCTGCTGCGCAACATGCAGTATCAGCAGGCCATTCAGGCACGCCTGCCGTTCTATCCCAACATCCATTAGCAATCACTACATTCCGAAATGCCGATGGCATCCGGCCATGTGAAGATCTATCCCGCCCTTTTGCCGCTGAGTTGGATATACAGCTTAGTGACAAGAGGGCGTAACCAACTGTTCGACTGGGGCCTGTTGCCCCAGGAGCAGTTTCAGGTGCCCGTCATTGCAGTGGGTAACTTAACGGTTGGCGGCACAGGCAAGACACCCCATGTGGAGCATCTTGTGCGCCTACTGAAAGACCAGTTTCCAGTGGCCGTTTTGAGCCGCGGCTATCGCCGAGAGACAAAAGGTTTTCTGATAGCAGATGCCAATTCCACCGCCGCCGACATTGGTGACGAGCCGCTCCAGATGCACCAGAAATTTCCCACTGTGACGGTGGCTGTGGATGCCGACCGGCGCAATGGCATACGCATGCTGCTTGCCCGGGACAAGGCTCCCGGTGTGATACTGCTCGACGATGCCTATCAGCACCGCTATGTGAAGGCAGGACTGACGCTGCTTCTCACCGACTATCACCGGCTTTTCAGCCGCGACCTGGTGCTGCCCGCAGGCAGGCTCCGCGAGCCACGCAAAGGCAAACGGAGGGCCGACATAGTGGTGGTGACCAAGTGTCCGCCCACGCTGAGTGAGGAGGAGTGCCGGGCCATCGCCCTTGAACTGGCGCTTGACAGACACCAGCGACTCTACTTCTCGAGCATCGACTACGCCGCGCTCCAGCCCCTCGAAGGAGGCCATCCCATGCCTCTTGACGAGCTTGCCCACCGGCATGTGCTGCTGCTCACCGGCATTGCCAATCCAGGTCCGGTAGAAGCCACCCTCAGACAGCACGCAGGCGAAGTGAGCACGCTGCGGTTTGCCGACCACCACACGTTCACCTCTGCCGACATGGAACGCGTGTCGCAAGCTTTCAACTTCCTTGCCGAGCCCAAACTGCTGGTCACCACCGAGAAAGACGCCGCACGTCTCGACGGCACCGGTCTGCTTCCCGCCACGCTGCGCACAAGCGGCTACACCCTACCCATCCGCATACGCATACTCCACCAGAAAGAAGAACAATTTAACCAACAAATCATAGACTATGTACGAAAAAATATTAGAGACGGCATCCTGGCTTAAAGAGCGGATGACCACCCACCCCACCATCGCCATTGTGTTAGGCACCGGCCTGGGCCAGTTGGCCAGTGAGATAACAGACAGTTATGTTTTTCCCTACAGTGAGATACCCAATTTTCCTGTCAGCACCGTAGAGGGCCACGACGGAAAACTCATCTTCGGCAAGTTAGGAAATGTGGACGTCATGGCCATGAAAGGCCGTTTCCACTACTATGAAGGCTACAACATGAAGGAAGTGACCTTCCCCGTTCGCGTGATGTATGAGTTAGGCATCAAAACACTTTTTGTGTCGAACGCCTCCGGCGGCATGAATCCCGACTTCAAGATAGGCGACCTGATGGTCATCACCGACCACATCAATTTCTTCCCTGAGCACCCTCTCCGCGGCAAGAACCTGCCCACAGGCCCCCGTTTCCCCGACATGCATGAGCCGTATGACAAAGGCCTCATCGCCCAAGCCGACGAGATAGCCCGCGAGAAAGGCATCCGCCTGATGCACGGTGTGTATGTGGGCGTGCAAGGCCCCACCTTCGAAACTCCCACCGAGTATCGCATGTACCGCATCATAGGCGGCGACGCCGTTGGCATGAGCACCGTGCCCGAGGTGATAGTGGCCCGCCACTGCGGCATCCGCGTGTTCGGCATCAGCATCATCACCGACCTTGGCGGCATGGAGCCCCCTGTGGAGGTGAGCCATGAGGAGGTTCAGGTGGCCGCCAACAAGGCTCAGCCCATTATGACGAGCCTGGTGCGTGAGATGATAAAGAAAGCATAACACGGAAGACATGGAAATAGCCCAACTGGGTGAGTTTGGCCTGATAGGCCGTCTCACCAAAGACCTGCCCCGTTACAACAAGTCGACCGTGAAAGGTGTCGGCGACGACTGTGCGGTGATGCATTATCCCGACCGCGAAGTGCTCGTCACCACCGACATGCTGATGGAAGGCATCCACTTCGACCTGACCTACTACGACATGAAGCACCTCGGCTACAAGTCGGCCATGGTGAACATCAGCGATATTTTCGCCATGAACGGCACGCCACGGCAACTGCTTGTGAGCATAGCCCTGAGCAAGCGCTTCAAGGTGGAAGACCTGGACGAATTTTACGAGGGCCTGCGCATGGCATGTGAGAAATGGAACGTAGACATTGTAGGCGGTGACACCACCACCTCACTCACCGGTCTGGCCATCAGCATCACCTGCATCGGCGAGGCGGCGAAAGAGGACATTGTCTACCGCAATGGCGCGAAAGACACCGACCTCGTGTGCGTGAGCGGTGACTTGGGTGCTGCCTATTTGGGCCTTCAACTGTTGGAGCGCTAGAAAGCCGTCTACTATCAGCAGATAGCCGAGGCACGACGCAAAGGCCATGGCGAGCAACTGGAGCAAATGGTACAGTTTGAGCCCGACTTTGCCGGCAAAGAATATCTGCTTCAGCGCCAGTTGCAGAGCGAGGCCCGCGGCGATATCATACAACTGCTACGTGAAAACGGCATACGTCCCACCTCCATGATGGACATCAGCGACGGTCTGAGCAGCGAGTTGCTGCATATCTGCAAGCAGAGCGGCTGCGGTTGCCGCATCTACGAGAAACAGATACCCATCGACTATCAGACGGCGGTGATGGCAGAGGAATTCAACTTGAATGTCACCACGTGTGCCCTGAACGGCGGCGAAGACTACGAACTGCTCTTCACGGTACGTATCGGTGACTACGAGAAAGTGAAGGAACTGGATGGAATCCGTGTGATAGGACACATCACCAAGCCCGAACTGGGCTGTTATCTCATCACCCGCGGCGACACCGAGCTGGAAATCAAGGCACAAGGCTGGAACCCGCTGAAAGAAAAGAAGTAAGATAAATGATGACAAACACAATGGGGAATGCCGGTCGGCATTCCCCATTGTGTTTATTGCTAAGGCTGCACTGTGAGCGGTTGATGGTCGACAGTTCTGGCAGTGAACTCAGGCGCATAGGCACACTGCGTGGTGCAAGTGCCCCATTGATATGAGCCCACCCTATCTACATAATATTCCGTCTCGACAACGTGCTCCCCTTTACTCATGCGGTCGAAGAAATAAACGGTGGAGCAATCCCGCTTCGAACAGAAGCAGCCACGGGTATATCCACTGGTCTGCACCGCAGGCTCCAGGCAGGCAGCCCTCTTATCCACCACTTGCACGAAGTCATAGTCACGTTCAGCCTTGATGCGTATACGCACGCTCACCTTGTCGCCCACATGCAGCGGTGTGTTTTCTGTCACCACTTTTCCATCGTGCAGGAGTTCACGTTGGATGGAGAATCCTGTTCCAGCATCGCTGATGGCTGACAGCGGTTTCTCCGCCTGCGCGTAGACAGCACCCCATGACGTGCCTTGTGACGCCTTCTCAACCGACAGCAAGCGTATGCCTTGCGGATGGTCAATCACCCTCTTCACATAGCCCGTTCCTATGGCAGCCTCAGGCATGGGCAGCATTTCATTATCGATGCGGAAGACAGGTTTCGCAGCATTCGTTACCGACAGCGCCTTTTTCCCTACATCCTCCCCAAGGAAAGCATGGATAGCCTCCACACTGTTGACCGGCGTATCCCAAGCCTGTGTGCGCTTCTCATGAAGCAGCCAGCGCTTCATCAGTTCGAGAGACAGCGTATCAGCAGGCTCCACCAAGCGAATCGCCTCCATCACCATCACCTGTGTGGGAATACGGTAATCGGTCCACGAATAATAGGCTTTAGGAGTGTCGTAATAAAGTCCCGCCTCATCCGTCTGCACGGCATACTCACGGGCGCTCTGCAGATATTCACGGGCCAACGAAGTCTCATCATTGCGGGCCATAATCACCGCAGCAGCCGCCTTTCCGTAGATGGTGAGCGACAAATTGCGTTTTTTGAGGTAAGACAACAGGTAGTCATAGTTCTCACGGTCCTTACCTATTGGTGCGGCACCGAACAGCGCACGGATATAGAGGTAGTGGAGTGCCGTTTCCGAAGGAGTGAGAAGCGTATTGCTTCGTGAGCCCCGAGGTTGCAGGTCGTTCTCTTTCATTTCCTTCTCACGTTTTTGTAGCCATTCCACCTCAGTGGCCATCACCTTATCAAGGAATTTCAAGCCACGCGACATGGCGAGTTGCATTTCACCGTCCGCACATCCCATGTAGTGAAGACGCGCCAACATGGTCAGCACACTCGTGGTGACATAGGGTGAACTGTCCATACCCTTGCACCATGGCCAACCGCCATCGGTACGTTGCAAGGCTTTCAGCCTTCGCCAAGCCCCTTCCGTGCGCATCTTCATGGTGGGCACATCGAACAGTTTGGCGAGACTATGCATCTGTGCTGTCTCATCGGCAGCCTCCATCATCCATGGCGTTTCCTGCAGCAGGAGCGTCTTCACTTCAGCATCTTTCTCCAACGCGCTCTGGAGAACACTCCCTGTATCATCCTTCGTCCTCCATTTCTCCACCATCTGCGCCAAAGCAGGATTCGATTTCGCCATCTGCGCCACCAGCATATTCACATAATAAGCCGCTGCCTGCGAAATGGCATCCTCATCGGGCTGAGCCGTCAAGGTAGGCAAGGCACCGACCATGAGCCAAGCTGGCTGGTCAGTATACTCCACTGTGAGCCGCGGCATGGTGCTGCCTGCGGGGAAAAGGCTGTCGATGCGTATCTGGCGCGAGCCCGGCTCATGCATGGTCAGCACACGCGTGTCGGTGACCCATTCCCTTGGAGAGAGTACGGGCAAGTAGCGTTGCTCGCCATCGCTGAATCCCTCACCCCTCACGGAGCAGCAGCACACCAGCAAGGGATGTCCCTCAACAGGACGGAAGTTGAACGCCACCGGCTCGGTGGAACTGCCCGATACAGAGAACGAGCGAGACTCCTCAGCAATCACCTCAAGAGACGACGCATCAAGCAATTGAACGCTTGCGATGCCGCTGCGTATCTCCTCGCACAGATTGGCCACCCGCACAACGATCTGCGCCTCATCCCCCTCCCGTACGAACCGTGGCAGATTAGGCAGCGCCATGACCTGCTTCTGCGCCACCACCTGCTCCTGCATCAAGGCACAGTTGGACTCCCTGTCGTGAGCCAGACAATACAACTGCCATGTGGTGACACTCTCCGGCAAGGTAAACTGCAAAGCCACCTCACCCTGACCGTCGGTGACAAGTCGCGGGAAGAAGAAAGCCGTCTCCTGAAAATTCTCGCGCATAGGCACTTGCGGATGTCCCAAAGCACTGTTGAGAGCTGCCGCAGCATCGGCCATCGGCGGTCCCTGTGTGCTGATGACCACCACGCCACCAGCGGCCCGTGCGCCATAGATTCCCACCGCCGAAGCATCCTTGAGCACAGAAATGCTGGCTACATGCGACATGTCAATTTGGGAGATATCCTCAACAGGCACCCCATCAACCACATAGAGCGGCGGCATTGCAGAGGTCGGCGCAGCAGCACCCCGAACATGGACTTCTGTCGAAACCTGAAGTCCAGGAGCCATACCCTCCAACTTTTGGACAGACCCGGTTAATGAATGCTTTTTATTCGTCCCATAACCCACGACCACCACCTCATTGAGAGCATTATTATCATCACGCAGCACAATCTCATAGAAACGGCCCGGCTGTGCCTTCACACGCTCGGTTAGCATGCCGATATAAGACACGGAGAGTTCTGTTTTAACATTGGAAGCCAACTGGAACTCACCGTCAAAATTGGTTACGGTGCCATTTCTGCTTCCAGATACCATCACAGAGGCGCCAATGACCGGTTCCCCCATCTCATCGACCACTACACCCGAAACATATCCATGTCTGCCCTTACGGTCATTTCTCGGCATATAACGAGGAGAATTCCTCATCAAGCCATAACAAGTATTCTCATCGGCTGAGAGCGAGAGCAAGCGCTCATTGAGGATACTGAAAGAGAGTGGAGCAGAAACTGTCTTCCACTTCAAATCGCCAAGCACGGAGACCGGTCTGTAATGGTCAGAAGTCGCCCCCTGCCACGGAATGTGAGCCACATAATAGCCACGCAGCACATCATACTGCCAACTAAAAGGCGTTATTTTGGCCAGAGAAGCATCGAACATGGTGGAGAGCAACTGAGCCTTGGCCGGAGAACCGTCAGGATGGGACACTTTGAGCCGCCATTCCTCCTTCTGTCCCGGCACGAGTCGGTCACGGAAAGAACTCCACTCCATGCGCAGAGACTTATCGGGCAGCGGCATGGCTATTTCGGCAGATTTCGCATAGACCACCCCCTCTTTGACAAAGGCGAAGGAAAGGCTAAGTCCCGCTCCATATTCAGGCCTATAGCGGAAAGAACGGTTGTACATGCTGTTGTCGAGAGCAAAGTTTCCGCTCTCTATCACCTTATTGTCCGCCATGATTTCATAGACCACATAGACATCGCGCAGAGAAGAGCCCAGCTGCATGAACACCTCGCCCCCTTCGGCGGGGAAGCGGGGAGCACTCACGGCAAAGGACACCGGCGTGAAGACATCTGGCCGTGAAGCCTGATAATTGATGACGAAAAACTTCGTGCTCACGGTGTCACCTTCGAAGACCGCATATAACCTGTGCTCACCAGCCTGAGACAACGCCTCACAACGAGGCAATGCGAAAGGCACGTTGGCCTTTGTGTGGTAGAGAGTATCGGGGCGGTCAATATAGTAAGCCACCACCCCATCCATCGGTTTCATCAGCCTGTCGCTCAACTTCAATGTGGCAAACGCCATGCTGTCGACAGGATTGTTCTGCTCACGCAAGGTCACGGCAAGCGTATGCTTCCGACGTGAGACCGTGATAGCCGAAGACTGCTCGTGGGTTTCGCCCGCCCTGTCGGTCACAGCTGCTCTTAAGCTTAACGTATACTGGTCCTTTTCAGCCGATACATCATCCACCTCCGGCAGCGCCACCGGTACTTTGAGCACACACCTTCCCTGCACGTCGGTGAACAGGGTGTCGGCAAAGTCCAGTCCCATATCCCTGCAAACGACAGAGGCAGCCACTCTGGCATGCGACACCTGCGCCCCCGAAAACGCCTTGGCCTGCAGCGGCACAAAGAGCGTGTCGGCCGCAATACTGTCGGCATTGAAAGGCAGGTAGTTCACCTCAAAAGTAGGCAGTTTGTACTCCTCCACCCGAAAACGGCAAACCCCTTCAGCCCCTGAACGACGATTGCCGAACGATGCGTTGACGGAGAAATTTCCATTGCGGTGCCCCTCGGGCAATGTGTAGGCAAACGACGCCGTGCCAAACTCATCGGTCACGAGCGCAGTATCGAGCAGTAAGGTATGGTTGGCATCCCGCACAGCCACCTTTATCTTGGTATCAGCCAACATTTTGAAGCGGCTGTTGCGCTCATTACTGGATGCGATAAGTGCCACCTGCACGACCTGTCCAGGACGATAAATGCCCCTGTCGGTGAACAGCTGTACACTGCGTGAGGTGGAAAGCGTTTGAGACGGATAATTATACCCCCAGATGTGGCAATCTGGCAAGAAGTGATCGGCATCGGTGAAGGCCATCATGGAAACCGCCTTGCGGTAAACACTGCGCGGCACAGAAATCTCTCCTTTCGCATCGGCGGTAAATACCCTGTCATCACCATCATCATCGGTAATCACCATTTTGGCCCTTGGAAGCGGATGTCCAGACAGCGCATCCACCACCACGCATCGCATAGGCCGTGAAGATTTGTGGTAGATGACACGAACGCCACTGACGAAGAACACCTCCCGCACGGCATCAAGAGACTTGGTGCCGGGTGTCACTTCCATGAGATAGGCTCCTGGAGGAAGCCCCTGCAATGCGACAGAATCATTGAACACCTGCGTAACCTTATTCTCCGGGAAGCCATGACTGACGCTGAGCACTTGACGGCCCACCTTTTTCTTGTTCTTTTCAATCCAGTCATCCCCAATCCTATAGGGAAGATCCCACACGTCTTCCTGGCTCAATTCCATCCTGGATACACGGATGCGCACACTCTCCACATTGCGCATGCGCTTGAAACGAACCGTCAGCGGCCGGTGTGGCAAAAAAGGCTGGCTGCCCAAATCGACCGTCATCATGGGTTGAGAGAGACTTTCGAGGGCAGCGGAAAGCGACGGCGCATTGCGCCAGGAACCCCATCGCTCAATTGCCTGCTGCAGATAGGCATAACGTTGTTCCACGGTTATATCCGACACAGATTTCATCACCTGATAGCGTGCGATGGCCAGTTCACAGCAGACAGGCAAGTCACCATAAAGCGTGATGAGGGAGTCGAGCTGTGCCATATAGCGGTCGCGCTCCTTCGTAAGCACCCTTCCCTTGTTGTCACGATAATGGTCATCGAGCATCAGATATGCCATCACCATCTGCGCCTCACGGTTGCCCCGTGCAGCATAGAAGTCGTGCAGCGCCTGATACTGCCCGACGGTCATGCCCACCACGGAGAGCAAGTCATGACCAAAGATACTGCTGTCGTTACCCTTCTCCAAAAGAGGCAACAGCCATTTCGCCTCCCGCCCCGCCAATAAGTCGGGTTGGGAAACCGCCTTATGGCCAAGCACTTCCGCTTCCTCCTGAAGGTCAGGAACTGCGGCAAGGAGTCTGCTGAGCACAGCCTGATAGACAGCGGCCAACTCCGGATTGTGCGTTTGCACCGACGCCAGTTGTTCCTTCATACCGTTGATGGCCACCGGCACCGAATCGGGTGAAAGGCTTTTAAGCACCGAGGCCCTCGTCAACTCAGCAGCCAGCAGTTGGCCGGCATTGTCCTCTGTCCTTGCCTTTGCCATAATATGGCCCAGCACCTTCAACTGTGAGCGCGGCAAGTCGGCCACCGCCTTTCTCCAAGCCTCCTTCCATAGCGACCTATAGCTACGGTGCCGGTATTCCGCCTCAGGAGCCTCGCCCTCAATGGTAACACGCTCAAGCCTTTCGGTGGATGGTGAGAGTACAAGATGGTCGGTCTCCCCCACCCGGCAAGTCTGCTCAAGGGTGTTGTAGCCCACATGGGTCACCTTCACCACCACCTCACTTATTGGCGTTGGGATAATGACATAACCGTCATCGTTTGACACGCCAGTATTCACCACTTCCAAAGAGCCAGGACGGGCGAGCGAGACATTGCAAAAACGAAGAGGATTGCCGCGGTGGTCGGTAACCCTTGCGATGAAGCGTACGGAATCACGCTGTGTACACTCCACAAAGATATCATTGGCAAAGGCCGTGATGCGCATGGGGTAGAACCCGCACACCTGCCTCACTGCACCGAGCACGGAAGAATCGGCGACCTCGGTGGTGACACGGAAGTCTTCCAACTCATCATAGATGAAATTGACGGTCACGGTATCGCAGGCATCATCGATGGCGAGGAGCGCATCCGACAACGAAACATCCTTGAAATGGAAGTTGAGATGCTGTGCCTTCGTGTCAGTCACAAAGAAAAGGAGAAACAATAGGGAAAGTATGATGCGATGTTTCATTTCACAATGACAGTTTGGTTAGATATGGAGATATTGACTTTCTCAAAGCGGTTGAGTTTGTCCACAATACTTTCAGCTGACTCAGCCTGGTTCCACTTCAGGTGCAGGCGCAGCGCCTTGGCATCCTCATTGACAAAAACAGATTTGCAGCCGTAATAGGCCGCTATGGTATCCACAATCTGCTCCAGACGCTCGCCGTTGAACACCACCACCTCGGACTTACGCTGAGCCACCATAACAGGGGGATTGACGGTATCGCCAACAGCGCGAGCTTCCGCCATTTCCACACCCACCTGCTCAGTAATGCCGGTATCATGCCGGAGAGAACGGCTAATCCGAGGATAGAGGGCAGCAAGAGCGACCCCGGAAAGCAGGATGCCAGTGAACACGGCCGCATAGCGCAACCGTCGCCGGCGAGCGGTGATACTGAAACTGCGGCGTTGCTCCAACTCCCGCCATGCCTCCTCCACCTCCTCGTCATCAGGCAGGGGCCGCTGCGCATCGAAAGCCTGCGCCGATTCCGTCATCATCCGGTAGAGCCACGCCATCTCCTCATCATCTGCCACCTCCTGCCATTGCTGCCCGGTATATCGCTCAGGATGCTCGGTCATCTCAATAAGCCTGACCCATTTTTTCTCTCGGTCTTCCTTGTTCATGTCGCTATTCATTATCATTATGGTCGAGATGCCGATGCAGGATGTCCATAGCCTGAGCCAAGTGTTTGTATACCGCCGCCTTGCTGATACCAAGCTGGGCAGCAATCTCCTGATAGCTCTTCCGGTCATCGTAGCGGAGAGTGAACACCCGGAGAGTCTGACTTGTAAAGTGACATTCAGCCACCTGCTGTATCCGCGCAAGGCGGTCGGTTTCCGCCATCGGCTGCTCGGCTGTAAGATCCATGGTGAGCGGATACAAACGGCGTACACGCTCAGCCACTGTGCACCTACGTATCACATCAAGACAACGGTTGCGTACACAAAGGAGAAGATACGGACCTGGCTCGGCAGGGAGACGAATGCTCCCGTCGCAAACCTTGAGCAACACATCGCTCACCGCGTCGCGGCTCTCCTCTTTGTCGTGCAGCAGGGTTCTTGCCAACCGCAGCATGTAGGGGTAATGCTGACGGAACAGGGCTTCGAACGCCTCCTTGTCGGTGGTGAAATCGGTCATCTCTATTTTGTTAACGAATGAACGGTCGAAAAACCAACCCCCAAAACAGCAAAATAATAGAAAAAGAGAAATCATGGGGAATGGCTGTTAGGGTAATCAGTTCGTAAACCTCATGACGGCTCCAACTGTTACCAGCAGGATTCGACAGACATTATTTGATGTTTTGAATGGGCGAAGATAGTGAAAATTTCTTAGAAAGCATATTGCAAGCCGGAATAAACTGTTAACAAAATATAATTTTTCAGTTTTTCCTGACTGATATTTTTCAGAAATGAAAGAAATGATTACCTTTGCATCCGAAAAATGGTGCCTTAGCTCAGTTGGTAGAGCATCGGACTGAAAATCCGTGTGTCCCCGGTTCGATTCCTGGAGGTACCACTAAAGAAAATAGACCGACATTTTGTCGGTCTATTTTCTGTTTATATCTTTTTACCACCCCTTATTATTTGTTGATTTGTTATTTTTTTTCCTTTTTTCCGTCAAATTGTTGTTATTTTTTGTGTTTTTTATTATATTTGCCACATAATAATATCACATTAAAAATTCATACATTATGAAAAAATTATTACTGTTTTTAATCGCATCTGTTTTTGCCATCAATTCAAATGCGAATGTAAAGGTTCCTTTGGTCAATCCCAAGGCAAAGATCCATCAAAAGGCAAGCGTCAAAGCAAAGGATGCCGTCAGGAAAACAAAGGCTGTCGGTTCCAGGCGTGCGGCTCCCCCCATGATAACAGAGCAGCCTGAAGGGGAGGTAAAAAAATATAGTATGACATTTGACTGTATCTATTCTGTATGGGGGTATACAACTAAAACAGAAACCATCTGTAATGATATCGTCTTTAATGAAGACAAGGTTTATTTCAAGAATCTGTTCGGTTATGATTCCGATTCATGGGTGGAAGGAACCTTGAATGAGAGCCGTGATAAAATAACGGTTTCCCTGGGTCAATGTGTTTATTGGTCAGAGGACTATCAATATGGCGCAATGCTTGGCTGGGGCAAAACCGATGTCACGTCAGAATGGGATGAGGAAGCGCAGGATTATAATTATTATCTTGACTATAAAAGCGATGAGACGAAGACAGAGGTCACTTTCTCTATCGATCCTACGACGGGGGCCATCACGTTAGACGGCAGTTCGGGCGACATAAATGCTGAATTCCCCAACGATTTTATTGCAGAGGGATTAGCACGTTACTATTCAGATGATTTGTCTTTAGGAGCTTTGGTCTTCAACTACAAAATGACACCTGTCCTAATGACAGCCACCGTCCCCGCCAATCCCACTGCTGATGAGTGGTACGACAGTGATGCTGAAAATGGTTTCTCCAAATTCTATTTCACGCTGCCGACAACGGACGTAGACGGCAATCCCCTTAATGTAGAATGGCTGTCATACAGAATCTACACCGACAACGACCAACTCTTCACCTTCTCGGGCGTAGACTATTCATTTGACTTGAATGCCGACGAAGAGATCACGGAGGTACCTTATTCTTTATATTCAGATGCTGTTGACTTCCATGAGTATTATGTTTATTTATACCGCACCAATGCAGAAGGCTTCGAGCCCTTGTTCAATTGGCGTATCGGCATCCAGGCTGTATACACTGCTGATGGTGTGACCAACGTATCTGACATCGTCTACCTATACATACCCACTGTTCCAGCCAATCCCATTGCTGACGAGTGGTACGATTGCGGTGATGAGAGCGGTTTCTCCAGATTCTATTTCACGCTGCCGACAACGGACGTAAACGGTAATCCTCTTAATCCGGAATGGCTGTCGTACAGAATCTACACCGACAACGACCAACTCTTCACCTTCCCTGCCCAAGACTATACTTATGACCTGACTGAAGACATCACAGAGGTTCCTTATTCTTTATATTCAGATGCTGTTGACTTCTGTGATTTTTATACATATTTTTACCGCACCAATATGGAGGGCTACGAGCCTTTGTTCAACTGGAATATAGGCATCCAGGCTGTATACACTGTCAATGGTGTAGCCAACGCATCGGATATCGTCTACCTATACAATACCATTGCCTTGGTAGACAATGCCGACAATTCAGGTACCATTGAGAAGAATGACGGCAAGGACCTTGCTGTCATCCTCAAAGGACGCACCCTCTACAAGGACGGCAACTGGAACACGCTCTGTCTGCCCTTCTCTCTCACTGCCGAGGAGATAGACGATAGTCCGCTGGCCGGAGCCGACATACGCAGGATGGCAAGCGGCACCGTCACCGGGCACCATGTAGACCTGACGTTTGAGCCGGCTGACGGCATCGAAGCCGGAACGCCCTACATCATCAAGTGGGAGGAAGGAGAAAACCTTGTGGAACCGACCTTCTCAGGCGTCACCATTGACAAGGCGACGAACAGCTTCACCTCCACCGACGGCAACGTGCAGTTCATCGGCTACTATGATCCGTTCACCGTCTCGCCCGACGACAACCCACTCATCTACTACCTCGGTGCCGACAACAAGCTGAGATACACCGCCAAGGAGCGCACACTGAACGCCTGCCGCGCCTACTTCATCTTCACCGCGACGGAAGCGGGAGCCAACGACTTCACCTTCGACATCAACTTCGGCGACGGAACGGATGCCATCACCGGTGTGGAGAGTGCTCCCATGGCCGACGCGGAGACCTGGTTCACCCTCGACGGCAGGAAGCTCAGCGGCAAGCCCACAAAGAAAGGTATTTACGTAACCAACGGACAAAAAGCAATAATCAAATAACTGAATTGATTATCAGTCCATAATGACGTCCCTGTCTTGCAATTTGCAAGACAGGGACGTTTTTTTGAAATCTGCGAATGGTGTGACGAGAAATGGCTGAAGATTCGGGCGTAACGCACCGGTATAGGGCAAACTTTCGGACAGTCTTCACAAAACAGATACAAATATTGATGATGTGACAAGGAAAAGACAGTGCAAGACAAAAAAAAACATTTTTATAAACCTTTAATACAGAAAAAAGTGTAATTTTGCAGCGACAAACGATTTCATACTATGAATTATCTTGATAGAAACGAATTTAATTTCGAACCGAGTACGGAAGTGGTGGAAGCCATCAGGAATTTCAATCCGAAAGACCTTTGCTTTTATACGCGCATATACGATCAGGGGAAAAAGAGTGTCATAAGTGTTCGGCTCAGCGAGATGTACGGTGTGCCCGAGGAGCAGGTGTTGCTCGGCTACGGCGGAGAGGACATACTGAAGAACACTGTTCACTATTTCCTGATGAACGGCGACAACAAGACCATCCTCATACCAGAGTTCTCATGGTGGTACTACAACCGTATAGCCGGTGAATGCGGCGGCACTTTCAAGATGTACCCCCTACACGAGACCGACGACACCTTTGCCTACGATGTGGCCGAGGTGATAAAATACACCAACGACATTCATCCGCGTATGTTGTTGCTGGCTTCGCCCAACAACCCCACCGGCAACGGACTAACTCCTGATGAGATAGGTCAGATTATGGAGAATATCCCCAGCGACACGATGGTGCTCATCGATGAGGCTTATGCCAGTTTCATCTCCACCGACACCCACTACATCGCACCGCTCGTGAACAAATACTCCAACCTCATCATTTCGCGCACCTTGTCGAAGTTTTATGGTTTGCCAGGACTGCGCACCGGTTTCGGCTTCATTGGCAAAGGACACGACCAATTCCTGAGCTATGTGAACAAGTACCTGGGATTCAACCGATTCTCCGAGGCTGTGGCTATCGCCGCACTGAACAGTGAGGAGCACTATCGCCGTGTGGCTGATGAGATGGAATGGGGCCGCCAGCTCTACAAACGAGAGTTGGGTCATCTGGAGGGCTTCAAGGTTTACAAGAGTGTGGCCAACTTTATCCTCATCAAATATCCTTTGGAAATCAAGGAGGCGCTTCAGAAGGCACTTGCCATCCAGGAGTACAAGATTAAGTTCATGGGCGACAAAGGACTGGAGTCGTGTCTACGCATCACCCTTGGCCGCAAGGAGCAGACCCAGGTGGTTGTGGACACTATCCTGAAGGTTTACAATGAACGATAATCTCAGAAAATGAACGAGAAATACACCGCCTCGCTGAAGTCAGCCGAAACAGAAGACTGGCTTGACTATCATGTGGTGCGGCCATTCAGTTATCTCTGGGCCCTTTTATTCGCCAAACTCGGCGTGCATCCCAACACGGTGACCATCCTCTCGATGGTCATCGGTGCTGTGAGCTGCATTTTTTTTGTGCACGGATGCTACTACTACGAAGGAGTATCTGGTTTAGTGTATAACCTCATCGCTTTTTTCCTGCTTATTTGGGCTGACATTTTCGATTGTACCGACGGCCAGCTGGCACGGCTTACAGGCAAGAAGAGCCGATTGGGACGAATATTGGACGGAGTGGCTGGTTTTGTGTGGTTTTTTCCCATCTATGCGGCGCTGATTATACGTTTCTACCACCATCACGACATCGAATTCGGATGGTTGGGCATCAGCGACACACCTGCCAATGCCGCCATTGCCACCGCTTTGGTTTTTGTGCTCACCGGTATATCCGGTTTTGTGGGCATGGCCGGCCAGACCCGTCTGGCTGACTACTATATCCAAGTGCATCTCTTCTTTCTGAAGGGTGAAAAAGGGAGCGAGCTGGACAATTCCGTCCGTCAGCAGGAAATCTATGAGCAGACCCCATGGAAGGGCAACTTCGTATGGAAATCCTTTCTGAGCAGCTATGTGGGCTATACCCGCAAGCAGGAGCAAGTGACGCCACAGTTTCAGCGGCTCATGTCACGTCTGAAAGAACGTTATGGCAGTACGGACAATATGCCCGAAGAGGTGCGCGAGGAATTCCACCGTCGCTCATTGCCGCTGATGAAATACAACGGCCTTCTCACTTTCAACTTCCGCACGGCCTTTTTCTTCCTTTTCTGCCTTCTCGATGTACCTGTTCTCAACTTTGTATGGGAACTGACAGGCATGGCTATCATCTACTGGTATGTGAACCACAGCCACGAGAAGTTCTGCAGGGAGATGGCCGACAAGTTGTGATAAGACACCCTATATTCAAAAACTTCAGGTTTTGTTTTGCTTTTCGCCCGTCATGCAGTAACTTTGCAGTCGGAAACGGAAGGCGCAATAATTTATTATGTATCACGTAATCAAAAGAATGGAGATAGCGGGGTGTCACCACCTCACCCTCTCCTACCCGAGCAAATGCACATCAATGCACGGGCACAATTGGACCATCACCGTCTACTGCAAGGCCCGCGAACTGAACAGCGACGGCATGGTGATAGATTTCAAGGAGATAAAAGACCGAATCCATGGCTATCTGGACCATGGCAACTTCAACGAGCTGCTGCCCTTCAACCCCACCGCCGAGAATCTGGCCAAATGGGTATGCGACCAGGTGCCCCACTGCTGGAAAGTAGAGGTGGCTGAGAGCAAGGACAACATCGTGATTTACGAGGACGACGCTTTCGAGGAATGAGAGTGAACGAGATTTTCTACTCGCTGCAGGGCGAGGGACGCAACACCGGCCGTGCCGCCGTCTTTGTACGGTTGGCTGGCTGCAATCTGTGTTGTCCCTTTTGCGACACGCAGCACCAATCGTTCACCCCGATGACCGAGGCACAGATTGTGGAGCAGGTAAAGGTCTATCCAGCCTCTCTTGTGGTGATAACCGGCGGCGAGCCTGCACTTCAACTCACGGCATCACTTGTAGACCAGCTGCACAATACAGGCAAGACAGTTGCCATAGAGACCAACGGCACCTGTTCGCTTCCCGACAACATCGACTGGGTGACAGTAAGCCCCAAGGAAGCCTTCACAGGACCTTCCGGCAAGGTGATACTGAGCAAGGCCCATGAAGTGAAGATAGTGTTCGACGGTAAACACTCACCCGAAGAGCAGGCAAGCGGCATTGCCGCTGCCTTTTACTATCTGCAGCCCTGCGACACGGGCGATGCCGAGCGAAACCGCCACATTGTGAGCCAGTGTGTAGAATATATCAAGCAGCACCCCAAATGGACACTCTCGCTGCAGACACACAAACTGCTCAACATACCCTGATTACCTTTTCCTTTTTATCGCCATCCTCTTGGCGGAGCAAACGTCGACTCCCTATTCAGCCATGAAACACTACGATACCCTTCTTCAACAGTTTGTCCTCCGCGGCACTGTGAGCCGTGTGGAGCCTTTGGGCAACGGCCTCATCAACCGCACCTACAAAGTGAGCACCGCCGAGACAGATGCGCCCGACTATGTACTGCAATGCATCAATGAGGACATATTCCGGGACATCCCTCTCCTGCAACGCAACATAGAAACCGTGACACGACACCTGCGCATCGAACTTGAGCAAGACGGTGCAGCCGACATTGACCGCCGTGTGTTGCAGCTTGTTTCCACGACAAGCGGTGGAACCTACTGCCGTGACGATGAGGGAAAACCATGGAGACTGACCGTCTTCATACCGGGCACGGTGACCCATGAGGCTGTGACGGAGCAAAGCGCCCTGGCCACAGGCAAGGCGTTCGGACGATTTGAGCGTATGCTCGCCGACCTGCAAGAGCCTTTAGGCGAAAGCATACCCGATTTTCACAACATGCCACTGCGGCTGAGCCAACTGCTCGAAGCGGAGGCTGCCGACAAGGCCGGAAGAAAGAAAGAGGTGGAGAGTTTGCTGAGAGACATCAAACAGGATGCCGAACTGATGTGCAGTGCTGAGCGGTGCCATAAAGAGGGTATGCTGCCCAAACGCATCTGCCATTGCGACACTAAGGTGAACAACGTGCTCTACGATGCCGCCACCGACGAAGTGCTATGTGTGATAGACCTCGACACAGTGATGCCATCTTTCATTTTCTCCGACTATGGCGATTTCCTGCGTACTGCCGCCAACACAGTGGCCGAAGACGACCCAGATACAGACAAAGTATCCTTCCGCATAGACATCTATGAGGCTTTCACCAACGGTTATCTGAAGGAGGCTGACTTTCTGCTGCCCATAGAGCGCGACAATCTGCCCTTCGCCGCCGCCCTATTTCCTTATATGCAATGCGTGCGGTTCCTCACCGACTATCTCAACGGCGACACCTACTACCGCACCACCCACCCTTGCCACAATCTGGAACGTTCACTCAACCAATGGGCTCTCTATCAGGCTGTGGGCAAGACATTAGGACACAACGGCCGTGTGAGATGGATACAATAGACACTTCCGGAGCGTGGTATCAGACCAAAGGATAAAAATGCTGCAGCATACAGAGCGAGAAGAAGAAGGCGAGTACCACCAACAGCACGGTGTCTGTCACCCCGATAGCAATGTGTTTCCTCTCTTCTGCCAAAGACTGCTCACCAATGAGAAAAGACTTCCCCTCTGTTTTATGGTCAGATGTTTTTTCACGTCCCTGGGTTTTATCGCTGAAAGAGAGTGAGCCCTTGCTGTCACGCATGTGAATTTGAGGTTTGGGAATGCGTCCTCCGTTCTGCAAGGAGGATGTGGGCGAAGTGGTGACTCTTTTGCTACTCTGCTGCAGACAACTCTTCACTGTATGGGCATAACCTTCCAGCTCATCAGCATGACGTGCCAGTATTTCGCCCGCCTGGTCGAGCGAGCAGATTTTAGGCAAGATATCACTGAACAGGTTGTGACCGCCATCGACAGTGCCATAGGCAAGAAAATCGGCCAGTGCCTCTTCCAGTTCCACACTCATCACTCTATCGTTTATCATTTGTTTCATTTTCCTTGCTCTTGTTGTTTTCTGCTGCGAAGATAGAATGCGGATGTATCATAACGCGAGACAACAATGAAAAAAAATGATGAAATGTGGAAAAAAAATTTATGAACCAGTCAAGAACAAAGGGCATGAAAGCGACAAAAGACTATATTGCAAGAAAATTTGAAGAATACAATCAACTGTGTTTTGGTGGCAAACTGGCCCCCATACCCATTATACTGAGCCATGCCAGGACATTTTTAGGTCAAATTGCCTACAAGAGGAAGAAAAATGCCGACGGCACATGGCGCTACTACGACTTTGTGTTCAAGATAAGCACACTGATTGACCTGCCGGAAACTGAGGTAGAAGACACCATCCTTCATGAGATGATTCATTATTACATCTTCTCAAACCAGATACAAGAAACATCACCTCATGGCAAGATATTCACCGCAATCATGACAGAAATCAACAAACGGTTTGACAGGCATATCACCATTTCTTATAAAAAAACAAAAACGGATTATGAAAACGATGTGGAGATAAGGCAACATCTTGTTTGCGTGGTGCGTTTCAATGACAATCGGACAGGAATCTGCGTAGCCGCCAAGACAAGAATCTTCAACCTGTGGGACTCATTAGCCAACCTGCCTAATGTGGCGGAATGCAAGTGGTATTCATCAATCGACCCCTTTTTTAACCGCTATCCCCGTTCCCTGAACGCCAAGCTGTACCGCATCAGCGCAGAAGACTTGAAGGCACATCTGCAGGATGCCTTACCTTTGGTGAGGCACGGAAACACCATCAGAATACAGAAATAAAATCTCTTTCAATCTTTTGCCAACTGTTGCTGGCATTCTTTTGGGGAGACACCTTGATACTTTTTAAAATTACGGTAGAAAGAAGCATTGGAAGTAAAACCCGACTTGATAGCGACGTCACTCAGGAGCATTTCGGGCGACGACTTTATCAGCTCAACCGCATAAGACACACGTTCGCGATTCACCAACTCAGCAAAAGACAGTCCCATCTCCACATTCACCACATTATAGATATAACTTCTATTTGTGTTCAAATGACGGGCCAAATCGCTGATTTTCAAATTTGGCTGCAGAAACAGCTTTTCCTCCTTTATGGCATGCATCACACGTTGACGAAGCAGTGTGCCGTCGGGCACGCTGGCCATGGCATCTTCCACAAACAGATCCTCCGCGGCCTCCTCCACCGCTATATCATGGAATGAGAAATGATGCTGCATGGCATGACTGCCTATCAGGATGAGCAGCACTGCATGTACAATGGAAGTGAGGTATACAATCCACGGCTGATGCAGGAACGACAGATGTCTGACATAAAGGAAAAGCAATGCCACGACAAAGACGTAGAGGAGAAAGGAAAAGGGTGGGAATACATTGGCCACAGTCTTGTCTTCGGTATCAGAGTAACGGGTCAACACCATGTCATTATATCTCTTGATGCGCCGCAACGTTAGTACTACCATGGGGATAGTCATGATTACAAACATCAATGTCACCATCATGTGTGCCCGCCACTGCCATGCCACCAATGTGGTGAGGTGTTGATTTCTGTCACCATAAAGATATCTCACGAACTGACTGGTCTCACCTGCATCCATAGCGATATACAGTCCCGATACCGCCATTAGGCACAAAAAAGCAGGACTGAGCAAAAGCCATCCTGCAATGGTGCGATGTCCTTCTGTGGTGAGTGAGTCGATATAATAATAATAGAAGACAAAAAAAGCTGGCAGATTGAAACTGAAAAGTGAATCAAAAAAAGGCAGGACCTCATACACATAATTGAAAAACACGAAATGGCTCATCTGAAACATGGTGGCCACCAACATGAAGCCCAACAGATAGAATTGGTTTTTATCTTTTTGTTTAGCTAATTGCAAGACTATCAGTGCTGAGAGAACAGCACTGACAAACATTGGGCTTGCGGTAATCAGTATTCTAATCATAATTGCGCACGTAATGTGGAGTGCGACACAAAAACCATGCAAAAATAGGAAAAAATAAGCAAAATAGACATTATTATTATCTCATTTGTGAATTTGAAAACAAAAATTGTATATTTGAAATGGCAATTGCAAAAATGAGATAACATTTCTGATATTATGAGATACTTAAATAAATAGTAAACAATATTTTTGCATATGTCTATTTACCGACAATCTCCACTAACAAAACCTCCGACGTAGGTGCGGCACACGGATTGCCTTTCATCCATGGGGCATGATGTGTGCCGATTATATTTTTCAAGAAAACAAGGGCTAGTTTTGTGTTTTATGTTATTTCGGTGTATCTTTGTAATGGGATACCTTATTCACTATAATTAAACATCTAAGAAAATGAGAAACATCTTTTTGACCACGGCTTTTCTGGCAGCACTTACCATTCAAGCACAGGAGTATCGAGTATTCGTATCAGAAATGAACGAGCCTATGGCCGCAGGTAAATATAAACCCACATGGGAATCACTACGCCAATTTGAGGCGCCTGAGTGGTTTCGCGATGCAAAATTTGGCATTTGGGCTCACTGGGGGCCCCAGTGTGTAGAGGGCAGCGGCGACTGGATGGCCCGTGAAATGTACATGGAAGGCAGCCGCAAGTACAATTACCACCGTGAGCATTATGGCCATCCCAGCGAAGTAGGATTCAAAGATATTCTTCCCCTATTCAAAGCAGAAAATTGGAATCCGGAAGATCTTGTAAGATTTTACAAGGAAGAGGTTGGTGCCCAGTATTTTTTCGCATTAGGCAACCATCATGACAATTTTGACCTGTGGGACAGCAAGTACCAAGAATGGAACTCCCAAAACATAGGTCCGAGAAAAGATATTATTGACGGTTGGTCGAAGGCCGCCAAGAAGGTTGGTCTGCCTTTCGGTATCTCTTTTCATGCCGATCATGCCTGGACATGGTATGAACCAAGTCGCCGTTTTGACCTCAAAGGTGAAAAAATTGGCGTGAAGTATGATGGTTGGCTTACAAAGGAGGACGGATACCGTCCCAACGCCGACGGCACAGAGAAATGGTGGAAGGGGTTAGACCCCCAGAACCTGTATGCTCAGAATCACGATTTCTCAGACAATACATGGGACAACGGAGCTATCCATCATCAATGGGGATGGGAAGGGGGTGCATCTATTCCCACACAAGAATATATCACAAATTTCTACAACCGCACTCTAGATGCTATCAATCGTTACGATCCGGGTCTGATTTACTTCGACGTGACGGTTCTGCCTTTCTACCCTGTCAGTGACGCAGGAATGAAGATAGCAGCACACATGTACAACCGGGGTATGGAAGGCACAAAAAAAACCAATACCCAGAATGTTGTTTTTGGCAAGATTCTTAATGATGAGCAAAAGGAAGCTCTCGTATGGGATGTGGAGCGTGGAGCGCCAAACAAGATTATGGAGCGTCCCTGGCAGTGCTGCAATTGTATTGGTGACTGGCATTACAACAATCGCACTTACGAGCGCAATGCTTATAAGAGTGCGGCAACAGTAGCAAAGCTCCTTGTCGATATCGTGTCCAAGAACGGCAATATGCTGCTCTCTGTTCCCCTGCGTGCCGATGGCACTCCAGATGAGAAAGAACTAGCTATACTGAAGGAGTTCGGTGCCTGGATGAAGATAAACAGCGAGAGTATTGTCAAGACCCGTCCATGGAAAATATTCGGTGAGGGTCCGATTGCGGATTCCGATATTGCGATTAATGCTCAAGGTTTCAATGATGGCCAATACACCAAGGCAGGAAGTGATGAGATTCGTTTCACACAGACCGCAAAGAATATCTATGTAACCGCTCTGGCCTGGCCTTCAGACCATAAAATCATTGTCAAAAGTCTTTCTGAAGGAAGCATTCTATTCCCCGAAAAGATTTCGAAAGTAGAACTTCTTGGATTTGGAAAAGTGAAGTATGAACGTACGAATGAAGCCCTCGTCGTCACACTTCCAGAAAAGCCACTCAACAATATCATGCCTGTGCTGAAAATTAAAAAGTAGAAAGTACAATTATTCAGTGGGTTCATCAAGACAATCCCATACAACTCATTCTATGCGCCAGATTATTACTGAAAAATGACGTACAAGGGGATGTTATGCCCACATAAGCCAAGAAAGCGGCATCGCCCGCTCTCAAATTATGAGTGACGATGCCGCGGCAGCGGCTGAAAGAGAATGAGGAATTTACCAATCCGCTGCTATGTTTCCATGCCGGCAAGGCATTTGTGACCGAAGAGCAACAGTATATAAGTGGTTCGAACCCTTAATGGCAGTGATGTCCGTATCCCGTTGTTTATGGTGTGCTTTGACTCTTATAGGTTTGAATTAAGCACAGCTACGATATCTGACCATACACTTTCTGACAAAAGGCAGGTGGATCTTCACAGATACACACTGCCTGAGAGTTTATGGTTAAAAATCCAGTTCCCACATACAGGAACATAAATCCACTTGCGAAGATAGACAAAAATCAGCAGCCAAAAGATACAAAACGTTATTTTTTACGCATCATTAAGATTTAGTAATCCTTTTTTCAAGAAAAAAGGCCTCTTTGAACTTCTTTTAACATACAGTTTATTATCTTTTTCATACTTACGGAACCGGTTCTCATGGGTATGAAAACCAATTGGAAAGTGATGCACTTTCAATTGCCATATACGGAATAGACAATGGAAATGACAACAAGATAGAAATAATCAGAAAAACTGGAAAAATATGCAACCAAACGCCATATTTTTCTGCCATTATGCAACTATTTTCACCCTAAAACCAAATTTTTATTATTAACAACAACAAAAAAAAAGCTATTAAAAAATATAAAAGTTGAAAAAATTTAGTAAATTAGCCGCCGAGAAGAGAAAAAGAGGAATTTATGAGAAAAAGCCACAAGGAAGAATTGTTCAGCGTGGCCTTCAGGTTATTTATTCTTGATTCTTTCGACGGGGTGTCCATCCCTGACATCGAAAAAGCTTCAGGATATACCCGAGGTGCCATCTTTTACTATGCAGACACAAAGCTCGACCTTTTCAAGAAGGTGATGGAGCATTATGTGATAGAAAAGCAAAGTATTGACAACAAAGTACTATCTACCGACTTCGAGAGCCAGCAGAAAATTGCAGAAATCAGCCTGCATGACTTTATCGACATCTATGTGGATGCGGTAAAAAAGACCATGGAGAACCTTATGACTGTGCTTGACCCGCCTGTCTCCAAGGTACAGGCCAGCCGTGCCTACCTGAAAATGTTCATCCAGATAGCCGACTTGCTCCCTGACCTTCACGAGCGTCAGTTGTTCATGATGGAGCGGGAGAAGGAAGTGTGGCAGACCGTGCTGACCAACGCCGTGAAGCGTGGTGAAATAAAGGAAAGCATTGATGTGGAAATGATGGCCAATGTGTTTATCAATCTTTTCTGCGGGCGGGCGTATGCCACCGCCGTGAAGGATGGCATAGAACCTGAGATATTGAGAAAAGAGATGAAGGCAGTCTACAATCTTATGCGCTGAATCGGCGACATTGATTATCTACTTTATACAGTGAAGGGCGTGGCAAAAAACCATGCCCTTTTTCTGTACCAAAAGAGGAAATAGTGAAAAAGAAATAAGAAAATCCATTCTTTGATAAGACAACACCCATTTATCATTTTTTTTATATAACTTTGCGTGTCCATCACAATACAAGTAGAAACCAATCGAAAATCAAAATATGGCTCAAGACAAGAAAAGCAAAAAGCGCCCGCTGATGATATCCCTTCTGGTCATTATCCTACTCCTTATCGTCATTGCCGGAGGAGTGGCCTACTACTATTTCTATTCACCCTTCTCTACCCGTGAAGACACGCAGTATGTCTACATCGACGAGGGCGATGATATCAACAAGGTATATGCCATGCTCGACACCATAGGCAGCGAACATACTATGAAAGGTCTGAAAATGCTTGCCGAGTGGAACGAATATCCACAGCACGTCAAGGTAGGCCGCTACGCCATAAAACCCAATGCCAGCACCAAAGAGGTGCTGCGTAACCTGAAGAACGCTGAGCAGGAACCCCTCAATGTGACAGTGCCCTCAGCACGCACAATGGGTTCTTTGGCCAAAACTGTAGCCTCTAAACTGCAGTTCGACAGTCTGGCACTCTACAAAGCCCTCACCGACCCTGCCACTTGCCAAAAATTGGGTTTCGACACGGTTTCTATCTACTGCCTCTTCATTCCCGAGACCTACAACATGTACTGGACGGTATCGGTGGATGGATTCTTGGAGCGCATGAAAAAGGAGCATGACAATTTCTGGAACGAAGAGCGTCTGGAAAAGGCCCGCAAACTGGGTCTTTCTCCCAACGAGGTGGTGACACTTGCCAGTATTGTTGCCGAGGAGTCGAATTATGCTCC
>JAEEGL010024908.1_pt1 | contig 31842 bp, 27 predicted proteins | sample 9134231 | NCBI WGS metagenome assembly JAEEGL01 (sample SAMN16246548, study PRJNA631951) | gut metagenome | biome: gut microbiome; feature: rumen; material: fiber-attached | host: Bos | place: Iran: Karaj | collected 2018-10 | reverse complement strand
TCAGCAGTCTGCGTTTTTCTGAGGCGATTATACCATACACTACCGCTGAACACAAGAAAACCTCTCTTGTCCTTTTGGTAGACAAAAGAGGTTTCTTTGATGGCGGAGGGTGCAGGATTCGAACCCGCGTGGACATCACTGCCCTAACGGTTTTCAAGACCGCCCCGTTATGACCGCTTCGGTAACCCTCCAGCACCGGCAGTGTACCACGCCCGGTCCGGCTTGTCAATCTTGCCGCAGGGCGCGGATCACGTCGCCCGCGTCCCAGGGGAGGGAGAAGGCCCGGTCCGTCAGATCCTTCGGCACCTTCGGATAACCCGGGTGCTCGATGTCTGCATAGCCCCGGTTCACCCGGAAGAGCTTCGCGCCGGGGATCAGGCGGCAGAACTTCTCGAAGGGCCAGCGGATGACGCCGGGGGTATTGAAGCCCACCCCGATTTCAAGGATGCAGAGCCGCAGGTCTGCGCTGGAATTGACGAAATCGGCATAGCGCTGAAAAGCCTCCTCGTGGTTCTCCGGACGGAAGGCGATCTCCGCCAGCTCACCGCAGTAGGGACAGCGGGGGAGCCCCTCCTCCCGGCACTCGAAGGTATCGTGATCGATATACTCCAGGACCCTGCGGAGGGCCGGCAGGCTCTCCCAGGTGTGGCTGCAGCAGCGCTTTGAACAGCCCAGCACGTCGTAGTTCCCCTGGTATTCGAACAGCTGATCCATGGGGAATCCGGCGCGCATGAACTGCCGGTCCGCGTTGGAGGTCACGACGAAAAAGTCCTTTCCCTCCAGCAGCGACAGAAATTCCGCGTAAAGCGGCAGGGGAGGCAGAACCTCCCGCACATAGTGGATGTGCGTCGCCCAGTAGGCCCACTTCCGGCCTACGGACCATTCGTCGTCCCTCATGCCCACCAGCTCATACTGGCAGTGGTAACCGAACCGGACCATCTCGGGAAAATGCTCCCGGAAAACCGCCTCATCCAGATAGCTGAGGCCTGCCGAGGCGCTGAGTCCGGCGCCAGCGCCTACAAGGATGCGGTCGGCTTCCCTCAGTTCCGTTTTCAGCAATTCCAGATTATGTAGCGTAAGCTCGTCCATAGTCTCGTCTCCTTTGCTGTCATTATACGCGCCGGAAGGGCAAAGAGCAAGGGAAGAAAGCAAAGCAGTCCGCCTTCTTCCCGCATCCCTGAACACGGCAGTTCCGTCCGTCCGTGCCGTTCACCGCTTCTCCCTGGGCCGAAAAACCAGCGCCGTCAAAAAAGCAAAGACCATCGCAGCGCCGATGCCGCCGGCAGAGGCGGTGAGGCCTCCGGTCAGGATCCCCAGAGCGCCCTTTTCCGCCACGGCCTCCCGCACGCCCCTGGCCAAAATGCTGCCGAAGCCCAGCAGGGGGACCGTCGCGCCGGTCCCGGCCCATTCCGCAAATGGCTCATAGACGCCCGCCGCGCCCAGGATCACCCCCAGCGTCACGCATCCGCTGAGGATGCGCGCGGGGGTAAGAGCAGTCTTGTCGATCAGGATCTGTACGGCCGCGCAGAGCAGGCCGCCGACCAGAAAGGCCTTCAGATAATCCAGGATCATCCCGTTCACCTCGTCGAAGAAATCGCAACCGCATGGCAGATGCCGGGGATGCTCTCCCCCTGGCCGGAGGAGGTAGGAGACATGAGAGCGCCGGTGCCGCAGAAAAGCAGCCGCTTCCAACGGCCGGAGCGCATCCCCTCCAGCAGAGAGGCGCAGAGCACCGCCGCGCTGCAGCCGCAGCCGGAGCCCCCGGCGTGCACGTCCTGCCTGCCCTGGTCGTACAGCAGGACGCCGCAGTCGTCGTAAAAGGGCGCCATGTCCACGCCGTCCCGGCGGAAGAAATCCAGCACGATGCTCCGGCCGATCCGGCCCAGATCCCCGGTCACGATCAGATCATAGTCCGACGGCGTCAGCGCCAGATCCGCAAAGTGGCGGCTCAGCGTGTCGTAGGCCGCCTGCGCCATGGCGGCGCCCATATTGCTGACGTCCGTGACGCCCGCGTCCCGGATCCGGCCGACGGTCACCGCCGTCACATACGGCCCGCTGCCCTCCGCGGCCAGGATGGCCGCGCCGGCGGCGGTGGCGGTCCACTGAGCCGACGGGGACCGCTGGCCGCCATATTCCAGCGGCGTGCGGAACTGCCGCTCCGCCGTGCAGAAGTGGGAGGAGGTGAGGGCGCAGGCGTAGTCCGCGTAACCTCCGTCGATCATCATGGCCGCCAGACCCAGTCCCTCGGCCATGGTACTGCAGGCGCCGAAAAGCCCCAGATAGGGGACGCTGCTGTCGCGCATGGCGAAGGTGGAGGCGGCGCACTGGTTCAGCAGATCTCCGGCAAAAAGGTAGTCCAGCTGGGAAGGCGTGATCTTCGCCTTTTCCAGCGCTTTGAAATAGGCCATCCGCTGCATGGCGGATTCCGCCTTTTCCCAGGTCTGTTCTCCAAAATAGGAATCTTCGCCGATCACGTCGAAGCAGCTTCCCAGAGGGCCTTCGCCCTCCTTCCTTCCCACCACGGCGGCCGCGCCGATGACGGAGGGGGGATCCGAAAGGCAGACCGTCTGGCTGCCGGTTTTTTTCGTCTTCATATTCCTATTCTCTGCATGCCGCGCGCCGATATTCCGGGAATAAATTGAAGCGGCGGGAAGCATTCCCGCCGCCTCAGATCGCAGACAAAGTGAAGAAACGCGGAATCGAAAAGCATGGGGAAAGTGTGAAGGGGGACGGGAATCCCCCTTCACGTTGGAATCCAAGCAGAATCAGAAAACAGATTCTGATTCTGCGCGCAAGGTGTCGACGAAGCGTCGACACCTTGAAGCGGCGGGAAGCATTCCCGCCGCCTCGATCCCTTTTCACATTATTTCAGCAGCGCCGGAGCCCGTTCCAGCGCGGTGCGCTCCGCCTCCGACAGAGGCTTGTCCGCGTTCCGGTGGTCGAAACTGACGGTGAAGGCCGTCACGTCCTGCCGGAGCTGCGCCAGGGCGCTGCGCATCCGGCCGGTGACCGCTTCGTACAGCGCGGCATACGGTCCGTCCTTCAACTCCTCCTTTGCGACCTTCAGCAGCATGGCGCCGTGGGTGAGGCAGAAATAGGGCTGTGTCTTCAGCTTCTCCCGGAAAGCGGGATCGCTGTCCCACAGCCAGGCGGTGTTGGAGCAGTAGCGGTATTCCGTATTCCGGATGCGCTTGCAGGCATAGCAGCTCCTGGCCTGGGCGGCGAGGATCTCCGAAGCGTCTCCCTTGTCCTCCTTTTTGCCGAAAAGGCCCCGCTTGCCCCTGCCGGCAGGCCCGTCCAAAAGGCCGGTCAGCTCGTCCAGACGGCTTTCCAGGATGAGGCCCAGAGCCAGCTTGTTCTTCTTCCGGTACATGGCCTGCAAATGGGTATTGCAGAAGCCCTCCCGGTTCATCTCAATGCGGATCGCGGGCTCCATCATGGCGGCGCCCAGAGCGCTGTCCAGCGTCTGTTCCTCCAGCTTGTCCCGCATCCGGCACAGGGGACATCCGTCTTGTATGTCAAAGGCCTCGTTGATGGGGATCGTGAATATTTTCTCCGGCATGGCTACCGCTCCTCTCCTTGCACTGGCTTGAGTTTACCACGACGGAAGCCCGGATTGCAAGAAGGCGAGGCAGTTTGACAAGGAAAGGTGATAGTGGTAAATTATATAATAATGAATCAGGCGGCCGCAGATCCGACCGGTCCTGTCGGCCGCGGCAAAGGGAGGGACGGGTATGTCCGATGCGATCGAGACATTGAAGCAATGGATCCGGGAAAGCAGCAGCATCGTCTTTTTCGGCGGCGCCGGCGTCTCTACGGAATCCGGCATTCCGGATTTCCGCAGTGTGGACGGGCTGTACAATCAGAAGTATTCCGAGCCGCCGGAGCAGATCATCAGCCACAGCTATTTTGTCCGCTGGCCGGAGAAGTTCTATCGCTTCTACAAGGAAAAAATGCTCTATCCGGAGGCGAAGCCCAATGACTGTCACCTGGCCCTGGCCAGGCTGGAGGAGCAGGGGAAGCTGCGCAGCGTCCTGACCCAGAATATCGACGGCCTGCACCAGAAGGCCGGCAGCAAGAATGTCATCGAGCTCCACGGAACCACGCTGAAGAACTACTGCATGAAGTGCGGGAAGTTCTTCCCCGTGGAGTATCTGCTGGAGCAGGAGGGCGTGCCCCACTGCGACCGCTGCGGCGGCATCGTGAAGCCGGATGTGGTGCTTTATGAGGAGAGCCTGCACGACGGGGATATGGAGCAGGCCGTGCGGGATATCCGGAAAGCGGATATGTTTATCGTCGGCGGCACCTCGCTGACGGTTTATCCTGCGGCGGGCCTGGTAGACTATTACCGGGGCAAGCGTCTGGTGCTCATCAACAAGTCCGAAACGCCCTATGACAGCAGCGCGGATCTGGTGATCCATGACAGCATCGGAAAGGTGTTCCGTCAATGCGTATTGGAGTAAAGGGCGTCGGATTTGATCCGGTCACCCTGCGGGAAGCGGCGGAGCGCTGCCTGGCCATGACGGAAGAGAGCGGCGGTCACTATGTGGTGACCCCAAACCCTGAGATCGTCTGGCTGGCCAGGACAATGCCGGAGCTCAGGACCGCGCTCAACGAGGCGGATCTGGTGGTGCCGGACGGGATCGGGATCATCTACGCCGCGAAGCTGCTGGGCACGCCCCTCAAGGAGCGGGTTCCGGGCTTTGAGCTGACCGAGGCGCTGCTGGCTGCCGCCGCGGAGCGGGAGCTGCCCGTTTACCTTCTCGGCGCAAAGCCAGGAGTGGCGGAGCGGGCGTGGGAACGGCTGACGAAGAAATACCCCGGCCTTCGGATCGTCGGATGCGGAGACGGCTACTTCAAGGAGGATGGCCCGGTGCTGGACCGAATCCGGGAATCCGGCGCGCGTCTCATCCTGGTCTGCCTCGGTTTCCCGCGGCAGGAGCTCTGGATGTCGGCGCATCGGGAGGACGTGGGGCAGGCGCTGATGCTCGGCGTAGGCGGGAGCATGGACGTCTTCGCCGGGGATGTGAAGCGCGCGCCGGAAGTGTGGTGCCGGGTCGGGCTGGAATGGCTGTATCGCCTGCTGAGCCAGCCCAGCCGCATCAAACGAATGATCAAGCTGCCGCTGTTTATGCTGTCGGTGGTTTGGGAGAGGATCACGCATGGGAAAGCTCATTGTGTTTGAAGGTGTGGACGGATCCGGCAAATCCACCCAATACCGCCGCCTCTGCGAGCGTCTGCGGCGAGAGGGGCGGGAGTTCCGAAGCTTGGTCTTTCCGCAGTATGAGGAACCGTCCTCGGCGCTCATCCGCATGTATCTGGCGGGGGAGTTCGGCGATAAGCCCTCCGACGTGAACGCCTACGCCGCCTCCTCGTTTTTCGCCGTGGACCGCTATGCGTCCTACAAGAAATCCTGGGGCGGCTTTTATGAAGCGGGAGGCCTCATCGTCACGGATCGCTACACGACCTCCAACGCGGTCCATCAGGCCTCCAAGCTCCCTGCGGAGGCGCGGGAAGACTACCTCCGCTGGCTCTTTGATTTCGAATACGCAAAACTGGGCCTGCCGGCGCCGGATCTGGTGCTCTTCTGTGACGTAGACCTGTCCGTTTCCCTGCAGCACCTGCGTCGGCGGGAAGCGGAGACGCATACCCATGCAGACATCCATGAGCGGGACGAGGCCTATCTGGCCGCCAGCATCGAAGCCGCCCGGCAGGCGGCGGAGCTCTGCTCCTGGCGGCGGCTGAACTGCGGCGCCGGCGGCACGCTGCGCAGCGTGGAAGATATCGGCGCCGAGGTCGATGAGGCAGTGGAGGAAATATGCAGGATCTGAAGTCGAGAAAAAAAGCGGCGAGACGTGCGCTGAGAGCGCAAATCGCGGCGATGGATGAAAAAGAACTTGAAAAAAGCGACGAAGCTATTTATAATAATTTATCAGTCTTGCCGGAGCTGTGTGCAGCCGGGCGCGTCTTTCTGTATCTGAGCATCCGACGGGAAGTGGATACCCGCCGATTGCTGAAAAGCCTGCTGGACCAGGGAAAAACGGCGGCGCTGCCGGTAAGCTTGTCCGAGGGACGCATGTATTTCGCGGAGTACCGTCCCGGCAGACTGACGGAGGGCGGCGTCGTGCCGATCCCTGAGCCGGACGGGGACGCGCCGCGGATCGAACCGGAGACCGGGGATCTCATCCTGGTCCCCGCCCTGACCTTTGATCTGGACGGCTACCGCCTGGGTCAGGGGGGAGGGTATTACGACCGATTTCTGGGCGGCCGGGATCTGTTTTCCGTCGGCCTTGCAAGGGATTGTCTGCTGATGGACCATGTGCCGCGGGAGGAGCATGACTGCTCAGTCCGCTGTCTGGTGACAGAGAGCAGGATCCTTCGTTTTTGAAATGCGCGGGGGGCCCCTGTCGGAGCCCCCGTTCAGAAGTTGGATCAGCAGCAGCCGCAGTTGCAGTTGTCGCAGCCGGAATTGCAGCCGGAGTTGCAGCAGCCGGAATTGCAGCAGCCGGAGTTGCCGCCGCCGCAGATGCTGCCGCCGAAGCCGCATCCGCCGCAGCTCCAGAACAGGATAAAGAGGATCAGGATGATCCAGATCCAGCAGCTGTTATTGTTGGAACAGAACATGTTTGTTTCCTTTCCCCGCGCTGTGCTCACAGCGCCCGCCGTGCGCGGATACGTCAGTCGGGAGCCGTTTCGGCAGCGGAAACGATTTCCGCACCTTTCGGCTTATACTATGTGCTTCATTAGGAGAGTGTGACGACGGATATCAAGAGTCGGCTTTCCGGTCTCGGAAAGCAATGGAAAGAAAAACGGAAGCCGGACCAGTCAGCCGAAGAAGCCTCCGGGGCCTCTCCGGCTGAAAACGTTGCCGCAGAACAGGAAAGCGGATCGGCGGCGCCCGATCGTATCGCTGCCGCAGCGGAGGAAGCCGCGGATATCGAAGCCGCGGAAGCCGGCAAAGTGAAAGAGCCCCTGCCGGAGCGGCCGGAACCGGATGCCGAAGAGGCGGAGGGAAGGCGGCTCACGGATGAGGAGCTGGCGAGGATCCTGCGGGCGTTCGGCTGGACCATCCCCGCCGGAGCCGGGGGCGGAAGTCAACCGTTCCTCCCGGGGGCGACCTTGTCTGCGCCGGCGATCGAAGAGCTGGCCGCCGAAGTGACCTCCGCCATGGAGGGCTTTGAAGCTGACGCCCTCAATGTATACGAGGAAGAATCTCCCGCCGCTAAAGCGGAAGAGGAGCTCCGGCCAACGCAGACCGTGCCGCAGACCACGGCCGTTTTCCCCGCCGTCGGAGGGCGGAAGGAGGCTGCCGAGCCCGAAATCCAACGCCCGGAAAAAGAGGAGGCGCCTCCCCTCGAGACCGAGATCCGCGAAGAAGCGCCGATCGACGCCAAGGAGCTTTTCAGCGGCATGAATCAGGAGATCCTGAAGGAGGTCTTCACGGAGGAAGAACTCCACACGCTGGAAGGCGACGCGACCCACGTTTTCAAAAAGGAAGAGCTGGAAAACCTCAGCGAAAAGCAGAAGGAAGAGGAGCAGAAGAAACGTCGGCGGGAAGCGCCGGACAGACGGCGGACCAAGCGCGCCGTGCCGAAAGCGGAGACAAAACCGAAAGAAAAAGCTCCCGCCAGACGGCAGACGGCGAAGGCGGAAGCCGAACCGGTTTACACCGCCCGGGACTACCGTCCCATTCGCCGCAAGCGAAGCTACCGGACCGGGCTTCGGGGCGGGCTCATGTACTTCGGCTTCGTCGTTTGTGTGAGCATCATCCTGGCTTCCGTCGGCTGGCTGGCGGCGGACGACGTGCTGTCTCTCAACAAGGAATATGTGGAGGCGGAGGTATACGTCGGAGAAAGCGTGGACATGAAGCAGGTATCCGACGAGCTGTACAATAAGGGACTCATCAAATACCGGCAGCTTTTCCGCATCTTTGCCAAGCTGATGAAGGCGGAGACGAAGATCGAACCCGGCGTGTACAAGCTGTCCACCAAGCTGGACTACAACGCCATGGTCCACGCCATGCATCAGCGGGAGGACACTCCCACCGAACGGGCGACCGTCATGGTGCTGATCCCCGAGGGCAAGACCCTGAAGCAGACCTTCCAGATCCTGGCGGAGCACGGCGTGTGCCCCTATGAGACGCTGCTGGAATGCGCCGCCAACTATGAATTCAAATACGATTTTCTGGAGGATCTTCCTTACGGTGAGGAAACGCGGCTGGAGGGATATCTATTCCCGGACACCTATGAATTCTACGCGTCCTCCAAGCCGGAGGAGGCCATCGGAAAATTCCTCTCCAATTTCAACGCCAAGGTGACCGCTGAGATGCGGCAGCAGGCGGCCGATATGGGCTATACGCTTCAGGAGATGCTGACCATCGCATCTCTGGTGGAGATGGAAGCCGGTAAGGATACGGAGCGTGCCACCATCGCGTCCGTCATCTACAACCGTCTCAACAGCAGCTATTATCCCTATCTGCAGATCGACGCCACCATCCAGTACGCCCTGGAGGAGCGAAAGGAAAGCCTGACCAACCAGGACCTGGAGATCGACAGTCCCTACAACACTTATAAGTATACGGGGCTGCCCCCCGGACCCATTGCAAATCCCGGCCTGGCCTCCATCCGCGCGGCGCTGGAGCCGGAAAGCACAGGTTATTATTTCTATGCGCTGAACAAAAACGGAAGCCACAATTTCTTTGCCACCATGGATCAATTTAACAGCTTTGTGAACAGTTCCGAATTCGGAGGGTGATAGAATTGGAAAAATATGGACTTAATGAACTGAGGGAAAAGTATCTGAGCTTCTTCGAAACCAAGGGGCATCTGCGTCTGCCCAGCTTTTCCCTGATCCCGCAGAACGATCCGTCTCTTTTGCTGATCAACGCCGGCATGTCCCCCATGAAGACCTGGTTCACCGGAGAGCAGGAGCCGCCCCGCCGCCGGGTGACCACGTGTCAGAAGTGTATCCGTACGCCGGACATCGAGAATATCGGAAAGACCGCCCGCCACGGTACCTTCTTCGAGATGCTGGGAAATTTCTCCTTTGGGGATTATTTTAAGAAGGAAGCCATTTCCTGGGCCTGGGAGTTTCTGACCTCGCCTCAGTGGATCGGCCTGGATCCGGATCGGCTCTATCCCTCCGTCTATCAGGACGACGATGAAGCCTGGAACCTGTGGCATGAGATGATCGGCATTCCCGCCGATCGCATCTTCCGCTTCGGGAAGGCGGACAATTTCTGGGAGCACGGCAGCGGCCCCTGCGGCCCCTGCTCTGAGATCTATTATGACCGGGGTGAGAAATATGGCTGCGGCAAGCCGGACTGCACGGTCGGCTGTGACTGTGACCGGTATATCGAAGTGTGGAACCTGGTCTTCACCCAGTTCAACAACGACGGACACGACAACTACACGCCCCTGAGCCAGAAGAACATCGACACCGGCATGGGTCTGGAGCGTCTGGCCGTGGTCTGCCAGGAGGTCAACAGCCTCTTCGACGTGGACACGGTGATGAACATCACCCACAAGGTCAGCGAGATTACCGGCGCCACCTACGGCCAGTCCTATGAAAAGGACGTTTCACTGCGGATCATTACCGACCATATCCGTTCTTCCACCTTTATGATCGCCGACGGCGTGCTTCCCTCCAACGAGGGCAGGGGATATGTGCTGCGCCGTCTGCTGCGCCGGGCCGCCCGTCACGGACGGCTGCTGGGCGTCCATGAGCCCTTCCTGTATCGGGTCTGCGATATGGTCGTGCACGAGAATGGCGGGGCCTATCCCGAACTGCGGGAGCGGCAGAGCTACATCACCCGCGTCATCCGTACGGAGGAGGAGAGCTTTGCCCGCACCATCGATACGGGCCTCGTGATCTTCAACGATTATATGGAGGGCTTCAAAAAGGAAAAGGCCAGCGTCTTCACCGGAGACGCCGCTTTCAAGCTCCATGACACCTACGGATTCCCCATCGACCTGACGGAGGAGATGGCGGAGTAGCAGGGCATGACCGTGGACCGGGAGCGTTTCAATGCCTGCCTGCAGGAGCAGAAGGACCGGGCTCGCGCCGCCCGCGGCGATATGTCCGAGGCCTGGAAGAGCATCGAACTGGGCCTGGACAATACCCCCACCGCATTTACGGGCTATACCGAGCTGGTCGGAGAGGGCAGGATCCTGGCCATTGTAGAGGATGGAGAACTCAGCAGCGTCCTCGGCGAGGGCAAAGAGGGTATCCTGGTGCTGGACAAGACCCCCTTCTACGGGGAAAAGGGCGGCCAGAGCGCCGATATCGGCGTGATCGAGCAGGCCGACGGCAGCATCTTTGAAGTGACGAACGTTCTCATCAGCAAGGGCGACAAGTATCTGCATCACGGCATATGCCGCAAGGGCGCTTTCCAGACGGAAGCCGCGGTCACCGCAAGGGTGGACATGCCCGCCCGTCAGGCCATCATGCGCGCCCACAGCGCCACGCATCTGCTGCAGGCGGCCCTCCGGAAGGTGCTGGGCGACCACGTGCAGCAGGCCGGCTCTCTGGTCATGGCGGACCAGCTGCGCTTTGACTTTACGCACTACGAGGCCATCACGGAGGAGCAGCTCCGTGAGGTGGAGGCCCTGGTCAACGAAGAAGTTCTGGACGATCTGCCCGTTACCGTGAAGGAGATGCCCATCGAAGAAGCCCGTAAGGAAGGCGCCATGGCCCTGTTCGGTGAGAAATACGGCGAAGTGGTCCGGGTGGTCACCATGGGCGATGTGTCCAAGGAATTCTGCGGCGGCACCCATCTGAGCAATACCGCCCGGGTCGGGTCCTTCCATATCCTGTCCGAATTCTCCGTGGCCGCGGGCGTGCGGAGGATCGAGGCGATCACCGGCAAGCGCTGCCTCGAGAACATGGCTGCAGCCGATCGGCTGGAGCGGGAAGTTGCCGAGGCTCTGAAAACCTCTCCCTCGGAGCTGCGCAGCCGGGCGGCGGCCGTAATGGCGGAGCTGAAGGAGAGCCATAAGACGGCGGAGCGGCTGCAGGATCAGCTGATCCGCGCGGAGATCGGCGAGCTGCTGAGCGGCGCGAAGTCCGTAGGACCGCTGCACGTCGCCGCCGTGAACGCCGGCAGCGTGAGCGCGGACTGGCTCCGCAGCGCCGGTGACCGCATCCGTGAAAAGGACGAACGGGCGGTGGTGGTGCTGGCCGGTGTCAACGGCGACAAGATCACCTTCCAGGCGGTCTGCGGCAAGGAGGCCGTCGCGGCCGGCATCAAGGCGGGGGATATCATCCGCAGTGTGACGAAGATCGCCGGCGGCAGCGGCGGCGGAAAGCCCGACAGCGCCATGGGCGGCGGCCGGGATCTGAGCAAGCTGCAGGAAGCGCTGGACAGCGTAGAGGCTTTCGTGGCCGACAGGCTTTGATCGGGAAAGGGTGCTGAGATGAAGGATTGTCTGTTCTGCAGGATCGCCGCAGGGGAGATCCCCTCCGACTGCCTGTATCAGGATGAGCAGGTCTATGTTTTCAAGGATATCGATCCGCAGGCGCCGGTGCATTTTCTGGTGATCCCCAGAGAGCATATCGAATCGGCCGCCTGTATCGACGAAAAGAATTCCGCCGTAGTGGCACATGCTTTCGAGGTGATCGCCCGCCTGGCCCGGGAGCAGGGCCTGGAGGGATTCCGTCTCGTTTCCAACGTAGGTGAAAGCGCCGGCCAGAGCGTGAAGCATCTGCATTTCCATGTGCTCAGCGGCCGGGATATGACCTGGCCGCCGGGCTGATCCGGCGTTCAATTGAAGAAGGGGCCGCAGCCGTGAGAAGACTTGCCGTTTTCGCATACTCTTTTTCGGCGGCGGCCTTTCTTTTGGTATTTCTGAAGCCGGGGATCCCGTGCCTGATGATCCTCGGCTTCGCATTCATCGCGGCTTTTCTGGCAGTATTGCCTTTTCGCAACGGCAGAAAAGCCCTGCGTTTCCTGCGCTGCCTGCTGCCAGGGCTGGCAGCGGCGTGCTTCTGCTTCGCCCTGTGGAACCATCTGATCCTGCGCCCTGCGCAGCGGATGGCCGGGGACGTCGACCGGGTGGAGGCGACGGTGTTGGATTATCCATTGCCGGCAGCCTACGGGGACAGCGTGACGGTCCGGATCGGCCGGGCAAAATGCCGGCTGTATCTGGACGACGGCTCCGGGCTGGAGCCGGGTCAGCGCATCGCCTTCGGCGGTAAGCTGCGCCTCACGGAGGAACGGACGGGGGAGGATTTTTATCTTTCCATCGGTCTGCCCCTTTTCGGCTACGCCAAGGGTCCGGCGGAGATCGTCGGCCAGGCCGGACACCGGTGGATGTATTTCCCCGCAAGGCTGGGAAAGGCGCTTAGGGATAATCTTGCCGCCGCCTTTGACGGGGAGACCGTACCGTTCCTGACGGCGATCCTCACGGGGGAACGGAGCGCGCTGAAGGCCGACAGCTTTTTCTATTCCATGATGCGGGAGGCCGGCGTCCTCCACTGTATCGCAGTTTCCGGCATGCACCTGTCCTTTTTGGTCTCCTTCCTGGCAGTCTTTCTCGGCAGAGGCAGACACAGCAGCATCGTCTGCATTCCGGTGATCCTGCTCTTTATGGCGGTGACGGGCTTCACACCCTCGGTGGTCCGAGCAGGGATCATGCAGCTGGCGGTATGCGGCGCCGTTCTGCTGGACCGTGAATACGACAATCATACCGCCCTGGCGCTGGCCTTGGCGGTGCTGACGGCGCTGAACCCCTATGCCAGCCATCATGCGGGGCTTTTGCTCAGCTTCCTGGCCACGTTGGGCATCCTGCTGTTTTATGAAAGCCTCAGCGGCTGCCTGTTTCCCATACCGAAGGCAGGGGAGAAGACCCTGCCGGGCCGACTCCTTCGTTATATCCGCAGCAGCCTGTCCATAAGCTTGAGTGCGCTGGTCCTGACGCTCCCGGTCACAGCCGTCTGCTTTGGCCAGATCCCGCTTCTGGGGCCGCTCAGCAATCTGCTGATCCTCTGGGCAGTGACGCTGTGCTTTGGCTTCGGGCTGCTGTCCGCCCTGACGGGCTTCCTCTGGACGCCTGCAGCGGCAGTCATCGGCTGGCCCGCCAGGCTGCTGGTGCGCTATATCCGCCTGGTCGTGACCGTTGTCGGCCGCCTGCCCTTCGCGTCGCTGTATCCCCAGAACGACATGATCGCGCTTTGGCTCGTATGCCTGTATCTGCTGATGGCGCTGTATCGTTTCCTGCCGGGGATCACGCATCGCTTCCGGTGGTTTGCGGCGGCAGCCGTCCTGACGCTGATCTTCAGCACGGTCGGCGGCTGCGTCCTGTGGCGGCAGGACGATCTGATCACGGCGGCGCTGGACGTGGGACAGGGGCAGTGCGTGGTGTTGATGGGGAAGGACTTCGCCGTCGTAGCGGACTGCGGCAGCAGCAGCGCTGCCGAAAACCCGGGCGATACGGCTGCACGGTATTTGCTGAGCCGCGGAAGGCACAGCGTGGATGCCCTGCTTCTGTCTCATTACCATGCGGACCATATGAACGGCGCGGCAGAGCTGCTGCGGAGGATGCATGTGGACCTGCTGCTGGCGCCTCCGCCGGATTCCGAGGAGGCGGAAGCTCTGCTGGCGATTGCACGGGATGCGGGAACGGAGGTCCGCATCGTTTCCGATGACCTGACGGAGCTGCGCATCGGCTCGCTGGAGGCGAAGATCACACCGCCGCTGGGGAACGTAGGGGACAATGAGGAATGCCTCTGCGCGCTGCTGGGCCTGGCGGGGTTCGAGGTGCTCCTGACCGGCGACGCATCCCAATCCACGGAGATGCGGCTGCTGGAACGGCTGCCGATGCCGGATATCGAACTCCTGATCGTCGGACATCACGGCTCTGCGAAGTCCGTTTCTCCGGCCCTTCTGGCAGCCGCCAGCCCGGACGTGGCCGTGATCTCCGCGGGCCGGAACAACTATGGGCTTCCATCCGAGGAAGCGCTGGAACGGCTGGCTGCAGCCGGCGCCGCCGTCTATCGGACGGACCGGGCAGGAACCGTTGAGGTCCTATTTCGCTTAAAGAAAGGAATTACCACCCATGGGTGAGATCAAAGCGGAAGCGCTGCGGAAGCAGCTGAAAAGCGCGCAGCTGGATCGCTGCTATCTCCTGTACGGCAAGGAACACTATCTGCAGGAGCACTTTGGCCGGGAACTGCGTAAAGCGGTGCTGGGCGGGGAGGACGACCCCTTCAATCTGCGTCAGCTTGACGGGAAAAATCTGGATCTGCAGGCGCTGGCGGATGCGGTAGACGCCTACCCGTCTTTCGCGGAATCTGCCCTGGTTGAGGTCCGGGATTATGATTTCTTTCAGGCTTCGGAGGAAGAAAGCAAGCGTCTGTTCGCACTGCTGGGGGATCTGCCGGAGTACTGCTGCCTGGTCTTCCTCTATGATACGGTGGAATTCAAGCCGGACAAACGAAAAAAGAAAATATGGGAACAGTTGACGAATCTGGTCACCATGGTGGATTTTCCGCTGCAGGGGCAAAACGAGCTGATCCGATGGATCCAGAAGCACTTTGCGGCCAGAGACAAGGAAATCAGCACGGAGGACGCAGCCTATCTGCTTTTCCTCTGCGGGAGCCAGATGGATAATCTGACCAATGAGATCGGAAAAGCAGCCGTTTATGCCCGGGAAAAGCGGGTGAGCCGGGAGGATATCGACGCGGTGGCCGTGCCGGTCGTGGAAGCGCAGACCTTCAAGCTGACGGATGCCCTGGCAGGGAAGGATTACGACAAGGCGGCGGAGCTGATGTACAAGCTGTTCCAGCTCAATACGGAGCCTATCGTGATCAATGCCATGATCGGAAGCCAACTGCGCAGGCTCTATGCGGCTTTTCTGGTGAAGAAGGCCGGGGGAAACGCCGCCGCACTCACGCAGCTGACCGGCGGCACCAGCGATTACGCGTCCCGTCAGAACCTGCGCATCTGTAATTCCTTTCCGGAATCCTGGTATCTCCGCATGATCAGGCTCAGCGCCGAAACGGATCTGCGCATGAAGAGCAGCCAGGCGGACCCGGAAGATCTGCTTCGCAGCCTATTCGTGACAATGGCGGCGGAAGCATGAAACCGCGGCTTCGCGAAGCCCTGGTGGTGGAAGGGCGTTATGATATCAACAGCCTGAAGCAGGTCGTCGACGGCGTGATCCTGGAGACGAGAGGCTTCCGTATCTTCAAGGACCCGGAGCAGGCGGCCCTGCTTCGGTTTTATGCGGAAACCAGAGGACTCATCATCCTGACGGACAGCGACAGCGCCGGCTTCCTCATCCGAAGTCATCTGCGGGGCATTGTACCGGATGGGCGGGTGAAGCACGCCTATATTCCGGATATCGCCGGAAAAGAGAGGCGTAAGGCCCGGCCTTCCAAGGAAGGGAAGCTGGGCGTGGAAGGAATGCCGCCGCAGCTGCTGCTGACTGCCCTGCAGAGGGCGGGCGCCACCTTTGAGGGGCAGGAACCAGAGGATCAGAGCGGGATCCCGCTTCTGACCAAGGCGGACTTTTACGATATGGGGCTCAGCGGAAAGGCGGACAGCACCGAAAAAAGAAAAGCCCTGGCGCTGCGCCTGGGCTTTCCCGAGCATATGACCGCCGGCGCCCTGTTGGACGCGGTGAACACGCTCCTGCTGACCGGGCGGTTAAAGCATTCGTTCTTCGATGCATACCGCACCGACCACCCCGATCAGCAGGACGGCTGAGGCGGTCCGCATGAGTTCCATGGCCAGCCTGTGCGCTTCGTATGTAGCCGGCGTCAGCGGCAGCGCGCTTTCCAGCAGGATCAGCGCGCCGGTCAGCAGGATGCAGGCCCACGCCAGGCTGAGCTTTTGGATGCTGTAGGCGACCGGGCACATGCCTGCAGCCCGGCGCAGGATTCTTCGGAGCTTCATCGATGGATCCCTCCCCGCTCACAGATTATCAGAAGGGGAGAAACGATTTCAACGCGAAATAACTGGAAATCTATAAATTGTGCTTTACTCGCAGAAATGCCTTGGTGTATACTATATAAGGTTATTAAAGGAGGTTACGCTTATGCGATGCCCGTACTGCAATTACAGTGAGAGCAAAGTCATCGACTCCAGACCCGCCGAGGAAGGGACGACGATCCGCCGCAGGCGCGAATGCCTCAGCTGCGGCAAACGCTTTACGACCTATGAGATCATGGAGCAGCTGCCTCTGCTGGTGATCAAGCGGGATGGAAGCCGCCAGAGCTTCGATCGCGTCAAGGTGATCAACGGCATGGTGAAGGCCTGCGAAAAGCGGCCGGTGCCCATGGAGCAGATCGAGAAGGTCGCGGACGAGATCGAGCAGGAACTGCAGAGCTCCCTGGAACGCGAGGTCTCCAGCGCCCAGATCGGCGAGATGATCATGGACCGGCTGAAGGATCTTGACCAGGTGGCCTATGTGCGTTTTGCCTCCGTCTATCGCCAGTTCAAGGATATCAACACATTCCTGGAGGAGCTGAATAAGCTGCTGAAGGAATCCAAATGATCAGAAGACGCTGCCTAAACTCAGCCTTTCCATGCCCCGAAGACTGCTGATCAGCGTTTTCAAGCGCAGATAGGAAGCGAGGATATCGCCCGGATCCCGTCCGGCGACGGCACCGCGGTATTCGCAGAAGGCGCCCGTCAGCGCGTCGATATCCGTGTGCCGGATGAAAATATGGGTATACCTGTCCGCGCCGAGCCACAGGGATTCCGCCTCCCGGGCCGCCGCTTCCGAGGAAGGCCAGTTCTGCCGCCCGGCGGAAGCGGCGGCTTCCTCTACCAGCGTTTCCAGTCCGTCGGTGAGACTGCGCAGCTGCCGTTGGTTCCACAGGTTTCCCGCCAGGATCAGGAGGAGCAGAAGAAGCGCGACGAGTTCCTTTTTCATTTTCCGACTTCCTTTTCCTGGATGAAGTACCTGCCCGATTCATCTACATTCATGTAGCAGATCTGGGCAGGGGAACGGTATCCATGGTCCTGCAGCACCCGCAGGAGCCAGGCGTCGTCCTTTTTCAGCAGCCGCAGGTTTTCCCTGCTGACCTTTCCGTCAGCCACAAGCGTGACGGGAAGCCCCCCGTCCGGTACGGTTTGTCCCAACTGCGCTGGCGTTGCAGGCTGGCTTTCCGCCCGCAGCAGCACGTTCAGCGTCCCGTCTGTCTCCAGCACGGCGCAGCGTACCGTGCTCAGGTCCGTCACGCCCTTGCCTCTCAGTTCCTCGCAGAGCTCGTCCAGGGAAAAACGGTTCCTGCGGAGTTCCTCCATCCTGATCCGCCCGTCGCGCATCAGAATACTGGGACGTCCGAAGCACAGCGCACGGAAACGGCTGCTTTTCAGGCCCAGCCAGGAGATCAGCAGCTCGCAGCTCAGCAGAATGGCGATGGGCAGCAGACCGTTGAGCAGGGGAATACCGATATCCTGCAGCGGATGGGCGGCCATATCCGTGATCAGGACCGCCACCACCAGCTCGCTGGGCTCCAGTTCACCCAGTTGACGCTTGCCCATAAGGCGCATCGCGGCGTAGATACAGAGAAATACGATAAGTGTGCGTACGGTGATGATGGCCATTTCCGCGCCTCCCTTCACTTTCATTATCCCATTCCGGCCTCGAGATATTTTTGCCACTTTATTGAAAAGCGTGCGGCTGCTGCGCTGGACGTCATGAAGAAAATGGGGCTGCCGCCGGGAATCAAATAAGTCGGAAGCGGAAATGCTGAAAAAGAATGAAATGCCGGATCCGGGCAGACCCATCGGCGTCCCGCTGACGGAAGGATAGAGCTTGCCCGGAGATGATGCGGCAAACGCCGCTGAGATCGCGAAGATAGGGGAGAACTGATTCATGTCGCTGAAGAAAATCTCGATTCTGCTGCTGGCGGCCTCCTTGCTGCTGGGCTGCGGCTGTACCATCGTGGCTAAGCCCGCGCCGTCGGCTCCTGCGATTTCCGTTCAGGAGACGGCTGCGCCGGAGCAGTCGGCCCGGCCGACCGCAGAGCCGTTCCAGCCGCCCACGGCGGCGCCGACAGCGGAACCTTCGGAAGGACCTGCAGAAGCCGGGGAATACCGCCGCGGTCTTTACTCCTTCGACGACCTGGTCTATGAGCGCCCGGATTTCGACAGCCTGGCTGCGGATATCGAGGCGATCTGCATCATGGTCACGGACGGAACCGCCAGCGAGGATATCCTGGCGGCCTACGAGGCGCTGGACGAGAAATTCTACGTGATCCACGACGCCTATTCGATCGCCCAGCTCTATGCCGCGATGGATACCACCGACGAATTCTATTCCTCGGAGGAGGAGTTGCTGACGGAAAAGAGCAGTGAGCTGCAGGTAATGGCCACCAAGATGGAGATCGCCATCTACGAATCCGAGCATCGGGACGTGGTCTTTTACGATTGGACGGAAGAGGATTTCGAATATCTGCGCATCGCGGAAAAACTCTATGACGACGAGTATATCGCGCTGAACACCCGGTTGGAGGCCATCACGACCGCCTATTGGAATGCACAGACGGAAACAACCGTAACCTACCGGGGCGTCGAATACACACAGGCGGAGCTGGATGAGCTCAATATCAGCAGCAGCACCTATTACTCACTTCTGAATGAATATTACCGCAATCTGAATGCGGTGGTGGGGGAGCTTTATCTGGAGCTGATCGGCATCGAAAAGAAGATCGCGAAGAAGGCAGGATTCGACAGTTTCGCCGAATTTTCCTATCGGTTTGAGTATGAGCGGGACTATACCGTTGAGGATTCCGCAGAGCTTTCCGCGGCTGTCAAAAAATACTGCGTCGACCAGCTGGAAAGCTTGTACAGCGGTTTGACGAATGCGGAACGGAAGGGACTGCAGACGGCCTTCAATGGGAAAAACCAGCTGGAAAAGCGAAGAGAGTATATCGAGGACTATGTCCATGAGATCTCGCCGGATATGGTGGAGGCCTACAACTACCTGGTAAAGTATCAGCTCAGCATCCTGACGGACAGCCCTGTCAGCCGTGGCGGCGCGTTCACCACCTTCATGCCTGTCTTTGACGTGCCGTTTATTTATATCCAGGAGAACGGCGGCTTCTACGACGTCACCACATTCATCCATGAGTTCGGACATTTCTACTGCGATTATATGGGCGGCAGAGATGCGGCCTACAACATGAGCCTGGATACGAAGGAGATCTGCTCCCAGGCTGACGAGCTCCTCTTCCTGCCTTACTACGGGCGCTATTACTTGCCGGACACCTATACCGGCATCGTCAAATATCAGATGATCAACGCCCTGAGCTCCCTGATCCAGGGCTGTTTGTACGACGAGTTCCAGCAGTATGTCTTTTCCCACGACCTGCAGACGGTGGAAGAGATCAACGAGGCTTACCGGGAAATCAGCCGCTCCTATGGAATGGGCGACGACTACTACTATATCGATCTGGGCTATGTTTGGGTCGATGTACTCCACAATTTTGAAGTGCCGATGTACTATATCAGCTATGCGACTTCCATTGTTCCCGCTCTGCAGATCATGGAGATCTCCCTGACCGAACGGCAGAGGGCGATCGATATCTACAATGACATCATCGTCAGCGATCCCGATCTGACGTTCTCCGAGGTGGTATCCCTGGTCGGTCTGGACGATCCCTTCGAAGAGCAGACGATCGTGAACGTCGTGAATGCGATCGTGGACTTCACGGGCGTAGGAAGCCGCGTCCGCATCGGCTGAAACGAACAAAAAACGAACGCCCCCGTCTGCGGACGGGGGCGTTTAATAATGTATACAGCGGCGATCAGTCCAGCTTTCTTCGATTGTCCCGGAATTCCCGCAGGCGGGCTTCGTAGGCCTGCAGCGCTTCCGTAAAGCAGGCGGGCTGCTCGCTGCAGCCGAGGCTGTTCAGCAGCCGCTGGGTCAGCAGGGGGTTCAGCACCAGCAGCGGTCCCAGCAGATACGTACCGATGAAATTGCGGATCCGATAACCTTCATAGGCGCAGCCGGGATCCAGGCCGATACCCCGGGTCACCTTGGCAAAGCCGTTGAGCCCGGCGCCCGGAATACTGTGACTGAACCGGCTGTTGAAGGCGGTGATCTCAATGCCGTCCACATTTCCCAGGAAAAAACCGTTGTATCGGTGCGCGATATCCCGATGGGAACGGAGCTCCACAAGCCCCAGCCCTTCCAGAACGGCATCTTCCGCCGCGATATCCCGGCCCAGCAGCTCCATGCTGTTGCCGGTGAACAGACCGTGGATCCCGCCCTCGATCCGGGCAGACAGATCCCCGGCGTAGGGGCGCAGCTCCTCCAGGGCGATCCCCTGGCCCCGTTCCGTCATGGAGCCGGAATAAATGAAGCATACTTCCGGATCCGAAACGAAAGCCGGCTTGTCTCCGAGATGCGTCTCGATATACTCAGCCTGTGGGAGGCATTTGCGCAGATAGCGCATATTCGCGCCGTCCCCGTAGAGGTTCCCCAGTTCGGGATAAAGGTATTCCAGCTTCATGCCCTGTGCATCCTTTCCGCGATGGCGTTTCTGACCTCCATGGCCTGCGCGTGCCGGTAGACTTCAAAAAGAACGAATACCTTTTCGCATGCATCCAGCATCACCAGGTCGGCCGCATCGGCCGCCTTCGGTACAGCCGTGACCTTTCCGGGTTCGGCGCCGGCCAGCAGCAGCCGCAGCCGGGTGTCCAGGCAGCGGGTGCCGACGGCGAGGATCTGGACGATATCCTCGTCACAGAGGAACTCAAAATCCGCGTCGTACAGCCACGCGATGTTTTCCGAGGAGTCCTTCTCGTCAAATACGTCGTCCAGCATCAAAACCACGGCTTTTTTGCCGGGTGTATTCCGGACCATGTCGAAATTGCGCGAACAGGCGACTGCGTTGAGCCCCTTTGCCATGGACTCCGTCAGCTGCCATCGGCCGATATCCTCGCTGCGCAGGCGGGACTGCACCACCTTCAGCGTCTCCATCGCCCTGGCAATCTCTTCGGCTGAGCGGCCCATACTGCGAAGCAGAGTGACGGCTGCCAGCGCGTTGTAGAGGTTGTAGATCTCGGGGGAAGGCATGGGGTATTCCTGCCAGATGTCCGATTCCATCACCGTGATCTTCCCTGCCTCCGGATCGGCTGAAATCAGAAGGTAGTCCGGGTCGGGAGAATGCCATCCGCAGGCGTCGCAGTGCGCGCGCCCGATGTGGTGGTAGCGGCGGAAATCGTATTCGATCCGTTCGCCGCACACCGGGCAGATCTGCACGTCCTGAACCAGGTTGTCACGCAGCGGCGGCTCCTCGGAAAGCTTGTCCACGGAAAACAGCGTACGGCTGTTGAGAGGGGCCAGGGAAGAGCTGATGGGATCGTCCGCGTTCAGGATCAAATGGGTTGTGGGATCGATGCTGCGGTCCATCAGTCCGGCAATGTACTCCGGATGGGCGTTGCGCCGCATGGAATCCCGGAACAGATTCGTGACGATGAGATAATCCGGCTTCAGTACGGGGAAGAGCCTGGCGGCGCTGCGCTCATCCATCTCAAGGACCCCCAGCTTTTTCCGGCATTTTCCGCCGAGATTCACGGCCGAGATAAGGGAAGTGGCCGCACCGGCGTCGATATTCGCGCCTTCCCGGTTGGAAACCGGATCCAGGCCGAGGGATTCAAATATGTCGCACAGCATATTGCTGACCGTGGTCTTTCCGTTGGTGCCGGTGACGCCGATGAGCGTTTCCGGACGCCCGATCCGCCCGAGAAAACCGGGGCAGATAGCCAGCGCTATCTTTCCGGGGGCGGTTGTGCCGCCGCGCCGGATGATGCGAAGGGCGAGCTGCGCGGCTTTGGCGCTCCACAGGGCGATATAGAACGACAGTTTTTCCATGATTCCGACTCCTTCCCAGACTTTTTAAATTCTATCACAGTCCGGTGAAATAATACAAGAGTTATTGCCAGAGAAAGGGAAAAGTGATAAACTGAACGAAAAACAATAAGGGAGGAGGAACCGTATGGCGGAACAGGACAGCCGTTCTGCGTATCTTTCTGCCCGCAGGATGGGCCGTCGCTTCGTGTCCGAGCATGAGCGGGAAGCGACCAAGGGTTATCTGCCCGTGCTGGAGGACATCATGCGCGGCGTTGACGTGCTCGGCGAGATCAACCTGGGCTACCATGAGATCCCCCTGGACCGGGTGGTGGGGACACGCACTGCTGCGCGCAGCAACTCCTTCGCCGGCAATTTTATGCCACTGCTGGCCGACGACACGGAATTTGCGATCAAATGGAAAAAAGTATATGAGAGTCAGTTGGTCGAAGGGATCCGGGAACCGATCAAGGTATATGAATTTCTGGGCCGTTACTATGCGCTGGAGGGCAATAAGCGAATCAGCATCCTGAAATACGTCGGCGCAGCCTCCATTTACGGGAATGTGATCCGGCTGCTGCCCGAGCGCAACGAGGACGACGATGAGATTTCCATCTATTATGAGTTCCTTGATTACGATAAAAAACTGTTTTTGGATGACCTTTGGTTTGCGCGGCGGGGCAACTTTACGCTGCTGACCCGACAGACCGAGGATTATCTGGCCAAGCATCGGGAGGTCAACGGCAGCGTCGAGGATGTGATGACCACGACACATCGCCGATTCCGGGAAGCCTATCGCGTGGCGAAGCTGGAGGACGTGGAGCTGACCACCGGCGACGCGCTGGTGGAGTACATCAAGATCTTTGGCTATCCCTATGCGGACAACCAGGTGGATATCGTCAAGAATATCCGCAATGCCAAGGCGCAGTTTCTGGTGGCTGAGGGCGTACGGCGCCGCGATACGGTGGAAATATCCGCCAGTGAGGTGGAGCCCGTACAGACCCGGGGCAGGGTGCGCCGTTCGCAGATCCGGGCTGCCTTCGCCTTTGACGACGACGCGGAGACGAACCTGTTCACCCGATGGCATACGCTGGGGATCGACCGGGTAGAAAAGAAGTATCAGGGCAATCTGATCGTCGATCGGCTGTTCCATGCCAACACCTATCCCGGCGGGCCCTATGAGGCTCTGCGGTCACTGGCTGAGAAAAAACCGGACGTGCTCTTTACCACCAGTCCAACGCTGTCGGACGCCAGCCTGCGCATCGCGCTGGAGAATCCCCGCATGATCGTTCTGAACTGCGATCTGCCGAAGGAGGGGAAGAATCTCAACACCTACTTCAGCAAAATGTTTGACCTGACTTTTTTGTGCGGGATCCTGGCCGGCGCCATGAGCCGCAGCGGCGTGGTTGGTTATATGGATTATGCCGCATGGGGCGAGCAGCGTACGACTTATGAGATCAACGCCTATGCCCTGGGCGCCCGCCTCATCAATCCCAGGGCCCGGACGGTGGGATATACCCTCCGGGGCATCAATCGCTGGGATGAGCACGACAAAGCCCGCCGGATCATGGCGGAGCACGGCGCGGACGTGGCGTTCTGCCGTCACTCGCCGGATAATCCGCTGGATCGGACGGCGTTTCCTGAGATATACGCGCAGCTATATGCCATTTCACCCGAAGGGTTAACGCTGGAAAGCTATGCCGGCGCATCCTTCGATTGGGAGAATTTTTACGATAAGGTCATCGGGGACGCCATTGAAGGTCGAACGGCCCTGCTGGAAGGCCGCCATCTGAACGGTAATCCCATCCATTTCGGATGGGGCATGTCCACCGGCATCATGGATATCTACACCGTCAACGCCGCCATAGGGGAACGGGCCGGGCGGCTGTTGGATATTTTCCGTGACCTGGTGCGGGAAAACCGCCTGCATCCCTTTGAGGGTCCCGTATGGGATGACGAAGGTATCCTGCGCATCGACCACGGGGTCGTGCCGCCCCTGCTGGAGATCCAGCGCATGACTTGGCAGGAGAGCAGCGTGTCGGAGCTGAATCCACCGTAAAGAACAAACAAGAAAGCCAAAAGGATCGAGGCCGGAACCACGGTTCCGGCCTCGGTTCAGGCTGCAGACAAAGTCAAGAAACACGGTATCGACATGCATGGGGATGTGTGAAGGGGGACGGAAATCCCCCTTCGCGTTGGAATCCGGGCAAAATCAGAAACGTTTTCTGATTTTGCTCTCAAGGTGTCGACATTCAGTCGACACCTTGGATCGAGGCCGGAACCACGGTTCCGGCCTCGGTTTTGTTATACTCTGTTTTTCCATACCCTGGGTGAGAAAAGCATCAGGATCGGGAAAATTTCCAGCCGTCCAAGCAGCATGCAGAAGCTGAGTACGATCTTGCTGAGCGGGGAGAACATGGTGTAGCTTCCCATGGGGCCGGTCAGTTCGAGGCCGGGACCGATGTTGGACAGGCATGCGAGAACGCCGGAAAACGTGGAGATGAGGTCGAAGCCGTCCGTTGCTACGATGGCCGTACCAAGGAAGAGAAGGAAGAGGTAGCAGGCAAAGAAGACCAGGGCGGAATGAATGGTGGCGTCGGTGATCGGCTTGCCTTCCAGGCGCTCGATGCTGACGCTGTGGGGCCGCAGCTGCTTTCGCAGCTCCAGACGGATAGATTTCACCAGGATGAGCACGCGGGAGAACTTGATGCCGCCGCCGGTGGAGCCTGCGCAGGCGCCGGCAAACATCAGAAGGATCAGGACCCACTTGGAATAGGTGGGCCAAAGGTTGAAGTCTGCGGTGCCGAAGCCGGTGGTGGAGATAATGGAGCCTACCTGGAAGAAAGAGTAGCGGAGGTTCTGGAAGAAACCGCCGTATGTATGGCCCAGATTCAGCGCGATGGTTACGGCTGAGAAGAAGACCACGCCCAGATACCAGCGGAGCTCTTCGCTCTTGAGGGCCTCCAGGCCCTTCCCCAGGAGGATCAGATAATAGAGATTGAAGTTGACACCGAAGAGAACCATGAACACGGTGATGACGATGTCGATATATGCGCTGTCATAGTAGCCCACGCTGAGGGCCCGGCAACTGAAGCCGCCGGTGCCGGCGGTGCCGAAGCCGTGGATCACGCTGTCAAAGACCGGCATACCGCCGCAGATCAGCAGGAGGATCTCGATCACGGTCATGGCGATATAGATGCCGTACAAAAGCATGGCGGTTTTTCTGGCGGAGGGTACCAGTTTTCCGACGATGGGACCGGGGACTTCGGCGCGCATGATGTGGATAGAGCGGCTGCCGGACATGGGAAGCACTGCCAGAATGAACACAAGGACCCCCATGCCGCCCAGAAAATGGGTCAGGCTGCGCCAGAAGGTGACGCCCCGGCTGAGCGCTTCAACGTCGGGCACGTTTGACGCGCCGGTAGTGGTGAAGCCGGAAACGGTCTCGAAAACGGCGTCGACATAATTGGGGATGTCGCCGCTGAGAACAAAGGGCAGGGCACCGAACAGGGACAGAAGGATCCATGAAAGCCCTACCACAACAAAGCCCTCTGCCGCGTAGATCTTCGTCATTCTCGGCTTGAAAAGCAGCAGGATCGCTCCGCAGCCGGCCATCATGACCGTGACTGACAGGAAGGGGAGCGGCGATTCCCGGTAGATCAGGCATATGATCGCGGGAAGCAGCAGAACAGCCGCTATGGTACACAGGACCTTGCCCAGAAGCTGGGCGATCATTCGATAATTCATCGGATCAGACCTTTACTCATCGGACATTGCGTCGGCAATCAGCTTCTTCGAATCGTTGTTCAGCCGGACGGGCTTCAGCAGCTTCGGAAGGTAGGACTGGAGGTCGTCGTTCAGCACACGTACGCACCGTCTGATTTCCGCCTCATCCTCCGGGTACCTTAAAAGCGCATCGGCGAAACAGGCAAAGCAGGCGTTCCAGTTCTTGCCGCTGGAATAGTTGAAGGCTGCGCTCCTCTGAGCTGCCAGCAGCGCATGATCATATTCCCGGAACGTCAGATAGTAGGTGATCAGGTGCTGATGGAGAGAGTTGGAGGGCACATCGATCAGCTGTTCGGCGTATCGGTCCGCCTGGGGCTTGTAGGAGGCGAATTCGTTATCCGCGCAGGTGTCGATATAAGTGATCATCCAATCGTTCCGCTCGAAAACGTCGACACTGGCGGCGAATTCCAGGGAATCGAAAAAGCGGATGACGCTTCGGGTCGATTTGCGGACTCCGGCGTCCGCGGTAAGATTGAGAACGAGCAGGATGGCGTAAACCAGTGCGATCACGCCGGGCACGGCGGCGGCGACCCGGCTGTGGGCCCTGCGGCTGACGGGCCTGCCGTAGCATACGGCAGACAGAGAGAAAACGGCGCAGGCATAGGGAAGATACAGAGAGATGGACATGACCACCTCCATGCAGCTGTGCAGAACGATCATGACAAAGGCCGCGCAAAGAGCCGGATGAAGCGTGCGGAAGGCCCCGTCCTTTCGGCGGCCGCGCCACAGAGCGGCGCCGACGGAGACCAATACGGAAAGATAGAGGATGATTCCGATGATGCCGCTGTCCAATAGGACCTGGATATAATGATTATGGACATATTTCGTTTGGTAATAGAATTCCTGGTACCCGAACAGCAGGGTCTCAAAGCTGCCCAGACCGGCGCCAAGGATCGGATGGTCCCGGAAAACCTTCATCCCGTCACGGAAGAACGCGGTACGCTGAATGGCGTTTTCGTTGGCGAACAGTCCCTGAAGACGGTTCGCGACGAAGCCGGGAAGCAGCGGATAGCCGAGATGAATGCCGACCGGCTCCGTTCCCAGCACAGTCGCCTCACGTATGATCGTGCCGTCGGTGCCGCTGAAGGTCAGATACACGACTCGGGAGCCCTCCGGCACCGTAAACGCTGCCTCGCCGACGCTGCCGTTATACAGCACCGATCTCGTATGCATGATCACTTCTTCTTCGTCCTGGGAAATCACCTGAACATTTACGTCCCCGTCGGCGGAGACTGAAAGTGTGTAATCGCCTGCAGGGAGGTAGCAGGAACGCTTGAGGGACTGACCGTTGGCCAGCACCTCGTTTCCGCCGACCAGAACGCCGGCGACGCCGTAGATGCAGATCAGCAGGAAGACGGCGATGAGAATGCCTCCCGCCAGCTTTCTGCGGTTGTAAAAAGCTCTTTCGACGCGGGGATAAACCGCCAGCTCCAGCAGGATGGCGGCTACGGCGCTCAGGACCGCGGCGGCCAATGGGATCGCGCGGCGTCCGTCGTCGACTTCAAAAAAGCGGAATGAAAGAAAAACTGACAGCAGTGCCGGGACGGCGATCTCCAGCATACGCAGGAAAACACCGGGTCGCCGTTCACCTGCAAAGCACAGGTAAACGATTGCGCTGATCAGGAAGAAACCGCTGGCACCCAGGCTGAAATTCAGGATAAAGGTGTCTGCCTGGAGGACGGCAAACATGACCGCAAAAACCCGCTGGCGCCGTGTCTCGGCGGATTCCAGAAGATAGATGGAAAAAAAGAGGCATATCGCCAGCAGGCTGGCCGAGATATTCGCGTTGCCGAAAATACCGACCAGGCGGGTGCCGCTCTCATATCCGGAATCTACGCCTCCGAAGCCGGGAACCAGACGCAGGAACCCGCGCGAAATGCCGATGCTCGCGTTGTCGATGCTGAGCACGGCGCAGAATGCGCCGATGGCGCTCAACAGGAACAACAGCATCCGGATCGGGCGATCCCGCCGCGGCAGGAGGAAAAAGATGAACAGCACCAGCGGCAGAACGAGCAGCTGCTTGGAAAACTCACGCAGGTACAACCTGCCGGAAGCGGCCCACAGGACCCCCAGAGACAGCCAGAGGAAGTAAGCCGCATAGAAGAAACAGAAAATGCGGGCGTCACCCAGCGGTTTCCTGCGGAAGATCGCGATGCCGGATATCAGAACTGACAGAAGACAGCAAATCAGAATCAGCCATTTCTGATTCTGGATGAACTGCGTCAGATTCAGCAGGATCAGGGCCAGCGCAATCAGCAGCGCAGGATATTCATACGGCGCTTTATGAAGAAGAGCGATACCGGTCTCAATCCGATCCCCGGCAGGTTTCGCCGCACGCTTCGATGCCTTCCTGTTCCCCGGATCCTTCGCAGACGGGCTGTTCTGATTCCGCGTCGCCGGATCCTTCGCAGACGGGCTGTTCTGATTCCGCGTCGCCGGATCCTTCGCTGACGGGCTGTTCTGATTCCGCGTCGCCGGATCCTTCGCAGACGGGCTGTTCTGATTCCGTGTCGCCGGATCCTTCGCAGACGGATTGTTCTGATTCATCGCCGTCGATGTCGGGACCGGGGGCCGATTCCGGCTCGCTGCCGTTTTGGCAGGCGTTTTGTTCGGTTTCTGCATGGTTTTTTTGTTCTCCGTGATTCATAAAGTGGAAGAGCGTCAGAAATAGAATCTTAACGTCCAGAAGGACGCTCCAGGTTTCGATATAACGAAGATCCAGACGAATTCGAGCCTCAATGGAGGTGTCGCCGCGATAACCGTTGATCTGGGCCAGACCGGTGATTCCGGGCCGGACCTGATGCTTCAGCATATAGAGCGGCACGGTCTCCCGAAACTGGTCCACGTATTTGGGAAGCTCAGGCCTGGGCCCTACCAGGCTCATTTCGCCCCGCAGAACATTGAACAGCTGGGGAAGCTCGTCAATGGAGGTCTTGCGGATGAAAGAGCCGAAGGCGGTAAGCCTGTCCCGGTCGTAGGTGGACCAACCGGATTCATCCCCCGGCTCCGGGGCGCGCATCGAACGGAATTTCAGCATTGTGAATTCTCTTCGCTGATAACCGACCCGAACCTGCCGGAAAATGATCGGCTTGCCCAGCGTGATCAGCGTCCCGATCGTCGCCAGCAGCATCAGGGGAGAGGTGAGGATGATGAGAATCAGGCTTCCCACGATATCTACGGCCCGTTTGATGAAGGCGTTCAGGATATTGTCCAGGGGGATGCGCCGCAGATTGACGAGCGGGAGACTGCCCACCTGGTCGATATATGGGCGGGATATCATATAAGGGGCAAAATAGGGGATCAGGGAGAATTTCAGGCCATATTTCTCGGATAGGTTCACGATGCGGTCCATGGCGTTAAACTCGTCGGAATCAAGGGCGGCGACAAGGTCTTCCGCAGTGGTGTCCCGAAGAATGTCGTCCAGCGCATCCAAGGTCCCCAGATAGGGTACGTTTTCCGTAAGAGGCTTGGCGCCCACGGTGCCCAACAGCTGGTAGCCCAGCCACGGCATCTCCTGCAGTGTGCGGTAATACTCTGCCGCCGAACGGCCGGAGCCTACCAGCAGGACGAAGCGCACATGGATGCCGCGGGCATATGCGGTCCTGCGCAGCCGATATATAAGGATCCGCTTACTGGAAAGCAGCACCGAGCACAAAAGAAAGAAGAAGAACAGAAGGATTCGGGAAACATCGATGGTACGGGAGGTGAAGTAGATCGTGGCCAGGACCGTCGTACATCCGGCGGATACCAGAATGATCTGCTGAACGACCTGAAGGATCAGCACATTCTGACGGGATTCATAGAGCCCGAGAGTGGAAAACAGCAGCCAGTACAGCAGAAAAATCAAAAGCGCACTGCGAACATAGAACATCAGGGGCATGTTTTCGATGCCGTTGAAGATCCAGAATCGAAGGAAGTAGGAGAGAAGCATGGCCAATATGATCAGCACGGCATCCGATAGAACGTCGCATAAGCGCAGGAACAGTTGATTCTCTTTGTTCAAGGGCGAAACACTCCAACCGTGCGCAGTGACTGAGGTCCTGCGCTTTTTCTATGCAGAGGATCCGTCCGGTCTTTCCTGACCGGAGAACAACTTATATCAATTCATATTATTATATCATAGTTCCGGGGAAAGTAAATATCCAAAATCATGCCGGCATACGCAGAAAACAGCGGCTGAGAGGGAAGAAAATTGCTTTTTCAGCCGGGAGATGATAAGATAGGCGCAAAGGAGGGGTTGGAAAAATGAGCAAGGTCCTGTACGCTGCATCCGTCCCCATCCATCTGGAAAACTTCCATGTTCCATATATTGCAGCGCTGGTGAATCGGGGCGACCGGGTTTGGGTGCTGTGCAGCGGCTCCTACCGTCAGCCCGGGATCGAGCAGAGCGTCGATCTGCCGATGAAAAAGAACCTGCTGGCGCCCGGCAACCTTATCTCTGCCATCCGGGCGGCGAAGCTGCTGAAGAAGGAGCGCTTTGATCTGGTGTGCGTGCACACATCGCTGGCGGCATTTGTGGTGCGGCTTGCCGTCCTGGTGGCAGGGAAGGGTGATACCCGCGTCGTCAATGTGGTGCACGGCTACCTTTTTGACGATCAAACGACGGTGCTCCGCCGCATACTGCTGCTGGGAGCGGAACGCTTTCTGCGCCGCGTCACCGATCGGGTGGCGGTCATGAATCGATGCGATCTGGAAATCGCAAAAAAGTACCGCCTGGGCAGGGAGGTCGTGGAGATACCGGGCGTAGGCGTGGATTTTTCCCGCTTCGCCGCCGGAGACAGGAAAGCCTTCCGAAAAGAATTGGGGTTAAAGCCGGAGGATCTGCTGCTGCTCTTCCCGGGGGAATTCTCCGGGAGAAAGAATCAGGCGCTCCTGATCAACGCAATGCAGGAACTGCCGGAGAACGTGTTCCTGGCCCTTCCCGGTCAGGGAAAGCTGCTGGAGGAGTGCAGAAGACTGGCGGAGCAAAAGAAGGTCGAACGCCGCGTTTTCTTCCCCGGGCAGCGCAGCGATCTGGGCGAATGGTATGCCGCGGCGGATATCTGCGTGTCCTCCAGCCGCTACGAGGGGCTGCCCTTCAATGTTATGGAAGCCATGTATGCAGGGAAACCCGTCGTAGTCAGCCGCGTCAAGGGCCATACGGATCTGGTGACCGACGGCGTGGGCGGCTTCCTCTACGGCTGGAACGATCGGGAAGAATACTGCGACTGCATCCGGACCCTGGCCGCCGACGGGGAACTGCGCGCCATCATGGGGGAGAAAAACCGGGCGATCGTACGGCGGTATGGCCGGGCCCAGGTGTTCGCGGAGGTCCTGGCGGCTATGACGGGAGAATAGAAGCCCCGCCTCCAAACCCGTGCAGCCGAGGCAGGCAGCCTGGGCCGACTCCGGCACCATTTCGGGATTCGGATGCCCTGACAACGGAAAAAAAGCGAGGTAGCGGGTTTATCTTCTTGCGTTTTTCGAAACGGCACGCTATAATATCAATTGGGTAAATAGTTACTTAACAAGAAATACATTGAAATTGGAGGTAATCTTCATGGGACTTATTAGTGCTGCTCTGGGCGCTGCCGGCGGCGTGCTGGCAGATCAGTGGAAGGAATATTTTTATTGCGAAGCGATTCCTGCCGACACTCTGGCAGTCAAGGGATCCAAGCGGGTCTCCGGCCGTTCCAGCAACACGAAGGGGACGGACAACATCATCTCCAACGGCAGTGTGATCGCTGTAGCGGACGGTCAGTGCATGATGATCGTCGAGCAGGGCAAGGTGGTCGATCTCTGCGCCGAGCCAGGCGAATTCGTATACGATATGTCTACGGAACCCAGCATCTTCTGCGGCAGCCTGGGCCAGAGCCTGAAGGACGTTCTGGGCACCATGCTCAAGCGCTTCACCTTCGGCGGCGATGCGGCGAAGGATCAGCGGGTGTACTACTTCAATACCAAGGAGATCATCGGCAACAAATACGGCACTCCCTCGCCGGTGCCCTTCCGCGTAGTGGACCGGAATGCCAACCTGGATATCGATATCTCCGTCCGCTGCTTCGGCGAATACAGCTACAAGATCGTGAACCCCGCCGCTTTCTACTGCAATGTCTGCGGCAATGTCAGCTCCGAGTATAAGCGCACCGAGCTTGATTCCCAGCTCAAGAGCGAGCTGCTTACGGCCCTGCAGCCTGCTTTCGCCAAGATCAGCGAAATGGGCATCCGCTACAGCGCTCTGCCTGCGCACACCTTCGAGCTGCGGGATGCG
>JAEEGL010842760.1_pt1 | contig 31844 bp, 48 predicted proteins | sample 9134231 | NCBI WGS metagenome assembly JAEEGL01 (sample SAMN16246548, study PRJNA631951) | gut metagenome | biome: gut microbiome; feature: rumen; material: fiber-attached | host: Bos | place: Iran: Karaj | collected 2018-10 | reverse complement strand
TATTCAAGATTGCTGAAGCTCAGCGTGACCTCAGGATCATTGATGTTTCTCTGATTCAAATGAATCTTATGATGAACAATGTATCCGGGATTCTCTCCACACTCTTCACACATCCCACCGTCAACAGATCTGCGGTGCCGGATGTATCCGAGTCTGGTCCTGTGCCATGCTTCAGACTGATAGAAACCTTTTGCAAATTCACGCGCCATAATCCACCAATGTATGTGAGAGCACCGGAAAGGGACAGTGCTCTCCGCCCTAAAACAATCAGGGGAAAGATAAAGGAACTGCTGGGTTATGAGATCCTTCCGGTATCTCAGCAGTTCCTTCACGATAGTTATAGCAGACTTAAAGGTGGACAAAGTGGACAATTACATTTTCTTTCCGAAATACCTTGCCACCTTCTTTCTTGCAGTGTGCTTACTCTTATATCCATATGCTCTTATGTTTGTCTCCTTCCAGGTCAGCCCGTCCACATAATGCATCCGGATCAGCGCCACCACTTCAGGGTTTTCTCTTTCAGCCTCGATCATCCAGTCAACTATTTCTTCCAGCAGAGTCACCTGTTCGTTCAGAGCTTCTGACAGTTTCTCTTTCAGTTTCAGTATCCGGAAGACAGCCTGCTCTGTAGGATTGCCAGGAGTTCCTCTGGATCCAGATCCTCCGCTCTTCCCGTTTGGGGATACGATCGGAGCATACAGCGCATTGATCTCGTTCTGAATTATTGCAGCATTCAAAGAAATGCCCCTGTACTTTTCAAGAGTCTCAATCGTCATCCATTCCCCTTTCTTGGTATGCATCGCACCATTCCTTCGCCGAGCAATCCCCGCAGTCTTCCCATCCAGCGGCATCTTCGGAACACACGAATCCGCATTCCTTTACCAGAGCAATGCGATCTTCAGAATGATCCCAGTCCATTTCCGAAACGCCTCTGTAATACTTGTCGAGTTCCGGTTTCCTACGGGTTGTCAGTTCGGTGTAAGCGAAGTCCTGAAAACAGTCTGTATGAAGTGCGAGCGCCCTTGCTTTATTTGACGATTCCGCAAACACAACCACGCTATACGGTGAATAGCATTCTCTGTCATGTACTATGTAAGCTTTCGGTTTCATACTTACGATCAACATTCCTTTCTGATTTCCATGTTCATCTTTCTTCTGAACAGTCTCCTATTTGCCCGCTTCTCTGCATGCCAGCGCCTTCTGTGGTTTCGAACCCAACAGCAATAGCGCCTTGCGAATTTATCTTCCCACGTCAGTTTCTTATGGGCGTTACCCTTTCTCATACTTCTTCCTTTCAGCCTTATAGCAATATCCTTCCGGTCTTGCGAATGCTGACCACTTCAGACACCGCCAGTTCTCAAGGAAGTTCCTGCAGTCGCTGCATCTCACAACAGGTAAAGCATCTATAACCGGGGCTTCCATAACCTTTCGGATTGCAGACTTTGCGCTCAATTTTCCCATATCATTAGATTTTTTCAGCTCTCGAAACAGTGATTTCTTATCAATAAACGTTGCCGTTTCCTTTGTGCTCTCTGCAGTCTTCCCGATCGATCTTGCCGGTTTGCTGATTGTGTCGTATGTCATAAATCACCCATGCTTCCAAAATCTTTATACTCTGGACAGTTATTCATCCAAAATATTTTTACCGAGCATTGGCCTGTGAGACGATTTTCAAAAGGACATTCTTTGCATCTGAATTTCAGATCGTTCTTTTCGGTTTTGTCTCTGCAGTATATCTTCGAAAATACATCTAATGCTTTTACAGCCATCTTTTTTACATCTTCGTCCTCAAACAAATCTGTAAAGTCATTCACTGGCTCTTCCTGGATTATGTAGCGCGTCACATCACAATATGAGTAGTCGTGATCATATCCGAGGGCATCCAACTCCCTCTCATATTCGCGGCATGTAGTATCTAAATCCGTAAGCAGCTTGGCAACCTGTTCCGCCTTTTCTTTCGATTTATATACAGCAACAATATTTTCGGCAGAACTGTATCCGCTGTCAGATTCGCGGCGAATTACTATATAAACGCTATCCACAATTTCAATCATTTTTCTTTCCTTTCCGTATTCCTAACTTGCAGAAGAAACTTTCGTCTGTCTCTATTCCAAGAAGCGGACAGTTGTGCCATTGCATGCCATCTACGTCTTTGAATGTTCCGTCGTTCGCATCCCAACACACGCAATCGGCGCACGTTATAAGTTCTTTCGTTTCAAGATCGACTTCGATTGTCGCTCCTTTTTGCGTTTTGAATTTAGGAATAATGACCCAGCCTTTAGGAAAACTCGCCATTTTAATCAACTCTCCTGTTCCATGCTTCTATTGCCTTTTCGTCACTTGAATACTCAGCGGCGACAATGAACCATTTCCCTCTGCATCCACAGTGATCGTTCTTGCATCTAACAACGCTCCCTGTCAGTGCCCGTCCTTTTCTGTGTTCACGGATTAATTCCGCTTCCCCGCCACAGAACGGGCACGGTTTCAATTCATTCAAATCTTCCATACTTCTCCATGCATTCATAGTTTTCAGAACATGCAACCGAATATAGCTTAAGTTGCATGTTTTATACTGCCCAAAAATCAGCAGACCGCTTTATTTCATGCGAGTTTTTTCGTTTTCTGCTGTCTACGCATGCAACATAACGTGTTATGTTGCACCTACAGCCATTTTGAGGTGTTATCAATCTGGTTTCTGGCCTCTTGGACATCGCCTTTTTCGAGGCAGATATAGGTCATTGTTGTCAGTGGATCCTCATGGCCAAGCAGACTCGAAGCCCGCAGCAGGTCCCTGTTTTCATCCCAGTCCCACCGGGCATAGGATTTCCGCAGGGAATGACAGCCGACCGGGTATTGTATCTTTGCCTTCTTGGCATAGATCTTGATCCGTCTCCATGCCGTTGCTCGGTTAATCGGAAAGTCTGTGCGCCGGTCCGGTGTGAAGAGATATTGATTTTCCAGTATCCCGAATTCTTTTACGTACCGCTGGATCGGATCGAATACTTTGTCATTCAGTTGCCATTGCGTCCGCTTTCCGGTTTTGTGCTCTGTGATCGTGAGCATTCCGCCCATGATATCCCGCCAGGTAAGCTCTATGAGCGTCGTGATCCTTGCGCCGCAGTTCACACCGAGATGCATCAGGATCGAGTCTCTGGCGTGCCTGTAGTAAGCGTCCGTACCGCTGGCGCAGGATTCCTGCATGCTCTTGCAGATGCGCTGCATTTCGTCGTAGTCGCTCTTGAGGAACGGCTTCACGATCTCCTGCCCGTGTTTGTCGGCAGTCTTGCGCTTGTATTTTGAGCCTTTCGGCTGAAACCGTTTCAGCTGTCGAGACATGGCCACACCTCCTTCCCGTTCACAGAGTTCCGGATCCGGATCACCTTTGCGGTGCTGTTCTTCGAAAACTCGTCTATTTCATGGCGGTACAGAAATACCGCGAACTCTTTTTTGCTGTCCGGATACTGTACGATCACCGCAAGCAGCTCCTTTTCCGGAAGCAGATTGATATCGATCATGATCTGCCTCCCTTCTCAACCAGATCTGACAGCTTACAATCCGGGCGCTTCAGATCTTCCGCGGAAACATGGTTCTTTTTCAGATGGGTGAACCATTTAACGGTGCTGGTCGATTTTTTCAGATTATCGACATGATCATGACTGTATTCCGTGTCGATGATCCGATCCACGGCTTCGAGTACATTCCCTCCAATAATCGTCCGGTCAGCTGTACCGATGCACATTCTTTCGGAACTCGTCATGTTCGGCATCGGCATCTGGTACAGGACAGTGTTCAGCCCCTGCCATTTCAGATAGGTCCAGCAGCGCAGACCTTTGATCCTTTCGCCGTGGTAGGATACTTCGTTGATTGCAGCGGGGAAGTTGATTTCGAATGATCTGCCGCCGTAGAAGACCAGCCTGCGGCGTTCCGGCTCCCGGTACAGGATCTTTTCTGTACCGATCGCCAGGATTCTCTTATCGAGGAGCTCCGGCTTTTCGCCTCTTCCTCCATCGTCCGGTTCAAAACTCCGGATCTTTTTGCTCAGATCCTTGATGCTGATGTTTTTCCAGATCTCTTTTCCGTTCTGTTTCACCAGTATTTCCGCATCCTTCTTTGAGGACGTGATCCTGATTACTGCCTGTCTCATAAGATAATCAACTCCTCTGAATGTCTTAGACTCATCAGCGCTGCTATGATTGCTGTAGAGTTCGGGCTTTCCTGTTCCAGCGCTTCACCCATGCGCTCCGCTGTTCTGATACCGCGGCCCGTCAGTGTTTTGCTGTTGATGCCGTGCTTTTCGATGAATTCTGCAAGCTCTGCGGCATTTTCAAGAATTCCGTACATCGGAATTCCACAAGAATATGACCCGTCGTTTTCTACGAGGTCCGAGAAATACGTATCGTCTGCCTCTCCAAAATCGAAGAAGCTCATCAGCCTTTCCACAAGATCGATGTCGCATTCTTCTTTGAAGTGGATCATGATCAGCGATCCGCCAAGGTCTTCACTGAATCCGTCACATGCAGCCTTTTCGTTTCCGCCTAGCACATGCAAGTAATAATCCTTTAGTTTTTCATACACTGGCATCTGCCAGTCTGTACCGTGCGGATCTTCCTGATAATTCAGGACCATTTCAACCATGGCCAGCGAGCTGTCCTGATATCCAAAGGTTTCAAATGCAGATTCCGGAAACACAGAGGCGATCAGAGCATACAGCAGCGGATTCATCAGCCCAAATTCAACTCCTGCGGTATTGCTGTACTGATCTCCCCAAGTGGAATAGTCATCAAGCTCCCATCCGAAGAAGATCTCTCCAACAAGCTCGCTTCCGACTGAATACAGCACCTCTTCGTTGTAAGCACCTAACGCTTCAAAATGATCCAGAGTGTTTGCGGTGGTATGCTTCAGAACAGCCTTGATCAGCTTCGAGATGGCCGGTTCATCGCCCTCAGTAATGTATTTCCTCAAATCGATCAACTTTGGTCACCCCCGTCATTACCGGATCGCCTGCCTGGATCAGACTGAAACAGTGTTCAAGTACACAAACCGCCATCTTTGCGTTTGTAACGAAATACTGCAGCTCGCCGGATCCGGTACGGTCTTCGCAAGACATTTCGGCCGGGTTCCTGTCTTTGTGGCCAAGCTGCCGGACCTGCCCGCGGGTTTTCCCGTAGCAAGTGCCGTTATGCTTCGCACAGGCAAACACATTGCCGGAATACGCACTGTTTGCGCTGTCGATATAGACAGCCGTTTCCAGCTTCTGAAATGTCTTCTCAAGAAGCCGTCTGGTCGCATCGTTGTCCACGCAGCCGATGATCACAGGTATCTTTTCACTCTTTCGGATCTTTGCGAGCAGTTCACGGTCTGAGATGTACTGATCCATCGCGTCGCACACGATCGGATAGAAGGAATTTATCTTTTTGGCCATTGCCACAGCTTTATTGCAGCCCACATCATCAGGTTGGAATCTCTGCCGTGTGAGATTCTTCTTTTCGACAGTATCACCGTCTATGAGGCACATTTCATGCTGGCGGTACGAGATCAGCAGCTGCGGAAGATCTCTCGCGAGAAGAGACCCTGTCCCGCCGACACCTACGATATAAAAGCAGTACTCACTCATCGCTTTTCACCTCTGAGATGCTTGATCAGGTGTGTAATGTACCAGATTGCTTTCTTCAGATCTTCCTCTCCGTTTTTATGCTTCCAGCGCCACAGGTATTTAATTGCATTCGCGGTATCAATGGCCTCGATGCCTGTCAGTCCCTGCGTTGCCGCTTCAAGCGCATCGATGCACTCAATGCCGCCTGCTGTATAATGCGGCGGATGTGATACCATGTCAGTCTTTTTCTGTGCTGTTTTCATCGCTATCCTTTCTTGTGCTGGATCGACATTGCAACAACAGTGTTTGTATCGGCAATGTAGTCGTATTCGATTTTTCCAGAAAAGAAGTACTCATCGTTTGCCAGCATGATCTTTGTGATCTCATCATCGGAATACTCTTTCCCGTCTTCGAACAGACCCGTAACATCTCTCAGTCGGGATCCCATGTACAGCTGGAACGGATATTTGAATTTCTTCGGTTTTCCGTCCTTTTTTGCCGTTTCTTTCTTCTTTTCGGCCGGTTTTTCTGCTTTTTCGGTTTTCTTCGGTTTTTCTGGTTTATCGGAAGGCATGTCAGCTTTTTCTGCCGTCAGCATGCCAAAGACGTCATCCATTTCCATTTGCTTCTCCCTTCAGCTTCAGCTGTACATTCTGAGCATTCAATGTCGCGGCCATGACCATGAAGTCATTACTGCTGTCTACTCTGACCATCTTGTCATCCACAAGCAGCGTAAGATCTTCCCCGTTGATCACATCAAGCGCCGCCAGCAGTTTTAGCATTCCTCTCGCATTGAACAGCATCGAATAGCCTTCGATGTTCGAGGCCGCCGGAACAGCCGCCTCGTATACCCGCGGGTTTTCAAGATCGAGATAGTTCTCAATGCGCAGGCTGTCTCCGTCTATCGTGATCCGGACATTTTGATTGAAGACGGAGCACATCTTGATGTGATTCACGAAATCCTTTACGTGATCCTTCCCGATCAGAATGTTTCCGGCCGGCTTCGGATCGTAATCAAGAAAGCTCGGCGTATATCCTAGATAAACACTGGAATAGATGATCTCAGAGTCTGCCATGAGTGCGACTGTTTTATCACTCAGGCGCAAATTGTATGTTCTCCCGGAATCCGCCAGTTTGATTGCGGTTGCCGGTATACGCACCGGTTCTTTCGATCCAGATTCTTCTCCGCCGTTATGCCGGTAATACAGAGAAAGCTGCTTGTCATAGGTGATCAGACTGTCGGTGCCTACAAGAATGCCTGCGCCTTTGTTATCCGGGTGTTTCTCATCAAGATCCGCAACGGCAGCAGCCTCTTTCAGCTCAGCCAGAGTGAAAGATACTTCCTTTGCATCCTTGATCGGCGGCTCAGGTTCTTTGATGCTCTGAACGTTCTGGAATCTGCACTTTGTTCCGGCAGATTCAAACGTGATGGTGTTTGTTTTCTCGTTGAAAGACACGTCAAGATCTTTGAACGATGAGACAACATCGGCATCTGACTTCGTGAGAAAGAACGTCATTTCCTCGGTCTTGTCCGTATCTGCCTCATTGACAAGCTTCCGGATGATTCCGGATCCATCTTTCGCATAACTGTGAATACTCAGCACACCTTCGGATGCACGAAAGATGTTCGCCTCCATGCAGCGCTTAAAGTATTCGCCTTTGATCTTCATGTTATTTCCTCCTTGTTTGCTGCAGTAAATTCTTCATTTTTGCCAGTTCTTCTGCAGACACCTTCTCTCCGGAAGATGCCCGATTCGGATTCGGATCATAGTATTCAGGCAGTACATCCTTGCGCTTCGTGTTCTTTTTCGGCACATACGGTTTGACATCGTCTTGCCAGCTCAGCCCCTTCAGCCACTTTTCCGCCTTTGGAATAAAGTCCTGTTCTTCCGGCGGATACTTCGACCATCTCAGATCAATCACCTTCCGCAGCCCAGCAATGATGGCCTCCGGTGTATCTCTGATCATGGCAGTCGTAAAAGCGGAACATGCGTATCTCTTCCCTTCCTTCCGTGGGTAAAGGTTCCAGAATGTCTCGAACGGAGTATCTGAAATCACAGTTTCATCTGGAAGTGCGTCAGCAACTCGTTTAGTCTCAGCGGGGGAAGAAATATCAGCGGGAGCGGGAGATGGTAATGCATTATCATTCACATTCTCATCGACATCAGCATTATCATCATCATTAACATCATCATTCTCATTATCATTATCACCAGCGTGTGCTTTTCGGGTGCTTTTCGCCTGCTTTTCGGGTGCTTTTGTCGTTTCTTTCGGTCTTCCACCTTTCCGCCCCGCAGCAGATTTCGCTTCATATTTTTCAGTATCACGAATTATCTGATCCGAAATCAGCGCCCAGACAAGGCCGAGGCCGGGATCATCGGAGAGGTTTTTCGCCTCTCCGGTTTTGTTAAGATCCACCATGGCCAGAATCAGACGTTTCGCCTGATCTCCTGACAGTTCCCGAAACACATCACCGTATGAGTTATAAAAAACGAAGCTCTTTTTGTTGCTCATGATTCCTCCTACTATTGGTTGATGGGTTCCGAATTGTATTCCGGATCTTCGATTCTGAGACCTTCCCGCATCACCTCCTGACTTTTCAGTATCGACTTGGATGTATTCAGAAGCCTTCTTGCCTCCTGAATCACCTTCAGGGAGAATTCTTGATTTTGTTTTACTGCCTCAGAGAGTTCTTTCTGCAGCTCATAACAATCGAGCGCCTGTTCTTCTATTCCCTTGAACAGTTCCAGAAAACTCTCAAGACCGCGGTTGATCTCATTGATTGTCTTGTTCTGATCGCCGACAACATTAACAACAAGATCCTTCAGCGCTTCAAAGCTCTTGCATACGCTGTGATACAAGACTGTCATTGCGATCATCCAGACAACAACTACAGTCAACAGCAACACAATAAGAACCAGCAATGTATTATTCATTTGAGATTCCTCCAGAGTCCGGCCACGAGCGCCGACACTTCATCAAATCCGTCACGGCAGTAAACCCTGTGCCCGCTGGTCAGCACGATGAACGTGGTTTCGTCAGCATCGTCAGACATTACAGCCGCAATTTCTTCCACATTGATCAGAGCCTTCCGGTCCTGATCCGTCTGTATTTGAACAAACATCATATTTTCCTCCTATATCTTTGAGTTCTGGGCAACCTTCCGATTTACCCGGTATGTAACTGATCTGACATCTTCAACGGTCAGATCTTTTTTCTTCAGGCTGTTGTAAATTTGAGTAGCAATCTTATCCAAGTCGACACTCGGAGTCGTCTGGGAATTCTCAGCCTTCCGCTTTTCCATTGAATTTCTCTCTTTCTTCCGCGAGCCTGTCGCGCATAGAATCGTTTTTTTTTACATGTCTTCCTTAATTCGTTTTCTGAGTAATGGCACCATTCACATACGGCATAGCCAAGGCCGGCGCTATTGTGAATTTCGAACGACGTATAACTGAGGTGAAACGGAATCTCCCTTCCGCAGCACGCGCAGTTGACCATTTCTTTCGCATCGGCTGAGATCACTGCTTTCCGATCGTCTGGAACCTCAAACGGCTCATAAGACTTTGTCACGTAGTTCCATCTCTGCAGCATCATATGTAATAGACCCCCAAATAAATCACGACGCTCAGAAACATGCCTGCCAGCCCAGCGAAGAGTGCTTGCGTTCCGAGTTCCTGCCAAGAAGAAACGTTGTAATCGATTTGAATTAGCGGCTCTTTGGTGCTACTATAAGAGTCGTAAAAGGTGCTTGATAAAGCCCTGTGCGCGCATCCTGTTTGGTCGACGGTGGCGCGTTTTCTTTTTGCCATTCTCATATTCCTCCATTCTTTTCAGTAGCCGAGCTTTGCGTATTTGAGAATGCGCTGCTCGTTGATCCCGGCAAACTTGATGTATTCCTCTGTAGGGATTTGCCGTTCGAAAGTCTGATATCCATACTTTTCTTCAAACCAATCGAGAAAGTTCTCTGCTCTCACACGAGCTTTCTGGTGCCCGCAGTCTTCTAGGATTCGAATATCCTTCATTGACAAGCATGACTTTGATAGGACAGCCGCTTTTTCTTGGTTTGAATGCATTCCGCGTTTAGACATCTGTTGACGTGCCTGCATCGGCTGGAAACAGATGAGAAACTGGTACATCCAGCGCTTTCGCTATAGCCTGGATCTCTGCCGGATGAATAAGACCGCGCCTATTCAACAGATTTGACAGCCTCTGAGGCGTCATTCCGGCTCGTATAGCGGTCTGATTCCGACTAGTGCCGGATTTATCAATCAGATTCTTAATGTTTGAGATAATTGCTTCATTTACCGACTCAGCCATCTTTCCTCCTTTCCGGTTGATTAGTTTTCTTCTGATGTATGCTTGTCAATACATAAGAAGATGTATCATTCCTGTACAGGAATGATAGTGCTACTCTGAGTAGCATTTTTCATCAAAAAAATTAGACGGCTATTCTTGTGATCGGAATACCAGAGTATTCAGAAATCTTTGCAACTTCTTCCAGTAGCCATTTTTGCTTTCCGGTTTCCCTTGCCCAGATCTGATACTGAGATAGCCCAAGCAGCTCGCCTAATTCCTGTTGCGACATCTGATTCTCAAGGAACCTGATTTCAGGGATAGTAAATTTTCTATTCTGCAGATCGATCATAGCGCCCTTTCTAGCTACTATCAGTAGCAAACCCATAATACAATCGGCGATATGCTACTGTCAATAGCAAACTGCATATTTTACAGTTGCTATTGTCAATAGCAATATTATTCATTATGATTTTTTCGAAAAGGATGATTGAATATGACTACATTTAATGAATATGTTGGTGCCGCAATACGGCAGGCGAGAATTGATAAGGGTTATTCTCAGCAAAAAGTTGCCGACAAGATTGGTGTTACCAGAGGAGCTTATTCTCAGTATGAAACGGGAAAGAATTCAATTTCTATGGAAACATGGTTCAAACTAGCAAATACACTTGAACTTGATCCTGACACTATCCCTCTCGAAGCGCTGAAGGTAACAAAATAGTAATTTTTGGAGTTGTTATGACTGTAAGCAAATATAGACTCAAAAATAAAGAAGTCCGTTATGAGTGCCGTTATTATGCTGCAGACAAAGACGGAAGCATGGTGCTCAAACACAAAAGCGGCTTTCGCACATCTGATGCCGCAAAGGCATGGGAGCTTACTCACAAAGGAAACAGCCCTGTAGGTACATCACAGAAGTTCTCTGAAATGTTCGAGGCAATGTCTCAGGCCAACCGTGCCAACGACACAACTACCGTCACCCGCAGGCAGCGCATGAAGCGATATGCGGAAAAGCTTTGGAATAAACCAATGGCCAAACTCACCAAACCGTATATCCAACAGTGGCGTGAGGATCTTGGAAAAACAGATCTTGCAACAGCGACAAAAAATGACATCATCGGATATGTGAAACAGGTCGGCCGGTTTGCGTGGGAAAACTACGACATTCCCGACAATACAAAAGTGCTGAAGTCCTTTCCGAAAACCGTGGAAGACTTTCACGAGATGGCGATCATCAATTATGGCCAGTTTAAGAAGCTCATGGAAAACGAAGAAAATGAGATCCTGCTGGCATACTTCCAGCTGTTATTCATGACAGGATGCCGCAAAGGCGAAGCCAGGGCGCTCCTGAAAGAGGATTTCGACGGAAAACAGATCCACATATATAAATCTATGCGCCGATACGAGGACAGCATACGGCCCACAAAAACGAGCATACAGAGGTGGGTGCCGCTGGATGATGCTACAATCAGAATGCTGCAGCCGCTCATGAAACGAAAAGGAAAATACCTTTTTGGGGACTATGCTCCCCTTTGCCTCACGACGATCGACAAACATTTCAAGGCAAATCTGAAAGCAGCAGATCTTCCGCCAATGCGGATCCACGATCTGCGGCATAGCCATGTTTCGATGCTCTGGGCTGCAGGCGTGCCGGTTCCGGAAATTTCAAAAAGAATCGGACATTCTTCTCCGAAAGTGACGATGGAGGTATATGCGCACATCTTCGACAATGCGCAAAGCGCCTCTTTGAACTTCCTGAACGCGTTGGAAAAGTCTCAAAAATGAGGCTTTTTTTGATGAAAAATCCAAAAAAGTATTACTTTTTTATTACTTTTTTGAAAATGACAATCAAAAAATGGCTTATTTAAGCCATTTTTTAAGGTATAGTGCCGCTTGGCAGATTCCTTTTTGCGGTGTTTTTATGCTATTTATAGTTGCTAAAATCGCTTAGTTATGCGGTTTTGTGTTTTTCGATTCTTTGGGATTTTTGAAAACTATTACTTTTTTATTACTTTTTACATGCATTAAAAAAAAGACCGGCAGTGTTGGAGTCCGCCGATCCATACAGGTAGCCCTGTGATTTAATAAGGCTCTTTAAGAATAGAACTGGTAATAAATAAAGTCAACATTTTTGTGTATTTTTTGCGCACATCTGTTGACAATACACAATAAATGTGTATAATTATAAGTGTAAGGAGGTAGCCGATGAAAAGCAAAGATCTGATAAGGCTGTTGGAAAAAGCTGGATTCAAACTTCAGAGACATGGCGCAAATCATGACATCTACATCAACAAAGACGGTGTCACAGAAACTGTACCAAGGCACAAAGAAGTCAAAGAAAATCTTGCTAAAGACATCATCAAGAGGCATGGGCTGAAATAGCCTGTGCTTCTTGGCGAAGCCATTATATTAGATCTGGTTTGTATAAAACAAATAAAGGAGGTTATGTATGAAAGGAGTTTACGCTGCATTTATCAAACAAGACGATGATATGTATTTAGTTTATGTGCCGGATGTTGGTTCAATGACAGAAGGAAAAAATTTCTTCGATGCCATTGAAATGGCCCGCGATTTGCTTGGCACAATCAGCCTTGTAAAAGATTTGCCAGAACCGATGAGTGCAGAAGATGCTGTCGCCGCCGCTGCTGCCAAGGATATCGACGGATTCACATTTGCCGATGCCACAATGACATACGTCGATATCGATACCAATGAGTATCAAAACAAGCTCAACACCAAAGCTGTCCGCAGAAATGTCAGCCTACCGGCATGGCTGAATGAAAAAGCTGAAAACGCCGGAATAAACGTGTCCAGAGTTCTACAGGATGCATTAATTGAACGGTTAGGATAAGCCACTCGCAAGAGTGGTTTTTCTATGATAAAAAATGCCCTGATCGGGAGTCCGTTTCCGATCAGGGCTATGTCAAAGGAGGTTCTATCCGAAGCGTCACAAGAATTTATGTTCTTCCATACACATCTGATAAACTCGCTCTATGTTCTTGATTGCCATTACTGCCTTGCCGTTCTGAAAGCTGGGATGTTCCAGACAGTAATTTTTATACCGTGTGGCATCATCAATCACATCATCAAAATATTCTTTACTATGATCCACATTGTTCAGCAGTTCATCATTGAACCGCAGGATCCTTCGGCGGGCATTCTGGATCTCTTTCTGCTCTTCCTCTTCTTTCAGCCTTTTGAGGTCTGCTTTCACATTCTCGACAGCGATGTGAAGCACTTTGCTCGATTTGCTGGAGAGGTATTGCCAGAATCCACCGGATCCAACGATCGCAACTATGATCGATATGATCCCGCCGATTAAGATGTTAGGGTCAATCACCATATTCGTTTCTCACTTTCTATCTCAGAGCAATCATTTATTCTGCTTCTGCTTTTCGTGCTGTGTGCCGAAATAATATGCAATCAGTGTCGTCATGATCGTTTCATAAAACCTCGGAACGGCAATTCCTACAATAACCATGTAGATATATCCAAAGACCATTCCTAATGTAATTAAGCTTTTAACGGCCATAAGCGCACTGATTCTCGCTTTGATCGGAGTATATGTAATCTGATCCGGGTCGGTCCATCCCTCTACAGGCTTGATTTCCGTCTGTTCCTGAGGCTTTTCTTCTTCCATAGGTGTTTCCTCATCTTTCTCTGTTTCGATTGAATCTGCGGATGCTGGATCCGGCTGAGTAGGATCTGCAGGGATTGTGATAGGAGCGCCAATCATTGCCAGGCATCCGGATGTTTTCATACCGGTATCATGGAGATATTCAACACGATGCTCTTTCATGTTGTAGCGCATCATCTCTGCACTTCCCCCGCCATCCAGAATCGCTATCAAATCCACATCCGACAGTGTCATAAAATCTCCGGCAATCTGATCCGGGGTCTGATCTGAGTTGGTAAGACCGAATACATACATCCCGTTTGTATACCGAATTGCAAAAGTATACATAGAAGCGATGTTCTTCACACCAAGGCCAAACTCTTTTGCATATTGAACATTTTTCCCTTGCGGATAAATCAGTTGCGGGCTGAAGACGTTATGCGTCGGATCTATAACCACACCGGTACAGTCTCCGTATTCGCCTGTTTCTATATCCAGATACAGTGTGGAATCTTGATCCGGCAGTGTTTGATATGCGCCGTTTAGCGGAGCACTCAGATCACCGAAAGTCATTCCGTAAGGCTGGCCTGCTGGATTATCAGGATTATTCTGGAACAGATTCACACCGCAAATTTTTGCATAGATCCAATAGTCACAATCTATGTCATGAATTGTTGCAGTCTCGTTGATGCCGGGAGACAGAACGACTGTACGAAGGCCGGCTGACTGACCATACATGTGATAGCTGTGACCATTGACCGTGATATCGGATTCATATTCCGCGATCCGCGCCCATGTTTTGGGTCTCAAAGCTCCAAGCGCATCAGAAAAATCCGTATTTTTCAGACAGAATCCTCCTGATCCGCCTTGGTTCTGACCAAATTCCTGACCACGGTAGTACATAGCTATATGACTGGAAGGATGAGATGGAGATGCTCCATTTCTGCCCCAGATTACCCAGTCCCCATCACGGAAGTTCATAGATCCGCGGATCTTGTCAAAATACTTTTCTTGCCATGCGGCAATATCTGCGTTTGGTGATCCGTCTTTATTTAGGCATGTCCAATATCCATCGGCCCAGTTGTTTGGTGTAGGTTTTACCGGAATACCAAGCCATTCACATCCAGTTTTGAAACCGGCAACGCATTGATAGCCATATGCCGAATCATTCCAGCCTTTTCCTTTATTCACCGCTTTGCCGATATATGTTTGCACAAATACTTCCGGCGTTTTCATAGGCTCGTCCTCCTCTCGTCTTGTGCTTTTTTACAACGCACGAAAAAAGCGGCTTTCCACCGCTTTTCTCATCTTGTGCTCGTCTTATTGATCTATTTTGTGCAGCATGTCTCGGATGCGTGACGTTTCGCGCTTCCAGTTGTTCAAAGCTTCTTCATTCGTACCAAGTCTCTCAAGTTCTACCTGCTGAGCCTCAACGATCATAAGAAGCCGCCTGCACATTTCGCATAAGTCCATCAGTATTCCGAGCATTTTAATGAACAATTACAGTGCCGTCATCGAGGATCTCGCAGCCTTTTTCAAGCAGCTTTGCTCTGACGGCATCCTTATACCTTGCCGGTACATCGTTGAATGTCTTGGTGGTACCGGGCGTCATGAGTGTTCTTACCCAAAGATTAACCATGATTTATCCTCCAATCTCAGTGAGTGCTTCCATAATTGCCAGAATATTCTCGCTGTTGATCTGCGATGCGTAGATGGTGAACTCTGCCGGTGTCATCTCTGCCTCATCGTACTCATAAAAAAGAACGGTATCCTTTCCGCTCTCGTGCTCAACTTCCCGAATATTTCTGCGTACATAGATTGTGTTCGGGCTTGATCCTGTGTCAAGCTCGACCGGATATTCAGTGCTTTCACTTCTTTTCCACTTAATTTCCATCCTCGTTTCTCCTTTTCGACCATCTTGAAATGGTTTTCCTCATCTGCCGCACATTCACTTTCCCTTTGATATATCTGGCGTAATAACCATATGTATCTGTGGCAGTGAGCTGAGCCATGTGGCTGATCATCTGCATGCTCTCGTAAGCGTTCGGATTTGATTCTGCCCGACCGATCTTTGCGGCCTTCCTTCTGCATTTCTTAAGAGCGCGTTTTCTCATGGTTGTTTTATCGCTGAAAAAGCGGAATCCCATGAAATCGATATCTCTCCCAATGCGGGTTCCGTCCCTCTTTACATAATCGAATCGGTATACTTGCCAGTTCCTCTTAAGCTTAAGATTCATCTCATCGCGAAGATACCGCTCCACCGCATCCTTCATTTTGTGCAGTTCCCGTTTATTCGGTCCAAGAATCACCATATCATCCATATACCGGATGTAACACGGTGCTTTTAGGACTTCCTTGATATAATGATCCAAATCCTGCAGAATCCAGTTTGATATCCATTGGCTTGTATAGTAGCCGATCGGAATGCCTCTTCCGGGTGAATCTTCATGGCCGTCAATAATTGCAAACAACAATCTCACAAGTCTTTCATCATGAAATTTATTGCGGATCTTTGCTTTGATAACGTCATGATCAACAGAATCAAAATAATGGTGTATATCCATCTTCAGGACATACTTCCGTTTCTTTGGATTATTCCGGATCCAGCGCTCAAGGTACCTTTTACCATATGAAGCGCCGCGTTTTGGTATTGAACCGCAGGAATACTCATACATGCCTTTCATGAAGATTGGCATCAGTACCTGTATGATCGCGTGATGAATGATCTGCTCGTAATAATAAGATGGCGCTATGATTTTTCGGAACTTGTGTGAGTTCTGATCATACCGCATCCGCGGAAGATGTTGGTGAAATTCATAGCGCTCATTTACAAGCAGATCATGCAGCTGTTTGATCGTTTCCTCTTCGTGAGCCAGGCAATACTTCACATCGCGGCGGCTTTTCTTCTTTTCACCTTTGGCCGCCCGATGTATCGCTAGTCGAAGATTCTCAGGATCATATATCTTTTCGTATAAATGGTTATACGATTTCATACTTCTTATCCCCTAACCGGATTTCGATTGACTACTGACCGGCAACTGTATCAGGTTTATTTTTGGCATGAGCCACGGAATTTGCGGAACATTCTGACAGTAATTGGATAAGAATGGCGCGCGCCGATGTTCCAGTTCGCATTCGAAGCGGTATTGTTCAGATTGACGTAGAACGGGCCGCATTGCAAACCATTGTTGCAGTTGCCACCAAACAGAGCCAGGCGGCCCGACACAAAAAAAACAGCACGCGCGTTTCGCAAATCCCGAATTGATTTCATTACGGTGGAAGGGTCCCCCGTGCCCCCTCAAAAACCAGTTAGATTTTATAAGAAGGGCGCGCGCCGCGGTTCCAGGACGCATACGAAGCGGTATCGGCCAGATCGACGCAGAACGGGCCGCAAAGCAAACCATCGCTGCAGTTGCCACCAAACAGAGCCAGGTTGTTCTGGCTATTGTTATACCAAAGGCCATCACACCAATACGTCGTAGCAGATCCGGAAGCAGTCTTCGGGAATGGTCCAAAGTCTGTCATGGCCACCGCATTCACATAACCTCCGGATGTTCCGCCCGGCGTCGCGTTCGGAATCGTGATATATCCGGAGCCGTCCGTGTTGTAGCCGTCAACCGTGGAGCCGTCTTCTTTGCCCCAGCACATTTTCGCTTTCTGAGTACCGTTGGCGTTGATCAGGCCCAGCGTGCGCTTCCAGATATTGCCCCACCAATTTTCCATACCGAAGACTTTCACACCAGCCGATTCATCGTTTGCGCCCCAGAATAGACCTTTATCGTTCATGGTTCCGGTCTGCTTAAGAGAAGCTGCAGAAGATCCGCCTGTACAGTAGCCAGTGCCATAGGCAGCCTGCCCGTTCAGATTAAGCGACATGAGCGTTAGCAGGTCGTTGACCATGATACGGTCATTCAGGTAATCGATATCCCAGTTTGTGCCGTTTGCCTGAGCATAAGTTCTCTGTGTTGCAGTGTTGTGGTTGTTTTCTGGTGTCTGTCCGGAAAGAGACCTCAGTACATTGCTGACAAGCGATCCGTCATAGATCGGCATGTAAGTATGCTCTGCAATCGTTCCGTCCTTCTTGTGGAAAGACCACGCTTCCCAGCTTGCGCCCAGCTTTTTATTGGAAATGCGGGTGATGTATCTTCCGCCAGATGCTGCGTGGAGTGTATAGATCGTATCCCATTCCATCATTGCATTTCCGGCGTAGGATGTATTTGCGATATCGGAAGCGGTGCCGTCAGCTTTCTTGGTGTAATCAGACGGATCCAGATAATAATCAACCGTACCATCATTTTTCAGCATACAGGGACGCGGCAGGAATGGCGCATCTTCCCAATCTCCCCAGTGGAATGATCCGTTTGCGAAATCCATGTATGCAGAATCAAAATCTGCGTTATCGCAATCTGCAAGTGCAGATACCGCTGTTGCCGGGTTAGAATCGCTTGGATTCACCTCAAAGCCATACTGCCATGTAAAGCCGAGCTTTACATTGTATGTTGCGTATCCAGCGATCAGAACGTAGGTGGTTGCTGTTTCCTCACCATCTGTTGCAGTGACCTTTAGTCGACCGGAACAGTCTGTGATAATGTCACAGAGGCCCGTCAGAGCGTTCAGCGTGCCTGATGCTACAAGATTGTTATCCTCATCGTAAACATTGACTGTCTCGCCATATAACGATGAATCGGCCGCTTTTACCCTCAGAATAGAATCCATATACGAAAAGTGTTCCTTGAAGCCCTTCATTTCTCCATAACTCATAAATTACTCTCCTTCAGATGAATTGTCTGTGACTATTTCAGAGATAGATCCATCGTTATTGAAGGTCGTTGTTTTGACTCGCGTCACATCGCCTTCTTCGTTTTCCCACGTTTCAGTAATCGTGCCGTCTGCGTTGAATACTGTTGTCGTGGTTCCGTTGGTATCTGTCTCGACGATTGAACCATTCGCTGCAAAAGTAGTGGATTTTTCGAGATATCCCCACGGCTTCATGCTGTCTTCCACAAGATGCCGTGCCTGTATCTCTGAAATCTCATTCTGCAGGTGTCCTGCCGTTTCAGAATCCAGAATGTCATGCAGCGTGGCAACCCACGCAGCAAAAATATCCTGCTCGGAAGAAAACCAGTTGTTCGCAGTCGTTTCGAAATTCTCTTCAAAGGTAACTATGCGCACGGAGTATTCTTCCATGAAAGCATCAAGCTGTAAGGTAAGAGTTGACCAGTCAATCTGACTGACAGTGCCTTCAACGATTCCGCAGAGATCGGTGTTTGTTCTGCGGTCCGTGATGCTGGCCTGTGTGATTGTCGTGGTTCCGGCCGGAATCGCAATATCCGCAAGCGCAAGCTCATAGGTGTCAGCTGTTCTGACAAGTGCCGGAGCGATCGGCTCAGCACTGACAGTGCCCTGTTTCAGATCCAACTCCATCAATCGATCGGTCAGCGACCAGCGAAGTACAACGCGATCAATGCGGCCGTGTGACCCGTCCGCGTTTGCTACAGTCACTGTATAATCAGACGGATTCCGGAACGCATAACCATTCACAAATCCGTATCCAGCTTTGATAACGATATCCATCCCGTTGTCCGCCAGTACCTGCAGACCGTTAGTCGGCTTCGGGAAAACACCGTTTCCGATGAACGTGGAAAAATACCACGCCCAGTCTTCAGCCTTGACCGCACGATCAGCATTAATGCTGTTAAAAGGTAAATAATTTGCCATGCTGTCATCTCACTTTCTTGATTTTGTCGAGCAGTGTTGGTGCTGATTCGCCAAACACGGCCTCGATCAGCGTCTTCCCGCTTTCGAATGTCTGTGTAATCTCTGTAATTCTTGAGTTGATCGTGATACCCCACTTTCGTTCAATACAGGTGACTCGATCGCCAAGGTCAAAGTCTTCCTTGTATCGAAGATTCGACATCACATTGATTGAACTGTTAAAGGTATAGTTTTCAACCATAGAATCAAGATCTGTGTTTCCGCGTGTCACAAGCATTGCCCGGTATGTTTCTACCGGAATATCCTGCTGTTCACCGCTGCTGTTTTCTGCAGATCGCTGAATATCTGTCGCATCGATCAGGACTTCGCGTAAAGAAAGACCGGAAGCGCTTGCCCGGTCTACTGTTACAACTTCCTGCACATTTTCGGAATCCGCCGCACCCCTGACATAAGCAAAATTCTTATAATTGCTTACATCGTCTTCGTATTCCTGCTCCCTGACATTATCAAAGTCACGGGAGAATACACACGGAGCATTTCCATCAGTATTGCTGGATGTGAGGTCTTTGCCAACATACAAGTAAAAGCCGTACTGTTTTGTTTTTTCGCAGACCAGAATGTCATATCCAATCTTTCCGGACTGACATACATCCCGGATCTCATCTCCGAGAGCTTTCAGATCTTCGTTCGAATAGTCTGTACTGCTCCCGCCAAGATCATCCTGATCCAGTACCACAAACTGTGGAAACTGTCTCGAAGCAGCCGCTTCAGATCCGACATTTTTCTCAATCAAACGATTGACGATCTGCTGACATGTGCCGGTCAGCTGAATCTGAGGTGTTATCACTCTTTGATTCAGCCAGTTCGAAATGATAGAGCCTTGTGCTTCAATCTGCTCCTGCCCTTTTTCGTCTTTTGCATACCGGACATATGTGACCTCGACCGCCCGCCTCCAAGCATTATCTTCAGAATCAACATAATCGATATAGCTGTCGTGCTTTATCAGAATATTGCCATCCTGCAGCAGAATCCGATTGTTTTCTGTCATTGGTGCCAGCATTTTCACTTCACCGACGCCGAAATACCGGATCGTCCAGATCAGCGATGTCATTTCATCAATAACACCGAGAGCGTTTAGCCCCTTATCGAATACTCTGACATCCATGATCAGACACCCAGGTACTTCTGAGCGAAGTTGACCGTAACTTCGAGATTCGTCAATCCGGAATCAGCATTGTACCGGAAAAGATTGTCTCCGATATCCAGCTGCAGAAATGTCGAATCAACATTCATATACCGATACAGGTTCGTTTTCACTCCGCCACGGAGCAAAGTGATGCTCTTGTTACCGTAAGACGTATCTACAGTAATGACATCATCCGCCTGCATCGTATAATCGATTTTCATGAATTCACGGGTATTCAGATTGAACAATTCTGGACCGGTCAAGCTTCCAAGCGCTTTGAACTGTATCAGCATACCGGTTGAAACGTGACCGGCATTGTATACATCAACAATCACGGTGATCTCACGATGACCGTAGATCATGCTTTCCAGATCGTCTTTATCAATTACAGTTGGAAAGACCCAGTCAGGAAGCCAACTCGCCATATCGACGTGCTGATCGGTCTCTTCTCTCCAAAATGGATCCAAGCACTTGAACAGGATAGAGAACTCCTGTGAAAGCCCCCTGTGCGAAAATCGCGGAGATTCTTTCACTTTTGCACCGATTTTACGAGAAAAGTTCCCGTAATTGTAATACAGCGTGCCGTCCAGCTCCGGATTCAAGATTTTCAGCATCTGCCTTCGAAGTGACAGCTGTGTATCCTTGCCGGGATCCTTGATCTTGCCGGACATTTCAATATCTCTCGGCTCGATCCTGTTTCCAGCGTATGTATCGCCGTGCTGTCCCATCGAGCTGGTTGAGTAAATAGTGTTTTTAAGATCAGAAATACCGCTGACATCCTTCTGAACATTCACATGAAACTTGGAACCAATGCCAAAGGTGATAGATTCACCCCTGGCATTGGTATATGTTAATGACTCGAATGGTTTCATCAGAGTGCCCTCGCAATCTGTTTGAACTCATAAGCTGCTTCCCTCTGCTGTTCGGCATAGCTTACCTGTTCGCCGTAAAAATTCTGATTGACTGTGATATCTTTCCCTCCTTTTTCAACAATCTGCTGCATGAGAGATACCATCTGCGTCAGCAGCATGTTTGTTGTGCCGGAATTCGCTTCTTCTCGAAAGATCTCTCGAAGATCATCCAGAGCACCGACAAACTCAGGCCGTTTTTCGCCTACACCGATGATCGATGGTTTGTTGAAAATACCGCCCTGGTCGTACCAGCTGACAGAGAAAGAAGGCAGACTGCCCTTCCCGCCTATTCCGTACGGCGGTTCTCCGCCGCTTATCGAAATATGTGGAACCTTGATATCCAATTTCAAAGAGAAATTGAATAGTGCTTTTATTCGCTCGACAATACCGGCAAGCGTATTATGCGCTTCCTGGATCTTGTTTATAAGCGAATTCTTTACTGCCTGCATTTTCTGATCTACAACACTCGCAATCGATGACATGCCGGAGGTAAAGAACGATTTGATGGCATTCAGCTTCTGAGATGCGGACAGCCTCATATTCTCGACTGCAGTATTCACGTTTGTGGAAGCCGTTGTCATCGCCTCCGATATAGACTGCTTTGCATTTTCAAATGCTTCCGCAGCGTTTTTCTTGAATGACTCATACTTCGCCTTTACATTACTAACAAAGGTGGTGACTGCCGCTTCCACTTCTTTTGAATGACTCATGAACAGCGCAAACGCAGCGATTACAGCGCCGATCGCAATCACAATCAATCCGATCGGACCTGTAATGAATGTGAATGCTGCCGCCAGCATCGGCGCCATCGTCATGATTGCACCTACAGCGGTTATCACTTTGCCGATAATAATCAGCAGTGGGCCGATAGCCGCAACCACAAGCCCGATCTTCACGACCATTTCTTTCTGTTCGTCAGATAGTCCATTGAACCAGTTGACGGCCTTCTGAATCGCATCAGACACCTTCAGGATCATAGGTGCCAGCGCTTCACCCAAAGAAGTAGCGGCAACGTCTACTGATGACTTCAGCTTCTCAATCGAACCGCCGAAGCCGCTCATCATAGCCTCAGCCATCTCTGCCGTTGTGCCTTCTTCCTCAAGCGCTTTCGAAAGATCGGATACCTTGCTCGGGGCTGTATTGATAAGCGCCAGCCAGTTAGACATCTGATTCTTCCCGAAGATTGCGGATGCTGCAGCGATCTGTTCAGACTCAGACAGCCCGGAAAAAGCTTTGTTGAGTTCTTCCTGTACCTGAATGGTGTCCTTCATAGATCCGTCGGCATTTGTAATGCTGATGCCGAGCTTATCCATCCATTCCTGTCCCTCTTTCGCAGGTGAAATCAGCTTGGCCATGCCAGTCTTGAGCGCATTCGCCGCCGTACTTGCATCGATGCCAGCATTCGCCATGACACCCATGTACAGGGCGGCATCATTCACCGAATAACCCGCGGCCGCAAAGATCGGAGCCGCTACGCTCATAGAACTCGACAGACTGTCCACATCGAGAGCTGAATTGTTGCAGGCGTTTGCGAAAACGTCTGCATATTTCGATGCTTCTTCCGCTTCCGCTACGAAACCGTTCATGGTAGCCATAAGACCGGCGGATACCGTATCAAGGTCGCCGCCTTCACCAGCAGCCAGATTCATAGCCGGTGCAAGAGCTGCCGCCGCCCGTTCTGCATCCCATCCACCCCGTGCGAAGTTGAGCGCTGCCTGTGCTGCGTCGTTCATTCCGAAAGTGGAATTCGAGGCGGCGTCTTTCATGGCGTCGCTCAGCATTTTCGCCTGTTCCTCGGTGTTGTTCATCGTTTTGTTGGTGAGCTGCATGGTCTTATCGACTTCCGCAAACTTCTTTGCACCTACGGCGCCGATCGCCATCAGAGGCGCTGTGACCTTCGCTGTAAGGCTTTGGCCGACTTGACTAACCTTTTCGCCGACAGCTTTCATCTTTTCGCCGACTGCCGCAACGGCCTGAGCGCCAGCAGATCCGAATTCTCGCGCCTCCTGGTTCAGCTGCTTGAGTTCCTGCTCGCACAGATCTATCTGTGTCTGCAGTTCTCTGTATTCTCTGGAGTTCTTATCGACCCCCTGAGTATCAAGCTGGGCCTGTGCCTGTTTCATCGCTTCCAGTTTTGTTTTTGTATCTGCGATCTTATCATTCAGCAGGCCCTGCTTATCTTTCAGAAGATTTATATTCGTAGGATTGAGCTTCAGCGCCCGCTCTACGCTCTTGAGATTGGTCTGAGTTGTTTTAATGGCTTTGTTCGCAGAGTTCAGGGCGCTCGATAGCTTTGTGGTATCAGCGCCGATCTGAATTGTGATTCCCTTAATAGTCCCAGCCACTCATCTCACCTCCTGTCTAAAATGCATCAAAATCCGCTTGTACTGCACGCCTTGTTTTGACCTGTTTCCCGGTCTTTGCGTCAATCTTGTTGCTCTCGTGCATGTTATTGTATTCGATGATGTAATCGACCCACATACCGAGAGTCATTATTTCGGTGTCTTGCATGCGAAGGCCGCGTGCTATTCCTGCCGCAAGTATTGTGTCGATTGTTATCCCTTCGCCATCAGTTCCGGCTCCGTCACTGGCATCAGTTCCTTCTTCGACGGAGCCTCGAATTTTTTTGAGGCAAAGCAGGACTCGATTGCTGCCGGAATCAGATCAGTGACCAGATCCAGCGCATTAAAGTCATCGCCAAAAGAGAGGACCCATGTCATTGGATCCGGAAGATTCTTATCACATAGCTTTGCCATGGCCCACGCAATCTGCACTATCCCAGTGAAACCAAGCTCTTCATACAGGATGATTGCCTTTATGGTTTCCTGATCTTCGTTCTCAGCCTCTTCGTTTGCTGCCAGGAGCAGTGCTTTTTGTATCGCCGGCATGAATACTCTTGCCGGATCCTGGCCAAACTGGCTCTTATAAGCAAAAGCCCACGCGAAAGAAGTAGAAAAATTTACTGTTTTATCTCCAAATTCGATCGTTTTGATCATATTCTTCCCTTTCTAAAAAAGCGGCATGTCAGTAATGACACGCCGCTCACACACATTCATCACTTCTTCATCAGGAAGCGGTCCGCTTGTAGTAGGTCTTTTCGGAGTCAGCTTCTGTATCAACAGAAAGCGTATAGACGTAAGCGCCTTCTACACCAGAACGCTCATACCATCCTTCAAGAGAAGGATTCGCCTCTCCCGGATCGAGGATCGCGGAATAGGAATATGATGCGCCCGGGGTGTACGGAGTCGATCCATACCAGTTTTCATATGCATCGTCGCCTTCTTCACAACGTGCTTTCACGTTGGAATTGTCGAGACGAGGCATAGCACTGAAATTCAGTTCCGCAGTGTTCGGCGAGATCGAGTCTTCCTTTGTCTTGGAAGCAACACTCGGCCGTGTCGCCTTGCATCTCCAGAACAGATAACGGCGCTTTTTCGCGTCTCCCTTGAACTCGAATGCCATAGCAAACTCTTTCGGCTGCGCATCCGCGTTCTCGATCATCGCGTTGTTTGAGTCCGCTGTTTCGCCCATGACGTTGATCAAGAACGCCTTTACCACGTCCGCAATCGTGAGACTGCCGGAATAGCCGTTGTTTGCCGTGCCCTGATAGTAAATTGAATCATCCGCATAGAAAGGATCGGAAGATCCTTCTGCGTCCTGAGTCAGTTCGACAGCGCCCGGCATCTTGATCACTGTACCGTATGTCGGAACACCTGCGTCACTGGTACCGGTGATCGGCCATACATGTACATTTTTCAGACCGTACGTGATCTTGTTATCAGACATTGTTTTTCCTCCTAACAATAAAACACTGTTTGATAGATCTGTTCAGAATCGATCCAAACAGATTCGCCGCCAGACCAGACAACTTCGTACTTATCAAACAGTGAAATCAGTTGCGATTCTGTTGTGAGGTCTTTGTTTTTTGTATAAAGCTCTACCGCAAAGCTCGGCTCCCATCCGTAGACCTTATCGTCTGCAAGAAATCGAACCTTTTCATCTTCAAAATAGGCGATATATGCATCACCTTCCGGCGGTTTTTTGAAATGATGGTATGCATAATCGATGTTAAGCTCGTTGAGAATCGTGATCATGAGATCGTTTGTCATAATTTCATACCCTCAACTTTCTCCACAAAATCATGCGATACTCTGTCATTCACTTCCGCGATATGCGGAAATGCCTTTGAGCGCCCGCCGGTTCTGGCAATAATATGCCCGAATTCCAGCAGATGCGTCAGCTGGTAATGTTTCCGGTTGTAGATCGTAACCCCCTGCACATCCAGCTCATTCGTATCTTTTTTCACAGCCCAGCTCTTGGCGTATGATCCCGGAGGATACTTTCGGTTATACCCGTCCGTCCGGACCGGCGATGATGCTTTCAGCATTCTGACACCTTCCGCGCCGACTTCCTCAGCCGCTTTGTTGCACTTTTGGATAACCTCTGCATTCATCGCATCGATTTCTTTTTTGATTGCATCGCCCAGCTGATCGATGCGGATAATCGTTCCGCTCATGTATTCCCCCGTATAATCTTCCGGTAATACAATTCAATACCACCGTCATCCGTTGGATATGTCCGGTAAATCGCGTACCGTTTTCCGTCGATTTCGAGGTATTCTTCGTCTTGATAATCGCCAGAATGTGCAAGCTTTGCCATCCCCTCGGGGTTCAGCGACATTTGCGCACCCATTGACCATTCTTGACGCGAAACGCTGTGAAGAGTTGCAAGAAGTGTCCTGGTCACTTCTTCGTCTTCAATCTGCTGGCCTATTTCATCGGTTTCGTACTCAACAGAAACCAGTGTCAGATCAACCAGTCTCTCCATCTTCAGGATCCTCCGCCGGTTCTGTCACATCTTCCGGTTCTTCTGTTGTCGGCACGGTGCTGTTTCCCGGTTCATCAATAACCGGATCCCCCGCAGAGTTGGACTCTTCCGATGGTCTCGGCGTATTGTAATCCCCGCACAACGCAAGAGCGCGCTTCAGATGTTCATATGCCTGGCCGAACTTGTCAGCGCTCGAATCATAACCATACTGGCTTTTGAGATAGAGCTTCATTGCCTGCTGGATCAGCTTATCGGTTGTGCTGATGGCAGCAACCCCACCAATCGAGAGATCAAGGAGGCAGGCCTCCAAGGTCTGCCTCACTTCATCATCTGTCGCTTGTGTTTCGATCCTCAGCCATTTTTTGGCTGAGGCAACCATTTCATTAGTAATCTCAGCCATAGCTCAGACCCTTATTCCGACAAACAGACCAGACCGGAAAGGTCATACTCGAATCTGCTTGTTGTTGTGCCGTCGCTAACCTCGACAACGAAATTCTGCGTATCCTTATCGGTGATCTTGAACACGCCATCCTTGTCCGGATCTTCGATCAGCTCAACAAGACCTGTTCCCTGAGACGGATCAAGACCGACTTTGACGGATGTGTAAGCATCCCAGTCATCCGCTGTGAACTTGATTGCGAGGAAGTTACCACTTCCGGCCAGCGGCCCGCTGTCAGCGACACCACCCTCAACGTATTTGAGTGTTCCGGTGATAGCCCCATCACCTACAACCACATTAGACTGCATCTGGTTCGTTTTCTTGTTCCAGTACTGCTTAGTGGCTGCCGGAGATGAGAGTGTGGGGCCTGTTAAAAATTTACAGTGATCTCCGCGAACGATCTGTCATCGATCAGCGCACATTCACTTCTCTCATAACCGGAGTAGATGTATTTGTGCTTCTTGATGTCCTTGTCAGTTTCGACAATGATATCCTGAATAACACTGTTGACAACTCTCTTCGGATCGCCAAGCAGGATCTTGCCGTCGGCAACAGCCTCTTCAATCTTGACTCTTGCGCCAAGCAGGTAGCCCTTTGCTTCCTCGTTGGCGTTCGGCTGATAGATCAGCTGTCCGGCAGTATTGGTCATGCCTACAATGTAGTTGTAGAGCGTTGTGCGAGAGCAGTATACAACTACTTCTGCGACTCTCTTGAGCTTACCGAATGCCTTTGTGACATCTGCAAAAGCCAGAGTTCCGGAAGACGCGACGTTGAACTTGTTGTCACCGTTGGTGTCGCTCTCGATCTGAGCGACCATATCAGCAGCGATTTCACCGCCGATCTCGCGGGAGATTTCCTGAATGAGATACTGTTCAAGAGAATCGAGGCTCATCTTTGCCATCGCATAAGAGAGTTCACAGGTCTTTGTGAAGTCCTTACCGGACAGCGTGACCTTTACAAAGGTATTCTGTTCGTCGTCGTTGGCAACACCTTCAGCCTTGACTGCAGCTCCGCCCTGTACGATTGCGGTGTGCTTTGTGATCTCCATGATCACGCCGGTCTTGTATGTGGTTACATCACCGACAATGACATGCTGTTCTGAGATGAGATCCCAGATCTTGTCGACCATCTGAGTCGGAAGCACGTTCGGCGTGTTCTGAGTGGTATGAACAAAGGCCTCGTTTTCGAGCTTTGTCATTTCATCGTCGCGGCCGGAAATGTGCTTCAGGAACGCGTTGCGGTATTCGATGCTGGACGCATCATAGATTCTTCCCATGCTGTTCTCCTCCCCGAGCTTCTGCTCTGCCTGGAAATCTGACTGTACGGTGCTATCTTTTTCGATAGCGTTTGTCTCTGCCTTTGCTTCTTTCTCTGCCTCGAAAGCTGCTGTCAGAGTTTCGATTTCATTTTTGATTGCTTCTGCCTCTTCGACCTTTCCTTCCTGCGCAAGAGCAAGCCCTTTCGCTTTCAGTTCAGATACTTTGGCATTGAATTCTTTCAGATTCATCTTTTTCCTCCATCAGTCTGAAAAATAATTAATGAGCGTCTGCTTTTTCTTTTGCATATTCTCGATGACGGAATAAGGCAACATTCCGCCAGCAGATGCAACAAGCCGCGCAGTCTCATCATTTGTGTTCTGATATGTCGCAATGCTGTCAATCAGTCCATAATCAACTGCATCCTGTGCGACAAGCCATGTTTCGTGATCCATCAGCTCCAGAGCGTCTTTTTCTGACATTCCGGTCTTTTCGACATATGCCGCAGCAATCGCACGATTTGCTTGTTTCAGAATCTCGCTGGCTTTGTCCATGTCGTGATAATCACCGGCACTGTATGAGCTGACATTATGGACCATCATCTGACCAGTCGGCGTGATGTCAGACTTGCCTGCACATGCGATCACGCTGGCCGCGGATGCAGCAATACCGACAACATGTATCTGAACAGGTCCCTTGTACGCCCGGATCGCTGAATAGATCTCAGATCCTGAGAACACATCGCCGCCACCTGAATTGATGTCGATGTCGAGCTGTTCGCCGGCCGCTTCTGCAATAGCCTTCTCTACTTTTGCAGGCGTCACATGTTCGATGCGAAACAGGTCATAGATCCAACCTTCATCGTTCGGTACAATCACACCTTTGATATCAACCTTCATCTGCGTTACCTCCTTCCGTTATTTCGCTTCATTGTCCACGGTCTCGGTGTCCAGCCGCCGGATCGGAATATCTCCGCCAGGAACCGGCGCCAGATTGAACGTCGCTCTCCACTCGTTCGGTGTTAAAGCTCCGCGGTCCACCATCGCCTGCAGACTCAACTTTGTGGAAATTGATGCAGAATCCCAAGCAGAGGCCTCGAAAACGATCTTATTTCCGAAAACTCTTTCCCTGCGTGTAAACAATTTCCGTGTGTATTCACAGCCGAGCTGGATCAATACCGGCTCGACCTCTGCATCGAAATACGCGTTGTACTCGGATTCTGAGTACTTGGAAGCCACGATTGCCGCATTTGTGTTGAACAAATCAAAGATTCGTTTTGTGGTTCGATCCATAACAGCCGCATTCGGTACATAGTCGTGCGGATCAATCTGGATTGCGTCTGCCTTTGCGTCCGTTGCCGCTACTCCTGTCCCTTCGGAAGTAGACAAGAAACTGTCTGCAAAGCTTTTCGCATTCGCTTTCAGATCCTCTGGCCGCATACTGTTAGTGAATTTCAGCAACCATCTGACTATCGAACTATTCTTGATCGCGTTGATCACACCCTGATCGGTAGTCGTTACCACATCCAGAAGCGGCGTGAGAGCCGGTGCGATCGGTGTTCCGAAAATGTCATTTTCGTTGTAATCCTGCCGCAGATGAATAATGTCGTCGTACGCAAATGTGTACATCTTGTTATTCATCAGCATGAACCGCAGTAACAGCTTCCCGGAGTCCGTGTATATCGGCTCGACCGTTCTGGCAATGATCGGATAGATCTCCATAGGCGTGCCCATGTCATCTCGAAGAATCAGCGCAAAGGCGTTCGAATTCAGACATAGCTGCGTCGCAAGCTTTTCCTGTAGCATCTGTCCGGTCATGAGCGGGTTCGGTTCTTCAAGCAGGAATCTCACTGCATTCGATGGGTTTACCACAAGATCCATCCCGCCGTCTTCGTTCAACGTCTCCCGCAGGTGCTTTGCAACGAGCTTGCCAACAGCTTTCGCTTTCGGCCGGATGCAGCTCCGAACAATGTCAGAGTTGTATACCGCTCCGTTCCAGCTGATGTAGTTGTTCCCGATTTCCTGCATCAGCTCAACACCGGCTACGCTTTTTTTATTCGAGAGAGATCTGATCCAGGATAAAAGTCCCATACTATCTCTCCTTTCTTTAGATCAAAGACATGTATTCTTCTCGCTTGTCCTGAAGCACTACATATGCATCCAGCAGTGATGCAGTGCCGTCGATTCGTTTTGTTGTGCTTCGGCCTTTGATCGGCTGTATGTTTCCGTTCACGTCGGCCTTCACACATGTGTTTGCAAAACACCATCTGTCAATCGGATTTGCATCATAAACAATGTTCCCAGCTCCGAAATCCGCTTTCAGATCCTTCATGGGAGCTGAAAGTGTTGCAGTCCCCTGCCGGACCGGAATCATCGTTGATTTCCCGAATTCCTGAGCAAACATAGATAAAAGCGAGTCATCGATGTGCCAAGGGTCATATCCGATGAACAGCGGATAGATGTCCCTTTCGTCTCTCATTTCGAGAAACCAGTCGAGGAAAACTCGCTTATTTACTTTATTGCCGGGCATGATCCGGATCAGCCCTCTTGCCGCCCATATATCGTATGGCGCATCATCCGGATGATGCCTGTTTTTCATCTGATCAAGTTTTGTCTGCGGGATCCAGTACATTGAGTACACATAGATCTTCGAATCATTCTGCCGCATTCCGATCAGCTTTGCGCTGTTTAAGTCAATGCTGTCAGCGGCGTCCATTCCGCCGATCCCGTACCGCAGATGCAGATCACCCGGGATCCGTTCATCATTTTCCAGCTCAGCCCATGACAGCCATGCAGATTCGGCATTCTCTTTCAGATTGAAATCCTTGACCAGAACTGTAGGAAGGTAGGTGTCGTCTGACTTTGCCTTTTCTACGCTGTTTTTCAAGAAATCCCGATCTTTTATCGAACCGATACCCGGGTTTGACTTGATCCACATGTTCGGATCCGACCATTCAGACCGACTGTCCTGCTCGTATATGACCGGCAGGAACCGATCATCTTCTATCGTCCCATCCAGAACACCGGCAGCGTACTCATACTGACTGTCATAGATTGAATCGCGGACAAAGCCATTGGTTGTGATACACCAGAGCATCGGCTGCCGTCTGGCAGCCATTGACTGCTTCATCAAGTCGTAGATATCACGGTTTTTGATTGCCGCCAGCTCATCAATCACAATACAATGACCGTTCAGACCATCAAGACTGTTGGTGTTTGACGCCAACGGTTTGATGATACCCATGTTCACATCACAATACAGATCCGACTGTCGTTTCCGCACGTGCTTTGAAATGGATTTCGACTGTTTGACCATGTTGCAGCATTCTGTGAAGCCCTTCATGGCCTGATCTCTTGCCGTCGCGATCTGATAACATTCCGGTGCGCCTTCTTTGTCGGCCACCAGCATATACAGCTGAATTCCAGAGAGAAGAGTTGTCTTCCCGTTCTTTCTGGCGATGATGTTCAGTATTTCCTGATAGCGCCTAAGGTCGTTATCATCCAGAAAACCATAGGCCGCCTCAAGCATCGCCTTCTGATAAAGCTCCAGCCTCAGAGGCTCGCCTATCTTACCCTGAGATTGCTTGCAAAACTGCTCGATGAACCGAACGGGCCTTGTTGCCTTGTCTTCATCAAAGTGCCACTGCCCCGGATTGTGAAGATCGTACAGCAGTTTTTCGTACAGCTTTTTGATCTTGTCACAGGCAAGGATTTTCCCATCCAGTACCGCAAGCGCGTATAGCTCAAGATCTGTCATTCACCCAGAAATGACAGCAGCTCATCATTAGTGGCAGATGTGCTGCCTTTCGGCAGCATCGAGTCGAGCTGTTTCATGACTCTTGTGTACTGCGCAGACAGACTGACATAAAGATCTGCGTTCGGGCGCTTCCGGTCATACGGCGCGCACTTCTCGGACTGCTGGAAGGGTTCCGTCCATCCGTTCTCATCAAGATCGCGCTCCAGATCCTCCAGCGTTACTTTCACATAGGCCGCCCTCACGATCAAT
>JAEEGL012516218.1_pt1 | contig 31847 bp, 32 predicted proteins | sample 9134231 | NCBI WGS metagenome assembly JAEEGL01 (sample SAMN16246548, study PRJNA631951) | gut metagenome | biome: gut microbiome; feature: rumen; material: fiber-attached | host: Bos | place: Iran: Karaj | collected 2018-10 | reverse complement strand
TTATTCTAAATCATCCATATCTTCGTCGTACGATTCATCTCCGAAATCGGCACCGTCGTCAAAATCAATATCATCAACGTCGGCATCCAGGTCCAGATTATCGTCATCGTCGCTGCCGTCATGGATTTGCATAACATTGTTTAAATCTTCATCGCTGATCATATCGCTGGAGAATTGAGAATCCAAAGCAGCCAATTCTTTTTCGGCCGAAATAATCTCAACTTCTTCATCTTCCGGTTCTTGAATTTCAACCAGTTTTTGTTGATTCTTAACCAGGGATTCCTGCAAATCTTCGATGCTGACGCGATTTTCGGATATTTCACGCAAAGCAACTACCGAGTTTTTATCGTTATCGCGGTCAACCGTTATCATGGAACCGGCGGAAATATCTTTGGCGCGTTGTGCCGCAACCAAAACCAATTCATAACGATTCGGAAGTTTATCAATACAATCTTCAACTGTTACTCTAGCCATTTTTTACACCTTATTGTTAAACTTTTTCATTGTGAAAAGTTTATACACAGAATCTTTTGAAAAAGCAAGTGTTTTTTATGTAATGAAGCAATACTTTTGTTTTTAACGTGCACCGACGAGCGAAACCGAAGAAATCGTATCGCCCATACCGACCAGAGTCAGCGGTTTATCTATCAGAATCGTCGGTACGGCAATCAGGTCAAAATCGCCCAAAGAAGCCAGGCCGTTCAATGCAAAATTCGGATTATGCAGATATTTTGCCAGCTTATCCAGATTTTCCGCCGCTTGATCGCCGATATATCGGCCGTGTGCCCACATTAAATTTTTATGATTTTCAATACTGCCCAAACCGGCCTTGGCCGCGGCAACTGTCGCCGCCAACATCATTCCGCGCCGGTTTTGCTCGGGAGTTATGGCGAATTGTTTATCCTGCAAAGTCAGATACATTCCCAAAAAATGCAGTTGTATGCGCGGCGTTTGCAACTTGAGTTTAAGCGTTTGCAAAATATCGAGCAACAGCGGAGCGCTCAGGGGTTTACGGCAGACATCGGCATACATTTGCGGGGCGCAGATTTCCAGCGCTTCCAGGGCTTCGCGCTCGTTCATCCCGAGCGAATCGGCAAGGGGTGTCAGCTCTTGCAAAATAGCGGTGCGCACGGCTTTATCTTGGGTTGAGGCCAACTCCAGATGAATAATTCCGTGCGGATTAAGCCGTTTCCAGCGTTGCAACATCGGCACAACCGCCGCAATACGTTGCAGACCGGAATGCTCCACGGTTAAGTTATGGAAGCCGGAAAGCAACAGATAATCAAAGCCGAATCGGTCGAGATGTTGTACAAAACGGGCATCGATTTTCAGCTCGAGATTGGCAGTATCATAAGTGGCGATAAAGCGATTGGCGCGCGGACAGGTATAAGTGCGGCCGCAAAATTCAAATGAATCGCCGGCGGCAAATTCAATAATGCGATGGACCAGCGGTTCGTCGGCGACGCGATTAACATTACAGGCTTTTTCGAGGTTGCCATCTTCAGCAAACGCCAATAAATTGTCGCTGTTTAAAAAGCGCTCGGCCTGCATTTGCGGGTGCGAAGCGGTGTGTACGCAAACTTTTTGCACGCCGAGCACAGCCAAAACATTGGCGATTATACCGGCTTGTCCGCCCATTTGCAGACGGGCCGATCCTAAATTATTTTCGAGCCATTCGTCGGTACTTTTGTCGGCGCAGAGCCATTCTTCGGCAATACCTTGCGTAAAACACTTAATAATGCCGCGTACCGCGTCTTTGGGCGAGGTTATCCGGTTTTGCGGATTAAGCAAATCTTCCGGCGCAAGTCCGACCGAATCTGCCAGCTCGGCTATTTTTTCTCCGCTGATTTTAACAACGGCATCGATATTGGTATTGAAAGCGGAAGCGACGCAACCGACTTCGGCAATACGCTGCAACTGTTCCGGCACTGTTTCATATATTCGGTGCCAGTTTTCCCGCAAATCGGCGCTCATTTGCCTAGTGTTCCATTTCTTTGAGACGGATATTGGCCAGCGCGTTCATAATGATGGCATTGACGGCATTATCAAACTCGAGATAACGCTCGGCCTGATAAATCCATTGTGAAAGCGGTTCCGAATGAACTTTGGCATATTTTTCGCTGATTTTCAGCGCATCGAGTGCGTCTTTGATTCGACCGTCGTTAACCAGTTCCAAAACCTCATCTTTTTGCGGCGTAAATACCGGTTTTTTCGTGCGTTTTTTAGCGGTAACCTGCTGTTTGAGCCAATTCATAACCTTGTAATACCACTCGGTTTTAGTCTCGGCGGACGGCTCTGATTTGGCGGTTTCGGCTTTGAGTTCGGCGGTGTTGAGTTCGGCAAATATTTTATCAAAATTGCGGATTAATTTTTGCTTGCCGGTAACGCCGGTGTTGGCATAACTGCGGACGATGGCGACATTTTTCGCGGCCAAATCGTTGCCTTGCGCCAAAATTTGCAGCACCTCGGCTTCATAAGCAAAAGAAACGCCCTGTTCGGCCATATCGCGGACAATGATGGCACCGCTGGCGAGCAAAAGCTCGTTAGCCAGTTTTTGATTTTCGGCCGCGATGGTCGGAGTCGGAATTGACAGCGGAGCCGGAGCGGAAGCGGCGGTTTCTTCGGTATTTTCTGCGGATACAGGAGCCTCATCGCTGCGATTTAACAATTCAGCACGCAGGGCGGCCAGTTTCTGATTAAGCCGGTCTTCGCTGATGCCGGCGGCGTGCTCGACAATCGGGCGATTTTTGAGCCCGACGACTTCGCGATCCAACACATTGATACGGTTGTTGACCGCGTTGAGTTTTTCTTCATAAGACGATTGCAATTTGCTCAGTGCTTCGGTGTTGAGTTTTTCGGTTTGCTTCAGTTGCGTGACCAAATAAGCGACGGCACCTGCCATTAAAAGGATAATAAACAGGAAGAATTTGCCCCAACCGCTGCCTTTTTTATGCGGCGGTTCGGCCGGATGCGGCGGTTTATGCGGTTCCGGCTTCGGTTGCGCGGCTTTGAGCGAATCGGTAACTTTTTCCGGTGTCGAAATTACTTCCGGCTTTTTTTCTTCGTCCGGGTTCGGGGTAGTTTTTTTATCATTTTTAGCCATTTTCGTATCCTTTTTCTTGACATTTGAACCGAATATATTTCATATATTTATAACATAAATAGTTTAAAGAGAATAAAAAAAATCATTTTTTAAGGAAAACGATGATTGTTTTGGGGATAGAAAGCAGTTGCGATGACACCGGTGCGGCAATCGTGACCGATAAAAAGGAGATATTAGGCGAGGCCTTGCAATCGCAGGAAGAACACAAGCAATACGGCGGAGTGGTGCCGGAAATTGCCGCGCGGGCACATTTGGAGCATGTTGACGAGATGGTGGCGCTGTGTTTGCAACGGGCGCACCTGGAGCTTAAAGATATAGATGCGGTGGCGGCTTCGTGCGGACCGGGGCTTATCGGCGGTGTGGTGGTCGGTGCCATGACGGCAAAGGCGCTGGCGTTGGCGTTAAATAAGCCGTTTGTGGCGGTTAATCACTTGGAAGGCCATGCTTTATGTGCGCGAATCGCCAACGATATCGAATTTCCGTATCTGTTACTGCTGGTTTCGGGGGGACATTGTCAAATTTTGGTGGTTAAAAACGTCGGCGAATACGAGCGTTTGGGCACAACCATCGATGATGCCGCCGGCGAGGCCTTTGATAAGGTGGCAAAAATGCTGGGCCTGGGCTATCCGGGCGGACCGATGATTGAGAAGATGGCCGCTATCGGCGATGATTCGCGCTTTACGTTGCCGCGTCCGCTGTTGAATTCAGGCGATTGCAATTTGTCTTTTTCCGGTCTGAAAACCGCGGTGCGCAAAATTATCGAATCCTATTCGCCGGACGGTGTGGTCGAGCACGCGATTTTGCCAAAGCAGGATGTGGCCGATATTTGCGCCTGTTTTCAGATGACGGCGACCGATTGTCTGATACGCAAGTTGGAGCGCGCCATCAAATATTTCAAACAAAAATATCCGGACGGCGAGCATTTGGTGGTTTCCGGCGGGGTGGCCTCGAATACATATCTGCGCAACGCACTCAAACAACTGGCGGCCGATAACGATTTGGAATTTGCGGCGCCGCCGATCAGGTTTTGCACCGATAACGGAGTGATGGTGGCCTGGGCCGGGTTGGAGCGTTTTCGTTTGGGTTATACCAATGAGCTTGACTTTAAGCCGCGTCCGCGTTGGCCGCTTGATGAAACAGCGCCGAAAGCGCCGGGGGCGGGCGGAGTTAAGGCATGACACGCGCAAAGGCGGAAATAGCGGAGATTATGCAGATTTTTGCCCGCGAAAATCCCAATCCGCAATGCGAACTCAATTTTCATAATCCGTATACGCTGTTGGTGGCGGTTATGTTGTCGGCGCAGAGCACCGATAAGGGGGTAAACCGCGCCACCGAAGCGCTGTTTAAAATTGCCGATTCACCGCAAAAAATGCTGAATTTGGGCGAAGAAAAACTCAAAGAACATATCAAAACCATCGGGCTGTTTAACAACAAAGCCAAAAATATTATGGCAATGAGCCGACAACTTATAGCCGATTATGACGGTGAAGTGCCGGCCGACCGCGATGTGTTGACCACGCTCGCCGGAGTGGGGCGCAAAACCGCCAATGTGGTAATGAACGTGTGGTATCATCAGCCGACTTTGGCGGTGGATACGCACGTTATGCGAATCGCGCACCGGCTGGATTTCAGCAAGGGAAAAACGCCGTTGGAGGTGGAAAAAGATTTGGTTAAGGTGTTGCCGCCGGAAGCGATAGTCAATACCAATCATTGGCTGGTGTTGTTCGGGCGCTATATTTGCAAGGCGCAAAGGCCGCTGTGTGAGAAATGCCCGATTTATGCTTATTGCCGCAGCAAGGATAAGCGAAACAGGGAGTAAAACAATGAAAAAGAAATTTTTATGGGGATTTTTTTGCGGGTTTTTACCGGTGTTGTTGTGGCAAGGCTACGACAAATATACATCGTCGTATCGAGGAGAAGATTCCGAACACACAAAGTGTATCGACGGCAAACTGATGAAATATCACCCTCGTTATTGTGAGTTTGGGTTGGAAACGCGTATTTGCAACGGAGATGTTTGGGTGGAACAACACCATCCTCTTACCGGCAGGATTATTAAATGCGGTGCGGCGGAAAGACGAGATAAAAAAGAAAATCCGCAAGAATATGCGTTAAGAGAAATCGGTGCGGCGCTGGACGAGGCAAATTGCAAAAAGGCGGCAAAGTTGTGGAAGCGGGATGAGTCGTTGTTGGCGGCGGAAGTTAACGGCGGGAGAAACAAGAAGTATCCGCTGTTGTATTATATTATCGATAATTTTCCGGAATGTATGGATGAAATTTTTGCCGCAGATGTTGAATACGGTTTTATACAATACAACCGGATGAGCCCGTTGGAATATGCCTATACCAGAAAAAAAACAGATATTATCAAATCAATGTTGTTGCATAAAACAAGCATAAACGAAAAAGATGCGGAAGTGGAATTAGTTGTTAACAAAGCTATTTTGTATGATGACGATGATATGATTGAGTGGATGTTGCAGCGCGGGTTGAGTGCGGATTCCGTTTCAAGCGACGGGTATTCTTTATTGGAACGTGCCATCAGAGGGGATAAGGCAAATATCTTCAAAATTTTGTCGGAGCACGGCGCCGATTTGAATGCGCGCGCCAAGGACGGCAGAACGTTGTTACAATGCGCCGTCGGCTTTAATCGGGGAGATATCGTAACATTGTTGGCAAAAAAGGGATATAGCGTGAATTCCGTTGCTAAAGCCGAAATGCCGGATGATACGGAAATAAAAGACCCCAAACAAAAAGCAATTATGAAAATAAAATCAATGATGACCGGCCGGTCGCCGCTGATAGAAGCGATTGTTTTCAAAAAAGAAGAAATGGCAAAACAGCTGATAGAGATGGGCGCGGACGTAAATGTCAGGGACAGCTCTTTTTCCGGCAGAACGGCTTTGCATGCGGCGGTATCAAACGGGGAATACGAAGTTGCCGAGTTGTTGTTGGAACACGGCGCCGACGTTAATGCCAGAGATAACGGCAATCAGGATACGCCGCTGATGGTAGCGCCTTTTGCCGCAATCGGTATGGCGGAATTGCTGATTGAACACGGGGCTGATGTCAATGCCAAAAACAAGTTCGGCGGAACGGCTTTGTCGGCGGCGGCGGGCTTTGAAAGTATGTTTATGAAAAACGGCTATGTGAAACTGGTAAAACTGTTGCTGGAAAACGGTGCCGAGGTTAATGTTAAGGATAATTTCGGTCGGACGCCGCTAAAAATTGCCAAAGAGAAGGGGTACGATAAAATCGTCGAGTTGCTGCTGCAATACGGGGCAAAGGAGTAGAACGATGAAGTGGTTTTGGTTAATATCGGCGGTTTTGTGGTGTTTGCCGGTTTTGGGTGCAAGAGCGGAAGTAGATGAAAATTTATTCGGTTGGCGCGCGTTGGAAGAAAATACCGTTGATGCGGTACAATTTACCGAGGGTTATAAAAAACTCAGCCAAGAAGATAAAAATCTGGTCGGGAGACGGATAGTCAGTATGTGCTCTTATCGTCGTTTTCTGCCGGAATTGCTTAAAATAGCTTTACAAAACGGTTTTGATGTTAATGCCGAAAACGAAAAAGGCCAGACACCGCTTTTGGAACTTCCGGACGGCGATTACGGAAAATATGAGTGTGCGGAAACGGCCAAAATACTGATAGAAAACGGTGCGGAACTGAATGTTTCGGATGAAGACGGTGAAACTCCTTTGGTGAAGGCTGTGTCCTTTTTTGAAAATATTGATTCAAATAATAACAGCCAATCAAGGTATTGGCAGTTGCGAAGAATGAAAATCGACCCGATTCGCAGGAATGAAATGTTTGCGTCATCAATGAGAAATAAAACCGCAATAAGAAGAGTACATAATCTGGTAAAATTTATGATAGAGCACGGCGCCGATGTTAACCTCGGTATAGATAGGCGACACGGAAATAACGCACTATTCGAGGCCGCACTACAGGGAGATTACGGAATAGTAAAGCTGCTTGTAGAAAACGGCGCGGACATTGATGCTAAATATGGGGAGACCCTGCTGATTGCGGCAATATGCTATAATAATACAAAATACGGTGTTGTAGAATTATTGCTTGAACACGGTGCCAATCCGAACGCGAAGCTATGGGGGATGTATAGTGCGTTGGGGCTGGCTTTGAGCAACCGACATCCGAAAGTCGCCGAACTATTGCTGAAAAACGGTGCGGAGGTAAATACCAATTACGGCTACGAGTCGTTGTTGGGACATTTTGTGCATTTCCCTTTTTACAGAGTAAGGGACAGCTTTGTAAAATTGTTGCTTAAGTACGGTGCCGATGTAAATATCACGGATAGATACGGAGAAAAACCGATACATATATCCGTAAAGTATAATATTTACAGCACGACAAAGATTTTATTGGAGCATGGCGCCGATGTTAACGCTAAGACCGAAAAAGGTAAAACGCCGTTACAAATTGCCAAAGAGAAGGGGCACGATAAAATCGTCGAGTTGCTGCGGCAATACGGCGCAAAGGAGTAGGAAAGGAGTATAAAATGAAAAAACTGTATTATATAATAATTGTAGTATCATTGTTTTTGGGAACAATAAAGTCGGTTGTGGCGGCAGTAACGAATTCTGCAGAAAAATGCGACGGAAAGTTCTTGGTACAAGAAGAATATGCTGATATATGGGGGTATAAATACAATGAGATAACCGGTCGTGCCGTACGATGCGATGAAGAAGGAAAAGAAACGGAAAAGGTTTTGGCCGATATTTTTCAAGCCGTTGAGGCCGGTGATTGTGAAAAAATCGACGACATTCTCAGCCAAAATAACGATGTGGATTTATATGCACAAATCGGTGGTGTGAAAAATACGCGCGGTTACAGCGGGCCGTTATTTTATCATGTGCTTCGCAGCCCGAAGGAATCAAAATGTTTGCCGGTTATCTTGAAATATAATCCTCCCATGGAAAAAACGGTATTTGAAGAAAATCTTATAGATGATATGGAAGCCATGCGTTTATGGGCAGATGAAGATGAAGGAGTCAATGCTCCGGCCAGCGGCACCGGCACCACAGCATTGTTGTATGCGTCTATGCAAAGCAATTTTCCGGCTATAAAAATGTTGGCAGAGCAAGGTGCAAACATTAATGCCAAAGATAATGACGGAGATACACCGTTGCATTATGCCGCAAGGCATAAACAAAGGGATATTGTTAAGTTTTTGCTGGAGCACGGGGCAGATGTCAATGCAAAGAATAATAAGGGTGTAACACCTATGTTCGAAGCGGCGGGATATATGATTAAAACACCGTTTTTTTCTGTGTTTGAGAAAGGAAATATTGATATAATGTGTTTATTGCTTTCGCATGGTGCGGATATCAATGCAGTGAACAATAATAATCATACTCCTCTGCATTATGCCATCGGTTCGCAAGAGAAAGAATTAATAGAATTTATGCGTTCTTTGGGCGCCTTGGATGATGCACAACAAAGTGAAGCCTCGCTTAATGTAACTTTGGAAGATTGTCTTAAGAAAGCCGAAGGAATAAGAGGTGATAAATTTAAGAAAGATTTTATGGCTAAAAAGTCACAGGTTTCAAAAGAGTTGATGACTCGAATCAGAGAGAAGGCTAAAGCAAAGCAGGCGCAGCAAGCAAGAGAACCTGAAGCGGATTTATCCGGAGACTAAAAAATCATTTTATATTGAAGTGCAGGTTTACAGTTTTTCAATCAGAGCGGCGACTTCGGCGGCGGCATTGAGCGGTTGCGGTGCCGAAATATCGGCATTATCGCCGAGCAGGATCGCACATTTTTTGTTCAGTAATGATTGGGCAAAGCGCTTATGCTTCGGGGTGAGCCATTTATCACCGCCGACAAATAAATACAGCGGCTTGCCGGCACCGGTGGCTTCGCAACACATCGAAACCGAATCGGCCGTAATCACGATGTTGTCGGCTAAGGCCAAAAATCCGGAGTACGGGTTATCGCCCTCGGTGCCCCAATAATACGGATATTGCGGAATATCACGCAAAGCTTCTTTAATGATTTTTTCCGGCTCGGTACCGGTGCGGCGCGAGGTGGTTACCAAAATCGAACCGCCGATTTTTTGCTTCAATTCTTTAATGCCGTGGCACAGTGCTTCCACATCTTCGGTCGGGAAAGGTTTGCCTTTAATCGAGCCGCCGATAATAACCGCGGTGAGCGGCCTCGGCAGATGAGCAAATTTATCGGTCCATTTGGCGCGTGCGTCGGCTAAATATTGCGGGGTAATCTGGTGCGGGCAACCGACAATATAGTGAATATTGGCACCGGTTTTTTTGTTTTTATCATGCTCCGGCACGATTACGAGGTCAAATTCGGCCAGACCGGCATTCCCCGGGTGCATAAGCTGAATTATTTTGGTGGTCGGCGATTGTTTTTTGATATAGCGGGCAATCGGTGCGGTGCGGCGGCTGATGGAAAGCACATAGTCCGGATACGGTGCGGCGATTTGTTGTTTGCTTGCCGCGGTAATCCCCAAAAGCGAACGTCCGCGAATCCAATTCGGCAAAGCGGCCAGTTTGGTATAGTCTATCTTTTTTTCGATAATTTCAAATTGCGACGGGTTCAGGGCTTTAAGAACACCTAAAGCCTGATTTACGCTGCCGCGCCGATTATCCATTAAACTCCAAACAGTTTTTACCATTTTGCTCTCCGCTTTTTTGTTTACGGTTTCAATATATGCCATCTCTGAAATATGGCAAGAATTTTTGTCACGGGCTGGGCAAAACGCCGTTAAGTAATCCTTAACCCCTTGTGGTTTATAGTCTTTTTAATGATAACCCGCAGGTTATAAAGAGAGGGATTATGAAAAAAATTGGTTTAATCGCGTTAGCCGCCGCATTATGCGGTTCTTGTTTAGCTCGACCGGAAGCTGAAGTTGTGCAACAGCCGGCCGCCGCAAATATTGATACATCGCAAGTTTATACCTATACGCCGGGAACAGCGGCGGGAACGGTTGCCGTTTCGGATGCCGATTTTTATCGCAGCAATATTGTGGTCAAAACCATGGGCGATGATTATGTAATTTATGAATATGTCGATGTTCGGGTTGATAAAGTTGCTACGTTGGCGGCGCAGTATTGCTATGAAACAAATCCGGGAAAAAGCGCATATTTACGCGATATATATCTGCAAAAAAATCATAAAAGACGCGCAACGTTTGACTGTGTTGACCTTGCAACCCGTTAAAAATATCCCTATATAATTTTTAATAGGGAGTAAACGGTTATGGTAAAGGACTTATATCAGATTTTGGGAGTCAGTAAAACTGCAACGGATGCCGAAATTAAATCGGCATATCGTAAGCTTGCACGCAAATATCATCCGGATTTGAATAAAGATGATAAGAATGCGGCGGAGAAATTTAAGGAAATTTCGAATGCTTACGATATTATCGGCAATAAGGAAAAGCGCGCAAAATACGACAACAACGAAATAGATGCCGACGGAAAACCGACCGGGTTCGGTGCGGGTTTCGGCGGAGATGCCGGAGGGTATGATTTCGGCGGAGGCAATCCGTTCGGCGGATTCAAACGCGGCGCCGGCGGTGGTTTCGGCGGAGCACAAGGATTCGATTTTTCCTCGATTTTCGGCGAAGATATTTTTTCGCAGTTTACCGGCGGAACGCAGGGCGGTCGTGCGACTGCACGCAAAGGGCAAAATGTGTCATATAATATGAATATTGACTTTTTGGATGCCGCTAAAGGAATTGAAAAGCAAGTTAATTTGGGCGGTAAAAGCGTCAATGTCAAAATTCCGGCCGGTACGCAGAGCGGTCAGACTTTACGGCTGAAAGGAATGGGAAATGCCGGTATCAACGGCGGCGCCGCCGGCGATGTTTTGATTACGGTAAACGTGGGCGAACATCAGTATTTTAAGGCGGACGGTCTGAATGTTTTGCTCGATTTGCCGATTTCGGTGGTAGAAGCGGTAAAAGGCGCCAAAATTACGGTGCCGACCGTTAACGGCAAGGTTATGGTTAAGGTGCCGCCGATGTCGTCAAGCGGTGATAAACTGCGCCTGAAAGGTCAGGGAATCAAGGCTAAAAACGGGCAGGGCGATGAGATAATCACGCTGCAAATTATGTTGCCGCACGAAAAGGACGATAAACTGGCGGAGGCCGTCGATAAAATTACCAATTATGCCGTGAGGAGTTTTTAATGCTGTTGGAAACACTGAAAGAATTTGATTGGATGAACGAACCGCAACGCGTGCGCTTTGATGAAGACGGTATGCACGTTGCGGCCAAATATCGCACCGACTTTTGGTGTTGCGAACGTTACGGTTTTCAAAAAGACGACGGGCATTTTTTCTTCAGTTATGTTTTGGGCGATTTTTGCTGCGATTTGGATTGGAGCTGCGAAAATTTCGGAGTGTTTGACCAGTGCGGCGTAATGGTGCGAACGGACGTCAATAACTGGTTTAAGGCCGCGGTTATGTATGAAGACGAAAATACGCCGATGTTGGCGACTTCGTTGACCAACGCCGGTTTTTCCGATTTGGCGACGGTGCCGTTGCCGCAGGGGGTTAAGCACATATGGTATCGCTTAAAAAAGAAAAAAGGATGCTATATTGCCAGTTATTCGCTGGACGGGCAGAATTATGTGCAGTTGCGCAAGTTTTATTTGCTGAACGATAACGACGAAATGAAAATCGGCGCCTATATCTGTTCGCCGCAACACGATGATTTTGAGGCGATTTTGCACGGATTATCTTTGTCGTAAGATTATCTAGATTGTGAAATTAAAAAAAGCGGCAACCTTGCATGGTTGCCGCTTTCGGTTTATGCCATGGAATTGCCGCCTCTCTTGCGAGCATCCAATATTTGCTGCTCGACGGCCCTGGTTTGGGTGGCGGTTCTGTCTGCATGCGGGGCAGCATCAGTTCTGGCGCCGTCGGTTGCCCGAGCTTTGGCGCGGTCGTTACGCATTTGTTCCAAAGTGGCGCGCTTTTCCTTAGCCTGAGCTTCCAGTTGTTCGGCCTTGGCTTTTTCGCCTTTTTCTTTCATTTTCTTGGCCTGCTTTTCCAACCGCTTGATTTCTTTTTCGAGCTTTTTGAGGGAGCGCTCTTTTTCCTGGCGTACTTTTTCTTTGGTGGCCTCATCTTTTTCCACTTCGTCGATTACGCCCAGATAATAAGCGGCCTGTTCTTTGACGGCATCGTCTTTCATTGCGGCCTTATAAGCGTTTTTGACATCTTCGAATTTTTTCGGGTTATTGCGTAAAAGTTCGCGCATTTTTTCGATGTCTTCCTGGCGTTTTTGGGCTTCCTGGGCCTTTTTCTGTTGCTGTACTTCTTGCTCCAATACGGCTAACTTGTGTTCGGCATCTTTATCGCCCTGTTTTGCTTTTTGCGTAAGTTCGGCTTTTTCTTTTTCTATTTCTTCCGGTTTCAGGGCCGAAATATAAGCTGCATATTCTCTGTCTGCTTTTTCGGCATCATACGCCCGTTTTTCATCCTCTGTCATCGGTTGCCAATACTTAAACTGATATTGTTTGTTGGTTGCGGCAGCGGCTTCTTTTTCCAGAGCTTTAACAATCGGGTGTTCGGCCATTTCTTCTGCGGTCATCGGGCCGTATTTCGGGGATTCGGATACGTCCGGGCTGACATATTGGATATACATGCCTTTTTCGTTTTTGTAGAAGGTATATGTGCCGTTCTTGAGCGGGCTGTCCGCGTTTTCCTCAAGACCGCTGACGGTCCAGATGGCGGTGCCGTCATTTTCCATTTTAAGCGAACATCCTTTGGGTGCGGCTTCAGGCTTTTCGGCTGTTGCCGCCTGTTCTGCGGATTGTTCGTTTTGCGGCGTCGGCGCAACATAGTTGTCGCGATCGTTGATTTCGCGCACTTTGGCATCAAAGGCCGCACGATCATCAACCAATGCATATATTTTATCGGTTTGTTCGCTGGTCAGATAATTTTCTTCAAACCACTTGCGCAATAATCTGGTCGGGATATATTCCCCGCCGTCGGCATTGTGGCGAATAATATCGCGCGGAAACTCAACACCGAGCTCTTGTTCCATATATTCTTTTAAGACCGTAGGCCCCATTTTGAGGGCGTGTTCCATATTATCGGAAATATAAATGAACCCTTGATTACCGTCGTGGTGGCCGTCAGAATGTTCCCGGTTGCCGCCTTCATCGGTCTTTGCCGGCTCGGAAGCAGTTGCGGAAGCGCCGGTATTTTCCTTGCTTTTTCTTGCTTTTTCCGGTTTTTCATCCGATTTAGTATTATCGGTAGGTTTTTCTTCTTGCGTGGTTTTTCCGTGACTAACTTGTTCCCGGTCTTGAGCAACATCGGTTTTGGATGCTTTTGATTGCGGCGGCATATATTCGGTATGACGATTCGGTTTTCTGCCGGTTTCTTTTAATCTGGCTTCAATTTTGTCTGCCCACTGCTCTCCTTTATACAACAAATGCGTTTCATTACCGTTACTCTTAACATAGTTCCGCAATGCCGCAAAAACTTCGGGATTTTGTACTTTTAATATACCCAAATCTTTTATTCTGCGCTCTCTTACGTCGGGTTTATCTTTTTGCCAACCTTTCATATAGTCATCATATGCTCTTTTTGCTATTTCCGGATCAACTTCATCACCGTTGACTTTGCCCAACGCTTGAACGAGTTCGGCTTGTTGGCTGTCTGTTTTATCGTCTTCGGAGAGTGCGTTTGCGCTTCTTAAACGAGCAAGTTTGTCTTCCGGAGTTTGGCCGGGATGTTTTTTTCTGATTTCTTCATAAGTGTGTTTCGCGGCTTGAACGGCTCCTTCTGCCGAAAGATAATCAAATGCATCCGGGTATTCTTCTTTGAGCTTTTTGTATTCATCCGGGTTCTCTATCAGCAAATGCGCTAAAGCACCGGTTCTTTTGTATAGTCCTTTTAACTTATTAATTCTGCCATAGGTTTGAGCCGATGCTTTGGCATGTCTTACCGCATTATTGACAGCCTCTTGGAATTCCGGGCTGTTTACGTCGTCAAAATCTCCTGCCATGGTAATACTCCTTGTTATATACTTGTCATCTTATATCTTAATTTATAACATAGTATTTCTTATTTTTGTATGAAAATTTTGTTACAATTTGCGGGGAAGATGCGGCTTTTAAAAACGGAAAACTCCCTAAACCTTTCGGTATCAGGGAGTTTTCTTTTTTTACATACCGGAAGCGAAGCTGCCGGTTGTAGTAGTCGTAGTGCGTGAGCTATCGCTAGTGGTGGGAACAGTATAAGTCCTCGGCTGAGCGGTTCTCTGGGCAGTACGCTTTTGGGCATACTCCTGAGCGGCGCGCTTTGCGTCAGCATGCTTTCTGCTCTCGTAGTTGCTGTCGCGAACTGCGGTTCTGCCATTACCGTTGTTGCCAGCCTTGAGAGCTGCAACCTTTGCCTTCAACATTTTGAACTTTGCCAATTCCATTGCCATTTCCTGACCAGCCTCCATGGGGGAGTAATACTGGGCATTGTAGCGGAAGCGCTCGGGGATTAAGCGAGCCACCTCTGCGATGAAAAATGTTCTGGGGCGCAGGTACTGTGCGTAAGGTATCTCCTCAGAGGGGATATCATAGTACTGTACCATATTGAAGGAAATGGTAACGGTTGAACCGTTGTTGCGGATAACAACCTGTGCCATAACTGTGTTCACACAAAAGACCATAAGAGCTATTACGAAAAACTTCTTCATAGTCCTATTAAATTTTTGACCTCCTCGTTAATCCGCGCAAAGTATCAAAACTGCCGAAGCAAATTTTGATTTAAGGCGACATCTTCGGAATCTAAAATCTGAAAATTATCTGTATTCTCTCTAATTGTAAACTTATCATACTCTTCCACTGATCATGCTATCGCAAGTCAGACCCCCACGTTCTCCAACGCTTATGCTCGAGGTTCGGAAACTTCTTTAACGAGTGATATATGATAGATTTACGCCTAAAGTACAAATAACTCAAAATCTTAAATTCGCAAAGAGCACCAAACAATGCACTTCATAACGATTCAATCTGTTCAACTTCCAATTAAAAACCTAGGGCTCGTATATAAATGAATCTCAAAAGAAATCCAACCGCACCGAATGTATCCCGTATGTCTCAATTTAAGCCGCTTATTAACTTAAAGAAACAACATTCAAACATTTTAGCGTCATACAAGTTGGTCTATGTCTTTAACAAGAAGTACAATAATTTATATATACATCTCAAACATAATCCCTAGGTTTAACAGCTTCAGTATAACCGGTTTTTTACAAAAAATCAAGTAAAAAACGGCGAATTTTGTCCAAAAAATATTTTTGCGTGCGAAAAACGGTCACAACCTGAAAATTTGTGTTGTAATCTCGGATAAACAACGTATAATCTGCCAAGGTTTAACTATAATTTTTTTAAGGCAAAAAAAGATGTTGGATATTAAATTTATTGCAGATAACACCGATTGGGTGAAAAAGAGCTTGGGACGCAAAGGCTTTCCGGCAGAAAAGGTTGATGAACTGTTGACGGTATTTTATGAAATGAACAAACTCAAAACTTCGTCGCAGGCATTGGCAGAAGAAAAAAATAAGCTCAGCAATTCGATTAAGTCCGCATCAAATGAAGAAAGACCGGCCATTATCGCCAAAAGTAAGGCGGTGGGCGAAGAATTCAAAAAAGAACAGGAACAGCTGATTGCTCTCGAGGAAAAATTCAATGATATGATGCTCAGAATGCCGAACTATCCGAGTGAGGAAAGTCCGGACGGACCTGATGATTCGGCCAATGTGGTGCGTCGCAAAGTCGGCGAAATTCCGCATTTTGATTTTCAGCCGAAAGATCATATCGAACTGATGGAAATCAACGATTGGAGCGAAATGGAGCGAATCGCCAAAGTTTCCGGCTCGCGCACCTATGCCATCAAAAATGATTTGGCGCAGCTCGAACTGGCAATCCACATGTTGGTTATGGATAAACTGCGCGAACACGGCTTTACGCTGATTACGGTGCCGGCACTTTCTAAGGAAAAGCCGCTGTACAATCAGGGTTATCTGCCGTTTGCCCGCGACGAGATTTATTATATGCCGGCCGACGATATTTATCTTTCGGGTACGGCCGAGTTGATTTTGAACTCGCTTCGCGCCGATGAAATGCTGACAGAAGCCGATTTGCCGGTATTGTATGCCGGATTTTCGCCGTGTTTCCGCCGCGAAGCCGGGGCTGCCGGTAAGGATACGCGCGGCTTGGTCAGAGTGCATCAGTTCTTCAAAACCGAGCAATTCGTGATTTGCAAAAACGACATGGCGGAAAGCGAAAAATGGCATAAAACGCTGCTGCAGATTTCTGAAGAAGTTTTGCAGGATTTGGAATTGCCGTATCAGGTGCTGGAAGTTTGTACCGGCGATATGGGCGCACCGAAATATCGGCAATATGACCTGGAAGCCTGGGTGCCGTCGCAGAATTGCTATCGCGAAACCCACTCCTGCTCCAATATTACGGAATGGCAGGCACGGCGCACTAATTTGCGCTATCGCGGCAACGACGGCAAAGTGCGTTTTTGCCACACGCTGAATAATACCGGTATTGCTACGCCGCGTGCGTTGGTGCCGTTTATCGAGAATCATCAACAAGCCGACGGTACGGTGCGGATTCCGGCAAAATTGCAACCGTACTTGGGCGGCAAAAAGTTTATAGGTAAAAATGCAAAATAAAGTTGCGCAAATACTCGAATTTATGAAGATTTTGGACAAGGTATGCCTGGTGAAACGGGCAACCTTGCTTTCCGACGGCAGCAGCGAAACCGATTCTTCGCACAGCTTTAAATTGGCCTGGCTGCTGATGATGGTGTATCCGTACTTAAAGCACGAGTATAATTTTACGCGGCTGTTGGAGCTGGCGCTGGTGCATGATATTGCCGAGGCCGAAATCGGCGATTGTCCGAAGGCGGTGCAACGGGCGAATCCGGAAGCCAAAAAACTCAAAGATGAGCAGGAATTGGCGGCAATGCAGAAATACAAGGAAGTTTTGCCGGCCGAGCTCGGAGAGCGAATCTATGATTTGTGGCGCGAATACGAAGATAAAAAAACGCCGGAATCGCGTCTGGTTACCGCGCTCGATAAGGTTGACGCCAATTTGCAGGCCAATCAGTATAAAAACGGCGATGTGCGCTATTGGCTCGAATGCGAGGACGGGGCGCAATATTTGACCATCAACACCGAGAAAAAGCAGGTGGTGGCGGTTTTGGACGAGCCGATTATCGAAAAATTGGAAGATGCCACGATAGAATTGTCGCTGAATAATCTTAAAAAGTGCGGCATAGCGGTTTAGCATAATTTTTGCGGGTGGAAAATCATGTTGCAAACAACGCGCAGAAAACTTAAAAAATGGGGAATACGCCTTTTTTGGTTCGCGGTTGCGGCGGTGGTGGTTTGGGTTAATTACAATCGTTTTTACCACAACAATTTTGCCAATTACGAAAAGGCGGTGGACTACGGCAGGGTGCGTGAAGATAAAGAGGTAATTCGGCCGGTAATCGCTGCGGTGTTCTACCGGACGGAACAAACAAAAAGCAAAACGCTGTCCGCTTATTTAAGCCGTTGGAAGGTGAATAATCTGAAAAATCCGAAAATACTGATTGTGCCGAAGATCGTTACCGGCGGCAATCTGATGGAAATTCTTAAATTGTATCACGATATAAAACAAGCGGCGACTTTCAAATCAATAATGTTTATCGGGAATCCCGACGCACACAAGCATTTGCTCGAACATAATTTCGGCGCAAAGGTGCGTTTGCCGAAACTTTCCGATAATGACGTTTTTCCGGAGCAGGAGATTGATGAGTTTTTACAACAGGAGGGTAATCTGGTGGTATTCGGGGCCGATTTTTACGGCGACGATAAGGATACTTTCTTGATTGACGAGGCGGTTTATCTGGCGCAGAAACACGCATACAAGGTTCGGGTGTTTGACGAAGTGGATACGCAGTTGGCACAGGCGCTTGAGGATAATTATGCGTCGTGGTTTGAAAGCGGCAATGAAGTCAACGAGTTGCAACGGCAAAAGAAGAATTTGCAGGAATATATAAATCACTACGGCAGCGATATTTTGCAATATTTTACGATGAATCTGGATGTGGCCGCGGATAAGGAGGCTATTTGGCCGGATAAAACGCCGGAAACCTATCGCTTGTTTGACCGCGGTACGGTGTATATTCGCTTTTTCGGCAATGGCAACAAAGAAGTTTTTTCGCGGGCCAAAATCGGCAAAAATAAGGGAATTATCGTGGCAATCGTCGAGTTGGCGCGTAAGGCCGTCGCTAAGAAAATACAGCCGATAAGCGCCTACAAAATTTATTTGCTGACCGAGTTGGAAAAAATAGAAAAAGATATAAATTCGCCGTTGATTAATTATTTGGAAACCGATGACGGTGTATACGTACAATACAAAAGACGCAGCGCTCTGATGACCGCAGACGAGCGCCCGGATGAAGAAGCGGCGCTTATGGCCGCCATACGCAATCGTATTAAACTTCCGGACGAGGTTGACGATGCGCAGCTGGAATTTTATCGCTTCAAAACAGTGGAGATGGAACATGAAAATTAACGGTTTTAAAATTAAGTATTCGGCCGCCGACATAAAAAACAGAGTTAATAAGCAAATGCGGCAGGTGGTGCTGATTGATAAGGAAAACGAATCGTATAAAAAACTTTCCGACGGCGACAAAAAGGCGCTGAAATATTTGGTAAATGCCGCACGTATTATCAATGATGTGGCGCTCGAAATGGACCATCCGATGAACCTGGTGCAAAAGCAGGCGCTGGAAGTTGCCGCCGAAAAAAGTCCGTATGCCGCCAATACGCTGAAACTGTTCAATTCGCTGAACGGAGTGGCCGGTTCAAACGGAATCGATAAGGAGCCGGTGGAAATTTTTGAAGGAATTCATCAGTATGCCGGTTGCAATTTTTATCCGACCGATTTGGATGCCGAAGAATTGAGCCGGATTATAAATAAAATGCTTGATGCCGGCAAAACCGACGAAGTACGGAAGATTTTGAGTGCACGTACCATGGTGCGGCGCGACGGCAAATATCTGAAAGCGATAGATTATACCGAATATTTTGCCGACGAGTTTTCGGAAGTTGCCAATGAGCTGGAATGTGCGGCGCATTTTACCACCGACGAGTTGTTTAAGGATTATCTCGGCTGGCAGGCGCAGGCGCTGCTGCAAAACAATGAGGAAATGGATATTTTGGCTGATAAACATTGGGCAAAAATGCAGGATACCCCGCTGGAATTTACCTTAAGCCGCGAAAATTATGACGATAAGCTGACTTCGCAGCTGTTTTCCGATAAGGCTTTGTGTGCGCGTCTGGAGGCATTACACATTAATCCGGTACCGAAAGATATGCTGGGTATCAGAGTTGGGATTGTCAATAAAGAAGGTACCGAGCTTTTGTTGAAGTTCAAAAACGAAATGACCAAGTTGGCGGCTTTGATGCCGTACAGCGACAAATACGAGCAGAATGTCGGCGGTAAAAACGGGCTGAAACAGACTATGGTTGATGCGGATATTGCAGCATTGACCGGCGACTACGCTTTGTGTCGCGGCGGTATCACTCTGGCGCAGAATCTGCCGAATAACGACAAGCCGAGTTTGGCTCACGGCGGCGGGCGGCGTAATGTATATCATCGTCAGGTGCGGCGCAGCGGAGAATCCGATAAAATACAAGAAATACTTAAAAAACTGGTAATTCCGGAGTTGCATAAATATTATGATAACGAATACGACCACCTGTTTACCATCGGCCACGAAAACGGGCACTCTTTGGGACCGGACAGTACCTATCAGACCGCGCTGGGTATTTATCATCATATCATAGAGGAGCACAAGGCCGATATGGTTTCGGCGGCAATGATGCCGGAATATGTTAAGGCCGGAATCATCAGCGAGGAGGAACTGAAGGCAATTTATGTTACCTGGATTGTCAAACGCCACTTTATGAAGGCTTATCCGCAGGACCGTGAGGCGCATCGTATGGCCGATTTGATTGAATATAACTATTTGCACGATTACGGCGCGTTTTGGTTTGATGACGATAAAAAACTGCACGTTGACTTCGCCAAAATGAAGTCGGGTTCGCGCAGTTTGCTGGAAAAAGTCATAGAAGTACAGCTTTCCAAATCGCCGGAATTCGCCAAGAAATTCGTGGACAGATGGACCGAGTGGGGCGATATGTTGAAATATATTTCCGAATTTAAACAAAGTTTAGGAATTAGACCTTATATTGACATAGTGTCATCGTTTTAGTTTGTTGACGATATGCGGAGATAATTATGAAAAAACTATTGATGTTTACGGCAATTTTATTGATTTCGGCGTGCTCGGCATTTGTGGCCGACCGCTTGAGCGAAGAAAGAAAAGCCATGTACGGCAATGACAAAGATTATTGCACGGCAAATCCGGACAAATGTATCGGCAACGTTTCTAAATTTTAGGGTTTTTAAAAGATAAAACAAAACGGCGTCTTGTGCGGACGCCGTTCGTCAGTTTTAAGATTTTCGCGGATTATTCGATGGCATAAATGTCGCGAACATTCCATTTGCCGCCGCTTTGGCCGAGAACATAAATGATTGTTCCCTGGCACAAGCCGAACCAACCGCCGTTGCAGGAACTTTCGGTATGAATTTCGGTAGTGCCGTTCGGCAACACGATTTTGTTGATGAATTTGTAATTCATTTCCGTCGGGCGTTCAACAGTCGGGTCTTTCATGAAAATGAACGGCGGAAGGTCTAATTTGGCGCACATTTCCATTTCCGGCTTGAGCGTACATTTAACCGCTTTTTCGACCGCACACAGCATCCCGTTGACATCTTCCGAACATTCTTCGGAAATATCCTGCGCGTTGAAAGAATAGACCGTTTCCGGCAAAACTTCTTCAACTTGCACCACCGGCGTATCTTCCGTTTGCGCGGTTACCGGTTCCGGCTTGTTTTTATTGAGCAGCGTTAAGCTCCAGCCGAACAAAAACAACATTACGATTATAACAAAAAGTTTTTTTCCCATTGTTTTATTCCTTTATTCAAAAGTGATATTCAACACCGAAAGAATATTCCATACTGTGGTCATATCCGTCCAGTTTATCAAAATTTACGTAGCGGCTGACGAAACGGGTTTGCCAATGTTCATCAAAAGCATATTTGATGCCGCCGCCGAATCGATAGCCGTAGCCGCGTTCGTGATGACGATCGGTCGGGCTGAATTTGGTTTTGTAATTATATTCGCCGATACCTGCGGTGGCCAAGAGGGCAACACCGGAAAGAGCCGGGGAATAAGCCAAAATATCCAAGCCGTAAGCAAAATAAGAGGTCTTTAAGCTGCCCGCTCCGATATTATTTTTATCTTGAGTGCTTTGGGTAACGAACACCTCGGTTGAAAAATATTTGCTGTATTCCGAGCCTAAGCGCAAAACTCCGCCGTGGTGTTCGGGATGTGTGCCGAACGCATTGGCGCGGCTGAACACATAATCAACCCCTACGTAAGGCACGTAATTATAGCTGTCGGCGTGCGCCGAAAAACCGATTGCGGCCGTAAAAAGCGCGGTTGTTAAAAAAATTGTAATCTTTTTCATTTATTATCCCTTAATCATATTCAATAGCTTTATTATAATCGTCTTGTAAAAAAAATAAAGTATTTTATAAAAGTTATTGTTAATGAAGTTTTTTTGTGGTATTCTGAGGCATACAGGGGTAAAAGACATGGATATGAAAAAAACACAGGCCGGCAGGTCAATGATTGAAATGATGGGCTACCTTATGGTGGCAATGGGTGTGATTATCGCCATGGGAAAGATTGTCAGCAGCGCGTTTGATAATCATAAATACAGCACGGCATCTCTGCAACTGAGCGAACTGGTGGGAGCAATAGTGCGTTCTTCGGCAATTGATGTTGATTATACCGAAGTGGTAGATAAAGTAAACGGAAAGTGCGAAAAAGACAGTACGACTGTCACGGTGGAATGCGCAAAGACCATTGTTCCGAATACGTATCGGGTAGTGCCGGGAAGCAATAAGGTCTCAATTTACCACGCATTCGGCGGCAAGGTGCAGGTGGATATTTATAATAACGACCCGGAAAAATTTTATGTTAAGTTTTTGAATCTTTCCAAAAAACAATGCATTGAACTGGCGATGAAAGATTGGCGCAGAAATCAGTATGCCGATTTGTTTGCGGTTATGTTGCCAAAGGCCGGAAGCAGCTGGTATTGGCAAGCCTACGGTAATGCGAGCGGTAATGCCGTCAATGTTGCCAGCGGCAGTTGTACCGGCGGTTCCAATCCTACCTGTGCCTTGCCGGTAAGTCGGGTTATGCTGACCGGTAAAAACAAAAGCGATAACAGTGCGCAGTGTAAAGATAACCGCGAAAATGAGGTAATGTGGATATTTAACTGACAACTTTATGTTATTAAGTCAGAATAAGTCTTGAAGTTATGTCGGTTTATTGTTAATTATTGTAAAACTATATCAGATAAAAGGAGATGTAAAATGACGTCTATTGTATTACCACCGGATTATAAACCGTCAGCCGACGAAGAATATATGAACGAGATGCAACTCGAGTATTTCCGTCAGAAGCTGGAAAATTGGAAGAAATCCCTTGTTTCTCAATCGGCCGATACATTGGACGATTTACGTCAGGGAGGGCTTAATCAGCCGGATGAAATTGATCGTGCTTCTCTGGAAACCGATAAATCATTGGACTTGCGCACCAAAGACAGAATTCGCAAGCTGATTACGAAAATTGACGAAGCCCTGGATAGAATTGAAGAAGGTACATACGGTTATTGTGAAGAAACCGGCGAACCGATCGGGATTAATCGCCTGGAAGCCCGCCCGGTGGCAACCCTGTCGATTGAGGCGCAGGAACGTCACGAGCGTATGGAAAAAACTTTTGATGATGATAACGGCGCTTAATTTATGCAAAATCCGACCGAGGTAAAAGATTTTATACTGGCATCAGGTTCGCCGCAGCGGATTGCCTTGTTGCGGCAGGTGGCTTATGAGCCGAAGAAAATTCAGCCGGCCGATATAGATGAAAATTGTTTGCCTCATGAAAAGCCGCTGCCTTATGTGCGGCGGATGGCGCTGGAAAAAGCCAAACACGTTGCCGCTTTGTGTCCCGATGAAAATATTTTGGCGTGTGATACGGTGGTGACGGTGGGGCAAAGAATTTTACACAAAGCCAAAGATGCCGCCGAACAGCTTATGTATATGAAACTCTTGTCGGGACGCACCCATCGCGTCATCAGTTCGGTGTGCTTAATCAATAAAAAAGGGCAGATTTCGCAACGCACGGTTACCACCAAAATAATGATGAAAGTATTGTCGGATGAGGATTTGAACGCATATATCGAATGCGGAGAATGGAAAGGTGTTTGCGGCTACAAAATCGAAGGACGGCTTGCCGGATATGTAACAAAAATGGTAGGTTCATATTCCGGTGTGGTCGGGTTGCCGCTGTATGAAACATTGAATTTGTTAAAAGGAGTAGGGGTAAAATGAACGCTCGGAAAATAATTTATGACAGAAACGAAGAAGCTTTCGGTATTGCCGTTTTCGACGATACCGGTTTGATGGAAATCGATATTTATAATGACAGCCGTGCCATTGAAGGCAACGTTTATCTCGGCAGAATCGTCAAGAAAATCAATTTGGCCAATGACAGATACGGTTTTATCGTTGATATCGGCGACGGCCGCGAGGCATTTTTGAATGCTTATGAGCCGGCATTGAAAGAAGCCAATATGAGCGAAGGTCAGAGTGTGGTTGTGCAGGTTTTGCAGGAAAAACACGCCGAAAAAGGCGCCAAAGTAGTGCGCAACATTCAGCTGGTGGGCTCTTATCTGGTTTATTGCCCGTTCAAATATGATGTTGAATATTCGCGCAAAATAGAAGATACGCAAAAAGCCGAACAATATGCCAAGGTTGTGCGCGAAAAATGCAGCGGACAGGAAGGTTGGATTTTGCGCACCATGTCTGTTGAAGGCAGCGAACAGCAGATTGTGGCCGAAATGGACGAGTTGCGTGCCGTTTACGAGGATATTCGCAAAAAAGCGCGGACATTGACGGCGCCGGCATTGTTGTATGCCAAGGAAAATCCGCTGTTTGAGTATATTCGTCGCTATCGTGACAGCTTAAAAGAAGTGGTAGTGGATACGCCGAATTTGGAACAGGCGGTGGCGGCCGCGTTTGACGGTAAAGTTACTTTGCAAAAGAACGGTTTTGAAGAATACGGCGTTGACGATGCGATTATTGATGCGTTGGAGCGCACGGTCAAGTTAAAGAGCGGTGGAAGTTTGCAAATTGAAGAAACACGCGCTTGCGTTGCCATAGATGTCGACAGCGGCGGGGTACGCAACGTGGGCGATATTGATGCCTTGAACATTGAAGCGGCTAAAGAAATTGCCCGACAGATACGTTTGCGCAATCTTTCCGGCAAAATTATCATTGACTTCGCCGGCTCATCGGAATATCGCTTTATGAAAAGCATTATCGATTGCCTGGAAGAAGAATTGGCCGATGATGCCTGCCATAGCCGCGTTTTGGGGTTGAGCCGTGCCGGTAATATCGAAATTTTGCGGCAGCGTCGTCGCCCGAGCCTGCGCGATTTATATACGGTTGAGTGCCCGACTTGTCAGGGTACGGGAAGAGTCGAACCGTGAGTGAAGTTATCAAAACGCATAAATGTCCGATTTGCGGCAAACTGTTTGCCGGAGAGGAATATATGCCGTTTTGTTCAAAACGTTGTGCGGATGTGGATCTGAACCGTTGGTTCAACGGTAGTTATGCCGTGGCATCCGAGGACTTGGATGAGTTGGAAACCGAAGAACTGGCCGAGGCTTTGGAAAATGCAGAAAAAGACGGGAAATAATGTCGAATTTAAGCGCACGGAGGATAATGCTTTACGCTTGTCCGTATCCGGCAACGTGATAAATTATGACAACCCGGAATTTTTTGCCGATTTGGAACGGCAGATTACCGCAAAGCCGCAGCGGCTGATATTGAATGCCGATGGTTTGGGCGAGTGGGATTCGTCGCTGTTGGTGATTTTGTATGAAAGTATCAGGGCGGCCAAAGCAGCGGGAATTGAGTGCGATTTATCCGAATTGCCGCAGAATTTGCGGGATTTGATGCGTCTGGCATTTGCCGATGATCGCAAACCGACGCACGGCGGTTCGGCCAAAATGCCTTTTTTGGAGAATTTGGGCAAGGCAACGCTGGATATTTTGCAAAAAACTTCCAATGTTATGACTTTTTTGGGGCAGATATGTTCATCCGTCGGCAGATGGATGAGTTTTCGCTCGATTATGCGACGGGTCGACTTTTGGGCGGCGCTGGAAGATTGCGGCCCTAAGGCCTTGGGCATCGTATCGCTGATAAGCTTTTTGGTCGGCTTGATTTTGGCCTTTGTGGGAGCTATTCAGTTGGAAACTTTCGGCGCGCAAATTTATGTGGCCAGCCTGGTTACTATCGGTATGTGCCGCATTATGGGGGCAATTATGGTCGGAATTATTATGGCCGGTCGCACCGGCTCATCTTATGCCGCCACCATCGGTACCATGCAGGTAAACGAGGAATTGGATGCGCTGCAAACCATGGGCTTTTCCAAAATAGATTTTTTGGTGTTGCCGCGGATGTTAGCGCTGCTGATTGCCATGCCGCTGTTGACAATGCTGGCGGATTTTATGGGAATGCTCGGCGGCGCGTTTGTCGGAGTGTTTATGATGGATTTGCCGTATCAGGAATACTGGAAATATGCCTTTAATGCCTTTAATCTGAAAAATTTTCTGGTGGGTGTTTTCCACGGTTTTTGCTTCGGAATCATTATTGCGGTTTGCGGTTGTTACAGCGGCCTTAATTGCGGACGCAATGCCGACAGCGTCGGTGTAGCCACCACGCAATCGGTAGTCAGAGCCATTGTGTGGATGATTGTTGCTACCGGTATTATCACGGTTGTTTGCATGGAGTTGGGGCTATGAGTAAACCGGTTGCCATTGATGTTAAGGGTTTGAGCGTCGGTTACGGCGATTATGTGTTGTTGCACGATGCCGATTATCAGGTAAATAAGGGTGATATTTTTATCATTATGGGCGGCAGCGGTTGCGGCAAGAGCAGTATGTTGCGCGTGCTTACCGGTTTGATTCCGCCGCTTAAGGGGGCGGTGGTGATTAACGGAGTTGATATTGCCACGGCACCGGCCGCCGAAGTGCAGAAAATTCGTGAAAAATCCGGAATTCTGTATCAGAGCGGAGCGCTGTTCAGCTCAATGACTTTAGCGGAAAATATTATGTTGCCGATGCAGCAATATACCGATTATTCGCCATCGGCCATGCGCGAATTGGCGCACTTGAAGCTGGCTTTGGTCGGTTTGACCGGTTTTGATGATTTTTATCCTTCCGAAATCAGCGGCGGTATGAAAAAACGCGCCGGTTTAGCCCGTGCTTTGGCGCTTGATCCGGATATTGTGTATTTTGATGAGCCGTCTGCCGGATTGGACCCGATAAGCTCGCATAATTTGGATGATTTGATTATTGAAATCAATCGCAGCCTGGGCACAACTATCGTGGTAGTAACCCACGAGCTGGCTTCGATTTTTGCCATCGGTACCAATTCCATCTTTTTGGATGCGACCACCAAAACCATTACGGCCAAGGGCAACCCGAAAGAATTATTAAAGAATCCGCCGAATGAGGCAGTATATCAATTCTTAACGCGAGGAGAGAAGAAGAAATGAATAAAACATACAGACTTACCGGACTTTTTGTTTTAATCGGCATAATCTGCTTTGCCGGCATTGTCGGTTATTATGTGAAACAAAAATATGCGTCGGCAAAAGATGAAGATATGCTGATTATGTATTTTGACGAATCGGTGCGCGGTTTGAGCGTCGGCTCGCCGGTGGTGTTACAAGGGGTTGAAGTCGGAAAAGTGGCCAAAATCCGCTTAATGACAAATCTGGAAAAAGGAACATTCAAAACCCCGGTTTATATGGTTTTTAATGATGACGGTTCCACTCCGGAACGGAGCAGAGAAGAATATGAAGTTCTCTTGAAAGAATTAGTCGAAAAAGGATTGAGAGCACGCCTGATTACATCTAACTTTTTAACCGGGCAGTTGATGATTGAATTGGTAATGGTGCCTAATGACAAAGCGATTTATCGCGGTACCGGTAAATATCCGGAAATACCGACCGTATATTCTTCTTTTGCGCAGCTTTCTAAAGATTTGGAGGATATTCCGTTGCAAGATACCATCGTTCGCGTCGGTAATCTGATTAATAATATTGATGAAAGTCTGCCGCTTATCTTGGAAAATATTTCGCAAACGATGGCCAGTATCAGAGAAACAACGCCGAATACCATGAAAAACTTGAACGATTTGGCGGAAAGTCTGAATAAAAATATTCCGCCGCTTTTGCAAAACCTCAATACCGTGTCAAAGAGATTGGGCGCGGTTATGGATGAAAAGACCGGAAGCGCCGGAAAAACGATGGAAAATATGAACAAAACCATGGAAGATATTTCCAGAGCCAGTCGTTCGCTCAAGAATTTGACCGATTATTTGGAACGCCATCCGGAAGCCATTGTTCAGGGAAAGGAGAAATAAAATGAAAAAAATAATTTTGCTTTGTATGGTTATCTTGCTCAATGCCTGCAGTTTTCGCTCTCCGCAATCGCAGTTTTACGTTATGAACAGCTCGGATATCAATTCGCTCTCCGATAAGACGATGAACGTGGCGATTAATCAGGTTAAAGTGCCGGAAATGTTGGATAAAACACAAATGGTAGTTTATGACAAAGAATCGGCCGAAGTGCAGATTCTGGAGTTCCATCGCTGGGCGGAGGTGTTGCCGGATATTGTTCAGACCACGGTTGTCAACGATTTGATTGCGTATCTGCCTAATGCGTATGTTAAACGGGCAAATTATGACAATAAGTCGTTGCAATACAACATCAATGTTGAAATTAACGATTTGAAGGCCTATACGGACGATAAGGTTGTTTTATCGGCCTGGTGGAATATTTGTGATAATAACGGTAAAGTCTTAAAACGTGTACAACAGACATATACGGCACCGGTGAAAAAATCCGGAATGCAAGCACTGGTGGAGGCACAAGCGGACGCCGTGCATCAAATGTCGCGCGATATTGCGGAAAATTTGCTTAAGTTGTAACCGATCAGCGCAGGTAGGTGTAATAGCGCAGCGCAAACGAACAAGAGCGCTGTGAGCCGCAGTTGCAACCTTCTTCGGCTAAATCTTCGCTGAACGGGGTAGGGTTGGTATCATCGTCCGGCTTGGCAATATTGGACATGATTTTCCGCGGCAGCTTTACCCATTTTTTGCGGCCGCCCGGGATGGTAACTTCCACCTGCTCATCTTCAACATCTTCTTCAATATCGCGTAATGCGGTATCTACGCCTTCGCTGTCGATTGAGCCGAGAGCCACCGAAATCAGCCCGCTTTCTTTGCCGCCCCAATCAAGATAAGACAAGGCCTTGCAAACATCTTTTTTCAGTCCCTGATAGGCAATTTTGAAGGTAGGCAGCGATTTTTCGCCGCGGATAACCGGAGTGGATGAAGAAACGGCAATACCGCCGCCGTATATATTAACCAGCTTACCGTCCTGCACCAAAAATCCCGGCATGGTGTTCGACTGTGCCATCAGGCGCATAATGTCGGTTTTGGTGGCGGTGTTCACGGCATAAGTGGTGCGCACGTTATCAATCAGTTGCGAAATTTGGTTAACCGTACGATTCAAGTCGCGATTAAAGGTGTAGCGATATACCGCCCAGATAGTCAGACGCGAAATCAACAACAGAAATATGCAGGAAAAAGTGATAATGAAAATCCGTTTGAGCTTTTTGTAGTTGCGCTCACAGAAATCAAAAATCTTTTCTATATTGCTTTCCGGTTCTTGTATTCGTATCATTTTGGTTACTCCGTTCAGATTAAGCGGCCGTGACAATGTTTGAATTTTTTGCCGCTGCCGCACGGGCACGGGTCGTTGCGACCGACATTGGCAAAAATATCCGCATTTATATCTTCGTCCGCGGTTATGGCGCCGTCATGGAATGCCGACATTTTGCGGTTTTGCTCTTTATCCATGGCGCGTTGCATTTGTTGTTCGGTTTCGGTTTGAATCACCGTATGGCAAATAACAACGGTAACACGCTCTTTTAATACGCTCAGCAAATCGGAGAACATATTAAAGGCTTCTTTTTTGTATTCGTTCAGCGGGTCTCTTTGACCGTAAGCCCGCAATACGATGGTATGGCGCATCAAATCAAGTGCGGCAATATGGTCTTTCCACAGCTGATCCAGCACTTGCAGCAAAATACTCTTTTGCACCATTTTAACGATGTTTTCCGGCAGAGCGGATTCACGTTCGGCCAGGCGATTATCAACTTCGGCCAAAATAAGTTCCTGCATTTTGTCGCTGTCAATATCCGGATTGTTGCACCAGTTGGCCATCGGCATACTGAAGCCTGTTGACGATTGAATGTCTTGCTTCAAACCGTCGATGTTCCATTCTTCTACCGAAGTGCCGAAAGGAACATGAGCGCGGATAATCTCGCTTAAATATTCGTCGCGCATTTCTTTAATGATATCCGAAACATCATCTTGTTCCATAATTTCGCGGCGCTCGCCGTAAATAATCTTGCGTTGCTCGTTCATAACGTTGTCATATTTAAGCAAATCTTTACGGATATCAAAGTTACGTTCCTCCACCTTTTTCTGGGCTTTTTCCAGCGCTTTGCTTATCCATGGGTGAACGAGTGCTTCGCCTTCAGGCAAGCCGAGACGCTGCAAAACGGTGGAAATTTTCTCCGAACCGAAAATACGCATTAAGTCGTCTTCCATGGAAAGGAAAAATTTGGATGTTCCCGGGTCGCCCTGACGGCCGGAACGACCGCGCAGCTGGTTATCGATACGGCGGCTTTCGTGGCGCTCGGTACCGACAATATACAGGCCGCCGGCCTTAAGCACTTTTTCTTTATCGGCGGCCACTTCGGCCTCGATTTCTTTTTTGATGGCGGCGATTTGCTCCGGTGTTTCTTCGCCGGTAAGTCTTTCCTTGAGCTTCATATCCGGGTTACCGCCGAGCTGAATATCCGTACCGCGGCCGGCCATGTTGGTGGCAATCGTGATGGCGCCCGAAACACCGGCCTGAGCCACGATGGCCGCTTCACGCTCGTGATGGCGGGCATTTAAGACTTCAAATTTTATCTCCGGCGCGGCTTTATGCAACAAATCGGCCACAATCTCGGACTTTTCAACCGAAGTGGTACCTACCAACACCGGTTGACCGCGATGATGGCTGTCAATAATGGTGTTGATAATGGCACGATATTTTTCGTCGGCCGTGCGATAAATTTCGTCTTGCAAATCTTCGCGAATCACCGGCTTGTTGGTCGGAATCTCAACACAAGTCAGGTTATAAATATCATAAAACTCGTTTTCTTCGGTCATAGCCGTACCGGTCATACCGGCCAATTTGGCATATAAACGGAAGTAATTTTGGAAGGTAATGGAAGCAAGCGTTTGGTTTTCGGATTGAATTTCCACTCCTTCTTTGGCCTCAAGTGCCTGGTGCAAACCGTCGCTGAAACGGCGGCCTTCCATAATACGGCCGGTAAACTCGTCAACAATGACTACCTTGCCGTCTTTAACGATGTAGTCGACGTCACGTTGGAACAATTTATGCGCCCGCAGGGCATTGTTTACGTGTTGTACCAGATTAACGTTACCGATGTCGTATAAAGCACCGTCGGTAATCAATCCGGCACCGCGGAGCAGTTGCTCGATATGCTCCATGCCTGATTCGGTAAGGGTCACGGTGCGGCGTTTTTCGTCTTTTTCATAGTCGGAATCGCTCAAAAACGGCACCAGTTTGGTAACTTTGATATAAGTGTCGGACGAATCCTCGGCCTGGCCGGAAATAATCAGCGGGGTACGCGCTTCATCAATCAAAATCGAATCGACTTCATCGACGATGGCGTAGTTAAAATCACGTTGAACACGCTCGGCCAAACTGAATTTCATATTATCACGCAAATAATCGAATCCGAGCTCGTTGTTGGTGCCGTAAACAATATCGGCGTTATAGGCCGCACGGCGCTCGTTATCGTTTTTGCCGTGTACGATATAATCAACCGTCAGGCCCAAAAAGCGATAAATCTGTCCCATCCACTCGGCATCGCGCTTGGCCAAATAATCGTTAACCGTAACCACATGCACGCCTTTGCCCTCAAGTGCGTTCAAATATGCGGCCAAAGTTGCCACCAGGGTTTTACCTTCACCCGTTTTCATTTCGGCAATCATACCTTTGTGCAACACAATACCGCCGATGAGCTGAACATCATAATGACGCTGTCCCATTACGCGTTTGGCGGCCTCACGCACGGTGGCGAATGCCTCCGGCAGAATATCGTCAAGGGTTTCGCCTTTCTTCAGGCGTTCTCTGAATTCTTGTGTTTTAGCCGTAAGCTGTTCGTCGGATAACTTAATAAAGTCCGGTTCCAAGGCATTTATTTGATTTACGATTTTATACTGTTTCTTTACAAAACGATCATTGGCGCTACCAAAGATTTTACGAGCAATTTGTCCTAACATTTGTATTCCTTATAATATTATGTCTTTTAATACTTAGTTTGATTCATTTGTAAAGTCAATACTCTGCGCAAAAGTTATAAACTTATATTGAAATTTAAAATAATC
>JAEEGL015733964.1_pt1 | contig 31851 bp, 30 predicted proteins | sample 9134231 | NCBI WGS metagenome assembly JAEEGL01 (sample SAMN16246548, study PRJNA631951) | gut metagenome | biome: gut microbiome; feature: rumen; material: fiber-attached | host: Bos | place: Iran: Karaj | collected 2018-10 | reverse complement strand
CAGACCAACGTCGGCAAAAAAAGATGCACACCTTAAGGAGGAATACACCGTGAAAAAGATCCTGGTAATGGCTGTTGTAGCTGGATTGTTGTTTGGCGCCATGTTTTCTTCGGATGTCATCGCGGAAAACAAACTAGGCCTGGAAGAGTGGGACCGTTTCGCGGAAATCTGTGACGGTGTTTTTGATGGAGCCGGATACAAAGTGCTGAGCCACGAGGGATATGATATAACCAGCACTTTTGTTGAGAACAACAGGAAACGGTATGATCAGAGGAATTATTACCAACTATGGAAAACCATGCAGGAAGAAAAATACGGAATAACATGGGGAAACGTGAGTACCCAGATGGAAGAACAGCAAGGAACCAGGGCCAATATGGTTTTGCACATAAACCAGTATTTTTACTGGGTCAGAAGTCAGTATCTCTTTTTTCCCAATCATTCTTTTGAAGCGTTGGTATGTCTTAGCGTTGACCTTACAGTCTCTGATGGTTATACAATTCTGGGATACGCTAATCCCAGGATTCAATCGTTGTATTTCAATACAGGCGCGTATTTTGAAACGTATTTTATTACAAACTACCTTACGACATCTATGAGCTCGAATCATCAGACATTTTCGATGGAGTCAGAATATTACTACTGTGTATATATCTACGCCAATTGGTTCGAATTGCTGGATGATCCCATGGCAGACCCGATTCTTGGAGACTCCGAGGACACGCAAACGCTTTACTCCAAGTTCACTGTGGATTATAACGGAACAGTGGTGTTCAGAACTCCGGATGATACACCCTGATGGTTTATCAAATAATAATGACAGCAGAATGAGCTTTGAAGAGAATGTGAATCCGTGTTGGAATAGCTGTTTCTCCTCGGAGGTAATTGAGAAGAGAGGAAAAGAATGCATAAACAGGGCTTTTGCGGGATAACTGTTTTTTTGTTATTACTTGCTGCGGCTGTGCTTTCTGCCTGCACGGTCAATCCTTCCACAGGCACGGATTCTCAAGCCCGTCAGTCAGATACGTCTTCCAGAATCTCTTGGGAAGAGGATTGTCCCGAAGACGCGGATTTCGTTTACGATATGGGGACTGCTCAGAAACTCGGCCTTCGTACGGTAAGGTGGAACAATACTTGGTCTCAGGAAAACGGCGCCAGTTTCTTCAGGCAGAAAGGTGCCTTCGGAAACGAAATAGTCGTCGAGAATACGGAGGCTGATTACGCAGGCTGTACAATCGAGGTGCGCGTTAAGCCAGAGACAGACTACATGATCTATGCCTGGGCTTATGTGGAGGGGGCAGCGCAGAGCGCACGGGAGACGGTCGTCGGAGCGACGGTCGGGTATGGAGATCCTTTTGATGAAGACACCTGCCATGAATGTGATTATGTGACCGGCAGTGAGTGGACGATAAGCAGAGTGGTTTTTAACAGCGGCGACGAGGAACTCGTCACACTCAGACTTTCTTATGGCGGGAAAGGTGCGCTCGCCCGGGGGACTGCCCATTTCAGAGATATCGTGATAGAAGAGGTGCCGAAAGATAATCGGTGGAATGTTAAAGTCCTCGTCTACAGAAATTTCGTAATGCCGGAGTTTACGCGGTCGTTCAGTGCGGAAGAAATGAGTGATATCAGAGCATTTGCTTCCGCGCTGCCTGCTGTTTTGGAAGGACTGTCTGAAGGACGGATGATCATTAATCAATTGCAGGATTACAGTCAGAGTGACTACGCTCATATGGAAAAGGGGGATTTGACAGCTTTCGTTAATGGACCCCGTAATAATTTGAATCTGGAAAAGTACCTGTCGGGGTTCGACTGGGAGTTGGTCATAATTTTCGCGCCGCTTGGCGGCTCACCGGCTGCGAAGGGTCAGCCTGCTCTGGGCGGGATGACGATCCCTGTTCACGGAAGGGAAGTTAACTGCTGTGTGTTCAGTGATGTGCCGCACGGTGATGAGGTGTGGAAAGATGACTACGGCCGCGAGTACCCGCTTGCCTACGCAGAGCTGGTGGATGAGATCCTGCACTGTGTGGAAGTCAATGCCCGGATGAATGGGCAGACCGGATTTGAATCGGCAGACAGTGCAGAAGAAAATGGGTATACGGCCGGAGAACAGTTCGAGTGGTGCCATGACCTGATGACAGACCGATTAAGGTCGGGAAAACAGGGGTTTACTCCGGAAGCCTATTTGGTTGCACACTGGCCCATCGAATCCCTGTCAAGCGAACATACTTCCGTTGCATTTCCGGCGCTTCTCCTTTATAATACGCCGTGACTCGTATGGGGAGCGGGCCGGAAAGCGGCCCCGGAAGGAGAGAGTATGTTAAACGGAAGACCATCCTTGTTCAGCGGCATGCAGGCGACGGGCAATATCACGCTCGGAAATTATCTGGGCGCCCTGAAGAACTGGGTGACCCTCCATGAGGAATATGAATGCTTCTACTGCGTCGTGGACGAGCACTCGATCACGGTGCGGCAGGATCCGGCGGTGCTCAGGGAGCGCGCGAGGCGCCTCCTCATGCTTTATATCGCGGCCGGCCTCGATCCGGAGAAGAACTGCATCTATTATCAGTCGCACGTCTCCGCGCACGCGGAGCTGGCGTGGATCCTGAACTGTTTCACCTACATGGGCGAGCTCTCGCGCATGACCCAGTTCAAGGACAAATCCCAGAAGCACGCCGACAACATCAACGCTGGCCTGTTCACCTATCCGGTGCTGATGGCGGCGGATATCCTTCTGTTCCAGGCGGACGTGGTGCCGGTCGGCGCGGACCAGATGCAGCATCTGGAGATCACCCGCGATATCGCCGAACGCTTCAACGCGATCTACGGCGACGTGTTCACGATCCCGAAGGCCTACCTCGGCAAGTCCGGAGCCAGGATCATGAGTCTGCAGGATCCGCTTAAGAAGATGAGCAAATCGGACGAGAACCCGAACGCGAGCATCTACGTGCTGGACAAGCCCGACGACATTCTGCGGAAGTTCAAGCGCGCCGTGACCGACTCCGAGGGGCAGATCGCCTACCGGGACGAGCAGCCGGGCATCAAAAACCTCATCGACATCTACTGCGCGGTCAGGGGCGTGACGCCGGACGAGACCGTGAAGGAGTTCGACGGGCAGGGCTACGGCGTGTTCAAGGAAGCGGTCGGAACGGCCGTCGCGGAGACGCTTTCGCCGATCCAGAGCGAGTACGCGCGCCTTACGAAGGAAAAGGCCTACGTCGATCAGATCATCAAAAACAACGCCGAAAAGGCGGCTTACTTCGCGAACAAGACCCTGCGCAAGGTGCAGAAGAAGGTCGGGTTCCCGGAGAGACCCCGCTAGAGCGGATCAGGAAACGCCCGGAGAGACCGGGAAGGAGCCGGCTCCCGTCTGACGGGAGCCGGTCTTTTTATGCCGCCCGGGGAAGAAAAACACAGAAACGTCACGGCTTTTTCTCGGATGTTTCACAAAGCCCGGATTGACGGAAATACGGCTTTTCTGTATGATTGAGCCATACCGGAGAAAGAGAGGTGCCCCCGTGAGAATACTGCTGGCCTGCCCGGACAGGGATCTTCTGCGAAGTCTGACGGGCGTTCTGGAGGCGGACGGCCATACGGTGACCGCGGTGTTCGACGCTCCGCAGGCGCTTACGGCGGCGGAGCGCGTCCCGGATCTTCTGGTTCTGGATCCGGCCGTCCCGGGAACAGAGCCCGGAAAGCTTACGCAGCGTTTCCGGGAGAAAGGCATCCCCATCCTGCTGCTTTCCGACCGGCCGGTGACGGCGGCCCTCCTGCGGGAAGTGGCGGCGGAATCGGTGCTGGAGTATCCCTTTACGCCCGCGGAGCTTACTGCCAGGGTGGGAGAGATGGAAGCCGAAGCCGGGCGCCCGGAGGCGTTTTTCGGACCGGATGCCGTGGAGGCCGGAGGCTTCCGGATGGAGGGGATCCCCCTGATGCTGGAGGAAGCGAGGCTCCTGCGGGCCCTGGAAGGGGGCGCGGGAGCGCCGGACGGACGCAGCCGGATCTATGTGAAAACACTGAACGAAAAGCTGGAAAAGCTGCGGAAAAAAGCCCGGATCGGCTTTGAGGCGGAGAAAGGATACCGCTGGGAGGTGAAAGTATGAAAGAAGTGAAAAGACGCTTTGTACTGACCGCGACCCTGTCGGTCTTCGTGCTGCTTCTGGTCGTTCTGGGCGTCGTCAATATCGTCAATCTGTCGCGGGTCGCCGAGGACGCCGACCGGATCACGGAGCGGCTGGCCGAGGGAAGAGGGATCTTCGGCAGACAGGGAGAGGAGTTCCCCGGAAAGACGCCGGGCGCAGCCTGGCCGGGAGAGCCGCAGGACCCCGCCCCCGGAGGAGACGGTCTCGTGATCGTTCCGCAGACCGGGGAGACGTCCGGGGGAGAGATCCCCGGGGGCGTGCCGGGCGGCGGGTATTTTTCCGGCAGGGAGCGGATGGGGCCGATGGGCCCGGATTCGCCCGAAACGGAACAGTCCGTCCGCTATTTCAGCGTCCGCTTCGACGCGGGAAAAAACGCGGAGGTGATCGCGCTCCGGCTGTCGGCCGTGAGTGAAGAGGAGGCGGTGAGCTGGGCAAAAAGCCTGCTGGCTGAATCCCGGGGCTGGACCCGCGGGACTTACCGCTACCGGGTGGCCGCGCAGGGGACCGATACGGTGGTGATCGTGATCGACCAGGGGCGGGAACTGTCCCCCTCCTTCCGGATCCTGTGGATCTCGGCGGCCGGGCTGGCGCTGGCGACGGCGCTCAGTTTCCTGATCCTGAGCCTGGCGGCCGACCGCATCCTCCGTCCGCTCACTGAGGCGGAGCGCCGGCAGAAGCAGTTCGTCGCGGAGGCGGAGAAAGCCTTCAAGGTGCCGCTCACCGTCGTGGCGGCCGAAACGGAGCTGATGGAGCGGGAGGGCGGCTCGAACGCCCATACCGAGAGCATCCGGCGGCAGACGGAAAAGATGAGCTCGCTGGTGCGGGGGATCGCGTCCCTGTCGGTGCTGGGCGGCGATGCGGAGGAGGCCGAAACGGATCTCTCCGAACTGCTGGCCGAGGCTGCGGCGGAAAAGAGAGCGGCCTTCGAAAAGAAGGGCATGGATCTTACCGCGGAGAGCGGCTCCGGGATCGTCCTTAAGGGGGGCGAGGAGTTCTTCCGGGGGATCCTGGAGGAAGTGCTGGAAAACGCGCGGAAATTCGGGAAGACGAGGGCTTTTGTCCGCCTTGCGAAGGAGGGCGAGCGGGTGCTCCTCACTGCGGAGAACGATACGGATCTGCCCGACGGCGACGCGGAGCGGGCGTTCGACCGCTTCATCCGTCTGGAGAATGCCGGCGGCACGGAGGGCGCGGGCCTCGGCCTGGCGTTCGTCCGCAGCGCGGTGCGCGAAAAAGGCGGCCGGGTGAGCGCGGCGGTGAAAGACGGGGTCTTCCGTCTGACGCTCGCGCTGTAGAAGGGCGGTGAGCGGTATGGCGGAAGGATCCGTGCGGGGCGCTCCCGCACCGCAGGCGGCCGAAGAGCCGGTCGTGGTCATGAAACGCTACGAGAAGAAATATATCCTGACGCCGGAACAGACCGAAGCATTCCGGCAGGGCCTGGAAGGCCGCATGAAGGCGGATCATTTCGGCAGGACGTCGATCCAGTCCCTCTACTACGATACGCCGAACTTCCGGCTGATCCGGGCGTCGGTGGAAAAACCGGCGTTCAAGGAGAAGATCCGGCTGCGGAGCTACGGACCGGCCACGGACGAGTCTCCGGTCTATCTGGAGCTCAAACGGAAGGCCTACGGGATCGTTTACAAGCGCCGCGTGCAGACCACCATCCCGCAGGCGGAGCGCTTTTTCGGCGGGGAGGCGGAGATCTGCGCGGGCGGCCAGATCAACCGGGAGATCACCTATTTCCGGGATCTTTACCGCGACCTGGCGCCGGCCTGCCTGATCATCACGGAGCGGACGGCCTACTTCGAGCCGGGCGGGGACCTGCGGCTGACCATCGACGAAAACCCCCGCTTCCGCACGGGCGGCCTGGACCTTCGGGCGCCGCTGACCGGAACGGCCCTGCTTCCGGCAGGCGCGACCATTCTGGAAATCAAGGTGCAGGAGGCGATGCCGCTGTGGCTGAGCGCTCTTCTGGACCGGGAGAAGATCTATCTGGCGAGTTATTCCAAATACGGGGAAGCCTACCGGCGGCAGGTGCTCGGAGCCGGGGCGTAAAGGCAGAAAGGAAACCATCATGTTCGATTCCATCTATTCCTCCACCGTGACCGCGGCGCAGTTTTTCCTGATGGCGGGAGTTTCTCTCCTCAGCGGTTTCGTCTATGCCTGGATCATGTCCTTCCGGGTCCGTTCGCAGCCGCGATTCTTCGTGGTCGCGGCGCTCTTTCCCTTCCTGGTGGCCGTGGTCGTGACCTTCGTGAAGGGGAGCATCGGGGCCGGTGTGGCGATCGGCGGCGGCGTGTTCGGGCTCATCCGCTTCCGTTCCGCCCAGGGCACCTCGGACGAGCTGGTGACCCTTCTCATCCCCGTGGCGGCGGGCATCGCCTTCGGCATGGGTTACGCGGGCTACGGCGCGGTGATCCTGCTCGCGCTGGCGCTCCTGTTCCTGCTGTTTTCGGCCTGGTCGCCGTTTGCTCACCGGGGCCGGGCGGAAGAGCAGCTGCTGCGGATCACGATCCCGGAATCGCTCGATTATACGGGCGTGTTTGACGATATTTTCGCGCACTATCTGAGCTCCGTGGAAAACGCGGGCATGAAGACGACGGGCATGGGCTCGATGTTCCGGCTTTCCTACCGGATCCGGATGAAGGATCCTAAGGAGGAGAAAGCCATGGTCGACGAGATCCGCACCCGCAACGGCAACCTGGAGATCGCGGTTTTGCCCTACCGGGAAGAGACCGCCCAGCTGTAAGGCGGAGGAGATAGAAATGTTCAGAAAAACGGCGGCAGTTTTGACCGCCCTGCTTGTGATATTCGCAGCTTCTGGCTGCGGGACCGATCCGCAGGAAAGTTCTTCCGCCGACGTCACGCCGGTCGCGGCGGACGCGACAGCTTTTGCGGACGGGGATACCAAAGACCGGACCCGGGAGACGCCCGATGCGGTGATCACGCTTTCCGGCTCCTCCGGCACGATCTCCGACACGACCCGCGGTTCTTCCGGGAGCACGGTGACGGTCACCTCCAAGGGCGTCTACCGGGTGACCGGCTCGTCCGAGGGCGTGACGATCGCGGTGAACGATACGGCCGAGTCCGGGAACATCACCCTGATCCTGGACAATGTGACGATGACGGGAACGTCTTCCCTGATCTACGTGCAGGCGGCGGACAAGGTGATCCTCCAGTGCGTGGGTGAAAATGAACTGACTTTTTCGGGCAGTTCGGCCCAGACGGCGGACGGGGCTGTCTACGCGAAGGACGACCTGACGGTGAACGGCAGCGGGACGCTGACCATCCGCTCGGCAGCGCACGGGATCGTCTGCAAGAACGATCTCAAGATCACCGGCGCGGTGCTCACGGTCGAAGCCGAAGGGGCCGGTCTCAAGGCCGGCGACTCCGTGCGGATCGGCGGCGGAACGACTTCGGTCACGGCCGGCCGCGACGGGATCCAGGTGGAAAACAGCGCCGGCGACAGCTTTTTCTACATGGACGGCGGGACGCTTGCCGTGGACGCCGGGTACGACGGGATCCAGGTGACGTCAGGCGGAGCCGTCTTTACGGGATATCTGAAACTGGCCGGCGGAGAGCTTTCCGTGACGGCGGGCGGAGGCGCCGCGCAGTCCAAAAACGGCAGCGTTTCCCAGAAGGGACTGCGCTGCGGCGGAGACATCCTGATCGGGGAAGCGCGTGTGACGGTCGATGCGGCGGACGATGCCGTCCACAGCGGAGCGTCGGTCCGGATCACGGGCGGCGTGCTCTCGGCTTCTTCCTCGGACGACGGGATCCATGCGGACGATTCGCTCACGATCACCGGAGGCAGCGTGACCGTCGCGAAGTCCTATGAGGGGCTGGAGGCCGAAAAAGTCACGATCGCAGGCGGGACCGTGAGCATCACCGCTTCGGACGACGGGATCAACGCGGCGGGCGGCTCCGATACCGCTTCCACCGACAAAAAGCCGTGGAGCAGTTCTTCGGCGACGGGCGTCCTGACCGTTTCCGGCGGCACGGTCTACGTGAACGCGCAGGGGGACGGGCTCGATTCCAACGGCTCGATCTACGTGACGGGCGGCGTGACGATCGTCGAAGGCCCGTCCGGGAGCGGCAACGGCGCGCTCGACAAGGGCGACGGCAGCGGCTGCGTGGCCTCGGTCACCGGCGGGACCGTGCTGGCGATCGGAAGCACCGATATGGCGGTCAACTTCAGCGCCGGGACGCAGTGCTCCGCTCTGGTGAGCCTTTCCGGATCTGCCGGGACGAAGATCACCGTGGAGGACGGCTCGGGTTTCACCTTCACGGCCACGAAGAGCTTCGGCTGCATCGTCTATTCCTCCCCGAAACTGACGAAAGGGAACAGCTATACGATCACGGCGGGCTCTTCCTCCGCTGCGATGGATTTTAGCTCATCGCTCTACTATTCCAATGTGAGCGGGATGGGCGGACCGGGACACTGAGCGGGAAAAAGGCGCGGAAAAAGACCGGCGCGGCGGAAAACCGCCGTGCCGGTCTTTTTGACAGATTCGGGGGGGGGGGACGTTATGCCTTCTCCAGCAGCCGGGCCTTTTCCTTGCGGGCGTGCTCCAGGCCGGTATCTTCGGTGAAGCCCCATTCGTTTTCCAAAAGGTCGATGATGCGGTCGTAGGTCTCCGCCGCCTTCCGGTACTCGCCTTTGATCTCGTAGATATCGGCGATGCCCATCAGCTCATCCGTAAAGCGCGGCCGGCGTTCTTCTTTTTCGAAAGACCGTTCGTAGTATTCGACCGCTTTCTCATAGCCGCATTTTTCCGCGTAGTACTGCGCGGCCTCGAACAGGCAGACGGAATCGTCCGGATGGGCGGCGGTCAGTTCTTCGATGATACGGTCCGCGGTCTTTTCATCAAAGCGGGCGAGCGCGATATGGGCCCGGTAGACCTGGACCATCACCGGCCGTGCGTCCGGAAGACGGCTGGCCCGGTCCAGGTATTTCTCCGCTTCGTCCGCGCGGTGGTCGGCGAGCAGGTTGTCGATCAGGTAGAGATACGGCAGCCGGACGTCCGGGTGTTCCTCCACCAGTTCACGGTAGAATTCGACCGCCTTGGTGTGATTGTTCATGTTCCAGTCCCAGGCCGCGTGTCCTTCCGCCCTCTGAAGGACCCACTGGCAGTCCTTGACGCCGGGTTCATTCCGGATCGAGTCTTTGGCATAGCGTGCGGCTTTCTGCGCGCAGGAATTCATGCGGTGCCAGTAGAGATAGGCGATGAGTCCGGTCGCGCGCTGCCGGTTCGTCTCGTTTTCCAGCTGCCCTTTCAGATAATCCTCATATTCGCGGAAGAGATCCTGCGGCAGGTCTTCCGTGATGTCCAGGCTGTTCTCGATCCGGTTTAAGCGCTGTTCGTCGTTTAAGTCGAAGAGCTCGTCGATGCTGACGCCGAAGATCTCCGCCAGAAGCGGGAGGGCGGTGATATCGGGCATCGCGACCGAATTTTCCCATTTGGAGACCGACTGCGGGCCGATCCCGAGCTTCTCCGCCAGCTGTTCCTGTGTGAGCTGCGCCTTAAAGCGCAGCTGTCTGATCTTCTTTCCCAGTTCCATAAGTATGTCCTCCTCATGAGCTTTGCGCCTTTGCGCAGGCTCATTATAGATACGGCGGCGCCGCAGAATCCATCACCCATCCGGCAAGCGGACCCGCCTGTCAGGCGGACCGCCCGGCAGTTCACCAAAAAGGATCAGGCGCTGCGCCTGATCCTTTGTTTGGCCCGGAAAGGGCTGTGAGCAAGCTCACAGATGCTCCTCCCGGACAGCTGTCCGGCTGTCCGCGGAAGGGATCTCCTCCGCTTTCGCGAGTTCTTCCTCGATGAGGCGGCGGCGCTCGATGAGGCGCTGCCGTTCGGCTTCTTCTTCATCCAGGGCGTCCAGCTTCTCCATTCGCCGGCGCACCTGCATCTCGAAACCTTCTTTCAGACGCAGTTCGCGTTCCTTCTCGTTCAGTTCGTCCTCCAGCGGCCCGCTTTCGGCCCGGAGCCGGTCAAGTTCTTCGGTCTTCTGACGGACTTCGTCCTCGATCTTTCCCAGATATCCGTGGAATTCTTCCAGACGGGCCAGGTATCCGTCCAGCTTTTCCGCTTCCTCGACGGAAGGCTCCCCGGCCTTGTCGGGCACGTAGACCTTCAGGTATTCGCCGAGCAGCGCCCGGTTCTTTTCGTTGGCCTGTTCCGCGTCGTTGATGCGGGAGAGGCGGCTGTACAGGGTGATGCAGACGATCCCGAGCAGCACGAAAAGGAGGTTCGGCCACCATTTCTGGTCCTGCATGATGCCGATCACGGGGATGACCGTGGCGAGGCTGGCGAAGAAGAGGACCCAGACGAGGGCCTCCCGGACGGGACGCGACAGGCGGGATCCACGGTACTGTTCCCCGTAGCGGGTGAGTTGTTCTTTGAGGCCGGCAAGACGCTCCCGGTCGGCTTTCACGGTCGCCCGGTCGGGAATGGCGGATTCCCGCATCAGATCCTCGCGCCTGGCGAGCCCGGCAGCCAGGGCATCCCGCTCCGCCTCCAGCGGGCGCAGGCGCTCCAGCTCCTCGTCGCGGCGGGCCCGAAGGGGCTCGATCCCCTTGCCGAGCCGGGTAAGATCCAGACCAGCCAGAAGATCGAGCTCTTCGCGGAGCTTGCTGCGGAGGCCGGCATCTTCTTCGGTGACCGCGGGAAGGAGGGCGGTCAGGGCCGCTTCGGCGGCTTTTTTTTCGTCCGGGCGCTCCCGGAGGGCTTCCCAGTCATAGGCGGGAAGGGTATCGTCGGTGATCCGGCGGATCCTGCCGGGCAGGGAATCGGCGGAAAGGGCGATCGTACGGCCGGGATCGCGGCGGCCGGTGAGAGAAATATCCCAGAGGCAGCGGGGGCTTTCGTCCGTCAGGCGGCGGATGCGTTCGGTCAGCTCCTCGTCGGTGGTTTGGGGCGTTACCGTGACGGCGGCGCTCCGGTAGGCCGGTTCGCCGAAGGGCTTCCAGGTGATGCTTAAGGCTTCGGGCGTCAGGGTCCCGAGATAATAGCCGTGGCTGCCGGTCTCCCGCGGCGTGACCGCGTCGGGGGAGCCGGGGTAGGCGAGGCGTCCGCCCGTGGAGATGCCCGGCTTGTGCAGATGGCCGAGGGCCACGTAGGTCCAGCCGGCGGCGAGCAGCTGCTCATGGTCGAGGGGCAGATGCTCCGCGTCCCCGCCGTGCAGCATCAGGATATGCCGGCGGCCGTCCTGCGGAGGAAGCAGATCTTCCGGCAGGGGGGCGGTCCGGACCGGCCCGGTGTAGCTGAAGCCGTGGACCTCCAGGTTCCACTGCGGGAAAAAGACGGACGAAGGCCGGTCACCGGCCAGAAGGGTGATCCGCTCTCCGAGGTCGAATTCGCTGTAGGCGCTACCGGGACGCAGAAAATCCCGCTCCCCGCTGATCATCACCACGCGGGTGCGGCTGAGGGCGGAAAAAGCCCGGGTCACCGTCTCCAGTTCCTGGCGGCGGGGGGGATAGTGGAACAGATCGCCCGCGATCAGCAGCAGATCCACGTTTTCGCGGTTGCAGATATCGGCCAGTTCCGCGGGGAGCTGTTTCAGGGCCTCCTCGCGTTCGGGGCCGAAGGGGGTATCCCGGTCGGGCCGGGCCAGTATATGCAGATCGGCAGTATGTAAAAAACGCACAGAACGCCTCCCGGTGCCTGTCCCGGCAAAAAGAGGCCGGAGCAGGGATATGAACGGATTCAGTATACCGAAAAAACGCCGTGCCGTAAAGGGGAAACCCGGATTTTCATACGGGGCCGGCAGGGACGTTGCGCAACAGGAGGACTATCCGGGCGGAAAGAGACGCGGATCGAAGCACCCGGCGGAAGCTGCTTGCGGGCTGCCGGCGGGGCGGGTAGAGTGGGGGTCGCAGAAGGGAAAAGTTCCGGGAAAGGGACGGAATGAGAAAACGGTTCTGGCTGATCCTGCCGGCACTCGCGGTGCTGGCGCTCGGCTTTTTCGCGCTCCGGAGCGATCCGTCCCGGGAGGGGATCGAGCTCGTGCGGGCGCAGACCGCAGACGAAAGCGAAGAGACGCGGGAGGCCCCGGCGACGCAGGCAGCGGAAAAACTGCTGACGGTGCACGTCTGCGGAGCGGTCCGGAGGCCGGGCGTTTACAGCCTGCCGGCCGGGTCGCGGCGGATCGAGGCTCTGGACATGGCGGGAGGATTCCTGCCGGAGGCGGATCCCGCCTATGTCAATCTGGCGGCGCTTATCACAGACGGGGAACAGCTGTATTTCCCGGCTGCGGAAGAGGCGGCCGCCCTGCGGAAGGCCGCCGCGGAGAAAGCGGCGGGAATGGTGAATATCAACACGGCCGGGCAGGACGAACTGGAGACCCTGCCGGGGATCGGGGAATCGCTGGCTCGGGCGGTCATCGAATACCGGTCTCTGCACGGGCCGTTTGAGGCGATCGAAGATATCATGCGTGTTCCGGGGATCAAGGAGGCAGCGTTCTCCAAGATCCGCTACCGGATCACGGTGTCGGAATGAAAGGCCGGCCGGCGGCGCTTGCGGCCGCTCTCATCCTCCTTGCCGCGGCGGTGCTTACAGCTGCCGGACGGATGCCGGAACCGGCCGTCCCGGAGGGGATCACGGAGGCCGCCCTGTTTTGCGAGGCGGAGGGCCGGCTCATCTCCGCAGAGGAAACGGCGGACGGCTCCGTCCGGGCGGTGCTGGAAAACGCGGCGCTCAGAAGACCGGCCGCTTACGGGACGCCCGGCTCGTCCGCCCGGGAGATCGGGAGCGTTTCGAAACTGCTGGTATTCACCGGCCGGGCGGATATGCCGCTCGGGAGCACCGTGCTCTGCCGGGGGGAGACGTCCCTCATCCGCGAGGCGGATAACCCGGGACAGTATTCGGAAAAACGGAACTGGATGGCCAGGGGCATCCGCTGCCGTATGGAGGCCGAATCTTTCGTCCGTACCGGCGGAAAAACGGACTTTTTCCGGGAAAGCGCCCGCCGGATCAAGGCGTATCTGGCGGAGGGACTCTCCCTCGTGCTGGAGGAAAAGGACGGGACGATGCTCCGGGCGATGCTGCTCGGGAGCGGAAACGGCCTTTCGCACGGTGCCCGGGAAGAACTGGAGGCCGGCGGCGCCGCCCATATCCTGACCGTGAGCGGACTGCACGTCTCTCTGATCGGAGGCGGAGCCTATCTGCTGGCGGGGAGGCTTCTGGCGCTGATCCCCTGGCACAGGACGCGGGGACGGCTGTACCGGCAGGGGTTTGCCCTCTGCCGGGGGCTCCTTGCCGGCGCAGCGGTACTCTTTTATATGGAAATGAGCGGCGCGGGCCTGTCGGTCCGGCGGGCCGGGACGATGTTTCTGCTGCTCATCCTGGCCCGTGCCCTGGGGCGCAGCCGGGATTTTCCCACCGCGCTGCTGCTCGCGGCCGCGGCGGCGCTTTATCCCTCGCCGTACGCGCTGCGGACGAGCTCGTTCCAGCTCTCGTTCGGGACGGTGTGTCTTCTGGGAACGGTCATCCCCTTCCTTTTCGGGAAATGGCGGCTGCGCACGAGGATCGGAAAGAGCGTCACGGGCGCCGTGCTGCTCGCGATGGGGCTTCTGCCCCTGACGCTGGAGCATTTTTACGTCTGGCATCCCTGGCAGACGGCGGTGAATCTGCTGGTCCTGCCCCTGCTCCCTTTCGTGTTGGGGACCGGGTTTCTGGCGGCTCTGGCCGCGCATCTGTTCCTGCCGGCGGGAAGGCTGTTCGCGGCGGCGGCGGCCGGCCTTTTGGAGCTCATCCGCGGGATCTGCCGCCTGTCGGCACGGCTGCCTTTCCATGCGCTCACGCTGGGAAAGCCCGCCCTCTGGCAGCATCTGGCCTGGATCGGTCTCTGCGGGGTCCTGCTGTTTCTGATCACGGGGAAGGCGGCCCGCCGCGCGGAAAGTCCGGAGGAGGCCCTTCTGGCCGCCGGGAAACGCGCGCGCTTCGGCGCCGTCCGGGAGATGATCCGCTTCGCGCTGGCGCCGGGGCTCCTCCTGACCGCGGGCATGCTCCTCTTCAGCCTGAAGACGGAAACGGAACTCACGATCACCAGCCTTTACGTCGGGCAGGGGGATTCTCACGTGATCCGGACGCCCGGCGGAGGCGTCTACATGATCGACGGCGGCCGGAGCCTTTCCGGGCCGGGGGAGACGGTGCTGGTGCCCTTCCTCCGGTATTCCGGATCCGGGCATCTGAAGGCGGTCCTGGTCACCCATCCGGATGCGGATCATATCAACGGGCTGGCGGAGGTGCTTTCCGCGGACGGTATCCGTGCGGACGTTTTGGGCATCCCGGCCGTGTTCCGGGGCGATCCGGAACTGGATGAGCTGATCGCGGCGGCGGAAGAGGCGGGGACGTCCGTGCTCTGGCTTGCGCAGGGGGACGCCTGGCAGGACGGAGACGTCTCGTTCATGGTCCTCCATCCGCCCGAAGGAGAGAGCATACCGGAAGACCCGAACGGCGCGTCGCTGGTGCTGCTCGTCCGCCGGGGCGAGTTCGAGGGATTGCTGACCGGCGATATCGGAGAGGATACGGAGGCGGGGCTGCTGGCAGAGGGCCTGCTCGAAGAGACGGACTGGCTGAAGGCGCCGCACCACGGCTCGCGCTACTCGGACTCGGAGGCGTTTCTTTCGGCGCTGCGTCCGGTCGCCGCGACCATATCCTGCGGCAGGAACAATCTTTACGGGCATCCGCACGAGTTCACCCTGGCGCGGCTTGCAAAAGCCGGGGCGGAGGTGTTCCGGACGGATGAGGACGGGGCCGTGACGGTGCGGGCCTTTGCCGACGGGCGGATGGAGATCCGCACGTTTCATCCCCGGCAGCCGGAGAAAAAAGGAGAAGAAGAATGAAAGCATTTCTGGAAGAATACGGTGTGGCGATCTTTACGCTCGCCTGCATCGCGATCCTGATCGTCATGGCCACACCCATCGGCGAAGCGATCAAAAACGCGCTGCTGGAGCTGGTCACGAGCTTCGTGAAAAACCCGGGCGCCATGGCGCCGGCCGGGTAAGGCCGATGGAGCGGGTCGTCCTGGAGGAGGAAGCCTTCGGCGAGCTGCTGCCCTATCTCCGGGACGAGGAGATCACGGATATCAACTACAACGGGGCGCAGCTGTGGGTGGATCATCTGCAGAAAGGCCGCTATGTGATCCGGGGAGCGGTGCTGAGCGAACGCTTCCTGAACCGTCTCGCGGCCCGGCTGGCGGACGCGATGAACCGAAACTTCAACCCGTACGAGCCGCTGCTGGAGGCGGAATGCGCGGATCTGCGGATCTCGGTCCTGCACGAGTCGGTGACCGACACGGGGAAGAGCCTGTCCATCCGGAAATCGCCGGCTGTCCGGCGCCTCAGCCGTGAAAAGATGCTGCGGGAAAACTACTGCGACGAGGATGCCGACCGGTTTCTGGAAAACGCGGTGAGAGCCGGCATGACCGTGATCGCGGCGGGGCTGCCGGGTGCGGGGAAAACGGAACTTTTAAAGCGGCTGACCGAGTTCATCCCGCCCTGGGAAAAGGTGATCACCATCGAAGACAATCTGGAGATCCACTACCGGCGGATCAACCCCGGCAAGGACTGCGTGGAGATCAAGGTCGGCGAGCGTTTCGGCTACGCGCAGGCGATCAAAGCCTCGGTGCGCCAGCTCCCGCGGTGGATCATGCTCTCGGAAGCCCGGTCGCAGGAGGCGGAGTACCTGCTGGAATCTCTGTCCACGGGAACGCACTGCCTCACGACGATCCACGCGGACGACGTGCGCAAGATCCCGGACCGCATCTGCAATATGATCCGCAAGGATGTGACGAACGATGTATACAGTTTCGTGGATATCGGCGTGCTGGTACGGGCGGAGACCTCCGGAGAAGGAAGGATCCGGCGCGGCATCGCCCAGATCGGCGTCTTCTCCCGGGAAAACGGACGGAACCGGCAGGAGCTGCTGTACGAAAACGGGTGCTGGCTCACGCACGCGCTGCCGGAGGATCTGGCCCGGCGTTTTTTGCTCGCGGGGATCCGCCGGCCGTTCGGACGGGAGATCGCCGATCCGTCCGGGGGATAAAAAGGACCGGGAGGGAAAGCTCCGTCCGCTGCTGGCGGTGCCGGCCGGCATGCTTCTCGGGGTTCTGGCCGTCAGTCTGTACGGCCTTCGCGGAGCGGCGGCTGTGACCGCGGCGGTGGGTCTTGTACCGCTCCCGCTGCTGGCGGAAACCGCCCGCAGGAGGCGCCTCCGGGCAGAGGAGTCCCTGCGGGAGATCCTTTCGTATATGGAGCAGCTGATCTGCCTCTTCCGGAGGAGACCCCGGATCCGGACCGCCCTGACGGCGCTTTCGGAGAGCATCGGGGGGAGCACGGGAGAACTGATCCGCCGGGAACTTGCCCGGACGGGAGCCGGGGGAGCAGAGGGAAACGTCTTGTTTTTCCGCCGGATGGAAGATGCCTGTCCCATCCGGATCCTGCCGCGTCTGCACCGCTTTCTGCTGCAGGCGGAGGCCCTCGGGGGCGATCCCGGGAGCGGGCTGGACCTGCTGCTGGAGCAGACGAGGCGCTTCGGGGAGGCGGAGAAGGCCTTCGCCCAGGGCGAGCGGACCATTCTCCGAAAGCTGACGGCCGCGGTATGCCTCTCCCTGCTGATCGGCTGCGCGGCCGTGCGGATGGTTCCGCCCGCCGTCAGTCCCGTCGGGGCGTCTTCTTATGAAGCGGTCTCCGCCGTCTACCTGATCCTGCTTTCCGGTTTCGAAGCTTTCCTGCTTTTCGCCTTTTCGCCGGGGAAACGCCGGCGGGAGAAGTGCATGAGTGCCGGGGAGACGGCAAGGCTCCGGAAAATCCTCCGGGAGGGCGGGCCGCGGTTCGGCGCGGTGCTCCTGTTTGAGGCGGCAGGCCTTCTGCTGGTGGCTGCGGCGGCAAAAAAGCTGGGATCGGACGCGGCGGCCGTCGCGGCGCTCTTTTTGCTCCTCTGGCAGCTGACGGCGCCCTTCCGGCGCCGGAAGCAGGCCTTGCGGAGGCTCAGGGCGGAGGCGGCCGTAGAATTCCCGGAGTGGCTGGCCCATCTGGCCCTCCGGCTTCAGACGCAGACGGTGGTGACGGCGCTTACGGATATCGGGCCGGATTCCTGCCCCTTTATCCGAAGCTATCTCACGGACCTCCTCCGGGAGATCGGTGATGATCCGGTCGGGCGGGAACCCTATCTGCATTTCATGGAGGAGCTGGATCTTCCGGACGTGCAGGGGACTATGCTGCTCCTGTTTGCCGTGAGCGGCGTCAGCCGCGCGTACGCGCGCGATCAGCTCGAGGCGGTCGTGCGGCGGGAAGAAGAACTGAACCGGCAGCGGGAAGAGGCGCTGGAAAGAGACCGGGAATTCTTCCGGGGCTTCCTGATCGCCGTTCCGCTGGGGCTCACGGTACTGAAGCTGATGGCGGACATGATCCTGGTCCTGTCGGCATTTCTAAACGGCCTGTAGGCCGGAAAGGAGGGGGGCTGTGCGCCAGACCGTATCCGCGTTTTTAACGGTCCTTCTGGTCCTCTGGGGCTTGTGGCAGCTGCTGCAGCTTCCGGCGCTGGCGGTCCAGATGAGCAGGGCAGGCCATGCGTTCTCTTCTTTGGTCCGGGCGCTGGAGGACAGTTACTGCGACCCGGAGGTGGCGGAGGAGTGCATCCGCGAAGCTGCGGAGGCGGGATACCGCCTGACGGTCCGGGAGGTCGTTTCGGTTTCCGGGGGCCGCCTTTGCCGGGTGGAAATGGCATATACGGTCCGCCTGTGGGGCGGGACCGGTCTTTGGGAGGAGGTGCTCTGCGCCTATGCGGGGTAAAAGAGACAAACAAAGCGCCGCGCCGGAGAGCAGAAAGGCCGCGGATAAACGGGCGGTCATTCTGTACGGCGCGGCTGCCGTCATCATGACGGTGCTTTCGGTGCTGATCATGACGGGGAAGATCCGCGGACTGGAAAGTGTCCGGGAAAGCACGGAGGAGGAGAGCGGAGGGGCTGTATCCGGGCCGGAGATCCCGGCCGAAAGCGGAAGCGCGGCGGCGGTTTCGTCTTCGGCCCTGCCGCCCGTGACGGAGCCGTCCGCTCCGGCGGCGTCGGTCGTCTTTCCCTCGGAGGAGGGACTGACCCTGCCGGACAGTCTGAGCGGGGGATTCGTTTTCAGCCGGGAACTGACGGAAGAACTGTTCGCCCGGCTGGCTACGGTCAACACCAACAACAGCGATCCGGAGAGCCCATACCGTTCGTTTCCCTCCGAAATGCTCCGCGAACTGGACCGTCTGTCGGTCTCGTTCGCACTCGGAGCGCTGGGTGCGGAAGAACTGAAGACCGCGGCGGAAGCGCTCTCGTTCGTCTGGCCGGACGACCCTTACGCGGTCCGTCATGCGCCGGCGGGGCTTTTTGCGGGCGTCCTGGAACTGGCGGGGAGCGATACGGAGGCCGCGTATCGGCGGGTCCTTCTTACCGATACCGCGGCCCGGCACTATCTGTTCGTCCGGGTGTACCGCGATCCCGCCGGGGACCGGATCCGGGTCTATCTCGTCAATGGAATGGTCTGGTAAGGCGGCGCGGCGGATCCTGCCGCTTCTTCTGGCGCTCCTGCTGCTTTTGTCGTCCGAAAAAGGCCGGGTCCCGGCCGCGGAGGGCGATCCGTTCCGGGATCCGGTCGTCTTCTACGAATGCTTCGGAGCCAACCGGATGGTCCCGCGGGGAGAGACGCTCTATTTCTGCACGCGCGGAAAGCGGGCTGCCGGCTCGGAGATCACGTACCGGACGCTGGGCTATACGGTCCGCGTGAAGAGCGAAACGGCGGTGTACGTGACGGAAGCCGCCGTCGGCGAATCGATCCGCCTGGCCGGAGACCGGACCCGCACGGAGGAAGGCCTTCCGATCGAATACGTTCTCTATGCCTTCGACGGCAGCATGCTCTTCAAGCGGCTGAAACTGGCCTGTCCGGAGGATGATTTCCGCTGGTTTTTTCAGCAGGGACGGAAGAACACGCTGCTCGCGGACGCGGTCATGACCATTGCCAGAAACGGACGGCCCCTGGGATCGGTTCGGGAAAACGACGCGGGGGGACTGGAGGAAGAAGGGCTTCTGTTCCGTGACGAGGCGTCCATCCGGGCTGCCGCAGCCTGGGACAGCAGCAATGATTTCTCTTCGGAATTCAATATTCTGGTCACGATGACCATGGAAAGCCTGTTTCCGCCGGTGCTCGTCCGGACGGTGGACCGGGCGTTCCTGCCGCGCCTCCCGGAGCAGTCCCTATGGAAAAAGGGGCGTCCGTACGAGCTCCTGGAGCAGTCTCTGGGCCGGTCCGTGCCGAAGACGGAGATCCGCGTCTCTGCCGGAGAGCGCCGGGAAGGAGCGGTACCGTGAAAACGTTTCTGCAGCCGTTTGTCTGGTTCCTGCTTCTGCTGCCGGTCTTTCTGGCAATGCTCTTTCTGGCGGAAGAGGAGGTCTGCTTTAGGGAAACGGAGGAGGCGCTGCGGTCGGCAGAGACGGAAACGCTCCGGATCCTGACACAGGTGCCCTACCGGGAGATCGAAAGCGAGGAGATGATGGCGGAAACGCTCCTCTTTTTTCTGCTTCCGCGCCTGCGGGAGGGAGACGTCACGCTGCGGATCTACGGAATGGACACCGGCTACGGCTTCGTGGACGCGGAAGTGATCCTGGAGAGGCCCTTCCCGCTTTTCGGCCCTGTCCGCGCCGTGAGCCGCCGTGCCGCCATCTCCGATGTTTTGTCCGCCTATGAACAGTAGGGCACGAAAAAAGAGACGCCGCCGGGCGTCTCTTTTTCGGAGCGGAGAAGAAGGGATTTGAACCCTTGCGCCGCTATTAACGACCTACTCCCTTTCCAGGGGAGCCCCTTCGGCCAGCTTGGGTACTTCTCCAAAGTGAAATGAAACATATTCAGTTGCAGCCCCCGGAGGAGGACTGAGCGGAGAAGGTGGGATTCGAACCCACGGTCCCTTTCGGAACGCCGGTTTTCAAGACCGGGACCATAAACCACTCGGACACCTCTCCACGTAAGGCGCAGAACGAATTGTACCCGGGCGGGAAATCTTTGTCAAGCGTTTTTTTGCGGGCGGATGCGGAGCATCTTGATTTACCTATTCACCTACTGTACAATACAGTGAGAATCTGCAGAAAGGCGGCGGCACCATGATCTCCACGAGGGGCAGATACGCGGTCCGTGTCATGCTTGATCTGGCCGAGCACGAGAACGGCGGCTTCATTCCGCTGAAGGACGTTGCGGCGAGACAGGCGATATCGAAAAAATACCTCGAGATCATCGTCCGGGACATGGTCGCGGGCGGCCTGCTTGTGGGCGCCAGCGGAAAAGGCGGCGGCTACAGGCTGTGCCGGCGCCCCGAAGACTACCCGGTCGGGGAGATCCTGGAACTGATGGAAGGTTCGCTCGCCACGGTCGCCTGCCTGGCGGACGGAGCCGCGGCCTGCCCGCGGGCTGCGGAGTGCGAGACGCTCCCCCTGTGGGCCGAATACGACCGGCTGACGCACGACTTTTTCTGGGGCCGCCGGCTCAGCGACCTCATGAGACATACAACGGAAAGGGAGGAAAGGGGCTGATGGAGTACCGGTATCTGGAACCGGAACGGATCCGGGAGGAGGCCGCGTACTGGCGGTTCCCCGGTGTGGCGGCGGCGGTCTTCACCGAAGATCACGAAGAATCCTTTTGTACCGGACTCAGGGCTGTCGACGGGAAGGAACCGTTCGACGGGGATACGATGTTCACCATCGCATCCTGCTCCAAGTCGTTCACCTCGATGCTGGCGGCGCAGCTCGCGGACGAGGGCGTGCTCGACTGGGACGCGCCGGTGAGTTCCTATCTGCCGGAATTCCAGATGTGGGACGCCGCGGCGACCGAAAAGATGTCGCTCAGGGACATCCTCTGCCACCGGACCGGTTTCGGCGCGCACGACGTGATCTGGCCGGCTCCGTATTCCCGCGCGGAGATGGCGGAAACCCTCCGCTTCATCGAACCGACGGATGCTTACGCCTCTCCCCGGACGCTCTACAGCAACGTGATGTACGCGATGGCGGGCTACGTGGAGGAAGCGGTCAGCGGAAAAAGCTGGGACGATCTTCTGCGGGAGAAAATATTCACGCCTCTCGGCATGAGCCGCTCGGACGGCAGCGGGAAAGTGCTTGTGAGCGATCCGAACCACGCGGAGCCGCATTATTACGATAAGGGAGAGATCGTCCGCGTTCCCTACTGGAACGTGGATCAGGCGGGGCCGGCTGCGTCGGTGACCAGTACGCTTCGGGATCTGACGAAATGGGTGAGATGCCACGCGAACGGCGGGACGGCGCCGGACGGGACGCGGATCGTATCGCCTGAGCGTTTCGCTCTGCTGCATACGGCTCATGTACCCCATGTGTTCGGTCCGCGGATCCCGCATCCGGGGTATCATCCCGGGGGATACTGTCTCGGCTGGCAGATCGGCACCTACCACGGCGCGGTCTACCAGCGGCACGGCGGCAAGATCGAGGGCTACAGTTCGCTGATGGCCTATCTGCCGGAAAAACGGGCCGGTTTCGTGATCCTGGTGAACCTGCACTGCCCGCCGGACTATTTCTTCCAGGGGATGTTCTACCGGCTGGCGGACCGTCTGCTGAACCTTCCCGGCGATGAAGCGGCTTATTTCCCGAAAGAGGGAGAGCATGCCCCGGACAGCTTCTACCATGAATGCGAGCTGGATATCGCGGCCAGACGGCTGGATCCGGCGCTGCAGGGAACGCCCGGGCGCTTTCTGCCGGAGGAACTCACCGGTGTCTACGAGAACCGGGGGTACGGCAGGGTCACGGTGCGGCTGGAAGGCGGGCAGCTTTTCCTGCACTACCGGGATCAGGAACTGCCCCTGCAGCCGTTCGGCGGAGATTCGTATGTGCTGGAGGGCGTGCTGGCCGACGTGCTCACGATGCGCGTCCCGGTCCGTTTTGAGTCCCACATCCCGACGGGCCGGGCGGAGCGGGTCTTCATCGGCTACGAAGCCGGGGTGCGTGATATTCTGTTTATGCACCGGCGGGAGAACCGGGGCTGATGCCCCGGACGGGAGGTCTGAAAGAAAATGGGAGATACCTGGCGTTTTGTGATCGAAGTGCTGGCTATCGTTTCGTTTGCCATTTCCGGGGCCATGGTGGCGCTGAAAGCGAAGATGGATCCCTTCGGCGTATCCATGCTCGGACTCTGTACGGCGGTCGGCGGGGGCATCCTTCGCGACCTGCTCCTCGGGATCACGCCTCCGTACATCTTTACGCAGCCGCTTTACGCGGTGATCGCGATCGCGGTCTCACTGATCGTTTTCCTGCCGCGCGTCCGGCACATGCTTCTCCGGTCGCCCCGCGCCTATGACGTGACGATGCTGATCACGGATTCGCTCGGCCTCGGCCTGTTCACGGTCGTGGGCGTCAAAACGGTGATGACGACCGTCGGGCAACCTCACATCCTGGGAACCATCTTTCTCGGAATGCTGACGGCGACCGGGGGCGGCGTCCTCCGGGACATCCTGGCGGGGCATTCGCCGTATATTTTCAGCAAGCATTTTTATGCGCTGCCTTCCCTGGCCGGTGCGGTAGTCTGCACCCTGCTCTGGAACGTCTGGGGGGAGGGGCCGGTCACGATCACGGCAACGGCGCTGGTCGTCCTTCTGAGATTTCTGGCCGCCCGGTATCACTGGAACCTGCCGCAGGCCAGCGACGAGGAAGATATCCGCTGACCGGCGGAGCATACACTATATCATGAAGGAGAAAACTGTATGGAACGGAGCGCAGGCATCCTGCTGCCGATCTTTTCACTGCCTTCTCCCTGGGGTATCGGTACCCTGGGCAGAGAAGCTTTCCGATTCGTGGACTTTCTCGCTGCGGCGGGGCAGCGCTGGTGGCAGATGCTGCCGGTGGGGCCGACCGGATACGGGGATTCCCCCTACCAGAGTTTTTCCAGTTTTGCCGGCAATCCGTATTTCATCGATCTTGACCTGCTGGCGGAGGAAGGCCTTCTGACCGGAGAAGAGATCGAGGCCGAAGCGTGGGGAGACGACCCCGCTGCGGTCGATTACGGGCGGATGTACGTGAGCCGGCACCGCCTGCTGCACAAGGCGGCCAAGCGCGGGGCGGCCCGCGACGTCAGAGCGGTGGAGCTTTTTTCCGCGGAAAACCCCTGGGTAGAAGATTACGCGCTGTTCATGGCGCTCAAAGATCATTTCGGCGGTCTGCCGTGGAATCTCTGGCCGGTCGAGGGGCTGGTGAAGCGCCGGCCGGAAGCGCTGGCGGAGTACCGCGAGAAACTGGCGGAAGAAGTCTGGTATTACCGGTATCTCCAGTTCCTTTTCGACGGGCAGTGGAAAGCCCTGAAGGAATACGCGGCGGCGAAAGGGATCGGGATCATCGGCGATATTCCGATCTATACGGCGATGGATTCCTGCGATGTATGGACTGAACCGTGGTTCTTCCTGCTTGACGAGGAAAATTTTCCTATTGAAGTCGCCGGCTGCCCTCCCGATGCGTTCAATGACCTCGGCCAGCTCTGGGGCAACCCCCTGTACCGCTGGGACCGCATGAAGGCGGACGGCTACGGCTGGTGGATCCGCCGGATCGACGGTGTGAGCCGGCGCTGCGACGTGATCCGCATCGACCACTTTCTGGGAATGAAACAGTACTGGGCGGTGCCCTACGGGGCGCCTGACGCCCGGGGCGGACGCTGGCTGCCCGGCCCGGGCATGGATCTGCTCCGGGTCCTGAACGGCTGGTTTCCGCACCTCAAATACCTCGCCGAGGATCTGGGCGTCTTTGTGCGGGGGCTGAAAGAACTGCGCGAGGAAGCGGGCTGGCCGGGCATGAAGGTCATGGAATTCGCCTTCTCCCCGGACAACGAATTCCTGCCGCACAACCACGAACCGAACTCCGCCTGCTATATCGGCACCCACGACAACGATACGCTCTCCGAATGGGCGGAGAATCTGATCCGCGAAGACGGCAGGGAACTGGCGTTTGCGCTGGAGTACCTGCAGACGACCAGAAAACAGCTGCCGGAGGCGGTGCTCCGCGCGGGTCTCGCTTCTGTCTCGAATCTGTTCGTGGCGCAGCTGGCCGATTACATGGGCCTCGGAAAGGAAGCCCATATCAATCATCCCGGCTGCCCCGAGGGGAACTGGCAGTTCCGGCTGACAGCCATGCCGGATGACGCTCTGGCGGAGAGGATCCTGTTCCTCACCCGGCTCTACGGCCGGACCGCGCAGGAGGAAGCGGAAGAAGACGATGAAGAAGAGGCTGCTGTTCTTTGATCTGGACGGGACGCTGACCGATCCCGGGGAAGGAACCAGGCGGGCCGTCTGCGCCGCCCTGGAGCGGTTCGGGATCCGGGAGAGCCGGAGAGCCGTGCTGGATTCCTTTATCGGGCCGCCGCTTGCGGAATCGTTCCGCCGGCACTACGGCTTCGGTCCGGATGAGACGCGGCAGGCGGTCGCCGCCTACCGCGGATACTACGAGGAACGCGGCTGGGCCGAGAACGTGCCCTATCGCGGGATCCGCGACGCGCTGGAGGTCCTCCGGAGCTCCGAATGCCGGATGGTGCTTGCCTCTTCCAAGCCGGAGCGCTTCGCCGGACGGATCCTCGGCCGGTTCGGGCTCCGGGAGTATTTCGGCGGTCTTGTCTGCGCTTCCCTGGACGGAAGCGTCAGTACCAAAGAGGAGGTGCTCGCGCTGGCCCTCGGATCGTATCCTCCGGCGGCGGACGAGGAAGCCTTCATGATCGGCGACCGGGATCTGGACGTCCTCGCGGGAAAGCGTTTCGGACTCCGAACGGTCGGAGCGGTCTACGGATACGGCGGCCGCGAGGAACTTGAGCGCGCAGGGGCGGATCTGCTGGCGGGATCGCCGTCCGCCCTGACGGAACTGCTGCGGATATAAGGAGCGGAGCATGACCTGGTTGATCATACAGAGCATCCTGCTGGGCTGCGGACTCGCTATGGACGCCTTTTCGGTGTCGGTGGCAAACGGACTGGCGGAGGGGGATATGAGCCGGAAGCGGCGGCTGACGGTGGCCGGCGTGTTCGGCGCATTCCAGATGCTGATGCCGCTCCTCGGCCTGCTGCTCGTCAGGACTGTCGCCGCGATCTTCCAGGGTTTTTCCCGGCTGGTCCCCTGGGTCGCGCTGATCCTTCTGTCCGTGATCGGCGTGAAGATGATCTTCGAAGCCCTGCATCCGGACGGCTCGGCGGAAAAAGCCGCGATCCGTTTCGGGGAACTGCTTCTGCAGGGGGTCGCGACTTCGCTGGACGCCCTGTCGGTGGGGCTGACGCTCGGTGACCGGACGATCCCCGAGGCGGTGCTGTCCGCGGGCATCATCGGCGCGGTGACCTTCGGGATCTGCCTGATCGGCCTCTATCTCGGCCGTAAGCTGGGCGAAAAGACCATGTCGCGCGCCGTTCTCTTCGGAGGCATCATCCTGATCCTGGTCGGGATCGAGATCTTTGTGAAAGGGCTTCTGGCCCTGTAAAAGCCGCTCCTGCGGCGGTCTGAGGAGTCTTATGGAACAAACGGGAACCGGAAAACTGAAACGGAACATCCTCTTTTCGCTCGGGGCGCAGGCGGTTTCTCTGGCCGTCAGCCTCATCCTGAGCATGGTGGTCCCCAAGTTCATCGACGAATACCAGTATGCCTACTGGCAGAAGTACGTCCTGTACGTCAGCTACGTGGGCATTTTCCACTTCGGCCTGCTGGACGGGCTGATGCTCCGCTATTCCCAGTATGACTACGACGAACTGAAGAAGGAGACCGTCCGTTCCCAGTTCCGTGTCTCGCTTTTCCTGACCGGCGTCTGCGCCCTGCTCGCGGCCCTCGGCGCGGCGGCCCTGCTCGGCGGGGTCGACCGGCGGGTCTTCCTGCTCGTGGCGGCCGGGATCGTGACCAAAAACCTCTTCACCTACGCTTCCTACACCTTCCAGATCACCAACCGCATCCGGGAATACGCGGCCTTTACCGTAGCCAACCGGGCGGTCTACGGCCTGCTGGTGGTAGGGCTTCTGCTGCTGAGGGTGAACCGTTTCGAGTGGTACGCCGGGGCGGATCTCACCGCCGACGTGGCGGCCGTCCTCTGCTTCTTCGGCGTCAACCGGGCCATGTATATCGGACGCGGGATGACGGGGGAGGAGACCTTCCGGGAAGCGAAGGTCAATGTCCGGGCCGGCGTGCCCCTGCTTCTCGCGAACTTCTCCTATATGCTCCTGATCGGCGGGGCGAAGATGGTGACCGAGTGGCGCTTCGACGAGCTGACTTTCGGCAAGGTGTCTTTCGCGTTCAGCATCTCGAACCTCTTCCTGACTTTTGTGACCGCCATCTCGGTGGTGCTCTTCCCGGCGATCAAGCGTACGCCGGAAGGCGACCTGCCGCGGGTCTACGACAAGGTCCGCCGGATCATTTCGGTGACGCTGCTCGCGGCGATGATCCTCTATTTCCCGGGCTGCTATATCCTCGGGCGCTGGCTCCCGAACTATTCGGTCAGCCTGGCCTATCTGGGCCTGCTCCTGCCGATCGTCGTCTACACCTCCAAGGTCACGATGCTGACCAACAACTACCTGAAGGCCTACATGGAGCAGAAAAAGCTCTTTGTGATCAATATGGTCTCGCTGGGCATCGCGATGGCCCTGTTCCTTCTGAGCGCGTACGGCCTGGGCAGTCTGGAGCTTCTGCTCCTCTCGGTCGTGGCGAGCATCATGCTGCGCTCGGTCTGGTCGGAGGCCGCGGTGATGAAGCGGCTCGGGAAGAGCTATGTCTTTGAGTTCCTGGCGGAGGGGCTGCTGACGGCGGTCTTCATCCTCTGCGCCCGGTTTATGGGCCTGTGGACCGGCGGCGCCGTGTATGCAGCGGCCGTGGTCCTTTATCTTGCGGCGGACCGGCTCCGGAACCGGGCGGCTTCCGGAAAGAGCAGGCCTTGACAAATGATCCGAATTGTTCCACAATCGTGATGAGCAAATATCAACAGGCGGTGTAACGCCTCAAAGGAGGGAACCATGGCGGTTCAGTTTGACAGTGTCAGGATCAGTCTGGAAGGATATCGGAAGATCTGCATGAGCGCTTTTCTGGCGCTCGGGATGAACGATCAGTGCGCGGCGGAAGTGACCGACAATCTGCTGTTCGCGGATCTGCGGGGGACCAACTCCCACGGCATGGCCCGGATGAAACAGTACACGACTCAGGTCGGCAAGGGATTCATCCTGGCGAAAGGCGAGCCGGAGATCGTGAGCGAGCGCGGCGGCGCGCTGGTCATCGACGGGCATAACGGCCTCGGCGCGCACACGTCCACGTTCGCGATGAAGAAGACCATCGAAAAAGCGAAACAGGGCGGCATGGCCTTCTGCACCGTCAGGAACAGTTCCCACTACGGCGTGGCGGCCTATTATTCGATGATGGCCCTGAAAGAGGGCATGATCGGCCTGGCCTTTACCAATACCCTGCCGTTCGTGGCGCATTACGGCTCGATGAAGGCCTGCACCGGCACGAACCCCCTGTCCATCGCCTTCCCCTGCGCGAAGAACCACGATTTCGTTCTGGATATGGCGACGAGCGTAGTGGCGCGCGGGAACATCGTGAACTGCGCCCGCGAAGGCAAGGAGATCCCGCTTGGCTGGGCCTGTGACAAGAACGGCTATCCGACGACCGACCCGAACGCGGCGCTCACCGGCTACTGCCTGCCGCTCGGCGCGGACCGGAACTACAAAGGCTCGGGCATCTGCCTGGCGATCGATATCCTCTGCGGGCTCCTCAGCGACGGCTGCTCCGGCCTGGAAGTGCGGCCGGTCACGAGCATCGCTCCGGAACGGATGCACGAAGGCCCCGGCATCTGCCACGCGTTCGGCGCGATCGACATCGGCTATTTCATGGATCCGGACGCGTTCAGGGCGCGCCTGGACGCCTACATCGACGAGCTGAAGGCGGCGCCGCTCGCCCCGGGATTCGAGCGCATCTACATGCCGGGCGAACCGGAAGCGCTGAAATACGAGGCGAATCTGGCGGCGGATTCGGTGGAGATCGCGGTCGAGAACTTCCACGAGGTCTGTGAGATCTGCGCGAAGCTCTGCCCCGAAACGGATCCGAAGGCATTCCTAGTCGGGTAAAAAAAAGACGGAATACCGGTCCTCCGCGGAAGGTGTTCCGTCTTTTTGCGTCTGTACAGAGGAAGGCGGAAGCGATCCGCCGGACTGTGAAGAGGAGAGAACCATGGGCAGGAAGGAAAAGAAGAAAAAGAATCCGCTGATGATCATCGGGATCGTGATCGGAGCGCTGCTCCTGATCTACGGAGGGGCCTGGGGCGTTCTGCGGGTCCGGCAGGCCTGGTATATGTCCCGGACAGAGCACGGGCCGGCGATACCGGGCCTTTCAGAGGGAATGGTCCCGCAGGGCTTTTCCTGGCTGGAGAGCGAGGGCTGCTATCTGGTCTGCGGATATATGAGCGGGGGCAAAGCTTCGCGGATCTATATGGTCTGGCCCGACGGGAGGACCAAAACGGTCTCGCTTCTCCGGGAGGACGGTTCGGTCTACAGCGGTCACGCCGGAGGGATCACCGCGGCGGGGGACTGGGTGTATATCAGCAATGCCTCCAAGCTTTTCTATCTGCGCTCGGAGTCCCTGGCAAAGGCGGAAAACGGGGCGCAGCTGGCTTTTGAGGGATACGTTGAGGTCCCCTGCCGGGCGTCCTTCTGCTCCTCGGACGAGTATTTCGTCTATGTGGGCGAGTACCACGCGGACGGCTACGAGACCGATGAGAGCCATGCGGTGAAGACGGCTTCGGGAGAGACGTATCAGGCTCTTGTTTTGGGCTATGAGCGGGATGACGAAAGCCCGCTCGGCCTGAAGCACCCCGAACATCCGGGCGTCGCCTTCGCGGTGCCGGACAAGGTGCAGGGATTCTGTGTCAAGAGCCTGCGGGGCGGAGCCCGCGTATTCCTGTCGGTCTCGGCCGGAGTTTCCGACGCGAAAATGCTTGCCTACGGGCTGGGTGCCTGGACGGAGACGATACGGATCTCTGACTGGGAAATGCCGATCTACGTCCTGGACGAAACGCGGCTGTGGTGGGAAAAGACCGTGCCGTTTATGGGGGAGGATCTGGAATACCGGGACGGGACAGTGATCCAGGGCTTCGAATCGGCTGCGAAGAAGTTTGGCTCCGGCTGGATGCCGGGGTCTGAGCGGCATATCCTCCGTTTCCGCCCGCCGGAGCGGTGACGGCGGCCCGGGATCCGTGAAAAGGCTGCGGGAGACCGCGGCTTTTTCATTTTCCGGGCCGTGGCAGCGTGCTTTTCGGCGGCGGGTGTGGTATCATGGTGCGGTCCGCTCCGGCGGACCGGAAAGGCGGATCCATGAAGAAGGAAGTATCCAAGACCGAGATATTTGAAACCGTGCCGGTGCCTAAGGCCATTCTTTCCCTGGCCGTTCCGACGATCATCAGCCAGATGATCAGCGTGATCTACAACTTAGCGGACGCCTTCTACGTCGGGCGGACCGGAGACTCCTACAAGATCGCGGGGGTGTCGCTCTGTCTCACGATCTTCATGATGACGATCGCCTTCGCGAACCTCTTCGGGATCGGCGGCGGGAGCCTGGTCGCGCGGCTTCTCGGACGGAAGGATCCGGAGGAGGCGAAAAAGGCGTCGGCCTTCGCCTTTTACGGAGCGGCCTGCACCGCGGTGCTTTATTCCGCGCTGCTGGCGGTCTTCCTTGATCCGCTGTTAAAGGCGCTCGGCGCCTCCGAAGCCACGATCGGCTTTGCCAGACAGTACGTGATCCCCGTGGTCATCATCGGCGGGATCCCCAATATCCTCAACATGGTCATGGCGCACCTTCTCCGGAACGCCGGCTATTCCAAACAGGCCAGCATGGGCCTCTCGGGCGGCGGGGTCTGCAACATCATCCTCGATCCGCTCTTTATGTTCGTCCTTTTCCCGAAAGGCCAGGAAGTGCTGGCGGCCGGCATCGCGACGATGGTCTCCAACTTCGGCGCCTGCATCTACCTGCTGATCACCTACGGTAAAGTCGCGAGGACCGCGCCGATCAGCCTGGATCTGCGGCTCGCGCGCTCCGTCAGGCGCGGGACCGTGAAGGAACTGTTCTCCATCGGGATCCCGACCTTCGTGCTGACGAGCCTCTTCGACGCGGCCAACATCGTCTTTAATGCCCGGATCGCGGCGCACGGCGATCTGCAGCTCGCGGCGGCCGGGATCGTCATGAAGATCGAGCGGATCCCGAACGCCGTCAACGTGGGCATCTGCCAGGGCATGATGCCGATCGTGGCGTACAATTATTCCTCGGGCAACCACGCCCGCATGCGGGAAACGGTCCGGACGGCGCGCCTCATGGGGCTCGGCGTATCCGCGGCCTGCGTGATTCTGCTGTTTCTGCTGGCGCGGCCCGTCTCGGCGGCGTTCATCAGCCAGTCCGCGGGGGCTGAGGAGGCGCTTGTCACGCTGGGCTTCGCGATCGCATACCTCCGGATCCGCTGCTTTGCCTCGCCGGTCCAGTTCATGAATTACCATTCTTCCTACTGCCTGCAGGCGGTGGGCGACGGGCGGGGGACCCTGCTCCACGCCGTTTTCCGGGATCTGGTTTTCTATATCCCGATGATGATCGGCTTTGACCTTTTGTGGCAGGAGACCGGACTGATGCTGGCGCTGCCGGTCGGAGAGGCCTGCGGCGGACTGTTCGCGCTGTGGCTGCTGACCCGGCGGCTGAAAAAAGACAGGAGAGAGGATCAGGCATGAATACCGAAAAATATCTGGATATCGCTCCCGCCGTGGGGGAGGCGCTGGCGGAAAGGCGCCCGGTCGTGGCGCTGGAATCGACCATCATTTCCCACGGGATGCCGTATCCGCAGAACGTCGAGACGGCATTGGCGGTGGAGGAAGTGATCCGCGCGCACGGGGCCGTTCCGGCAACGGTCGCGATCCTGGGCGGAAGGCTGAAAGCCGGCCTTTCCCGGGAGGAGATCGAAGAACTCGGCCGGAAAGGGCAGGCGGTGCGCAAGGCGTCCCGCCGGGACCTGGCCATGATTTGCGCCCGCGGAGAGGACGGGGCGACCACCGTCACGACCACGATGATGATCGCGCACATGGCGGGCATCTCCTTCTTCGCCACCGGCGGGATCGGGGGCGTGCACCGGGGCGCCGAGACCACGATGGACATCTCGGCCGACCTGGAGGAACTGGCCGAAACGCCGGTCATGGTCGTCTGCGCCGGTGCGAAAGCCATCCTGGACCTCGGCCTGACCCTGGAATACCTGGAGACGAAGGGCGTGCCGGTCCTGGGCTACCGGACGGACGAACTGCCGGCCTTTTATACGAGAGAGTCGGGCTTCGGCGTGGACTACCGCGTCGATACCCCCGAAGAACTGGCGAAGGCTTTCCGGATCCAGCGGGAGCTGGGGCTTCGGGGCGGCATGCTGGTGACCAATCCGGTGCCGGAAGAGTACTCGATGGACAAAGCCGTTATCGACCGGGCGATCGGGCGGGCGCTCGCGGAAGCGAAAGAAAAAGACGTGCGCGGCAAGGCCGTGACGCCTTTTCTGCTGGCCCGGGTGAGCGAGCTCACGGGCGGAGACAGCCTGGTCTCGAACATCGCCCTCGTGAAGAACAACGCCGCGCTGGCGGCGCGGACGGCGGCGGCTTTTGCCGGGATGGAGAACCGCTAGACCGGGCGCAAAGAAGAAGCGGCAGGGGAGTGCTCCCCT